>Ga0307290_10000132_pt1 | contig 27177 bp, 24 predicted proteins | sample ER_DNA_144_FD_194472 | JGI IMG/M metagenome (GOLD analysis project Ga0307290, IMG submission 194472) | Bulk soil microbial communities from the East River watershed near Crested Butte, Colorado, United States - ER_DNA_144 | ecosystem: Environmental > Terrestrial > Soil > Floodplain | place... | reverse complement strand
TGGCGCGTCCACGATCACGATGCAGCTTGCGCGCCTGTTGCGCCCCGGCGAGGGCCGCACATGGCACGGCAAAATGATCCAGACGTTCTGGGCGCTGCGTCTGGAGAGACATCTCTCCAAGCAGGAAATCCTGGAGCAGTACCTGAACCGCGTGCCGTTGGGGCAGGGAACGGTCGGCGTTGAGGCCGCCGCCGCTCTCTACTTCAATGCCACGGCAGCGCGCCTGTCACTTGGCCAGGCGGCGCTGCTCGCCGGCCTGGCGAGCGCGCCCTCGACCGACAACCCCTTTGTCGCTCCGGATCGCGCGCGCAGCCGGCGCGCGCTGGTGCTGGGCCGGATCGGGCGCTACGGCTACGCGAATGCCGATGCGTTGGATCGTGCCAGTCGCGAGCCGCTGGTCGTCCCGCGAGCCACACCGCCGTTCCTCGCCCCGCACTTCACCAGTCGCGTGCTGCAATGGCTGGATACCACGGCCAATGGGGGATCGTGGCGGACATCGCTCGATCTGCCGCTGCAAACCGCGCTCGAAGCGGAGGTCCGGCATACCGTCACGAGTCTTTCCGATCGCGGCGTGCGCGAGGCGGCGCTGGTCGTGCTGGACAATGCCACCGGCGAGCTGCTCGCCTGGGTGGGGTCGCCCGACTTCTGGGCTGACTCCGCGGGCCAAGTGGATATGGTAGTGTCCCCGCGCCAGCCCGGCTCGGCGCTGAAGCCGTTTTTGTACGGGCTGGCGTTCGATCGCGGGTACACGCCGGCGTCTGTGTTGCCCGACGTCGCCCGTGCGTATGCGACATCCACCGGTCCGTATCAGCCGCGCAACTACGACCGGCGCTTCCACGGCCCCGTGCGTGCGCGCGAGGCGCTCGCGAGCTCGTACAACGTGCCCGCGGTCGAGCTTGCCGATCGCGTGGGTGCCGCCAGCCTGCTCAGGGTCCTGCACGGCGCGGGATTCGGCTCACTGACGCGCAGCGCCCAGTACTATGGCCTGGGGCTCGCATTGGGCAACGGCGACGTTACGCTGCTCGAGCTGGCGAACGGCTATCGTGGTCTGGCGACCGGTGGCGTCTGGCACGAAGTCGAATGGCGCAGCGTCGGTCCTGATGCGCGATCTGCGGGAGATCGTCGTTTCATATCTGTGGGATCTGCGGCCCTGGTGCTCGACGTGCTCGCGGACCCGATCGCACGAATTCCCGGTTTCGGGGTCGAGACGCCGTTCGACTTCCCGTTCCCTGCGGCGGTCAAGACGGGCACGAGTCATCATTTCACCGATAATTGGGCAGTGGGCGTCACCGGCGGTTTCACCGTGGCAGTATGGGTGGGCAACTTCGATGGGCAGCCGATGCAGGGCGTGAGCGGCGTGACGGGCGCGGGACCGCTGCTGCATCGCGCGATGCTTGTCACGGCGCGTCGCTACGCGCCGGGTGTGCTTCCGAGTCCCAGTGACGCCGGTGCGACGCGCGTGCGGATCTGCGCGCTGTCCGGTCTCCGGGCGATTGCGGGGTGCGCTGACCTGGACGAGTGGTTCCTGCCAGGGACGGCGCCCCTGAAGGTCTGCGACTGGCATCGCGACGGTAGGGTGGTCTGGCCCGCCGAATACGTAGAGTGGGCGGAGCAGAACGGCCGAGGTGAGGCGGCGGGTGAGGCGGCGGCGAGAACGACGGCGGCGATTAAGACGGCGGCGAGGGGCGGCGGAGCCCAATTCCAGATCGTTTCCCCACGCTCCGGCGACCGGTACGAGATCCCGCCTGGGATTGACGCCCGCTACGCCACGATCGCCCTGCGGGCCTCGGCAATGCCCGGCGACGGCGCAATTCGGTGGTTCATCGATGGCCGTCGAGTCCTCGAGGCGCGCTGGGCACTTCGGCCGGGAACGCATGTCATTCGGGCGGTTACGGCCTCCGGCGCGAGCGACGAAGTAGCAATTGAGGTTGCCGCGACTCCCTTCCTAAGCGATATTAGCCGTTGAAGTTGCGAGATTAGCTTCAGAAACTCCTTGAACCTCTAAGGCGGTCAGCAGTGATTCGCGTACAGACGGTGGCGCCCGAGTCCCTGGGTGCTGCCCTCGAACTCATCCCAGGAACCGAGCTACTCGCGGTCAACGACAAGGACCTCGAGGACTTTCTCGATTGGGAGTTCCTGACCGCGGACGACCAGTTCGTGCTGCGCGCCCGGCTCCCCTCGGGCGAGGAGATCGAGTACGACGTCGAACGCCCCGAAGGGCTGCCGATGGGGGTGACATTGGAGCCGCCCCGCGTGCGCCGCTGCGCCAACCACTGCGACTTCTGCTTCGTGGACGGCAACCCGCAGGGGATGCGGCAAGCCCTCTACATCAGGGACGACGATTACCGCCTCTCGTTCCGCTACGGCAATTTCGCAACCCTGACCAACCTCAAGCGCTGGGACTTGGAGCGCATCGTCGCGTACCGGCTGTCGCCGCTCTACGTCTCCGTGCATGCGACGGACCCCGTGGTGCGCCGCTGGCTGCTTCGCAATCCCGAGGCGGAGGACGTCATTCCGCAGCTACGCTGGTTTGTGGAGCGGGGGATCGCGTTCCATACGCAGGTGGTGCTGGTCCCGGGCATCAATGACGGACAGCAGCTCGTGCGCACGCTGAGCGACCTGTACGGGCTCGGGCCCGCGATCCTCTCGGTCTCGGTGGTTCCCGTCGCGTTGACCGAATTCAGCAAACATGCCCTGGTGCGCCAGCCCACGCGCGAAGAGTGCCGGGCCGCGCTCACGACGGTCGGTGACTTCGCGGCGCGCGCGGTCGCTGATCGCGGTGCGCCTTGGTGCTACGGGGCCGACGATCTCTATCTGCAGGCCGACGTGGCGCTGCCGCCGGCGGAGTGGTACGGCGACTTCGAGCAGCGGGAGAACGGCGTCGGCGCCGTGCGCTACCTGCAGACGCGGATTGCCGCGGGGGCTCGGGGCTCGGGGCTCGGGGCTGGCGACTGGAGTGGGAAGCGGATCGGCGTGGTCACGGGCATGGCGATGGCGCCACTGATCCCGCAGGTCGTGAGTGATCTAACGCAGATCACGGGCGCCCACTTTGAGATATTGGCCCTGGAAAACACGCTATTCGGGCCGTCGGTGACCACCGCCGGATTACTCCCCGGCAAGGCCGTGCTCGCGGCGCTGAAAGAGCGAACTGATCTCGATCTCGCCTTGCTGCCGGCGGAGTCGGTGAATGACGATCTGGTGTTCATGGACGACATCGAGGCGCACGATCTGGCCTCACAGCTGCCGATGCCCATCAAGTTGTCGTACGACTTCGCCGATGCCTTGATGGGCGAAGAGGTGGCGGCATGAGCATCCCCACCGTCGCCATCATCGGCCGCCCCAACGTCGGCAAGTCAACGCTCTTCAACCGCATCATCGGGCGGCGCCAGGCGATCGTGGACGCGCAGCCGGGCGTGACGCGCGATCGCCACTTTGCGCCCGCGGAATGGAACGGGCGCAGGTTCTGGCTGGTCGATACGGGCGGTCTGGTCGTTGGGTCGTCGGATCCGATGAATCGCGCGATTCGTTCGCAGGTCGAACAGGCCGTCGCCGACAGCGACGTGCTGTTGTTCGTGGTCGACATCGAGTCGGGCATCCACCCGATGGACCTCGAGATCGCGCAGTATCTCCGCAAGGTGAAACGGCCGTTGATCCTCGTGGTCAACAAAGCCGACGACCTGCCGGACGAGACGCGCCACCTCTCCTTCTACGAGCTCGGCCTCGGGGACCCGCTCCCGGTGTCCGCCGCGGTAGGGAAGAGCAGCGGCGACCTGCTCGACCAGCTCGTGTCGCTGCTGCCCGACACGCCGGCGGCGGACGAGGAGGAGACGATCGCCGTCGCCGTCGTCGGCCGGCCCAACGTCGGCAAGTCGAGTCTGGTGAACAAGCTGTTGGGTCAGGACCGCCTGGTCGTGAATGACGAGCCCGGGACGACGCGCGATGCCATCGACACGCCGTTCGAGTACCAGGGCCGCCAGCTCGTGTTCATCGACACCGCGGGGCTCCGCAAGCGCAGCAAGGTCGAAGAGGACCTCGAGTTCTACGCGACGCTGCGCACCACGCGCGCAATGGAGCGCGCCGACGTCTGCTTGCTCGTCGTGGACGCCAAGGACGGCATGCACGCGCAGGACCTGAAGATCGCCAACGAGGCGTGGGAGCGCGGGGCCGCGGTCATCATCGCCGTGAACAAATGGGATCTGATCGAAGAGAAAGTGACGAATACGGCCAGAGACGGCGAGCGGGACATCAAGGCGCGGGCGCCGTTCCTCGAGTTCATTCCGTTTTTCTACGTCTCGGCGAAGACCGGCCAGCGCGTTACCAAGCTGCTCGATGCGATCGTGACCGTGGCGGCTGAACGCGAGAAGCGCGTGCCCACGGCCGAAGTCAATCGCGTCCTGGAACAGTTGCTCGCCCGTCAACAGCCGCCGCAGCCGGTGGGGGAGTCGGTACGGCTGTTCTACGCCACGCAGGTTGGCACGGCGCCGCCGCGCTTTGCCATCATCGCGAACCGGCCCGACGCGATCCCCGAGTCCTACACGCGCTACCTGCACAACGGCTTTCGCGAAGCGTGGGAGTTCAGCGGCGCGCCGCTCACCATCAAGTTCCGGCGCAAGCGAGGGCGGCGCTGAACGCCATCCTGGCGATTCTCGCGTCCTATCTACTCGGCGCCACGCCGACCAGTTACATCGCCGGCAAACTGGGGCGGGGGATCGACCTCCGCGAACACGGCTCCAGGAACCTGGGCGCCACCAACGTCTACCGGATCCTCGGCTGGAAGTACGCGATTCCTGTCGCGCTGTTCGACATCGCCAAGGGCGCTGTGCCGGTGCTTGTGTTTTCGCATCCGCCCTGGCTTGCAGTCGCCATTGGGGCAGCAGCGGTCGTCGGTCACATGTTCTCGCCGTACGTCAGCTTCAGAGGCGGCAAGGGCGTCGCGACCGCAGCGGGAATGTTTCTCGCGCTCGCACCATTCGCGGTGCTGATCGCGATTCCGATCTGGGCGATTTGCCTGTGGCTCACGGGATACGTGTCGCTGAGCTCGATTATCGCGGTCCTCAGCGTGCCCCTGAGCGTCGGACTCTTGCAACCCAACTCGCCATACGTGCTTTGGGCAAGTGTGGCGCTAGTGGCATTGATCGTTTTTGCGCACCGTCGGAACATCAGCCAGCTGATTGCGGGGACGGAGAATCGGTTTCGGACACGACCGTCCGGCGGTCCGACCGTCAGACCGTCCGACCGATGAAAATCGCCGTCATTGGGGGTGGCGCCTGGGGCACAGCGCTCGCCGACCTGCTCGCGCGCAAGGGCGAGCAGGTCACGATGTGGGCGCGCGAACCGGACGTCGTCGAGAGCGTGAACCGGCGGCATGTGAACGAGATGTTTCTTCCAGGCGCCTCGCTCGCGCCGGCATTGCGAGCGGACGCTGACCTCGCGGCGGCGATCCGGGGTGCGGAGACGATCGTCTCCGCGGCGCCGTCTCACGCGGTGCGGCCGGTCATGGCGGAGGCTGCCAAGACGATCGGCCGGTCGCGGCCGCTCATCGTAAGCGCGTCCAAGGGTCTCGACCCTGACCGGCTCGAGCGGCCGTCGTGCGTCCTCGTCGACGTGCTTGCGCCGAGCACTCCCGTCGCCGTGCTATCAGGGCCGTCGTTCGCGTGGGAAGTCTTTCAACAGCAACCGACTGCTGTCGTGGCCGCGGCGACCGATCACGGCGTCGCGCAGCGCGCTCAGCGCGTCTTCTCGACGAACTACTTTCGCGTGTACTCACACACCGACGTTGTCGGCGTCGAGCTGGCCGGGGCACTCAAGAACGTGATTGCCCTCGCCGCCGGGATCCTCGAAGGCCTGGGGCTCGGGTTCAACACGCGCGCCGCCCTGATCACCCGCGGGCTCGCCGAAATCACGCGGCTCGGCGTGGCGCTCGGGGCACAGGCGATGACGTTTGCGGGCCTGGCGGGGATGGGAGACCTGATCCTGACGGCGACCGGCGCCCTGTCGCGCAACCGCACCCTGGGCGTAGCGCTGGGCCAGGGGAAGACGCTGGAGCAGGCGCTCGCGGGGAAACCGGCCGTCGTCGAAGGCGTCAACACCACTCGCACGGCTGTGGCCCTGGGCGAACGCCACGGCGTCGAGCTGCCGATAGCGCGCGAAGTCGCCAACGTGCTGTTCCAGAACAAGCCGCCGCGCCAGGCCGTGAGCGACCTGATGGAGCGCGAGCTGAAGGCGGAAGGGGAGGGAGGGGGCCGATGAGCAGCACACCCGCCCAGCCCGTCCAGGAGTTCTTCTCGATCGGCGAGGTCTGCCAACTCACCGACCTGAAGCCCCACGTGCTGCGCTACTGGGAGAGTCAGTTCCGTTTTCTCAATCCCGCCAAGAATCGCTCGGGCAATCGCGTGTACCAGCGGCGCGAGATCGAGCTGATCATGCTCGTGAAACACCTGCTGTACACGGAGAAATACACGATCGAGGGCGCGCGCCAGAAGATCGAGCAGTACCGTCGCTCGGGCGAGCTCAAACCCGAAGCGCGGCGTGCGCTGGCTACCGAAACCGTCAAGGAGCTCCGCACCGAGCTCAAGTCGGTGCTCGGGATCCTCGAAGGGAGCTGATCTGCGGGTCGCGATCGTCATCCCCGCGTATCAGGCAGCAGCCACGATTCGCGAGGTCATTTCACGCACCCGTGCGACCGTGCCATCGGCCGAAATCATCGTCGTCGACGACGGGTCAACTGACGGGACCGGCGACGAGGCTAGCGGGACGGGTGCAACGCTCGTCACGCATCCGCGCAATCGCGGCAAGGGCGCGGCGCTCCGCGACGCTATTCGGGAGGCGACGGCGCGCGAGGCGAGCGTCCTGGTTACCGTTGATGCCGACGGACAGCACCCACCAGAGGAGATTCCCCGGCTGCTCAGACCGATCGAGGAAGGACGAGCCGATCTCGTGTTAGGCGCGCGCAAGCGTGATCACGCCATGCCCATCTCCCGTCGATTCACCAACTGGCTGTCGGCGACCATGGCGTCACGCATCGGCGGACAACCGGTGCGCGATGCGCAGACGGGATTCCGGGCCTTCACGCGGGAGGTCGCCGAGCGCGTGCGGCCGGCGGGGGATCGCTACGAATTCGAAGCCAATTTCCTGCTCGATGCATTGCGCGCCGGCTTCCGCGTAGTTTCCGTCGATGTACCGACCATCTATGGCGCCCGCAGTCACTTTCGTGCCTGGGGCGACACGTGGCGCATGGCACGCGCGTTTGCGCGGCACGCCGGTCGGATCGTGGCAGGAGCAACGTGACGACTCCACGCGACAACGGTTTGCGTATCCTGGTTTCGAATGACGACGGCGTCCTGGCGCCGGGCATCGCGCTGCTCGCCGATGTCTGCGCCACCGTCGGGCAGGTGACGGTTGTTGCGCCCGACCGCGAACAGAGCGGGACGTCGCACTCGCTGACGTTGCACCGGCCGTTGCGGGCGCACCGGCGATCTGACGGGGCATTCCAGGTCGACGGCACACCGACCGACTGCGTCCTGCTCGCGCTCAGTACGCTCATGCCGGATGGCCCTAACTGGGTCATTTCCGGCGTGAACCACGGCCCGAACATGGGCGAGGACGTGCTGTACTCGGGTACCGTCGCCGCGGCGATGGAGGGACTTGCAGCCGGCATCCCCAGCATCGCGGTGTCGTACGGCAGCTTCGATCTCGAGCACCTCGAGAGCCACCGCCAGGGGCTGCAACGGATCATCGAGCGCATCGTGCGCGTCGAAAATTTCCCCGGTGAGACGCTGCTGAACATCAATCTTCCGGCGATTCCGGGCGACCAGGTCAAAGGCGTGAAGGCCACCAACCTTGGCAGCCGGGTGTTCCACGAGGAGGTCGCCAAAATGAAAGACCCGTGGGGCCGCGAGATCCATTGGATCGGGGGAGGGCACGTGACCTGGTCGGGTGGCGCCGATTCGGATTTCCAGGCGGTGAAGGATGGGTACATCTCCGTCACGCCACTGCACGTCGACCTGACGAATTACAAGCTGCTCGAAGTCGTCAGGACATGGGATCTGGGGAAGTGACAGGCAGCCGCGACACGTATGGCGGCTACCGCGCGCGCCTGGTCGAGCAGCTCCGTGCCCAGGGCATTCGCGACCTCGCCGTGCTGCGCGCCTTTGCCGCGACGCCGCGGCATCTGTTCGTTCCCGAAGCGGTGCGCCATCGCGCGTATGAGGACGCCGCCCTTCCCATCGGGGTCGGGCAGACCATCTCGCAGCCTTTCACGCAGGCCCGTTATCTCGAGGCCCTCGGCCTCAAGGGGAACGAGCGCGTCCTCGAGATCGGCACGGGGTCAGGGTATCAGACCGCGCTGCTCGCGGCGCTGGCGGAGCAGGTTTTCACGATCGAGCGCGTGCGGTCGCTCGCCGGAACCGCGCAGTCGGCGTTGCGCGCCGCCGGGGTCAGCAACGTCTCCGTCCTGGTCGGCGACGGCACGCTGGGGTGGAGCGCCTATGCGCCCTACCACGCGATCCTCGTCGCGGCCGGGGGCCCCGAGGTCCCGCCGCCGCTCGTCGAACAGCTCTCGCCCACTGGCCGCATGATCATTCCCTTGGGCGCGAAAGGCGCGCAGACGCTCACGCTGGTCCGTCGCACGGCCGAGGGAATTCGGGCGACGCCGATCGGTGACGCCCGCTTTGTCCCGCTGGTGGGCGAGCACGGCTTCGATGCTTGAGCGGTCCATCGACTGGCTGCTCCAGACGCTCCTCGACCTCGGGTACCCCGGCATCATCGCGCTCATGGCGATGGAGTCGTCGATCCTGCCGGTGCCGAGCGAGCTCGTCATGCCGCCGGCGGGCTATTGGGCCGCCAAGGGGCAGATGAGCTTCGCTGTGGCGCTCGTGTGCGGCGTGGTGGGAAGCGTCATTGGGGCACTCGCCAACTATTACGGCGCGCAGCTCATCGGGCGGCCGCTGATCCAGCGCTACGGCAAGTACGTCTTTCTCAGCGAAAAGAACCTGCTACGCTCCGAGCGGTTTTTCGCCGAGCACGGAGAGATCAGCACCCTGATCGGGCGGCTGTTCCCGGTGATCCGCCACCTCATCTCGATTCCCGCGGGACTCCACCGGATGCCGTTGCCAAAGTTCATCCTCTATACCGCCGCCGGCGCCGCAGTGTGGTGCGCGATCCTCACGTGGATCGGATACTTCCTCGGCCAGCATGAGGGAGCCCTGCGGACCGAAGAGATCCATCGCTATGTCAGGTGGGCGCTGCTGGTCTTGATTCCGGTGACGCTGATTGTCATCGGGATTTATGTCCTCCGTCGCCGCCGCCGCCGGCCTGAGACAGTTTGAGCATCCGCCGCTGGGTTATCCGAGGGCGCGTTCAGGGCGTGGGGTTCAGGTGGTTTGTCATGCGCGAGGCGGAGCGGCTGAAACTCGGCGGGTACGTACAGAACCTTCCTGATGGTTCGGTTGAAGTAGTTTCTCAGGGACCTGAGACGGCACTTGAAGCGTTGGAGGCTCATTTGAAGCGCGGGCCGTCGCATGCGCGTGTCGACGACGTCGCACGGCTTCAAGTTTCACTTGAGCTCGACGTGCCGAGGTCATTTGACATCCGTTAAATCGCCGCTAATCGACGAGCTGAAGCGCACGATTCGCGACGTCAACAACTTTCCCAAGCCCGGGATCGTGTTCAAGGACGTCACGCCGGTGCTGCTGGACGTGGAGCTGTTTCGGCGGGCGGCCCTAGCGATGGCAGAACCGTACCGCGACGCGCGCATCACGCGCGTGGTCGCGATCGAATCCCGCGGCTTCTTGTTCGGCGCGCCGATCGCGCTCGAGCTCGGGGCAGGGCTGGTCCCGATCCGCAAGCCGGGGAAGCTGCCCGCCGCGACCCAGCGGGTGGAGTACGCGCTCGAGTACGGGACTGACGCCCTGGAAATGCATCATGACGCGGTCCAAGCGGGCGATCACGTGCTGATTGTGGACGACGTCCTCGCCACGGGCGGCACCGCCAACGCCGCGGCCCAGCTCGTCGCCGGAACGGGCGCAGCTGTCGTAGGATTCAGCTTCCTGATCGAGCTCGACTTTCTGAAGGGCCGGCAGCGCCTGCAGGGTAGGCGCGCCGAGGCCTTGCTGCACTACGCCTAACTCGCGTACATTTCGCCGCTTACGCCCCCGGCGAGCCCCTGTAGCTCAGGTGGATAGAGCAGCGGTTTCCTAAACCGTTGGCCGGGTGTTCGAGTCACCCCAGGGGCACTGACTACTGAACGCTCAATGATCATTGATCAATGATCATTGGACATTGATCATTCGGACGGAGTCCGCATTGGCAACTGCGACTGGCACTGGAACCACCGGAAAGCCGGCGAACCGAAGCGCCGCCAGCACCGCCGCGGCGGTACATCCGGGGGCTCCGAGGCCGTCTTTGACCGATCGCGTGGTCGGCTGGGCGAAGGCTCACAAGAGAATCACATCGTGGACCGGTGGAATTCTGCTCGTGGCGGCTGGGCTGTTCCTCTGGACGATGTCCACCCGACGCCGCACCGAGGAGATCGCCAGCCGCGACCTCCAGGGCGCGCGCTTTGCCTTCGAGAATCAGAACTTGCCGCTGGCTGCGAGCGAGCTCGCGAAAGTGATCGCGAACTATGCCGAGACGAACGCGGCTGCCGAAGCGCGGATACTGCTCGCCAACGTCCGGCTTCTGGAGAAGCAGCCGCAGCAGGCCGTCACGGTGCTCAAGGACTTCGCGCCTGGGGCTCCGCAGGCGTATCGCGCGCAGGCCTATGGGCTGTTGGGGGCTGCGTACGAGGATATGCGTCAGCCGCGGCAGGCCGGAGAAGCGTACGAAAACTGGTCTGCAGCGGCCCGCCTGGACTTCCTGAAGGCCCAGATGCTATCCGATGCCGGTCGGGCCTGGACGAGCGCTGGGGACACAGCCAGAGCCGTTGTTGACTATCGCCGGATCGTGACGGAGTTCGCGAAAGAGGGGATGGCCGCCGAAGCGAAGGTACGCCTGAGCGAGCTCACGAAGGGTACAGCTTCGTAGCAGTAGACTTCGTATAATAGATATTATGTTAAGCTGAGCCACGTGTGAATGTGGACAAGCTCCTCAAGTAATGACACCTCTGAACACCATTCTCCCCTCTCCAGCCAGCCAGACGTCTTCGTAGCGGGCGTGGGCCTGTGTGGCGCGTACGCCGAGCATCCGGCCGCTCCGGCTCTGGATATCGATCGGTAGCCGGCCCAGACCCCACTCCTGAATCGCGCAGCCCGCCCCCACGGCACCGGTGCCACAGGCCAAGGTCTCGCCTTCGATCCCGCGCTCATAGGTCCGCATCCGCCAGAGGCCGGTCCCGTCGGTCGAGACGAAGTTGATGTTGGCGCCTTCAGGCGCCAGCGCCGGGTCAAACCTCAAGGCTCGCCCGCGCTCCAGCAGCGCGACGGCATCCACGTCATCGACGAGGACGATGAGGTGCGGCACACCGACTCTGGTGAGCACAGCCTGCCGTTCTCCAGTAGCGACTGACAGCCCCGCAACGGCCGCCGGCCGTTCCACGGCGGCGAGGTTGAGCTCCGCCCGCCCGGCCCCCCCCACGGCGCGGCTCTTATAGGTCCCGGCATCGGTCTCGAGATCCATCCCGTCGGGCGTGCCAACGCCGAGATGTACCGCGAGCGTCGTACTGCAGAGGGCGGCATTGCCGCACATGGCGGCGTGGGATCCATCGGCGTTGTAATAGATCATGCGGGCGGCGCCGGTATGCGAGCCCGGCCCGACGAAGACGATGCCGTCGGCCCCGATGCCCGTTCCGCGCTCGCACACGGCCTGCATGTCCTCGGCCGTCCAGTCGCCGGGCGCGGACACACGCGCGTCTACCATGACGAAATCGTTTCCCGATCCCGTCATTTTGTAGATCGGGAGGCCGATCAGATGCGGCCGAACCAGGCCATGAACCGGAGGCGCGGTACCTTCCACACCGCCTCGCGGACGATGGCCCGGTTCATCTTGCTTTGCCCCTCGGCCCGGTCGACGAACACGATCGGAATCTCGCGGAGCTTGAAACCTTTTCGCCATGCGCGAACACTCATCTCGATTTGAAAGGCGTAGCCGTTGGAACCGACCGCCGAAAGGTCGATCGCCTCGAGCACGCGCCTGCGAAAGCACTTGAACCCACCCGTCAGATCCCAGATCCTGAGGCCGGTAAACCAGCGGGCGTACACATTGGCGAAGTACGATAGCATCAACCGGCCCATCGGCCAATTGACGATCGTCACCTTTCCGTCGAGGTAGCGTGAGCCCAGCACGACGTCCGCATCCTGAATGGCCGTGAGAAAGTCCTTGAGGTGGGCGGGATCGTGCTGGAAATCGGCATCCATTTCGAAGATGTAGTCATACCCCCGCTCCAACGCCCACTTGAAGCCGGTAATGTACGCCGTGCCGAGCCCGAGCTTTCCCTCGCGGTGGAGCACGTGAACGCGTGGGTTGGCCTGCGCCATTTCGTCGGCGATCCGCCCCGTCCCGTCCGGCGAGTTGTCGTCGACAACGAGCACCTCCAGCCGCGGGTCCTGGGCGAGCACCTGCGGCACGATCTGCGGGAGGTTGATCGCTTCATTGTAGGTGGGAATGACCACCAGAGCCCGTTCAGCCACGCCGGCGTCTCCGTTCAACTAGCGGCGGGACGATGAAACCTGCCAGCACGATGACGAGACTCACGAGGCCGATGACCATGCCGCGGGCGATCGCCTTCGAGTGATAGCTCAGCTCGAGCTGTTTGACGCCGGGCGCTACCGGGATGGTCAGCAGCGCGTTATCTCCACGGAGCACTTGACCCGGTTGCCCATCGACGGTGACGCGCCAATCGAGATACCAGTTTTCGGCGATCAGGACGTAGCTGGAGTCGCGTGGTGGCGGGTCGAGGGTGATCGACATCCGCCCGGGTCCCCAGTTGGTCACCTTGCCGTGCGACGCCGAGGCAGGCGGTATCGCGCGGAGCGGCGCCGGGTTGATTGGGGCGCTCGTCGGAAGCAGTACGACCCGATCGTATCCGGGTAGTCGCGGATCGGCGAGCGTTGGCGGCACGAGCGAATCCGCTGCCAGCTTCACCGCCGCCGGCACGACTCGAACGTACGGTGGCGTTGTGTCGGCCTCGTACAGGTAACCTCGGCTGCCGGCGGCGTTCGCGATCGGCCCCATGACTTTGTGATATCCGGGAATCTGCACGCTATCGGCGATCACGACGTACCGCGCTGCGAGCAAGTCCCACAGCCGGGTCGACGCGAGCAGATACTGCGGGCCCGGCGAGGTACCCGGCCGGCCTCCCAGCAGCTCATCGTAGTACCGCAGCTCGCTGCCTTGATAACCCAGGACCTGGGCGACGTCAAATGCCATCAGGACGTTCTGCGGGTAGACGTCCAGGTTCAGTACGCGGAACGGCTTCGGTTCGGCTTGCAGGCGCGCCACGAGCGGATCGGTGCGGTACAGCCCTTTGTCCGGGGCCGGCGCGTATTGCCAGAAGAGCTGGCCATTGCGCCAGAGATCCGCTCCAACGACCAGCGGCAGGCCCAGCGCAAACAGGAGCACCGGCACGCGCCCTTTGAGCCGTCCCCACACGAGTAGGCCGATCGCCCCCAGCGCGAGCGCTCCCAGCACAGACGAGACGCGAATGAACGATCCACGAGCGATGGCTTTGGCGAGCCGCTCGGGCGGCGCGATACTCTGCGCGAGCTGACCCCACACGCCGATGAGGCCGAAGAGCGCGATCACCGCGGCTGCGATCAACCAGATGCGGGCGTGTCGCGCCGCGGTCGCTTCTCCCCGTTCGATGCGCGAGACGCCGAACGCCGCAAAAATCGACGTGCAGAACGCCACAATGAAGAACACCATCCCGGGTGCGCGCGTCTTCTTCACCATCGGCATCACCGTCCACCACAGATGGTAGAAGGGTGTGGACGCACCCAGCGCGATGAGGAGAAACAGCAGGCCGATGCCGCCGACCCACCAGATGAGCCGGCGGCGCTGATCGCCAAAGCCCAGAATAGCGAGGGCCACGACCGGGAGTCCCAGGTACTCGGAGTGCAGCTTCAGAGGATTGGATCCGAAGTACGTCTCGAAGTCAAAACCGGTAAAGCCCGCGATGATGAATTCGGGGATGTGATTCGACGGAATGCCGTAGGACGTGGATCCCTCAAAGCCGACGGAGTACCCCCCTGCCCTGGGCGAATGGGGGATGTATTGAATGAAGGGAAGGATTTGCGGCGCCGCGATCCCGAATCCCACGACCACCGCGACAAACACGATCCCGAGTCTGATCAGGCGACTGCGCAATGGATCGGGACTGGGTTCTCCGAACGTCAAGCACAGCGCGAACAGCGCCGCGGCGATCAACAAGTAATAGGTCGTCTGTACGTGCGGGCTCAGCAGACACAGCGCGACGGCGATGGCGAGCAACGGATAGCCCCAGGCGCGCTTGTCGCGGAGTGCCGCCAGCAGCGCGAGGAGCGCCAGCGGTAGCATCGTCGAGACAAAGAGCTTGCCGTCGTGTCCCGGGTGGACGTACGAAATCAGGATGCCGGACAGCTGGTAGGCGACCCCTCCCGTCACCGCGCCGATCCACGACGCGCCCAAGCGGCGCAGGAACAGGTATGTCAGAAAACCGGCCAGGATGTAATGCAGGACGAACGCGATGTTCATCGCCTGGTACGGCGGCATCACCTCGCGCAAGAACGAGGTCGGATACAGTACGTCGCCGTGCGTGACGACGTCGATGTACGGGAGACCTCCCATGATCATCGGATTCCAGAGCGGGAAGTGTCCGGTCCGGTGATACTCGTTGGCGGCCCACTGCTTGACCGCGTAGCCGCTCGAGTATTGATCGCCGTCCGGTGACGCGAGCCAGCGGCCGGAGAGCATCGGCAGCGCGAGGATAAAAATGAAGAGCGACACCACACCCAGCGCCGCCAGGTGCGGGCGTCGAGGTGCGTAGGGACCGATTGCTGGCGTTGGCGATGCTGTCATGGCAGGGTCATGGCCTGGGCACGGGAATGGCGAGGACCAGCGCGCCCGACACCAGCTCGAGTGCGGTGTGCCAAATCCGCGCCGCGACGGCAAGAATGACGGCATCGGGGCCGCCGAGCACCGGCGTCAGCACGCTGATGAGCGCGGCTTCGCGCACCAGCAACCCGGCCGGGGCGAAGACGGCGATCACTCCGGCGAGATAACTTTCCGTGAATGCGGTGACGTAAAACCCCCACGAGGCCTGTCCGGCGCCTCCCTGATTGCCCAGCAGCCCTATCGCCAGAAACCGAAACGCGGCGCCGTAGGCCAGCCACTGGAGCGCGAGCAGCAGGGCAAACGTGAGCAACTGCCACGGCCTGAGCTGCGACCAGAGCCGTGCCAGGCTCGGCAGCCGCCGGGTCAAGCGCGGCAGCAGCAGCACCACCACGGCGCCCAGGACGAGCGCTACCACGAAGGCTCCCTGCCACCATCCTTGATGCAACACGATCGGAGTGTACGCCGCGACGATGGTGAGCCCGGTGAGCAGCAGGACGATTTGCTGCAACAGCACCGTCGCGGTGGCCGCCGCCGGTGACACGCCGTAGCGCGAGGCCATCATGGCGAGACTGGCGAACTGCAGGACCGCTCCGGGAAGAAAGCGGGCCAGGTTCGCCGTAAACCAGATGCGCGCGGCGTCCCAGTAGTGCACCCGCTCGGCGCACCACCGCAGGCTCGTGCGCCAGAGGGCGATCATCCAGGCAAGATTCGCGACGATGAGCAGCGCGCTGAGCGCCAGAGGACCGGCGCGCCAGGCAAGGCTGCGCTGCCGAATGGCCGGCCACTGGGGCGCCGCGACGCGAAAGAGATAGTAAGCCGCACCGGCGAGCACGACCGCCTGCAGCACGCGAAACCACCATACCCTACCCTTGCTCGGCGTGTTGAGCGGCGTCGGCATGTGACTCCAAAATAGCCAACGGTCGGCTATAGTACAGCACTCTTAATGCGCATCCTCCATGTGGTTACGGCATTTCCCCGCGCCCCCGGGGACATCATCGCGCCCTGGCTCATCGAGCTGCTCAGGCGCCAACGAGCCGCCGGACTCGAGGTCGAGGTGCTCGCCCCTGCCTACCGTGGCGGCGGCAATAACGAATTCGAGGGCATTCCCGTTCATCGGTTTCGCTATTTCCCCGGCCGCTGGGAGGATCTGACACACGACCAGGGGACCGTTGATCGCGTCGGGCACTCGATTCGCTACAAGCTGACGGCGCCGTTCTACGTCCTGGCCGGGATGCGCGCGGCGTGGCGTCTGGCACGCGGGCGCGAGTTCGACGTCGTCCACGTGCACTGGCCCGTGCCGCATGCGTTGTTCGGCTGGGCGGCACGCCGCGGGAGCGGAGGACGAACCCGGCTCGTCACACTGTGGTACGGCATCGAGCTGCGCTGGGTCAAAAGTCGGCTGCCCTGGTTGAAGCGGTTTCTCAAATGGGCCCTGCGCACGTCGGATGAGGTCGTCGCGATCTCGTCATACACCGGGCGCGAGATCGCCGAGCTCGTCGATTCTCCAGTGCGCGTCATTCCCTACGGTTTGGGATTCGCGGAATCGCTGCCGAGCGCGACGACCGCCCCCTCGCGCCCGGCGGACGGCACGTTCCTCATCCTGTATGTCGGCAACCTGATTCCGCGCAAAGGCGTGCGATACCTCATCGATGCCATACACCGGCTACCCGCCACCATCCCCGCAAAACTCTTGATCCTGGGCGAGGGTGCCGATCGCGCGAAACTCGAGGCGCAAGTGCGGGAGCTCGGTCTGGATGGACGCGTCACGATGCCGGGCCGTGTCCCGGAGCCAGATCTGCACCGGGCATTTCACAACGCGAAAGTGCTCGTGCTACCGTCGATCGTCGATCAACGCGGCGACACCGAAGGACTCGGCGTCGTGCTGCTCGAGGCGTTGAGTTATCGGATACCGGTCATCGGCAGCGCGATCGGCGGCATCACCGACATCATCGTGGACGGCGACACGGGTCTGCTGGTCCCGCCGCAGGATGCCGCGGCCATCGCCAGGGCGTTGGAGCGCGTTGCGACCGATCCTGCATTCGCTGCGCGACTTGCCGAGACAGGCAGCCGCCGCGTGCGGGAGCGGTTTGGATGGGACGCGATTATCGCGGCGTGGCAGGAATGCTATGCCGCCGCGCTCCGAAAGCGTCCTCGAGCGTGAGCGGGTCCGGCACGGACCGCGTGGTATAGGCGTCGGGACGCCCGTTGGGCAGGATCCCGCGCACGCGGACGCCGCGGCGCGCGACGCGCCATTCGACCAGGCTCGCGAGCGGCGCCAGGAACGGCTGCCGCGCGAGTAGTCGGTCCAACAATGCGGCGAATGCCGCGGGCGCATCGGGAAACCCCAGGGCCGCCGTCAGGTTAGGATGCCACACGCCTACCCATAGCCCTTCGGTGGTGCGACACGCGTCCGCCAGGGCGATGCCTTCGGTGATCCAGGCGTCTGGATCCTCGATACCCGCGTACTTGCTCAGCGCACGATCCATCCAGACGACCGGCGCTTCCTGAATGTCGAGCGGCTGCTCCCCCCCCCCTCCCCCGGCCCCATCCCAGGCCGGAATCACGTCTCCGACACCCAGGCGGAACCCGTTGCGGTCCGGAAATCCGGCCGTGGTGTCGTAGCGAAATCCGGCCGCCGCCATGCCGCGAATCGTTTCTCCGGGGCGCATGCGCAGAAAGTGTTGCCGCACGCCGAGCACCGGACTCTGCGTCAGTCCCGCGAGCCGGCGTCGCTGCTCGGCGAACAGCGCGTGGTCGTCGCTCGTTGCGAAGGAGCCGTGCAGACTGATCTCGCAGCCACGATCCAGCAGCGCGCGCAGGGCGGCGGTCGCGCCACGTCCCTCAGGGTGATAGGTCAGGTCACCGGCGCGCATCGTGCGGAACGTGGGCGTCCCGCAGAGCACGAACCAGCTCGGGACGATGCCGCGGTCTCGCTCTGCGTCGAGTAGTGCGCGCAGAGCGCGCTGTACCGGGTTCCGCCCAATCGCTGTGATCGCAGACCACGCGGTCCGCGCCATGCGCCGTACTTGTCCCTTGCGTGCAAGCTCCGCCATCCGAAGCGCGGTGAACACGGGCCAGAGATCGACGACGTCGAGATCGTGGGTGATTGCCGCCGCCCACCGCTTCCCATCGGGCCACGGCGTGAGGAATGCCGTCGGCCGCCGGTCGGCGCTGGCGACGACCGCCTCACGCAGGCGCGCGGCCGCATCCGCCACCACGGGCTCGCCGACCAGGTTTTGCTGCACGAGCTCGTTTTCCGTCGAGGGAACGCGGCCAAATCGGTCGCGCGCGATGGAGTGCCGCTCGGATGCTCCCGTCGCGATCTCGGCGACGCGGCGCACGATTGCACGCGGAACGCGGACGACGCCGTCGCCGCGCTCGATGTACCAACCCTGGGCGGCGCAGGCCCGCAGATCTGCGGTGCTGGGATCATGGTCGGCGATTGCAACGCGCACGACGTCGGCGGCCGGGTCTTCCACGATCGCGCAGCGAGAGAGGTCGACAAGGACGTCGAGACCGAATCGCTCCAGGGAGCTCAGCGCCTTGCGGTTTGGCAATGTGATCACGGTGCTTCGAATATACAGTCGCCTCGCGACGCCTTATCTTACCCGCATCCATGAGCCAGTCGTTGATCCCGAAGGATCGAATCCCGTGGCGTCACATGGCGCTGTTCGGCTGGCTGCCGAGTCCGCTCAAGCGCCTCGCGTATCGCGTGCTGCTGGGCTATCGCATCGGCAAGCGCGTTCGCTTCAGTTTTGGCGGCATCGTCGTCGGCAAGTCGGTCGACCTCGGCGACGATGTCGAGATCGGTTTCCTGGCCGTCGTGCAGGGTCGCCGCATATCGATCGGGCGTCATTCCAGCGTCGGCACGATGAGCTACGTCTCCTGCGAGACGATTCAGATCGGCGAAGACGCGAAGATTCGCGAGCAGGTCTACGTCGGCGGACCGCAGCTTCCGGAGTCGCGCTTCGAGCTGGGCAGCCGCACGATCATCCTGCAGCTGGCATTCCTTAATCCGACGAAGCCGATTGTCATCGGGGATGACACCGGGATCGGCGGGCACTGTTTGATCTTCACGCACGGCGTCTGGCTCAATGCGCTGGACGGCTATCCGGTCAACTACGAGCCGGTCACCCTCGGCAAGAGCGTCTGGCTTCCCTGGCGCGTATTCGTCATGCCCGGGACGACGATCGGCGACGGCACGGTGATCGGCGCCAATTCGCTTGTCTCCGGAAACATCCCGCCGGGTAGCCTCGCGGTCGGTTCCCCCGCCAAGGTGATCCGCTCGGCGCCCGATTTTCCGCGTCTTCTGAGCGACGAGCAGCGCGCCGCGCTCGTGGCGCAGCTCATGAAGGAGTTCGACGAATTCGTGCGCTATCATGGCGGCACGATTGCCGAGGAACCGCCGTTTCGCGTGTACCGCGTCGGGGGAAAGCGCGGCCGCTTGGTATGGCTTCGCGGTACCGCGCCGCCGCCGGATAACGCGTTGCGCCGCGATGACTGCGTGTTGTCCGAGTCCGCTCTTCCGGAGAAGGTGCGCGAAGGGTTCCGCGCCCGCGGCGTGCACTGGCTCGATCTGGGCAGCAAGACGCGGAGCCAGGGCGGCACACCGCTGACGGAAGAGCTGGCGCTGTATCTCGGACGCTACGGGATTCGGCTCGCGCGCGACGACTGAGCGCGACGCTCGAGCACGAACACGAACTGATACTGCCAGCGCAGCGGGATCAGGCGCCAGGCGACCTCGAGTAGCGGGCCGATTAGGAGTCGCTTCACACCACGCGCACTAGCTGAACGCCACCGCACGGCATGCCAGCGATCCGGCGTCGCGTCCACCACCGAGAGTCCATGCTGCTCGAACAACCGCCGCCATGCGGCGAGCGACTGCAAGTGCTCGTTAATGTCCTGCTGCGCCGTGCCCTGGTGACCAAGCACTTTCCAGCCGATGAAGTCCTGGTTGGGCACCATAATGCAGAAGCGCGCCCCGGGTTTCGCGACGCGCTTCATTTCTTCGAGCCCCTGCCCCATGTCCAGAAAGTGCTCGAGCGAGCCGAGACATGTGACGTAGTCGAAGGTCGCGCTGCGAAACGCGAGCGCCTCCCCGGCTCCGACCGCGACCTCTGCCGTGGGAGCGACGCGTTTCGCGAGGCGCACGGCTTCGTCGGAAAGATCGACGCCCACCGACTCGATGCCGCGAGCGTGCGCCGCCGCCAGCAGTGAACCGGCGCCACAACTCACGTCGAGGAGCCGGCTGCCCGCCGTGGCGCCGAGGAGATCCAGGAACACGGGATACGCGGCGTCGGGACGCATCGTTTGCTGTCCCTTCGCGGCATAGTGTTGGTTGTACCACGTCTTGACGGCGCCGGCGCTGAGATTTGGCATGGGTTGGAAGAATAATACGGGGGGCCAGACCTGGCCCCCCGTGTCGTTCCGTGCCCGGTAAGGACTACCGGAGAATGTCCACCCACCCCGATTCGTTGGGGACGAGAATACTGTGTGTCGCGGCGTCGTACGACAGCTCGCGCGGGCGCCCGCCCACGTTCAACGTCTCGATCAACGCTCCGGTCTTGGGATCGAGCACCTCGACGAGGCCATTCAATACGCAACCCACGACGAGGAACGCGTTGTCCGGGGTGCGCAGCAGGCCGTAGCCGTTGCATCCGGGCGTCGCGTATGTCGTGACGAGCGAATTACTGGCGATATCCCAAACGATGACGCCACCGTCCTGCGCGGCGACAAACAGCTTCATACCGTCGGCCGAAAGCTGAATGCCCTGTGCGGATCCCCCTGTCTCGAATGTCCGCAGCAACGTGAACGTATTCGGATTGATCTCGAACACGCGGCCGCCGTCGAACGCCCGCTGTGAGGCATAGAGGCGCGAGCGGTTCTTATTCCACTCGAAGTGGTACCCGGCTGCCACAGGCAGATTCAGCGTGCCCACGACGGCTCCGCTCTGCATCGCGATCTTGAAAATTGGACCATTCGTGATGCCCATAAAAACGGTGTCGCCCCGCGGCGTATTCGTCACGCCATAGGCGTCCTGGGGGTCCGGGGTGGCGTTTACGGAGTTCACGACGGACAGTGCCGCCGTATTGACCGAGGCCACCAGGCCGTTGCCGAAGAAGCTCGGTACGTAGATGCGGCTGCCATCCTTATTCGCGGAGATTTGCACCGGGCGGGGACCCGGGCTGACACTTCCCGTGAATGAAGCGGCCGCGATATCGAGTCGAGTGACTCGAGCAGCGTCCGGTTGGCCGATCCAGCCAATTCCCGCCGAGGAAACGGCGGAGCCGAACGGAGAGCCTTCCAGCGGGAGATGCGCGACGACCTGCGGCGGTGGCGGTGGATTGCTTGCGACGAGCGTCGAGATTTCGGTCGGTTCCGATTGGTTGCATGCGACCAGCACTAGGCAGGTGGCCGCAACGGCACTGCAGATGCGTGGATTCATGATCGCTCCCTCTGTGCGGTTGAACGTGTGTCCAACGTTACAGAGCGAGTCCCTCGCACTGACAAGGGCTGACGCCCCAAAAGTCATATGCAGTTTGCTACGTGCTAGTCGATGAAATCCACCCAGCCGGCTTCGTTCGCGACCAACACGCGTCCCTGATGCGTCGCCATGAGGCGCGGAGTGCCGCCGGTGTGGAGCGTGGCACGAATCGCCAATCGTTCCCGATCGACGATGACGACGCGCCCCGCGTGCAGCAGACCGACGACGACGTCCGCCTGATCGGCGCTCAGCGCGAGCCCGAGCGCGGGGGTGCCGAATTGCAACCGTCCGGCGCGTTTGCCGCTCGCCAGGTGGATCGCGTCGATCCAGCCGCACTCGTTGGCGGCGTACAGCATCTGGCCGTCAGCACTGACCGCGACTTCCTGCACGATGCCCCTGACGTCAAAGGTGCGCAGGGGGCGGAGCGCCGGCACTTCGATTTCCGCAATCAGCCCCGAGCGGAACCCCGATGCATAGATGCGGCGTCCGGACGGGTGCTTGCAGATCTGCGGGCTGCCGTGCGGAATGGCGATGTCGCGGAGGGCGCGGCCCGACAGGTGCAGCGCGGCGAGGCGATCGCGATTCGTCGAGACATACAGCGTCTGCCCGTCATTGGAGAGGACCGCACCCAGCGGATGCCCCGTCAGGTGCAACGCGGCGGTCTGCCGACCCAGCGCCAGATCGACGACGTCGACGGCTTCCGAGAACTGGCTGGTGACATACGCCATGTCCCCCCGGCCGTTGGGAACGACACGAGTCGGCACGGGACCGACGTGGATACTGTCGACGACCCGTGGCGGCCCCAGGCGCAGGACGTCGATTGCGGCGGCGTGTCCCCGCGTCACGAGCGCCAGGTCGGTCGACGTCACGGCGACGTCGAATGGAGCGCCGCTGACCGGCACGCGCTCCCGCAACGTGCCGCGCAGGCGCGCCACCGGTCGCCGCGAGCCAGCGATGGAAGCCGACAGGCTACCGAGCAAGATGCGGCGGGTTGCGACCTCCCCGTTTCTGTCGGTGGGCGCTGGCGGCGCTGCAGCGAGGCGATCGCGGCACTTCTCGCGGAATCGCAGCAACGCGAGCGCCATTCCGTCTCGCCGGATTTCGGACCAGCGTCGCCCGGTGATCCGCCGGATCAGCCGGTACGCGATGGCGGGATCGAGCTTGTCGCGCTCGGCCAGCTTCCGCAGGGTGACTCCCGAGGTCTCCGATTCGAGCAACCAGTACAGCGTGCGCGCCCAGCCGCCCAATGTTTCCAGCGGCGGCAACCCCTCACGGCGCAGCGAGCGCGCGAGCTGGTAGCGATCGTGAAAGCCGAGCCATGACGCGAGCTCCTGGGAGCCCGGCGCGCGTCCATTGACGCAACCGAGGGCGCTGATGAGCGCTCGGCCATTGTAGGACAAGTGCGGTAAGGTGTCTTGCAGCAGACTGGTCAGCTGCAGGGGCGGCATGAAGGACTAATACCTACGGCGTTACAGTTTGCTCCACAAGGCGTTCGACTATTCGCTGGATCGGACGCGCCGCAGCTCGCGCTCGAGGGCCCGTATTTCCTCGCGCATCCCCGCGACCATCTCCCCTACGAATCCAAAGCCGAACAGCACCACGCCCGAGATCACGAGCACCATGATCAGGTCGAGGAGGGGGCGGAAACCCAGGTGTGGCGGCCCGAACCGCAGATACAGCGCCACCAGGCCGACGACCAGCCCAAGCAGAAACAGCATCGCGCCGATAACCCCGAAGAACAGCATGGGTTTACGCGCAAAGCGGAGCTGGAACCAGACGGACATCAGGTCGAGCACCCCGACGGGAATGCGCCCGATCCCGAACTTGGAGCTGCCCGCGCGCCGCGGATGCACCGGAACGGGCCGCTCGGCCAGGCGGAAGCCCTGCGCGGCCGCGATCACCACCATGAACCGGTGCCAGTCTGGGCGCATCGGCACCATGTCCATGATCTCGCGGCGATACGCCTTCACCGAGTTCAGGTCCTTCACGCGCACGCCGAACAGCCAGCGACACAACGCGTTATAGACTCCCGACACGAAGCGCTTGTTGTACTGGCCCTGCTTCGTGCCCGTCACGACATCCGCCTGACCGTCGAGGATCGGGCCCACCAGCCCGGGAATATCGGCCGGCAGGTACTGCAGGTCGGCGGGATAGTAGACCAGGACCCGTCCCCGGGCGACATCGGCGCCCGACTTCAGGGCGTCGGCGATGCCGCGCTGCGTCCGGTGCGTGACGATCCGCACGAATGGATGCTTGGCCGCAAGATCCTCGAGCAGCGTCGGAGTCCCGTCGTGACTGCCATCGTTCACGATCACGAGCTCGACGGCGTACGGCAGCGGCAGCATCGCTTCGCGCGTGAGCCGCACGAACTCAGCGAGGTTCTCGGCCTCGTCTTTCGCCGGAACGAGGACGCTGACGTCGGGCGGCGTCGAATTCGTCGCGAGGCTCATAGCCGCTTCCGCATCCGCGCGGGCAAAATACCGAGCTGGTCGCGGTACTTGGCGACGGTGCGCCGGGCGATCTTCACGCCCTTGCGATCGAACAGCTCGACGATCTGTTGATCGGTGAGCGGATTCTTGGGCGGCTCGTCGTCGACGAGCTTCTGAATCTGGGACTTGATGGACCGTGCGCTGGCGTCTTCTCCGGTCGTGGTCGTGAGGCCGCTCGAGAAGAAGAACTTGAGCGGCAATAGACCGCGCGGCGTCTGTACGTACTTCTCGTTCGTCACGCGGCTGACCGTGCTTTCGTGCATGCTGATCACGTCGGCGACCTCGCGCAGCGTGAGCGGCTTGAGATGGTCGATCCCCTTCTCGAAGAACTCGCGCTGCCGGTCGACGATGAAATTCATCACCTTGAGCATCGTCTGGCGGCGCTGCTCGATGGCCTGGATCATCCAGTTGGCGCTGTTCAGACGCTGATTGATGAACTCCTTACTCTCGGTGTCGTACTTCTTCTTGTCGCGCGCGATCTCCTGGTACGTCTTGGAGATGCGCAGGCGCGGCAGCCCGCTGTCGTTCAAGAACACCAGATACTTGTCGTCGATCTTGTCGACGATCAGATCCGGGATGATGTAGGCGTCGTTCGCGGCTGAGTGCTGCAGCCCCGGCTTGGGATCGAGGCGCGCCAGCTCGTCGGCGGCGCGCTGGACTTCTTCGGGCGCCAATCCGAAGCGTTTTCCAAGATCGCTCCAGCGGTGCGCGATCAGGTCGTCGAAGGCTTCCTTGACGAGCCGGTAGACCAGCGTGTCGGTGCACTTCTGATTCTCGAGCTGCAGCATCAGGCACTCGCGCAGGTTGCGCGCGGCGATGCCGGGCGGATCGAGCTGCTGAATGACTCGCAGCATCGCTTCGACTTCCGCCATCGTGAAGGCCGGCACATTCAGGTCGAGCTCCGATTCGGCTTCGTGCTCCTCGAGTAGCTGGTTCGCGCCCTTGAGGATCTCTTCGATGCTGTGCTGGAGGTACCCGTCCTCGCCGATGTTGCCGAGGAATTCCTCGGTGAGCAGCTGCTGGCGTGGATTGAGGTCGAGCATCCGGGTCTGGTCGCGCAGGTAGTCGATCAGGTCTTTACTCTCGACGGTGACCGGCTCCACGTATTCCCGGGCGTCGCTATAGCTGCCGCTCGGCACGCCGTGCTCGGTGCGGTCCTCCAGCAAGATGTTTTCCCAGTCGGGCCCGTCCTCGGCTTTTGCTTCCTTCTCGGGCTTGTTGTTCTGTTGCTCGGCCGCCGTGGCCTGGACCTCCTCCTCCGGCTCGATCATCTCGAGGAACGGATTGCCGAGCAGCTCCTGCTTCAGGTGCTGCTCGAGGTCGAGCAGCGGCATGTACAGCAGATCCATCGCCTGGTACAGGCGCGGATTGATCCGCAGGTCTTGCCGGAGCGAGGTGTGCTGATGCAGGCCGGTCTTCATACGGTGGCCGGCGAGAGACGCGAGCGGAGCCGCGTCGTGAGGGTCGGACCGAGATAGAGCGAGGCGACGCGGTCGTCGAACACGAGCTCGCGCACCGTGCCGGCGACCTGCACACGCCCTTCGAACATGATGTAGGCCCGGTCCACGATGTCGAGCGTCTGCTCCACGTTATGGTCGGTGATCAGCACGCCGATGCCGCGGTGCCGCAGCCCCGCGACGATCGTCTGGATGTCGTTGACGGCGATGGGGTCGACGCCGGCGAACGGCTCGTCGAGCAACAGGAACTTCGGCTCGGTCACGAGGGCTCGGGTGATCTCGAGCCGGCGGCGCTCGCCGCCGGAGAGCTGATACGCCTTTTGGCGGCGCAGGTGCTTGATTGCCAGCTCGTCGAGCAGCGACTCGAGCCGCCGCGCCCGATCCTCGGCGTCGATGTTCAGCGTCTCGAGGATCGCCAGCACGTTTTCTTCGACCGTCAGCTTGCGAAAGATCGAGGGCTCCTGCGCCAGATAGCCGATCCCGGAGCGCGCCCGGAGATACATGGGGAGCGCCGTGATGTCGCGGCTGTCGAGCAGGATCTTGCCTTCGTCGGGGCGAATCAGCCCGGTAATCATGTAGAACGACGTCGTCTTCCCCGCCCCGTTCGGTCCCAACAACCCGACGATCTCCCCCTGCGCCAGATCGAGCGACACGTTGTTCACGACGCGCCGCCCCTTGTAGGCTTTGACGAGGTGTTGGGCCTCCAGCCGGCTGCCGCCGCGGATCGTGGGATGCTCACCGGTGACGGACTCGCTGCGCGCCACCGTGTCTTCGGCCAGCGTGAGGAAGTACTGCGACGCGGCCGGGCGGTCGGGCGCGATGCTCGCCCAGACGTCGGGGTTGAAGGCGACCGGCACGTCGCCCCAGAGCGCTCCCATCGGAAGGACCAGCACCTTCAGCATCGCCAGTCGCGGCAACACCGACGTCGCCAGATAGGCCCGCGCGTCGTCTACGGACAGGCTGCCCGCGTCCACGATCTCGCCCTTGGCGTGTGCGCGCAGCTTGAGGAACTCCTCCCGATAGGCGACCGCGAGGTCACTGAACGCGGCGCGACCTTGGTCGTCGGCGATGCGCGCCAGCGCCCCCGCGGCGAGTGCCAGCGAGGAGTCGCGCGGCGCGAAGAGGTCCGAGAAGCGGTCGAGACCGGTCATGGACGTGGTGGAGGTGCTGATGGTGCCGGTCGGGTGCTATCGGACGGCGCGCGTTTGGCGCTGTCGGCCACCACCGCCGGCCGCGGCTCGAGGTGCACGCCGTCCGATTTGCCCGCCACGATCACGCGATCGATCCGATCCTTCAGCATCGCCAGCGTGATCTGATGCCCGCGGGAGTAGTTGATCGACGGGCCGGCCTTCGTGGTGTCCCGCTCGTCGCGATGGTGCGTCAAGGCTCGGGCCGGCGCTCCACGCGACACGAGCTCGCGCAACCGCGAATGCGGACGGTTGGTGAGCGAGTCCTGTTCCTGCGCGAATCGGATCGTGAGCGAGTCGCCCGCAATCCAGTCGGTCTCCTTGGGCGGTGTCGTGGAGTCCCGCTTGGCGGTGGAAAAGGCGTTGCCGAACGCCCGCGATTCGGTGAGGATCTCGCCCGGCGAATCGATCGCCAGCGAATCGGATTGAATCGTGTACAGTGCCGAGATCGCATGGGGGCGGGTGCTGTCGCCCCACGCGAATGTCTGCTGCAACAACCGATCGGCGACGCGGAGATCGATCGTGTCCAGATCGGA
>Ga0307290_10000131_pt1 | contig 27233 bp, 31 predicted proteins | sample ER_DNA_144_FD_194472 | JGI IMG/M metagenome (GOLD analysis project Ga0307290, IMG submission 194472) | Bulk soil microbial communities from the East River watershed near Crested Butte, Colorado, United States - ER_DNA_144 | ecosystem: Environmental > Terrestrial > Soil > Floodplain | place... | reverse complement strand
GTAGTGGCGCTCGCCTGATTGCCACTCGTCGTGGATGTCGGCCGTTGGTTTAGCGGTGCCGGCGGTACTGCAGCCCGACGGCCCCGTTGCTGAACGCGGTGCTGGGAGACCGGGTCGAGCCGGTAGGACTTGGCGACGTTGTCGAACAGCCGGGCGCCCTCGCCCGCAACATCGGGGTACAAGTCCAGGTGGAACTCATCGATCAGGTCGAGCCGCATGAGCGACCGCCAGAAGCTGACGCCGCCCCAGACCACGATGTGGCCGTCGCCGCCTCGCCTGAGCTTGTTGACCTCTTCGGCCGTGTCACCAGCGGCAATGGTGGTGTTGGCCCACTCGGCCGTCCTCAGCGACCGGGAGAACAGCAGCGCCGAGGAGGGCACCAGCCGCCGTTTCACACCGTGTCCTTCGGTCTGTCGAGGCGGGTGGGCAAGTCTCATCCGGGTTGGCTGGTGGGTCGCAGCAGGATCTCGTTCAGCGTCACTCGCCGTGGTTGGGTCACCGCGAAAGCGATCACTTCGGCGACGTCGTCGGCGGTGATGGCCAGTTGCGCGTAGAGCTGTTCGGCGCCCTGCTTGGCTGCCGGGTCGGTGATGTGGTCGGTCAGCTCGGTCGCCACCGCGCCTGGTTCGATGAGCGTGACCCGGATGTCGGGCTGCAGTTCCTGCCGCAATGCCTCGGACCAGCCGTTCATGCCCCATTTCGTCGCCGCGTACGCCGCGTTGCCGGCCCGGGCAGTGCGGCCGGCGACCGAGGAGATGTTGACCAGTCGCCTCCGCCGTCTCGGAGCTGGTCGAGGAAGACCTCGGTCGCTGTCATCGCGCCGAGCAGGTTGACCTCCACCATCCGTCGGGCCTCGTCGCGTTGGGCGCTGCTGAACGGGCCTAGAAGCATCACTCCGGCGTTGTTGACCAGCAGATCAGCGCCGTCGAACTCCTGATGGACCCGGTCTGCTGCCGCGACCAAGGCATTACGGTCGGTCACGTCCGCAGCGATCGCGACCGCGGTTGGACCGAGCTCGGCGGCCAGCTGCTCCAGGCGGTCCACCCGCCGGGCCAACAGCGCCAGACGGTAGCCGTGCGCGGCAAGGGCCCGCGCGGTCGCTGCGCCGATACCCGACGACGCGCCGGTGATCACCGCCACCCGACCGGTGTTCTGCTCCTCGATCAACTCAACATCTCCTGTCCTATCTGTTTACGGCGACTGGTCCAGCGTTGCAGTTCAGTCGGCGAAGGCGGCTTTGGCGACGTTGATGGCCGACATGGCTCGGGGCCAGCCGGCGTAGAAGGCGAGGTGGATGATCACTTCCTTGAGCTCGGCCTCGCTCAGCCCATTCGCCTTCGCCCGCAGTAAATGGTTCCGCAACTGCTCGGTGTTGCCGCCGGCTACCAGGGCTGCGACGGTGACGAGGCTGCGGTCCCGCTTCGACAGCTCCTCCCGTTCCCACACGTCCCCGAACAGCACCTCATCGGTCAACGACACCAGCTTCGGGGCGAAGTCACCGATCGCCCGCTGCGCGGGCGTCAGATTGTCAGCGTCGGTCATGGTTTCTCCTCGCGGTCATTGGTTTGGGTCGGTGGGGATGGAGTGTGGCGGCTGTTCGGGTCAATGGCGGGGTACTCGGCGTCGGTGAGGTGGTCGCCCCACTCGGTGGCCGGACCCTGCTGACCGTCGGCCAGGTCCCCGGACATGGCGAGGTGGGTCATGAAGTGGCCCGGGGCCGCACCGTGCCAGTGCCACTCCCCGGGTGGGGTGTAGATCGTGTCACCCGGACCGACCTGCAGGACCTGACCGTTACGGCACTGCACCAGCCCGCGCCCGTCGATGACGTGCAGGGTCTGACCGTTGACGTGACGATGCCAGGCTGTGTGCGCTGCGGGAGAGAACCGGACGATGCCCACGCGCAGCCGGGACGGCGGTTCGCCGTGGGCGATCATGTCGACCCAGACGTCGCCGGTGAACGTCTCGGCCGGTCCTTTGACCGTCGGGCGCTTGGGCTGGACCTCCACTGTTCCTCCTGTTGGTCTGAGTGATTCCCGGTTGTTCGTCGGACCGTGCTGTCATCTGTAGCTCTCGTGGCCGCTGCCGCGGGCGCCGGTGACGGTGAGGTGCACGGAGCGCGCGTCGATCTCCTCGACTTCGGCGGCGGTGAGGGTGATGTCGGCGGCCTTGATGTTCTCGGTGACCCGTTCGGTCCTCCTGCTGCCGGGGATGGGCACGATCCTCGGTGACTTCGCCAGCAGCCAGGCGAGCGCGATCTGCCCCGGCGTGACCTCTTTGCGGGCGGCGATCTCGGTCACCAGATCGACGATGGGCTGGTTGGCCTCGAGAGCTTCGCGGGTGAAGCGGGGGAACCGGCTGCGGATGTCGTTGTCGGAGAACGCCTCGCCGCGACCGACCGTGCCGGTGAGGAAGCCCTGACCGAGAGGTGACCACGGCACGAACCCGATGCTGAGCTCCTCGCAGGCTGGGAGGACCTCGGCCTCGGGGTCACGCGCCCAGATGGAGTACTCGCTCTGCACGGCAGCGACTGGCTGGACGGCATGGGCGCGGCGGATCGTGTCCGCGCTGGCCTCCGACAGCCCGAAGTGGCCGACCTTGCCCTGCGCGATGAGGTCGCGGACGGTCCCGGCGACGTCCTCGATCGGTACGTCCGGGTCGACCCGGTGCTGGTAGAGCAGGTCGATGCGGTCGGTCCGCAGTCGCTGCAGCATCTGGTCGACGACCTCGCGGATGTGGTCCGGTCGGCTGTTCAGTCGTCGAGGGTCGAACTCGAAACCGAACTTCGTGGCCAGCACCACCTCGTCGCGGATCGGTTCGAGCGCTTCGCCTACCAGGGTCTCGTTCGTGCGGGGGCCGTACGCCTCAGCGGTGTCGAAGAACGTCACCCCTTGGTCGTGGGCGCCTCGGATGAGGTTGATGCCGTGCTCGGTGTCGACCGGGTCCCCGTAGTTGGTGCTGAGGCCCATGCAGCCGAGCCCGATCGCTGAGACCTCCAGGGCAGTGCCGAGGTGCCGCTTGTCCATGTCTGTGTCCTTTCTCCGCGCAGAGCGCGTCCGGTGGCTGATCGCCTGTAGTGGATGCTTCACGTCCACCGCCCCGCTTCGAGGCGGCGGTCACGTTCCGGGGTGGGTTGTGTTCATCGGGTCCGACGCCGGTGCCGTCGGGTCATGCGGGGAGCCTGGCCTCACGCAGCCAGGTCTCGACGTCCCGCCGATGCTGGGGAACCTCTTCGCCTCGCACCGCCAGGCCCGCACCGATCCGCGCTTTCGGGCAGGCGGTCGCGTAGTCGCGTTCGATGCTGCCGAGGCCGCTGACGGCGTAGGTGACGAACGGATGGACCGTCTTGCCGGTGAAGTCGTGGCTGTCGGTGAAGGTCGACATGATCATCGGGGCCCGGACGTTCCAGATCGGGCTGCCCAGCAGCACGACGTCGTACTGCCCGATCGAGGCCAAGGAATTCGCGATCTTCGGGCGCGCATCGGCGTCCTGCTCGCGGACATTACGCGCAACAGTCGCGTCGTAGCCGGCCGGGTACGGATCCGCGGCGACGATGCGGTGGACATCGCAGTCGATGAGCTCGCTGATCATTCGGGCCAGCACCTCGGTGTTGCCGACCTCCAGGTCGCGGCGGCCGCCGTAGTAGTAGTTCTCCCCGGTCCGGGAGAAGTACGCCAGCAGCGTCCGCGGCGCAGTGCCGGCGCCGGTCGGCGCCGGTGACATGGTCGGTTCCGCCGTGATCGTCTCCAGGGTGGACGGCGGGCTGTCCGGCGCTGAGCAGGCGGCTGTTCCGATCCACGTGCTCGCTCCGAGCAGAAGTCCTCCTGTCAGGAGGGTGCGCCTGGGGATAGGCGTGTTCATGGGGTGTGTCCTAACCTGATCGGCCCTGACCGGCAGCGGCAGTGGTGTCACCCGGATCTGGGTGGCCAACCGCGGGAGCGGTTCGAGCCGCTGCCGCTGTGCCCTGGCTCAGTCTTCGGGGATGGGTCGTCCGAAGGTCTCCATGGTGATGGCGTCGGGTTCTGGCCCGCCCCGCTGGCCGGTGTCGAGGGCGTCGATCGCCGCGAGCTCCTCAGTAGAGAGTTCGAAGTCGAACACGTCGATGTTCTCAGCGATCCGCTGCGGCTTGGTCGACTTCGGAATCACAGAGCGGCCCCGCTGCAGGTGCCAGCGCAGCATGACCTGAGCGGGAGTCTTGCCGTGGGCCTTGGCGATGTCGCCGATGACCGGGTCCTGCAGGGTGCTGCTGTGCTGCCCATCGCGGTAGAAGGTGATGCCGCCGATCGGGGACCAGGCCTGGGTCAAGATGTCGTGCTCGGCGCCGAAGGCCTGCACTTGCCTCTGCTGGAAGTAGGGATGGACCTCGATCTGGTTGACTGCCGGAACCACGGCGGTGCGCTCGAGCAGCGTGGTGAGGTACTCGACCATGAAGTTACTGACCCCGATGGCTCGTACCTTCCCGTCGCCGAGCAACGTCTCCAAGGCCCGGTAGGCATCCAGAGTTGCCTCGAAGTCCGACGGCAGCGGCTGGTGCAAGATCAGCAGGTCGATCTGGTCGACTCCGAGCTTGCGGGCGCTCTTGTCGAAGCCGTGCAACGTCTTGTCGTAGCCGTAGTCGCTGATCCAGATCTTGGTCTCCAAGAACACCTCCGAACGGTCCAGCCCGGAGCTATGGACCGCGTCTCCGACCTGCCGCTCGTTGCCGTAGGAGGCGGCGGTGTCAATGTGCCGGTAACCGGCCAACAGCGCCGCCTCAACCGCGGCACGGGTCTCCTCTGCGGGTGTCTGGAACACGCCCAGACCCAGCGCGGGCAGCTGGACGCCGTTGTTCAGCGTCAGAGTCGAGACATCAGGCATCGGGGTTACCTCATTCCTCCCGGCGGTCGCCGGAGTCGTTTTCATGGGGTGGACCCATGGCAACCTCCTCGCGCCGCAGGCCCCGCACCCGCCGCTTGGCGCCGTAGGAGATCAGCCCGGCCTGCTCCGGGCTGACCCCGCGCCCGGCGGCTGGCCAGGAAGTCCTGGACGTCTCCGCGGTGCTCCACGACCCCGACGTTAAGACCCAGCCCGGCGATGAACCAGGCCCTGCCAGTACACCGATCACCATGTCCTCCCGGGCGCTCACACGGACTGGTTCAGTGAGAAAGTCCCGACCCCTCTCGCTGACCGAGGTTCCACGCCCCTGACCCGCCGCAACGCCACCACCACCGCTGCACCGAGGATCCCGGCGTCCGGCCCCGTCCAGCGAGCCGGCGTTGGCGGTGCCGATGCTGGGCTGCTACATGGTCGCGTTGGACGCCCAGATGGTCAACGCGGCCCGCCCGAGATCCGCGGCTCGCTGGGCGGCGGGTTATCGGCACTGCAGCTCGCCCGGGTTCCCGGCGCCGCGCGGGGTAAGGCCCGGATCGCCTGGCTGACGAGGTTCTCCCCGTGCTGCATTATCACGACCGACGTCTCCATAGTCTGACTGTGCCACTCCTGCGTTGGTCGACCACCCAGCGCGAGTCTTCCTTTCGCCGACTCGTGCGCCCAGAAGTCCGGGCGGGCACGGTGCACAAGACCTTCAGCCGTCGGCCACGTCCCTGGGGTGGGTCGGCAAGTCGAGTACTGGAGGATGGATCGCATGTCATACGCACGACGCTTCGACCATGTCGGCATCACCGTCGCGGACCTCGACACGGTGACGGGGTTCTTCGTCGGGCTCGGTCTCGAGGTCGAGGGCACGCGGATGTTCGTGGAGGGCGAGTTTCTGGACACTGTCATCGGCATCCCTAACTCCCGCACAGAGATCGTCATGCTGCGGCCGCCCGACGGAGGTACCCGGCTGGAGCTGTCGAGCTTCGTCCGGCCCGACCACGAGCCGGGGTCACCGGCCGCGATGGCCAACGAGCTGGGGCTGCGCAACGTGGCCTTCGAGGTCGACGACCTCCAGGCCGCCGTCGACCGGCTGGCCGCGGACGGCTACGGGCTGGTCGGCGGCATCGGCCAGTACGAGAACATCTGGCGCATGGCCTACGTGCGCGGACCGGAGGGGATCATCGTGTCCCTGGCCGAGCGCATGGCTGACGCCGCCGTCGATGCTTGATCAGCCAGACGTCAGGCGACGGGATGCTCCTGCTGTCCCGATGGTGACCCGTACTCGGTCAGCCGGACCGGACCCAACGGATGCCGAATAGTGACCTCGGCTACCACCGCAGGACGTGACGCCACCCCCGGATCCGATGAGTGGAGGGAAGGGGGCGGCATGTCTCAGTTGACTGTCCGCATTCGGGCGACGCTCGTCCCCACTTGACCGACGGCTTACGAACACAGTTGTGGGCCCGCAGGGAAACCCGCGTGCGTCGCCCGGACACCTTCGCTGAGTGACCTACCGTCCGCGACTTGTTGATCCAGCGGTCTGTCACCGATCGAGGATGTCCACACGAAGACAGCGATGTTGCGGTCGGCGCCGGCTCGATCGTGAATGTTCAACCGTCTCGCCCGGCTGACCCCGGCGCTCGATGATCCGCGCCTCACCGGCCAGCACCACGATCAGGTCATATGTCAAGTCCCCGTCGGCAAACAGCACCTCTCCCGCGGCCATGTCGTGCTCACTGCCGTAGCTGCGCAGCACCTCATGCTGCGCCACGTCCAGGACTGGGCTGCGCCCGGCGTAAGCCTGCTGGGAAGCTCCGCCGATGCTCTCGGCCGAGGAGCGCAGAGAAGATCCAGTTCCGTCAGGGCCCTTGGGGCTGCCTGCGCGCTGGCTCATCGCGGTCCGGTCGTCTCCTCGCTTTGGGCGAAGCGGATGGATGACCCGTCGACCGCCCGGAACTGCATCTGGATGGATGTGTTCGACCAACTAGTCACGCGTGGCTCCTGACTGCTTATGGTCGTACCCGTTCGGCGAGCACATCCCGGCCATTGTCATTCACGCGGGCTGCGCTCGCTCCGCGGGTGTCAGGCGCATCGGTTGAGTCATCTGCTCGAGCAGATGCTTGGCCCGGTTCGGCTTCAGCTTCGGCTACTTGCCACGGAGCCGACCCTTGGCTTTGGCAACCTTCATCCCTTCCCGGGTGCGCATCCTGATCAGGTCGGATTCGAACTCCGCCACCATGGCAAGGACGTTGAACAACAACCGCCCTACGGGGTCAGTCGGATCATGAATCGAGCCGCCGAGTCTCAGCCTCACGCTCCGCCTGGTCAGCTGATACGCCGTTCGGGATGAGGTGAAAGAGTCCATAATCGAGCGCTACGACCCAATCGCGCTGATGCGCTTGCACAGATCGCCAAACAGTCTCCGCCGCCGCCGACACATACGTCTGACAGCTCGGCGGAATCGACCAGCAGCGGGACCTGTTCTGGGCTAGCACCGATAACGCATCCTGCCATAGGCGACTAACCAGCGTTCCCGTTCAGCGGTCGGCCGAGCACCGGTTCCGCGACTAGATCCTGGATGATCAATCCAGGGTTGCGGGTGTGGACTTCTCGGTCGGCTCGACTACTCATTAGGGTGTCCTCGCTGTCCATGCTGGCGTGCTGCAGATGGTTCTGACTAGCCGCTACTGAATTCGGGACCGTGAATTCAGGGGCGTGCGTCACAATGATCAACATCAGCGCACTGAACTACGTCGGTTCCCGCGGCGAGCTGGTCAAGTGTGCTGGTCGACGCCGACCGCCGAGGAGAACTGGAGGTGATCAAGAAACGATGAGCACTGCTGCACGGGTCCTGACTCTCAACTGCCGCAACGAGAATGCGATGGAGCTATTCCCGAGTCGGCGTTGGAATCGACGCAGGCAGTACTTGATCGAGTTCATTAAGGACTGCGCCCCTTCGGTGATCGGCGTACAGGAGTGCACGAACAACATGGCGGCTGAGATCACTGAGGGTCTGGGACCAAACTGGACCTTCTGGGGATCGGGCACAGCCAAGATCATATGGAACTCCACCAAGTGGGTAGCCCTTGATCAATTCCAGGCCGGGTTGCCTTACACGGTTCTAGGCATCACTAAGCAGCGCCCGATCACCATGCTTAAGTTGCAGTCGATCAAGACCGGCGAATTCGCGTGGTTTGTCGATACGCACCTAGCCGTGAACATCCCGAACGAAGAGACGATCCGGCAGCAGCAGATGAAGCAAGCGATCACCTTGATCGAGCAGCGACCTGATCATGAGCGGGTGATCTTTTTTGGCGACTTCAACTCGGTGCCAACGAATGCCAGCGTTCGCAAGATCGCCAGCAATGCTGGGTACAGACACCTACGCGCGAAGCTGTCGGCGACCTTGATCACGCGGCGTACTTGTAACACATTCAACGGTTGGAAAATCACGAAGCGCGAGGGCAAATGGATCGATGATGTGCTGACTTCGCCGACTGTCAAGCCATATGCGGCGGCGATCATGCTGACAGACTCGACCCGCTTCCCGGTCAATGCAAGTGATCACAACGGCGTCTTTGGGAAGGTACAATTCTCCGCGGCTGCTGTCGGATCGCCCCTCTGATGCCCCTCAAGTTCAACGACGTCTGACCACCAGCGTCGGTCGGCGAACGAGGGTGATCCTCGAGGTTGGATGGCCTGGGGAGCGTGCGTCGACCGCGTCGGGCGACGTTGACCGATCCAGGCGATGAGTTTGATGTGGACGGAGTCGGTATCTGTATGAGCGACGAAGGGAACGAACTGGACTTGTGGTAGCGCGTAAGGAGCTGTTGGTGAAGGAAAAGGCGCTGACGTCGGCGCGTGATGAGCTCAATTCGGCTCGGCGGCAGCTGCCGATGGTTGAGGTGGTCTCAACCTGATCAGCGCATAATCCTTCAGCAGCGGCGCGGTCCTCATGATCTATACGCCACAGCGGTGACTACCGACGAGCCCGACCCGTCCCCTACATGGCGGTCGGACTGGCGCGGGCCTCAAGCGGGTGTAGGTCCTCACGACCTCCCGTGATCCCGCATCGGTGCTGCTGGCCACGGATGTTCCACAAGCCGGTCGGCGGCTTATGGCACCTGCCGCGGTGGTTGGGATTGTTGGAGGCGGCTTGCGCGGTCCTGCCGGGGCTGGATTATCGAGGACATCGAGTCGTGTGTCCGAGCGCCCGATGAGGCGATCGCTTTGTTGCGACATGGTGAGTGCGTGCGCCCGACAACTAGCGTGCTCGAAGCGATCCGGACGACTCAATCGACGGCCCCGCTCAGGGCCAGAACGCGGGCGTCGGGCTGCGTGCTTGCTTGAGGGTTCGGGGATGTGCAGAGTGTCGGGGTGGAGCCGTATCGGATCGAGGTGCCCGATGGCGAGCTGGAGCGGCTGCGGCTGCGCTTAGCGGATACCCGGTGGCCGGATCGGGAGACCGTTGAGGATTGGTCGCAGGGTGTGCCGCTGCAGGTGGTGCGGGACTTGTGCGACTACTGGGGCAGCGGCTATGACTGGCGCGCCGCGGAGCAGCGGGTGAACCGGTGGCCGCAGTACCTGGCTGTGGTCGAGGCAGTGCCCATTCATTTGTTCCACTTGCCATCACCGTCGCGGTCAGCCGTGCCGCTGATCTTGACCCATGGCTGGCCGGGGTCGTTCTTCGAGTTTGAACGGGTCATGGAACAGCTGTCGGACCCAGCCGCGTCGGAGGAGGCTAGGTCGCCCGCGTTCCATGTTGTCGTGCCGTCGCTGCCCGGCTATGGCTTCAGTGGGAAGCCCACCACAGGTTGGGACGTGCCCCGGATCGCCCGCGCCTGGGTCGAGGTGATGCGGCGTCTCGGTTATGACCGCTTTATCGCTGCCGGCAGCGACTGGGGCACGAGCGTGTCGACCAGTATCGGGTTGCAGCAGCCGGAGCGGCTCCTCGGCCTACACCTTGTCCCGCCGCTCGTTCCCGCTGTCCCCGCCGACGGCACATCGCTCACCGGCCCAGAGCGGGCTGCGCTGGCGGAGCTGGAGGAGCGGTCGCGTATTGCGTCGGCCTATTCGGCGGTGCAGCAGACGCGCCCGCAGACCATCGGCTACTCACTCATCGACTCACCCGTCGGGCTGTGCGCCTGGATTCTGGAGAAAGTTTGGACCTGGTCAGACCATGCCGGCGACCTCTACAGCGTGCTCTCTCGCGACCAGGTCCTCGACGACATCACGCTCTACTGGCTGACCGGCACCGGCGCGTCGTCGGCGCGGCTCTACTGGGAGAGCATCGAGCAGGTCAGCCGCTGGTTCACCAACACCATCGAGGACACCGTCACGGTCCCGACCGGATGCACCGTCTTCCCGCGTGAGGTACCGCGGCCCTCGCGACGCCTCGCCGAGCAGCGCTTCACCAACATCGTGCACTGGGGCGAACCGGAGCGAGGCGGGCACTTCGGCGCCTGGGAGCAACCGGACAGATTCCTAGCCGAGGTCCGCGCCGCCGCTACCGCCATGCAATCCGGCCCAAGCCAGGCAAGCGGGCAGGCAGACTGACCGGCGACGTTGCTTCATTTGACGGTCGCCTTTCGGACGCATCGGATGTCGGAATCCACCAGCTCTTCTCGAATTACGGGCGCCTCAACGGCCGAACTTCCTGTGGTGCGTTTCGCCTCCCACCGGTCGAGCTGCAGGGCCGCAGGGTCAAACGGCGCCGCCTTCACGGGAGGCGAGCAAGTCGCGGATCTCCTTAAGCAGCACGATGTCGTCGGGGTCCGAAGCCTCGGCCTCCTGCTTTCCGAAACGCACCTTAACTTTTTCGTATGGGGTGACGATGAAAAAATAGACGACCGCAGCGATGACGAGGAAGGACACCAGCGCCGTGAGGAACAACCCGAACTTGGTGTCCCCGAAGTTGGTGGCCCCCGCCGGGATCAGTGAGAGCAGCCAGTTGGTGAATGTGGTGACAACTGCGGCGAATGCGGCCGCCATGATGAAAGCGACGGCAAGCTCGACGAGGCTACCCCGCATAACGAAGTCCTTGAAGCCCTTCATTCTTCCCCCTTGGGCGTGCCGTACTCGCCGGAACGCCGATCATGTGGTCGGATCAGATTTCAGCCGCACATTACCTCTCTCCACAGCCACAAAGATCCGAAACCCAGCTGGCCGCCAACACCTCGACCTGGTCAGCTGGCGCTCGCGGCGATGGTCACCGTCCGGCACACGTTCCACCTACAGCTATGAGATCGCGCACCTGGGCTGCACCCCGCGCAGGGGGTGCTAAGGACAAGCGCGGCATGGGGATGCGCACGCCACATGCCGATGACCTGTTCTGCACGCCGGGGTTCGTGCATGCCCAGCAGCGGTCTGGAGGACTCCACCGGCATCTAACCCGGGCCGACCGGTGGAGCAGCTCGGCCGGGTAGCCGCTTTAGGCAACATGGATACGGGTGTTTCCTCCATCGCGACGATTGCGGGAGTACTCGATCTTCTCCGGGTTCCTCGCCAGCGACGGTCCCAGTGAGTGTTGCACAGATGAGGGCAGTGATGCCGTGCCGCTTGACTTGCGGGGTCCTCCCGTCGCCGCGATATCGGTGCTTAACGCATCAAGCTGGCCTCGTGCGATCCGGCTAGTCGACAAGACTGGAAAACTGGCTGACCTGGATGAGCCGGTGGTCACAGCGAGTACCGCTGGCCGGTCCTGAACGCAACTGACCTGGGCAAGCTGGGCTGGACTGCCGAGCGATCTGGTCGCCGCCGCCGGTCTGCGCCAAAGCCGTCTCGAGGACTCACTGCCTGAGGGCAACTTCGACCTCGTCGTGTCGGCGCGCGCCGTGCACCACCTCGACGGTGCAGGCAAGGCGACCCGTTCCGGGCGCCGTCCGGCTCCGGCGGGGGGCGTCTTCGGCGATGTCGTGGTACCCGACGATCCCGTCCTGACGTCGCCGGCCTGTCGAGACGATCAATGAGGTGCTCGACCACCTCGACGATGTCATCGCAGCCGGTGTGCCGAGGCAGCTGGGATCAGTTGGCAACGCTTGAGAAGCTCTTGCCGTGTACTTGCTTCGCCGGAAATGCAGCGGGCGGGAATTGCCATGGACGATACGGAGCACTGGCGGTTCGAGCCACGCGCTTTCGACAGTGATTTCTGTCGCTTACGAAACTCTTGTAGCGGATTTGGTGTTTCGGGCCAAATCAGGCTCAACGGCGCGACGTGCTCCAGTCCAGCAACATCCCGGCCGGACTGGTATTGATCACGTGGTCTTCCGTGACACCACATTCGGCGGCGCGGTCGCAGCCGATGTACTGCCACTCGAGCTGAGCTGGTGCGTGTGCGTCGGTGTCGATTGAGAAACGGCAGCCGATATCGACGGCCAGCTTGAGCAGATCGCGCGGCGGGTCTTTGCGCTCCGGTCGGGAGTTGATCTCGACTGCGACGTCGTTGTCTCTGCACGCGGTGAACACGGCTGCATGGTCGAACTCGGACTGCGGACGTCCACGGCCGACAACGATGCGACCGGTGCAATGTCCCAGGATGTCCATGTTCGGGTCTTCGATTGCCGCGAGCATGCGCTTGGTCATCACGTCGCCGGGTGAACGTAGTTTGGAGTGCACGCTCGCGACGACGATGTCGAGTGCCACGAGCACGTCCGGGGTCTGATCGAGCGTTCCATCCTCGTTGATGTCAACCTCGATGCCGCTGAGAACACGAAATGGTGGCGCTCCGGCCCCTGCTTCAGCGGCAAGTTGACCGTTGACGCCCTCGATCTCTTCGAGTTGTCGCATTAGGCGCTCAGTCGAGAGTCCGTTCGCAACGGTGAGGTTCGGGGAGTGATCGGTCATGACGATGTACTCATGACCGAACGAACGTGCAGCGTGTGCCATCTCGATGATCGGACTGCCGCCGTCGGACCAGAGCGAGTGCGTGTGACAGTCACCTCGCAGCGCCCTCCGGAGCGCATCGCCGGCAACAGCAAACGGTTGCGGCTCCGCTTCCAACTTCGCGAGGTATTCGGGGACTTTGCTTGCCACTGCTTCCAGGATCACGGCCTCTGTCGCTTCGCCGATTCCCTTCAGGGAGCGAAGCCGTTTGCTGGTGGCCATGCGTTCCAGTTCGCCGGGTTCGAGCGCGGAGATTGTCTCGGCGGCGCGACGGAATGCAGCGACGCGATACGTCGGCGCCTGTGATCGCTCCAACAAGAACGCGATTCGCTTCAGCGCCTCCACCGGGTCCATGAGGTCTGAGCCTAGGGTGACTGACATGTGCGGTGAGCTGACAGATGGCGGGTTCGACCAGCAGTTGCAGGCCGGGCTTGATCATCCCGAATCCGCCGTCCCGTCAGCCGGTCCCGTTATGGTACGGCCGAGCAAGCGCGCCTAAGAAGCAATTGCGCACGAGGCTGTCGGAGGCGACGACCAGTAGGAACCTCCGCCTACATCTGCGGCAAGACGCCGAGCGCGACCAGGACGATCGGTAGGTCAAGCAAGAAATGGGTGATGATTACGAATACCAGGTTGCCCCGCCACAGGTAGAGGCCGGTCATGACAGCGCCCACCGGTCATGACAGCGCCCAGGGGCAGCACCACACCCAGGACATACCCCAAGGGCCATCCGTGCAGGTGGAACGCAACGAAGGCAGCCAGCGAGAGTAGTGCTCCCGGCCATCGGGCACCCGTGAGGCGTGTCAGACGCTCACTTGGGTAGGCGCGAAAGAGGAATTCAGCTCAATGTCAAGCCTTCAACACCACTCGCCTGGCCTTCTTACACCACACGCGATGTAGCGGTCGGCGGATCCGCGCACACCCGGCGTCGTCGTAGTTGATCTTCAGCGAGGCAGGCTCTTTATGTCATCGACAAGCGTCGGAAGGCCTTCAAGGAACGAGTGCTCCGATCCGTCGATTGGCCGGACAATCGCCATCGGGAGGTTCTCCTGGTAGTAGCCCAGGTGGGCGAACGGCACCTCCGAGTCATCGCGACTGTGGTACAGGAAGATCCTCGATGCGGGCAGCCTCGAGCCAACGTCGTTTGGTGGTGCGTATTCGTCGTACGCCCAGCCGTCTGGCCCCCAGTAAGGGACCGAGACGAGGAACAGGCCGCGGACAGGCTTCCGGTACGAGCCCTCGGCGAGGTACTTCAGCAGTACGGAGCCGCCGAACGAGTGACCGACGAGAATCACCTCGTTATCGATCGCCTCGAGCTCCTGCTCAATCCGATCCCTCCAGGGTTGATAGCGGGGATTGTCAGAATCGGGCATCTCCGGGGCGATGACACGGTAGCCGGTGCTGAGCTCGCGCGCGAGGTAGGCCGCGAGCTGGCCGCTGCCCTCGGGGTCGTGCATGCTCCCGGCGCCCTGGATGAACAGGACCGGTTGGGTGTCCACGGCGTGTCCTCGTCTTACAGAGTCTCGGTGGATTTCGATCGTAGGACAGCCGTCACAATTCGCACCTGAAAGTTGTGGGCCAAGTTTGCATGTCTGCCCAGATGGTCGAAGAACAGACGGCTCTGGTCCAGGCCGCGAACTTTGCGACCCACTGCTCGGCGTAGCTGAGATTGCCCAAGCCAGGCAGGAGCACGACCTCGGGCAGCGCCGAGGTGCGGCCTGCTATCACGGTCGAGACCTGGGTCACGGCACGAAGGTTGCTGGTTTGGATGCGTCCGACAGTGCCGCTCGCTGACGAATCAAGATCAGTTCAGGCAGACCCATCGGGCGATCTTCCTTCCTGGCAGATCCCGTGCCTTCGCGTCGCCACCGGGCCACCGATATGGGCGGCCTGTACAGGGTAGAGTGCCCGTTTGGCTCGGCAAGGACGCTGCGTCAGGGTTTGATGTCACAGGAATGTTGATCATGGCCTCCGGCGGCAACGGCATGCGCAGGTTTTAAGGCGCTTTGCTTGGATCTTCTAGCCCGAGCTACTCCCACTCCCACGACCGTCGACGGTACTGACGCGGCACGAAGGAGACCAGACATCCGCCGGGCAGAGGAGTCACCTTGAAATCACTCGGCGACGTCAGGAGGTGGTCAGGGTCGACTCCACTCATCTCCTCAGGGGTCGGCAATTCCCTCAGCTCGCGCTGACGTGGGGTTGGGGGCACTGGTGCCGGTACCGGCTCGACAGCGCTCGGGAGCCGCGTCCTCACCGCCGCCCGGAGTGGTTCCCCGCGCGGCACCACGGCACCACACGCTGCGCACGTCCTGCCGCCGCGGTTTACCCCTTCACAGACAGGGCATCGCCAGATTGCGCTCATCCTGGAGGTGGATCAGTTCGTTTTCGGACGAGTTTTCCGACTAGACGACCCGCAAGGCGCGGCTCTGTAGTCGGGCGCCGTTGAAGTGTGGTGCGAAGACCCTTACCCCGAAGGGCGCCGGACGGCGGTGGTCCGACCTCGTCCTGTGTCACGGGCCGCATGGCCATCAGGATGGCGTGCACGTGACCGATCGTGGGCCGTTGGACCGGTTCCGGGGCCAGCATGGCATCAATCAGGTCGGCGAGTTGGGTGGGAATCTCAGCGCGAGGGATGCGCAACGTTTCGCGGTTCCTGACTGCCACCGCCGGTTCGTGATATCTGGCAACGTCGAAGGGCGGCGGCGCTCCGGTCAGGTACTCGGTATAAATCAAGCCGAGGGCGAAGATGTCGGAGCCCACTCCAAGTTCGCTCGCAGGAACCCCAACCTCTTGGATATAGCCGAGCAACTCGGGGGAGTAATAGTTGATCGTGCCGACGATCTCGTCGGGCGGCGGCGGCCGGCCAGCGATGTAGGCGTTATCGAAGTCGATCAGCTTCGTGGTGTAGCCCAGCTCGGTGCGCTTGATCAAAACATTGCTCGGCTTCAGATCGCCGTGGACGATCTTGAGATCATGGAGGATCTTCAGACTGTGCGCCACCGTCTTCATCAAGACGAGCTGAACGCGTAAGCCGAGTGCCGCAATGTCGGCGCTACTCAGGCCCTCCGCGTCGACCTTCTCGGTCACCTTGTAGTACTTGGCACCCCAACGAAAGAAATCCAGCGTGACGATGAGGTTACCGCCGTACGCCGACAGGGGAGCCAGGGCGCGTTGAACGCCTAGGTGATGAGCCTCGAACGCGGCACAACGTGCCCGCTTCTTAGCCTTGATCTTTTCACTGCCGGGCGCGTCATCTTCAGGGTAAGTCGGGCTCAGAAACTCCTTAATGAAGTACTGTCGCCCGCCCCGCTCAGCGAAGGTCCACTTGCTCAGACCAGCACCCACAACCTTGAAATCCTCAAGGATTGTGTAGCCGTTGAGAACATCGCCAGCCTTCATGACGACGCTCCCTCATTGCGTTCCGCCGCAGAGTCATCGATTGGCTCGGGCAGTTCCTCCGGCGCAAACTCTTCACTATCTACGTCGCCGTGGCTTAGCTCAGATTCATCCGTCGTCGTCTCCGTGGCATCTGAATTGTCGCTTGCCTGGATCGGCTCCGTCTGCTCCAGGTCTTCGCTGCCGACCGACTCGTTCTCTCCGACCAGGGCCTCTGGTCGTAGATAGCGCTCGTACCCCACCTTGTAGCGGTTCCACCTCTCCGTCATTTCGTGGAGCAGGCGGGACCGTAGAGCGTCGAGTTCGTGTTCAACCCGGGTAACTGCGTCGCTCACCTCATCGAGCGGCTCAATGAACTCGGAAGCAAGCTCGGCAACCCGTGGCGCGAACAGCTTCTGAAATTCTTTGAAATCGGCGCCCACGCCGAGCGTCGACATCGCCGCATCGTCACCCGTAACGGCCGCAATCTCCGCCTGCAACGCCGACGACCACGCTGCGGTACTACGTGTCTCCAGTAAGCAATCAAGCATCAGATGCTCGAAGTGCATGGGCGTACGCACGTATCCGAAGCAACCATCGGTGGCACAGACAGCCAGAAATGGGGCCCGCAACTCCACGCGACGGTAATTGACGTGAAACTCGGTGTCGGCCGACATCGCATTGCTAACCACGGAGTCACGACGAAGGTTGACCAGGGCGTCGCCAGCGTCGCGCAGATCATCAGTGGTGAGCTGCCGCGCTCCCCTGGAATCGAAGACGTAAGCCCGCGAGTCGCCCGCCCAGAAGACGTAGCCAGCCCAGATCGGACCGCCCGGCTGGGTCCGCTGTAGTGCAATGAGCGCCATAGTGGTGGGAAGGGCACGTATCAGGCGGGAGCGCAAACCGCTGGGCGCGGGGTTGAGCTCTCGCAGCCGCTCCTTCAGCGCCTCCTGAACGGCACGCTGAAGATCGCTGGCGGCGGCCTCGCCGTTAAGGTGCCAATCAGGTTCGAGCAGGTCGAGCATCCGCCGCTCGACTACATCTCGAGCGATCCGCGAAGCCAGGTATGCCCCGGTGCGCCGCCCATCTGGCGTCTCGTATACCGTTCCACCCGCTCCGCCCATGCCATCGAAAACCCCGAGCAGCCCCAGGTCGGGCCCATCCCGCAGGATCGGATCAGAATCCTCACCCTGATCCGGGATCTTGCCGAGATTGAAGGCGAACGAGATGGTTGGCCCCGGCGTTGCGACGGACGCCGAGGCCGGCCAGGCACTGGGGCTTTCGTTCACACCGAATTGCCGATCGAGTCGATGATCGTTCCGTAGTCGACCTCGGATAACCCACCGCCAGCCTGAGAAGGATGGTGCACCACGTTCTCCCAGACACCCGAGATGTCGGTCCATCCGGGACCGTCGGGGGCGAACAGGATCAGTCGCTTGGAGCTGGAACCCATCCGGCCCTGTTCGTCCTCCCAAGCGTCCGTCAACGCGCTGAAGTCCGGAGGCACGCGTGAGGCGACGTCCGGAGGCAGCACCGAAGGGTTAAGCGGCTGAGCGGGCTGGTCAGTCCAGACCACGATCACCTGTCGGCGGCGATCCCCGGTCGTCGTCCAGGGCGAGTCGATCGCCAGGGCCACCGCTTCCAACCCGGACTCCGGAGCATCGCCACCTCCTTCCGCGACAAGACCATTTACGAACTCCGAGAAGCGAGCCCGCTCATCCGGCAGAGTGAAGAACAGCGACTCGTCGAGCGCCGCCCCACCGTCGGCCGCAAAATCGCGGAAGGCAATGACGCGTACGCGAAGCTGATCAATGTTCTTGCCCTTGGCCGTCAGATTCGATTGCACGTCGTCGTAGAAACGAAGTGCGTTGTCCTTCACCTGGTCGATGATCGGCGTCATACTTCCCGTCACATCGATGCAGAACACGATGTCGACCGAATATTTCAGCCCTCTGGGCGCGCCCAAGCTTGACTGACCGGCGGTGGGGGACGCAGCCGAAGCGGGTGAACTGGATGCTGCCGCCTCTGACGGCGGACTCTCTTCCAGCACGGGCCACTCGGTGCTCGGAGGGCTGCTCGCCGGAGGCGCTGTCGGAGCGGGCTCAGGTGGTGTGGCCGCTGGTGCGGGAGTCGGGTTCTCGCTCATACATCCTCCAGAAGGGAGTCCAAACAGAAAGCCGCGACCGATGCCGCGGACAATCAAAGTTACCCCACTTCGTACGCCTCAAACGCGCGGTTGCGGTGGGCGACCGATCGGCGGGCGGGGGCGACCAGCAGGTAGCCGGAGTCTCTGTCGCTCCCCTTGTCAGCGCCATACTGCCGACGACACTCGGCCAATGGGACGCTGTTTCGGTGAACTGGTGGCTCTATCGGCCGGCGAGGGAGCCACCGTTGCCGCCGACGCTGAAGTATTTGTTGAGGACGGCCCAGCTAGACGCCCGACGGACACCAGAGGGCGAAAGCCTGACGCAAGCGGCCAGCCCGTAGAGGGGGTCCCCTTACGGAACACCGTCGGTGGAGCGACGTAATCGAACTCAGAGCCGCTCTATCTGGTGCCCACCCCGGGGCCCCCAGCGTGGAAGGCGGAACCCAGGAGCTGGCACCCGCACCAGGGTGGGGTCGCCTGCCGCCGCCTGAATATCCAGTTGCATGTGGGACAACCGCTGAGCAGAGTCAGCATGGTGAGTGACCTTCCCGAGCGGTGGAGCCGGGCCACCGTCTTCCCCGACATGTGGGTAGACCCGCAAGAGGACCCTCGCAACAGTGACGCAGTGCGCCCGGACGGCGAATTGCCGACGCTGCAGGACTACCTGAGGGACTACCGACTGACCCTGCAGATGAAGTGCGAGGGGTTGTCCCCCGAGCAGCTGGCCCGTCGGTCGGTGCCGCCGTCGACCATGTCCTTGCTCGGACTGCTCCGCCATCTTGCCGAGGTGGAGCGCGACTGGCGCAACTGGATTCTGCCGGGGAACCCAGCACCGAAGTTGTACGCGACGGGTGATGCCGACTTCGAAGGAGCCGTGGCTGAGCAGGCGCTCGTCGACGACGCATTCGCCGATCTCGCTCGCGAACAAGCGGCCACCGACGCAGTGCTGGCCGAGCATCCGGATCTGGGCGAGCGGGTGGGGAAGGACGGCATCGCCGTGCGTGAGCTGTGGGTTCACCGGATCGAGGAGTACGCCCGACACTGCGGGCACGCCGATCTGCTACGCGAATGCATCGACGGTCGAGTAGGGCAGTAGCCGCACTTTGCGTAACGACCCGCTGGGCGACCGTTCCGTGCAAGGATCTGCTTCCGGAACGCTAGTCGGGTCGCTCGGTTGGTCGGGGGTCGGCGGCGGACCGGACCCGTCAGCCGATCTGCTCTGCCAGCTCGACGATGATCCCCTCCGGGCCGCGGACGTAGCAGAGCCGGTAGCTGTTCTCGTAGCGCTCCAGCTCGCCGACGAGCTCAGCGCCGCGGGCTCGCAGGCCGGCGATGACGGCGTCGATGTCTTCGACGGCGAATGCGACATGGCGGATGCCCGGTGTGTTCGCCGGCGCGTGCCGGTTGCTGCCTTGGGTCGACGGCGTGTGGAGTTTCGTCAGCTCGATTAGTCCGTGGCCGTCCGGGGTCTGCAGGATCGCGATCTCTGCCCGGACGCCGTCGGGCCCCACGACGCGGTCCACCCAGCGGCCCTCGACCGGCACCTCGCCCTGCAGCTCGAGTCCGAGTTCGACGAAGAACTCGGTTGCGGCCGCGAGGTCGTCAACCACGATGCCGACGTGCTCCATCCGTTGGATCGTCACGTGCTCGATGGTAAGGATTCCAGGTTCGAGCGCGGCGTCGTCAGGCGCCCAAAAGACCCGACCTCGTCTTGATTTCGACTATGCTCGTCCGACATCCACGTCCCGCGAGCCGATCGGTTATCGGTCGGTCGCCGGTCGTCGCAGCGATGCGTCGAGTATTCGAATCAGCTCCCCGACACGTCGACCACCAGCCGGTGCGCTCGGGTAGCGCCTCAGAACGCCCACTACGACGGGAGGCGCAAGGATCCGGAACTGCGCGATCTGGTCGAGTCCGACAGCGGGATCGTCTCCGGCGGAGAGTTCGAACGCTCGTGCGGCATGAGCAGCCGATCCGAGGATGTGCTTGACCTGAGTAGCTTTTGGCAGCGGGTGGAGGAACGCCGCACCCACCGCGTGGCCGGCCGCGCGCGCAGCGTCGTTCGCCGCAGCCTGTCCCGCATCGCGGGCCTCTTGAGCCGCCCGGTGGGCCGCCCACGCGCTGTCACGTAGCGCCTTGGTCCGCTTGCCTCCATCCGCGAACGCCTGCGCAGCGTCGATCGACGCTCGTGGGCGCCGATCGTCAGGGCGTTCACGTTCGAAGATCGCCAATGCTTGCCGCGCGCACGCCACCGCGTAGCCGGCGACCTCTCGAAGTTCGGACCGGCTGAGTTCGATTGTCGTGGAGTCGTCCGCCATGGCGTGATCCTTCTGTACAGGGGCCGACGTCTCAATGAGACCCCCGTTAGCCAGTCGCCTTACGGCACCACGGCGCGATGGGTCGGCATCTGAGCACTCGTCTTCGCTATCGAAACAGTTCCTCGGTGGGCAGTTGACTGGAGTGTCACTGCTCGACAGCGCCGCGTTGGCCCGGCGTTCCGTTGTGCCGCGCTCGGTTGAACGGCGTTACCGTTTCCGCGTGACCACGTTCACGCTGATCGGCAGCGGCTGGCGGGCACGGATGTTCCTCAAGGTGGCGCGTGAGCTGGGCACGATCCGCTGCGGCGGGGTGGTGGTGCAGACCCCGCGTCGCCTGGATGTACCGACCTTCACGTCCTTGGACGCGTGTCTGCGCGAAGTCCGCGTCGACTTCGTATTGACCGCTACGCCACGGTCCGTCACGGCGCGCTTTATCGCCGAAGCTGTCGACAGAGGACTGCCGGTGCTGGCGGAGACCCCGCCCGCGCCCAATCTCGACGGGCTTCGCGCGCTGTGGTCGGCGGTGGGCGACTCCGGCCTGGTGCAGGTAGCCGAGCAGTATCCAATGATGCCCTCGCACGCTGCCCGGGCGGCCCTGGTGGCCGCCGGTGTCATCGGCACGCCAACGCAGGTGCAGGTCTCTTCCACCCAGCAGTTCCATGCCGTCGCGCTGATCCGTGGTCTGCTCGCCGCTGGCCGGGGACCGGTTTCGGTCCGGGCCACCCGGTTCACTGCGCCGCTGGTCAGTCCGTTGAACCGCACCGGATGGACTGACGACGAGGCGGCGCACCCCACGACCACGACGATCGCGACCTTGGACTTCGGCGACGGACGCTCGGGCGTCTACGACTTCACCGAGCAGCAGACGCGCAACCAGCTGCGATTCCGCCGGCTCACAGTGCGGGGATCGGCGGGCGAGCTGCACAACGATGAGGTGGTACGGATGACCGGTCCCCGCACACTCGTGCGTACCCCTCTGGTGCGCCGGCAAACCGGCTACGACCTTGACCTGATCGGCTACGACACCGAGCACATCTCCCTCGGCTCCCAGGTGCTGTACCGCAACCCCTATCCCGGTCGGCGCTGGATGGACGACGAGATCGCGATGGCCACCCTGCTGGAGCGCATGGAGAGCTGGGTGCGCGATGAGGGCCCGGAGCCGTACCCGCTGGCCGAAGGGGCTCAGGACCAGCAGGTCGCGCTGGCCATCGAGGAGTCGGCCGACAGCGATACCACGGTGACCACCTCTTGCGAGGCCTGGAGCTGAGCGTCGCGGCCTCCGCTGACGCGCTCGGCCGAGAACGAAGGGCCCGAATCCCTTCAGGAGGTAGACACGATGACGAACGTCACGCTTGTCAAGATCACGCGCTACGTGAGCGGCCCGTGGGACCGAAGGATCTGCCTGACCTGGGAAGACTGGATGACCGTGAAGGGCGGGCTGCCATACCGATACACCGTCAGGATCCAAGGCAGCGTTTATGCGCCGCCCAACAGGACTTGGGCGATTTCGCCTCCGCGGACACACTAATGTGGCTCGCTGCGGTTCAGGCGTTGGCTACCGCGCGGGCTGCGACGCGGTAGGCGCGACTACCGCAATCTCCCCGGGCGCGGTCTGAGGTTCGTGCACGAAGCCGATCCGGATGGCGCCGTTATCGTCGGTGTCAAACTTGCTGAAGTAGAGGTCGAAATGGTGACAGCGTTCACGGGGAACGCTCCGGACCCGACTCAGAATCGGTGCATACATCGCGTGGTCGGATTCGTCCACGCTTCTCAGGAGTTGCCACCTGAACCGGGGGTTACGCCAATGGCTTGCGACACGGACCTGCTCCGCCAGCTCGTCCATCCACCCGGTTGATGAGTTCGGCCGACCGTGCTGCCAAGCGTCCACGAGCCAGCGGAAGGGCGCGAACGGCTCCACCCGGCCAACCCCGAACAGACGTTTCGCCACGGCATCGATCTGGTTCACCCGTGCCTGTTCGAGCACGGCTCGGGCGCCCTCGACCGGGTCCAGCTCACGTATCCCGTCCACCTCCGCAAAGGTCAACTGAAGGCGCAAGAACGGGACGGTTGCCCAATCCTCTCCTTCGTCTGAGTCGCTCGGCACGACCTCTTTCAGCGCCTCGTACAACGCCTTGGCTGCCTGCTGGACCTCGTCCCCGTTGGCTGCGAACCCGGGAGCCACGGCCTCGTTGTGGTCGGGAAAGAAATCAGGGCTGGTTAGAAAATCATTCGCAAGCTTCTGGATGCTCACTGGATCCTGGGCCTGGACGCGAACTGCGTCGGCGTACACCGACGGCGAGTGCGGACCGCACTGCAGCACCACGATTTTGGTCTCCGGACTCGCCGGGTGGGTGGCGACGCCGCACTCCCACATGCAATAGGACCAGTCCTCCTTCGGACTGGTGAACACCAAAACGACGGCACCCGCTGCCCAAAGTTGCTCCTTCAGCTCTCTCCGCAGCTCGCGACCAACCCGTGCATTATCCGCTTGGGCAGAGGAGGACTGAAAGACGGCGATGCGCCCTCCACTCCGATCGGTCACGAACTTCCGCAGGACCTCGGCGATGGCTCGATCCGCGTGCCGGTGACTGATAAACAGCAGTGGCCGGCGGTCCGACGTGGGCCGTGTCGAGTCTGCTGAGACCTCAGATGTCATGTTTTGTCTGCCTTACCTTGTCCAATAATGTATCGGCGGATACACCGCGGCACGCTAAATCTGCCGTGGGACGCCGCAACGTTTGCCTGGTTGAGGTGGTTGTGATTGTGGGGCTTGCTGGACCAACTTCGGTTTCTGAACACGGCCACCTACCTGCATGGAGCCAGCGTGGGAGTAAGTCGACGTTCGCGACAAAACGACCGTCCCTTCCCTCCAAATGAATCCTCTTCGATTTCGACCGATGAGGCTGGCCGATTTACCAAATTGTGCCGGCCCACCGGCGGCTGAGGCACTGCCAACGGTCCCCGCAGGCCACCCCCAAGATGAGGACTTCAGCTCTGTACGGCCAAGGCCTCGCCCATACAGCCTAAGTCGGAAGCGTTCGGCTGGTCCAGGGCGTAACACCCCGGACCGCTCACTTGCCGCAATGGCACCCAGGTCGGCTCAAAGTTCGCGGTGCGGCGGTTCAACCAAGTCGCTGCCTATCGAGCTGCTCGTGGACAAGCCTCCGATCGATGTCAATGTCCCGATGCCACTGGTCGGGCCACTTATGTTGGCCTGCTAGTTGATCTTGCTGTGACCGTGATCTTTCTCCTGTCGACTTCCGCTGATCGAGCGCAAGCCTCACCGGGTTGAGGCGGTGCTCAGCCCGACGGCTCGACCAGGTAGACGCGACGCCCTTCCGACAATCCCTTCAGCTCGCGCAGGCCGCGATCAGTGAAGCCGATTGGCGAGCCCGCCAGGAGCTCTCGGGTCGCCCATGAGGCGTAGACCTGTCCCGGCTCAGCCAGGTCTGCAATCCGCGCCGCAATGTGCATCGCCGCGCCGCGGACGTTGCCGCCCTCTAGCTCGATCTCGCCGGTGTGGACCGCGGCCCGGACCTCGAGGCCGATGCCGGACGCCGCCCGACCGATCTCCTGAGCGGCATGGATGGCTCGCTCGGCGCCGTCGAACACAGCCACAAACCCGTCGCCGGTGGTCGCGACCTCCCGGCCCCGAAATCGGTCGAGCACGGCCCTCACCGCCTGGTCGTGCCGTGCCAGCTGGTCGCGCCAGCGGCCGTCGCCGAGCTCGAGGGCACGGGCGGTGGAGTCCACGATGTCGGTTACCAGCAGCGTCGCCACCACTCGGTCGAAGCCACCGCCCTCCGTACGCGCGAACGCCGTACTCGGCTCCCAGTCGATGGTGATCCACGGCTCATCACCCACCACCCAGGAGTCGTGGCCGGGCGGCACCTCATAGAACTGGCCGGCCTCGATGAGCAGCTCCGCACCCTCACGCATCCGGACTCGTGCGCTGCCGGAGACGCATAGCCCGATGTGGTGGGCCTCGCACAGCTCGGTTCGCGCGATCGGCTTGATCGACTCGCTCCAGCGCCAGCCGGGCTGAAGGACCGAGCGGCCGATGCGGATATCGCCCATGTCGTACGTCTCGAGGTGGCCGTACGGGATCTCGCGGACATCGTCCGGCTCGCCGAAGGGCCGCCGCTGAAGCTTCACCATCGGCATCGCACAATAGCGCCTTCACCTCGGCCTACGACGCGTGGGCTTTCTCAATGCCCTCCCTGTCTTCATCGCCTGCCGGTGCACCTGGAGTACGAGAAACACCTGGCTGTTTCCCCGCCCCCTGAGAGCCATGAAATGCCGTGACACCGGCGGCCGCGCTGGCCTCCAGCAATCTCCACCATGACGAGGTACGGCGACGCAAAACACTATTCCTCGCGACTCCGACTCGCCCACTCATCGCCGCACTTCGATGAGCCGAATAATGCCCGCACGCGGGTCCCTCAGCGGGCGCCGTCGTGGTTCTCATCCGGCTTCTCTTCGATGAGCTGAATGAGGTTGCCGCATGTGTCATCAAAGACGGCCACGACAGCGACTCCGATGTCGGTCGGCGGCTGCGTGAATACCACGCCGTTGCTGGTCAGCCGGGCGTGCTCGGCCTCGATGTCGTCGACGGCGAATTGAGCGAGCGGGATGCCGTCTTCGACAAGAGCATCCCGATACGGCCTCACGGCGGGGTGATCTGACGGCTCCAGCAGTAGCTCCGGACCGTCGGGGGATTCAGGCGACACAACGGTGAGCCAGAAGTTGTCTCCGACGGGGACGTCTCGTCGCTTCGTGAAGCCGAGCACCTCGGTGTAGAAGGCGAGGGCTGCTCGCTGGTCGTCGACGAACACGCTCGTCAGGGCGATCTTCATTGTTCGGTCCTCTTTCTAGTGGGCCACCGTGCGGTGATCTCAGCGAGTGGCTCGGGGCTGAAGTAGTGGAACTTGGAACGTCCGCGCCGCTCCGTCACAACAAGGCCTGCCGACTCGAGCACGCCGAGGTGCTGCGAGATCGCCTGACGGGTCAGGCTGAGGCCATGCCGCGTGGTGAGTGTGGAGCAGATCTCGAACAGGGTCTGGCCGTCGCGCACTGACAGTTCGTCGAGGACGAGGCGCCTCGTCTCATCGTCGAGAGCCCGGAAGACATCGACCATGAATGCACTATAGGCAAGTGACGGCTTGCATATCAAAGTCGTCGATAACGCGAGCAGTCCTGCGCCAACACTGGGTGCTGGATGACCGTAAGGGCGGGCTGCCATACCGATGCACTGTCAGGATGCGGTTCCGCGCTGCACTTGCCCCGTAAGACGGTCGGCTACTGGCGCTCGCTCGACGGGCAGGGCATGAACGCGCGGTGGCGTCGGTTCCGTGTACGCGGGGTCGACGCGTGAGCCGGCACCGCACCGGAGATCGCCCGTCGCCAGACCGAACAGGCTCCGGCCTCGGCGCGCTCGCTGGGTTGTCCAGCGCACCTTGCCTGGCTGCACCACTTCAAGCGGCTGCTTGTTCGCTACGACCGCGCGCCGAGATCGATAAAGCCTTCGTCGCACTCGGCTGCCTGGCTCGTCTGCTTCACAAGGCTTTGACGGGCATTCTGATCGATTTCTAAGCGCTGGCAGCCACTCGGCGGAAGTCGACATCGTTGATGCTGACGCCGGGAGCCGCCCAGTTGCTGGCCGGCGAGGCTGATCGCCGTGCTTGCTCCTCGGTCTCGAACACGACGAACGAGAAGCCGTGGCCATCGACAGGCTCGAGCCAATAGCCCGCGACGAAGCCGGGAGCCGAACGGATCGCTGGCAAAATGTCATGCGTCAGTGCGTTGGCTGCCGCCGGCGCCTGGTCCTGGTCGATTGTCACGTTCACGAGTGCCGCGTACATAGCCTTCTCCGTTTTCGTCGAGGGGCGTCTCCGTCGTCGATGATTACGACCTGGCTGCAACGCAGAAGTCATCGGCTTCTGGGTTGGACGGCCGCATGCCTGTGAGCTGTCACTCGCCGATGTGCACGAGGGCGTGCGAGCGTCGTCAGATGGGCGCCGTTTCGCATGACAGATCGCCAATCGCGACGTTCAGCGCAGCCGGTCGATGAAGCATCATTCTGAAGCGAGTTCTCCAACGCGTCGCCGACGCTGCCGCATGATGTCTGGTTCCGAGGCCCCTGGCCCCCTATCGGCTCATGAGGCTCCGCCCGAACAACGCTTAGCCATCGGGAAGGTTGCTCGTACAGGCTGGTGGGTATCCCTGTCACGTGACGTCCCCGACCCAGCAGCTTGCGCCTGCCCTAGATATCGACGCGCGCCTCACCGAGATCGAGCGCAGCTTGAACCTGCTGCTCAACGTCACGCCGATCAATGCAGCAGAGGCATGGGCGGACTTCGAACGGAGTGACTTCGGGACGGTCCCAACTCTCCGGCTCAGACCGCTGGAATTCGAGCCCGACCTGGTGCGACGTGACCTCTACAACCTCGAGATCGAGAACGTAACCGACCCTGCGCTGCACACACTCTTCCGGGCGAAGCGAGACGAGATAGCAAGACAGATCACAACCTTGGAGGATCGCGACACTTCACGGTTCGTGTACGGGTCGCTGCAGCTTTACGGAGGGATCACCCAGCCTCTCGCGTCCGCCGCAAAGGAGCTGCTGCAGACTATCCCCGCCCAAGCTCCCAGCACCC
>Ga0307290_10000128_pt1 | contig 27410 bp, 28 predicted proteins | sample ER_DNA_144_FD_194472 | JGI IMG/M metagenome (GOLD analysis project Ga0307290, IMG submission 194472) | Bulk soil microbial communities from the East River watershed near Crested Butte, Colorado, United States - ER_DNA_144 | ecosystem: Environmental > Terrestrial > Soil > Floodplain | place... | reverse complement strand
TATGGACGGCTCGACGCCGCATCGTCGAGGGCGTCCGAGTCTGTGTCTCCCATTCCGCCGACGACGGTGACGATGTGTTTGAGAAAGCTGCTGAGGCATTGCGTCTGATAGCTAGGTACGCCCCCAGAATGTCCGCGCGAATGCGTAGGGATGTGAAGCGGCTTCTGTTCGGAGATGTGTTCGGCGGGCGCTATCTAGACGGACTACAAACGTGTCTGATCGGAGTCGACTACGCACGTCGTGCTCTACCGCTCGAATTGGCGATGATGGTTGTACACGAGGCAACTCATGCACGATTGGCAAGAGCAGGCTTTCGATACGTGGGAGCTTGTCGAGAGCGAATCGAGCGGATTTGCATCGCGGCCGAAATCCTATTCGCCGAACGCGTGCCTGGAAGTCAGGCGGCAATCGACAGCACACGGGCACTACAAGAAAGCGAGTGGTGGACGCCTGAGAGAGGGACGGAGGACGCGATTGCCGAACTAAGAAGGCGCGGTTTGCCAGAGTGGATAATTTGGATTCTGCTGCGCCTGCGCAATCGAGCATGAGTCTATCGAACCTGTTCTTTGCGCTCCCGTGCCGGATTCTCCCGCGCCGCATTGACCGTGTTTCTGCTCACACCCAACAATCGCGCGGCCTTCTTCACATTGCCCCCCGTTATCCTGAGCACTCTTTCTACGACGATTCGGTTCCCTTCACGGTCCCCACGCCGTTTAAACTGAAGGCGCGGGGTCAACTCGGCGGGTAGGTGCTGCACGCCGATCTCTGCTAAACCCTGGTCCCTCGCGAAGAGATACGCGCACAGCACGATCCCCTCCAGCTCCCGCACATTCCCCGCGTAGTCACCTTCGCAGAGCAGCGCCAATGCCGCGTCGGTGAATTGCGTCGGTCCATCAACACCAGTCCGCTGCGGACAGCGCTTCAGTGTCCGATGCACGAGCAACGGAATCTCCGACCGGCGCTCCCTGAGGGGTGGTATCCCGATCGCGCACTCCCCAAACCGGTATCGAAGGTCCTTCAACAGCTGCCCCCGCTGCATGAGGACATCAGGATCGTCGGTCATCGCCAGAATGACCCGGCACGCCACCGTCAATACACGGTCAGACCCGACCGGGCTGTACGTCCCGCGATCGAGCACCTGGAGCAGTTGCTTCTGCACGCCGAGATCCAACGTGTGCAGATCATCGAGCAGCAGCGTCCCACCGCCTGCCGTCGCAATCCGCCCCGTGCGCATTTTCCGCGCATCGGTATACGCCCCCTGCACATGCCCAAACAACTCATCGAGCGCCAACTGGGGCGCCACTGTCCCCACGCTGAACGCGTGGAATCCACCGGAGCGTCCACTTAGTTGATGGATATGCTCAGCGAAGAACGTCTTCCCGGTCCCACTCTCACCATACAAAATGACAGGCGTCGCCGCGGGCGCGAACGCATGCGCCCGGGAAATCGCCTCGACCATCGAAGGAGCCAGGGCAATCGGCTCGTTCGACGACGGCGGCGAACGGCGATCCGGCAGCAGCTGAGGTGTCGTCATGCGATGTAATTAATTCTTGGCGTCCGGATATAATTAATTCTCACGTCGCATATATGAGTAGGGGGTTGGCGCACGAAACGTCATAAGGGAATTCCCATAACACGAAAGGACTAACACGAAAGGACTAGTACAACAAAATCTGCACAGTCGGGCATCAGGGCCCGATTTTCGTAACTATGAGACCCATCCACGTCTGATCGGCGAACACACTGCCGAGCGCCGGGCCCGCCCAGAGATCGATGAGCAGGGACCAAATGAGACCCGTTTTGTCACCGCTTCGCCGCGAAGAACCCCCTAATCAGCTCGGCGCACGCCTCCGCTTCAACGCCGCTTTGCACATTCCACGCGGTGATTCAGCCTCGGATGCCGCACGATGTCCCAGGCTACTTGAGAGTGCGGCGATCCTAAGGCACGGTTGGAGGAGGATCTGGGTACTTCACACCTAAAGGGAAAACAGGAACAGAGCGAACGCAACGGCGGTCAATCCGAGAAAGAGTGCTTGCAGAGGATATCTCTTCGACACTCGCCAACACACGGAGTCGCGTCGGCGATTACTGCACCTGCTACTCGTCAACGTTGGCTTGCTCGAGGCTGTCCGACTGGCACCCGAGGAACGCTGGCGCGAAGCGCTTCAGCGGGTTTACGAAACGTAGAAGCTGGGAGTGGTCACCGAGAAGCGACGGTCCGCACTCGAAGACGCCCAGCGCGGCGCTGCGGCGGCCTCCGCACGATAATGTCCACATCACGGCCGAGCGCGATCAACCAGGTGAGCAGGCGCTCCGTGGAGAAGCCAGCAAGCCGCCCGTTGAGGAGATGTGAGACCTTCGGCTGGTCAATGCCCATCAGCTCAGCGGCCGCAGCCTGGGTGAGTTTGCGTCCCGCGATCGCGCGCGCGATTTCGGCCGCGAGCCGCGCCTTGAGGAGGCGCTCCTCCGCCCCTGGCAGGCCGAGGTCGGCAAAGACGTTGCCGCTGCTTTTGATGATCTTCATAGAGCCTACGGCGGACCAGCATCATTTCTACGCGCGGCGCGCGGCAAAAAACTCGCGCATCAGCTCGGCGCACGCATCCGCTTCAACGCCGCTTTGCACATCCACGCGGTGATTCAGCCGCGGATGCCGCACGATGTCCCCCACCGACCCGCACATCCCCGCCTTCTCATCGAACGCCCCAAACACGAGCGTTTTGACCTTTGCCAACACGATCGCCCCGGCGCACTGCGCGCACGGCTCGATCGTGACGTACAGCGTGCAGTCGGTGAGCCGGTCGGTCGCTAACGCCTCGAGCGCGCGCTCGATAACGAGAAACTCGGCATGATACGTGGGGTTTTGGCGGGCCACGGTCTCGTTGTGTGCGGTAGCGATCAGCTCGTCGCCACGCATCACGACCGCGCCGATGGGGACCTCGTCTTTGGACGCTGCGAGCCGCGCCTGCCCCAACGCCGCTGCCATACCAGTCCCCATTCACCACTCCCTGTTGTTACGCACGCACCGGCTCCCGGGCCTTCTCGAAGCTCAGCGAGTTGCCTTCCTTGGCCCGGTCTACCCGGATCCGATCCCCCTCGTTGTATTGACCCTCGAGCACCGCCACCGCGAGCGGATTCTGGAGCAGCCGCTGGATCGCACGCTTCAACGGCCGCGCCCCATAGACAGGATCGTAGCCCTCCGCGACGAGCAGCTGCTTCGCCGCGGGCGTTACCTCGAGCGTCAATTTGCGATCGGCGAGCAGCTTCTCCACCCGCTTGATCTGGATATCCACGATCTGCGCGATGTCCTCGTGCGACAGCGGCCGGAAGATGATGATGTCATCCACCCGGTTCAGGAATTCCGGCTTGAACGCCTGACGCAGCAGCTCCATCACCTTCGTCTCGGCCTGCTCCCACGTGACCTGTTCCGTGCCCGCCTCGATCAAGTATTGCGAGCCGATGTTCGACGTCATGATCAGCACGGCGTTGCGGAAGTCGACCGTCCGCCCCTGTGAATCGGTGAGACGGCCGTCGTCGAGAATCTGCAACAGGATGTTGAAGACGTCCGGGTGCGCTTTCTCGATTTCGTCGAACAGGATCACCGAATAGGGCCGGCGCCGGATCGCTTCGGTGAGCTGGCCACCCTCTTCGTATCCGACGTACCCCGGCGGCGCACCGATCATGCGAGCGACCGCGTGCTTCTCCATGTACTCCGACATGTCGAGCCGCACCAGCGCCCGCTCGTCATCGAACAGGAACTCGGCCAGCGCGCGCGCCGTCTCGGTCTTGCCGACACCCGTGGGGCCGAGGAAAATGAATGAGCCGGTGGGGCGATGCGGATCCTGGAGTCCCGCGCGCGCCCGCCGCACCGCGTTGGCGACGGCCGCCAGCGCTTCCTTCTGCCCGATGACCCGCCTGCCCAGCTCCTCCTCGAGCCTGAGCAGCCGCCCCTTCTCCGACTCGAGCATCTTGGTGACCGGAATGCCCGTCCACTTGGAGACGATCTCGGCGATGTCTTCGGCGTCCACCTCTTCTTTCAGGTACTTCCCCTTCTTCTGGATCTCTGCCAGCCGCTTCTCGAGCTGCTGGATCTCCTTCTCGACGGCGGGAAGCCGCCCGTAGCTGATCTCCGCCGCTTTCTGGAGATCGCCGCGGCGCGTCGCCAAGTCGGCTTCCGTGCGCAACTGCTCCAGCTCGGCCTTCTTAGCCTGAATCCTCTGGATCGCTTCTTTTTCCGCGGTCCATTGCGCTTTCATGGCGTTGGAACGCTCACGTAGCCCGGCAGTCTCTTGTTCGATTTTGGTCCGACGTTCCTTGGACGCCTTGTCCTTCTCCTTTTTGAGCGCCGCCAGCTCGATCTCGAGCTGCACGATCTTGCGCTCGACCTCGTCGATCTCCTGCGGCAGCGAATCGATCGCGATGCGCAGCCGCGCGGCGGCCTCGTCGATCAGGTCGATCGCCTTGTCGGGCAGGAACCGGTCCGTGATGTATCGATGCGAAAGAGTTGCGGCGGCAACGATAGCGTTATCTGTAATCCGTATTCCGTGATGGACTTCGTAACGCTCCTTCAAGCCGCGCAGAATCGCGATCGTGTCTTCGACCGACGGCTCACCCACGAACACCGGTTGGAAGCGCCGCTCGAGCGCCGCGTCCTTTTCGATGTTCTTGCGGTACTCGTCGAGCGTGGTCGCGCCCACGACGTGCAGCTCGCCACGCGCCAGCGCCGGCTTCAGCATGTTGGAGGCGTCCATCGAGCCTTCCGCCTTGCCGGCGCCGACGAGGGTATGCAGCTCGTCGATGAATACGATGTAACGCCCTTCAGTTGTCGTGATCTCTTTGAGAACCGACTTGAGCCGCTCCTCGAATTCCCCGCGGAACTTGGTGCCCGCGACGAGCGCGCCAATGTCGAGCGCGATCAGGTGCTTGTTCTTGAGCGAATCAGGGACGTCGCCGTTGACGATGCGCTGCGCCAGCCCCTCGACGATCGCCGTCTTGCCCACGCCCGGCTCGCCGATGAGCACAGGGTTGTTCTTGGTCCGGCGCGACAACACCTGCATCACGCGGCGGATTTCCTCATCGCGGCCGATGACGGGATCGAGTTTCCCCTTGCGGGCAACCTCGGTGAGATCGCGCGTGAAGCGCTGGAGTGACTGGTACTGGTTCTCGGGCTCCTGATCCGTGACGCGATGCGCGCCGCGCACACCTTCGAGCGCGGCCAGCAGCTCCTTGCGGGCGACGCCATTGGCGGAGAGCAGCTGGCGGGCCGTGGCGCCCTTCTCTTCGGCGAGCGCGAGCAGCAAGTGCTCGGTCGAGACGTACGCGTCGCCGAGCGACTTCGCATCTCCGTCGGCGCGGTCGAGAACGCGAGAAAGCTCACGCGAGAGCGTCGGATCGGACCCGCCCGACGCCTTCGGAAAACGATCGATTTCCCGCTCGGTCTCGGCCAGGAGCTGCGCGACGTTGAGACCGGCTTTCTGGAGCAACGGCACGACAATGCCTTCCTCCTGCTGGAGGAGAGCATAAAAAAGATGGGCATCGTTGATGACGGGGTTGCCTTTGGAGCGAGCCACGGCGGCGGCTTGCTGGAGAGCTTCGGCCGCTTTGACTGTCAGTCGATCTGGTTGGATCATGCTTGGCCCCTAAGCAATCGGTGTGCCCGCCAAAGATGCCGAACTGGCAGCAATCGGCGGTAGGGGGCGGTAAAGGGGCGGTAAAAAAAGCGGCGGTAGGAGCAAGCACTCCTACCGCCCCCTACCGCTGCTTTACCGCCTCTTTACCGCCGCTACTTCATCACAATCATTTTCTTTGTGAACCGCCGTCCGTCCACGACCAGCTGATAGATGTAGACGCCGGATGCGGCTTCACGGTCGGTCTTCAGGACCTTGCCATCCCAGTACGCCGTGAATGCGCAGGACCCGGTCGTGCTGCACGTCAGCTCGAGGTTGTCGAGATCCTCGCCGGTGCCTTGCAGAATCGGCACGGCGACGAGCTGCGCCAGCACGTTGTAAATCTTGAGCGACACCCGCGGCCGATGACCATTGGCAAACAGATCACCGTTCAAGGTGAACGGGATCGTGGTCGCCGGATTGAACGGATTCGGATAGTTCTGCTTCAGCTCCACGAGCGGAGGGGGCGCCGCTTGCCCCAGGACTCCATTTACTCCCCCCAACGCCGCCACAAGCATTACACAGGCGTACAGCTTCATCCCCGACTCCTCTGCGAACGGAAAAGATGCGTTAGACCGCTCTCCTTGTAGGTACAGGGCGCAAGAGTTGATGCTACTCAGCAAAAACTAGGAAGTGCTGTGTCGCTGTCAAGCACGTAAAACCCTGGTATCGCCCTTCCGGCTCGTGATTCCGCGCCGGTCCGCCCACTCTAGCAGCGGTATCAAGTACTTGCGGGTCAGGCCCAAACGGTCTCGAAATTGCGCGGGCGTGGCCGCTCCAAGCTCGCGCAGCGTGTCTTCGACCGCCCGACGGAACTCCTCCAGCGCCTGTTTCAGGGCATAGCGCTCTTGATCCACCCGCTCGACTGAGCCTTCGCGCGCGAGGTGCGCGAGCAGCGCCGGCACAGTCGGGTCCGAAAACTCACGTTGCAGCTCCGCAACAGTCGGAAGCTGCCACCGCGCTTCTGCCAGCCGTTGCGCCAGCCGCCCGCCCGCGTCGCCCGCGCGCGCCTTGAGCGCCGCCTGCCACCCGGGCTTCCGCACCGCTGCCCCGCCCTCGGTCAGCTCCCACGCCTGCTTCTTCACTCCATGCTCGACCAGGAGATCGAGCACCGCCGGAGGCGCTGTCACGCTCGCCCGGAGGGCCTGGAGCGAAAGACCTGGATCCAACGGATGCTCCTCGTGATGGCGGGCGACCACGCCGGCGAGCCGATCCACCTCTGCAGCGACGGCGCGCCGGGAAACCAACACTTCGCCGGCGCTCAGCACACCCTTCCCCGCTGCATCGATCACGGCCGGCACCTCAGCCGGCAGAACTCCAAGTCGAACCGGCAGACCCGAGGCCCGAACCCCCAGAAGCCCCGCTTCCTCGACAAAGCGCGCGAGACGTTCGGCGGGCGACTGCGCTGACGCGAGGCCGCGCTCGGAGGCGCGGGGGCGCTTGGGCGGGTAGGGGTCGAGCACCACGCCACCGCCGATCGTGGTGACCGGTGAAAAGCTGCGGATAACAAAGCGATCGCCGCCGCGGGCGACGAGTGGCCGTTCGAGCAGGAGCCGCGCCGTGCTCGTTTCGCCCGGGGCGATCGCGCGGACCTGCGCGACTCGTCCCAGCACTTCGGCCGTTCCGAGGTGAACGCGAATACGCGTGCGAACGGCGAGTGGCTTCTTGGCACCGGGCAAGAGCTCGAGCGCGACGTCCAGGCTGCTCGTCGGCGCCCACCCCGTCCCCGTCACGGCGACGTCGCCGCGATCGAGTTCTTCCTTGGCAACGCCCACGAGCGCGAGGGCTGTGCGGCGGCCTGGTCCTGCGTGATCCGCGTCCTGGTTGTGGACCTGGATGGAGCGCACGCGGACCTCGCGGTCCAGCGGCAACAGCCGCACGCTCGCACCGGCGGCTACCGTGCCGCTCCAAGTTGATCCGGTGACGACCGTTCCTGCTCCTGGGAGCGCAAATACCCGATCGATGGGAAGGCGAAAGAGATCGTCCTCCGGTCGATCCTGGAGGTCCTTCACAACCTCCACCAACGCTTTTTTCAGATCCTCCAAACCCTCCGCCTTGAGCGCACTTACGGCAACCGGTTCGGTCCACCGGATGCGACTGCGCGAAAGGCGTTGGGCCACCTCGGTACGCACCAGCGCCAGCCATTCGTCATCCACGAGATCGCGTTTGGTGAGGACCGGTATGCCGCGTCGCACGCCGAGCAGCTCGACGATGGCCAGATGCTCCTCGGTTTGGGGCATGATCCCTTCGTCGGCGGCGATGATGAGCAGCGCGACATCGATCCCGGTCGCGCCGGCGAGCATGTTCTTGACGAAGCCTTCGTGGCCGGGGACGTCCACGACGCTCGCCTGGATGCCGCCGGGCAGCGGGAGGGGCGCAAAGCCGAGATCGATGGTGATGCCGCGGCGCTTCTCTTCTTCCCAGCGGTCGGTATCGACTCCGGTGAGCGCTTTCACCAGGGCGGTCTTGCCGTGGTCGATGTGTCCCGCCGTACCGACTACGAACCGAGTGGGACCCACGCGCGGCGCTCCCAGATGTCGATGGCGCTCAACTTCGGCTCTTTCCCGTTTCGTTCGGTCTCGTCGAGGTGATGGCGGACAAAGCGGGCGACCAGGCGCCGGTGGGCAGCGGCGTGCGCCGCATCCAGCGACGGGAGCGCCGCCTGTTCGTCGTTCAAGGCAAGGAGGTCGCGATACGCCTGGGGCGGCAGCTTGGTCGGCGGCTGGAGGCCCGCACAGCGGGCGCACAGCACTCCACCCTCGGACGCGCTGAAGGCCACAGTTCCGGACACGGGATTGCCGTCGCGCACGCACGCGTCGAGCTGGGGGGCAAAGCCGAGCACCCCGACGAGCAGCCACAGCCAGCGGACCGCCACCGCATCGGCCTGCCCGGACTGGGCCTTCACCAGGGCGTCCAGACCGAGGATAAAGGCCTCATAAGCCTCCGGGAGCGGGGCCGGCGGGGCCATCTTCAGCATCACCTCGGAGAGCGCGGCGGCGCCGGCAAAACGACCCAGGTCGCCCGCAAGGTCGCGCCGCAGCTGGATCACATCGAATGCCGCGAGGGTCTGGAGCTCGCGGGTCTCCTTGTGATAGAGCTGCGCAACCCCTTCGCTCAGCGTCTCCAGTGCCGCGCCGAACGGGCTGCGGGGCCGGTACACGCCCTTGGCGATGGCACTCTGCACCCCGTAATCGCGCGTCGCGAGGCGCACGATCTTCGAGGTCTCGCTGTAGCGGTAGGTCCGAAGGACGACAGCGGGCGTAGAAACAAGACTCACGCAGGAAATATAGCGGACGCCAGGATTTCGACTCCGTCAATAACGCGTGGCCCTGAGCGGCTGAAATAGGCCGATGCATCCAACACGTGCACACGCCCGCCAATGGCCTGCAGCCCGGAACTATGCCGCTCCGCTTCGCGGCGTGTCTCGTCCAAACTGAACCCGCACGGCATGATCAGCACGATTTCTGGTTCGAGCTCCCGCAGCTGTGACCATTCCATCCGGTACGATGGTCGGCGCGTTATTCCCGCCACCAATTCCCCGCCCGCGATGTCGATCATCTCTGGCACCCAGTGGCCGGGCACGTATGGCGGGTCGAGCCACTCGAGCGCGAGGACCCGGGGTCGCGGGCGCCCGGCGACGCGCTCGCGCACGGCGGCGATGCGCCGCTGCATGTCGACGACGCAATCCTCGGCCTGGTCCACTGCCCCAGTCGCACACCCCACATCGCGAATCGACGCAAAGATCGCGTCGAGATCATGGGCATCGAGCGTGACCATGGAGGCTCCAAGCGACGCGGCCGTAACCTGGCTTTGGGGCACCGCACAGACATCGCAGATACCCTGCGTCAGAACGAGATCGGGTTTGAGAGCGCGGATGCCTGGGATGTCGATCTCATAGACGCTGCCATAATCCCGCATCGCGGCACGAATCGCGGCATCGATCTCTCCGCTCGACAGACCCTCGAGATTCGCGCGCGGGCGCGAGAGGCGCGGCCGATCGGTGATGCTCGGTGGGTAATCGCAGCTGTGCGAGATCCCAACGAGACGATCTTCCAGGCCGAGGGCGCAAACGATCTCGGTAGCGCTCGGCAGCAGCGATACGATTCGCCGCCCTTCGCCGCCCTTCGGCGCCGCCTCATCTCGCCGCCGTTTCATCTCGCCGCCCCTATCGGCCCACCGTGACCCGCCCCCCTACCGTGACGGTCCGCCCCCGCGGCCGGTAGCCGCTGATCTCCTGCACCTGGTCATTGAACGCGTTTTCGAGGCTTCCTGACAGCATGACACCACCGATCGTGTACTCGCCGGCGAGATTGACGCGCGTGTAGGGACGCAGCGTGACGCGCTGCGCGCCGACGTCGTCCCGTTTGCCGACCCAGCGGCCGCCTACAATCAGCCGTGCGCGCGAGCCCAGCGTCGCAACGACCTGGGGCGCCACCGTGTGCGCGGGCCGCCGCACCAGCGGTTTGCCGGGAACGAACAAGCCGTTCGGGTTGGACGCTCCCGATTCCTGGACGCGCGTATGTAGATAGGTGTAATTCAGCGAGACGACGACCCGATCCCCGACATTTTGGGTTACGCTGGTCTCGATGCCGCGGGCGATCGCATCGCCGACGTTGAAATAGTTGGCTGAATCCGGTCCCACCAGTGTGGCCGAGTACTCGATCAAGTCGCGGAATCGCTGGTTGAAGTACGTCACCGCGACAGCGCCGCGTTCGACCCCCACCTCCCAGCTCAGCGCGCGCTCGGGCTTGAGATGGGGATTCCCGGTTGCGATGCCACGCGCGAAATTCTCGAAGAATGTCGGCTCCTTGAACCCCGTACCCACCGACACACGCAACCGCACCTGGTCGAGCCGGTACACGGCGCCGGCTCGATACGTCGCATGCGTCCCGAATTGGGAGTTGTCGTCGAGGCGGGAGCCGAGCGTCAGCGCCGCTCGTCCCGCCGGAATGATCGCCTGAGTGAAATAGCCGGCATTGTTGCGATGCGCCCTAATCGAGTCGGGGAACGTCCCGAACGAAGCGCTGAATTCACTGGTCCCGCGTTGCCGCTGGTCTTCGTACTCGATCCCGCCAATCAGAGAGGCTCCGCCCCGAGCGTGCCAGTTCAATAGCGCGCTCGTCGTCGCGCGGCGCACGTAATCGCGGCTCCAGAACGCGCCATCCTCACCCGGTGAGTCGGGCTCGTTGTTGTAAAACAGCCGCGCTTCCTTGACTCCGGCCGCCACCCGCGCATCGAAGTGCTGCCCCAACACGCGGTGGGCGTTCAGACTGAGCAACGGCCCGCGCTCGGCGGCGCGCTGGTTCGAGTCCACGGGCGCGCCGAAGCCGTCTGTCGGGAAATGGTAGACGTCGTCACCGTAGCGATATGTGAGAGTCGCATCGGTCCGGGCGTCGGGCGCCAGGCGCAGTCCCGCACTAACCACGCTGTTGCGGTACTGGTTGTTATAGGGATACAGCCCGTCGGAGGAGAATCGCGAAACGCGCGCGGAGTAGCCGATCGTTGTCGTCCCACCCGCAACATCGACCGCGCCTTGCGTGGAGCCGTAGGTCCCACCGCGGAGATCCGCGCCCAAACGCGCAGCCCCCGGCCCGGTTCGCGTAAACACCTGGACAACGCCGGTCACCGCATCGGTCCCATACAGGACGCTCACGGGTCCGCGGACGATTTCGATGCGATCGACGTTGTCGGTCGTGAGCTGAGCCAGATCGATGGCTCCGCCCGCCTGGTTCAGCGGCACCCCGTCCAGCAGCACTTTGGTGTAATCGCTCTCGCCGCCGCGCATGAACAGCGACGTCTGCCCGCCGAAGCTCCCGGTCTCCGCGACGTGCGCCCCCGGAACCGTTTCCAGAGCTTGCGCCACGGTGCGGACGCCCTGGGCCACGAGATCCGATCCCCGCAGCACCGTCACCGCAGAGGCGACGAGATCCGCCGAGACGGGCACGCGTGTAGCCGTCACGACCACCGGTTTCAGCACGACTGTGTCCTGTGGTTGCTGCACGGTGAGAGCGAGCACGAACAAGACGTTCATACGCGGGACTCCTTCGGTTGGCGGAGGGGGATCATTTGCGGGCGGCCATCGACGGTCTGCATCGCGACTGGCCAGGAAAACACCGTCTCCACGATCTGCTTCGTCAGGACTTGGGCGGGGGCGCCCGCGGCGACGGGGCGCCCGCCTTCGAGCAGCAGCAGCGAATCGGCGAAGCGAGCCGCAAGGTTCAAGTCGTGCGTAATCATCAAGACGCCGAGGCCCTCCGTGTGCACCAGGCCGAGCACCAGCTCGAACAACCCCATCTCGTGCTTCAAGTCGAGCGACATGCCGGGCTCGTCGAGGACGAGGAGCTTGGGCTCCTGCGCGAGGGCGCGCGCGACGCGGACGCGCTGGTACTCGCCCCCCGAAAGCGTCCAGAGCCAGCGATCGGCGAGGTGTTGGGCGTCGCAGGCCGCGAGCGCGCGGTCCACGGCGGCATGATCTGCCGCGCGCTCGCGGCCCCAGAGCGACAGATGCGGATAGCGGCCGAGCAGCACGGTTTCGCGCACGCGCTGCGGAAAGAGATTGTCCTCGCGCTGCGGCACGACGCCCACGAGCTTGGCCAGATCCTGTCGCGGCCACATGGATGCAGGACGACGATCAATGTCGGCACGTCCCACGAGAGGCGACAAAGCACCCAGGGCAATCCTGACGAGAGTGGTTTTGCCGCTCCCATTTGGCCCGAGGACCGCATGGAATTCGCCCGGGCCAACCGATAGCGAAACGCCGGTCAGCGCGTCTTGCGATGCCCCCGGATACCGGTATCGGACGTCCTGAAGTCGGAGCATCATGACTTCCGGCGCACGGCGCACGGCGCACAGCGCACGCAGTTCACGCGATCGTCCATCGTTTGAGCAAGAAAGCGAACACAGGCACGCCAATGAGCGCAGTTACCACACCCACCGGCAGCTCGCGCGGTGCCACGACGGTGCGAGCCAGCGTGTCGGCAAACGCAAGCAGCGCACCGCCACCAAGGAAGGCGGCGGGGAGCAACGAGCGGTGGTGGTGGCCCCACGTGAGGCGCGCGATGTGCGGCACGACGAGCCCGACGAAACCGATTACGCCCGACACCGCGACTGCGGCAGCCGTGAGGAGCGAGGCCGCCAAGTACACCCGCCGTTTCACCACGTCGACATCGGCGCCGAGATAGCCCGCGGACTCTTCGCCCAACGCCAGCAGATCGAGGGGACGAGAGGCAGCGAACAGCACGGCGAGCGGGATCGGCGCGTACAGGGCGACGATCAGCACGGAATCCCACGACGCTCCCGACAGGCCGCCCCAGAGCCACAGAAACGCGTTGCGCAGCTCCGCCGCGTCCGCGAGCGATACGATCGCCGTCGTAATCGCGGCGGCGAACGCGCCGATCGCCACGCCACCCAGCAACAGAATGCGAGGATCCAGACTCGCGCCGCCGATGAGGCCAAGCCTGTACACCAGGCCAAGCGCGGCCAGGGCGCCGAGAAACGCGGCGATAGGCAATGCCCAGGGCCCAGGCAAATGCAGCGCGATCGCGAGGACAGCGCCCAGCCCCGCTCCACCCGACAGGCCCAGGAGAAACGGATCGGCCAACGGATTACGGACGAGGGCTTGCAGGCCGGCACCGGCGACGCCGAGCGAGCCGCCGACCAGGAACGCGAGCAGCGCCCGCGGCGCCCGGAGGTTCCAGACGATGTCGGAGCGCAGCAGGTCGCCGAACGGCACGGCGGCGGGGCCCAGCATTACGCTGAGTAGCAGCGCGAGCACCGCGACGAGGGCCAACAGCGTCCACCTCATCGGGCGAGCCGGGCGCGGAGCTGCGCGATCGCGTCGCCGGACCGGGGCCCGGGACGGCCGAACAAGGAGCCGGGCAACAGCAGGAAGTGTCCTTCGCGCACGGCGCGGACGGCGCGCCATTCCCGGCGGCGTGCGAACGCGGGCGGTGCGGCGGAGTCCGTGAGGACGGCGATCCACTGCGGATCGCGGGCGACGATCGTCTCGAGCGAGACCTGGGCGGATCGACCAGCGATGTCCCCGAAGACGTTGCGGGCGCCGGCTTGCGCGGCCAGCTGATCGAGGTAGCTGCCATGCCCGATGACGATCGGTGGATTGTCCCAGACGATGAACGCGAGGGACGTGGTCGAGGGTGGTGGAGGACGGCCCGCAAGGCTGTCCAGGATGATCGCGAGTGACTCCGCCTGTTCTTGGCGCCCCGTCAACCGACCGAGCGTCCGGGCCGCGGGACCGAGGTCTTCCAGGCGGTTCAAGTCGATCAGCACGGTCTGGATGCCGGCGCGTTCGAGCTGTTTGGCGGCCGTCACATTCGGACCCGCGTTGTAGAGCACGACCAGGTCCGGCCGCCGCGCCATCACCGCCTCGATATTTGGCGGGAGTCCATCTCCGACGCTGGGAATTTCCAGCGCTGCCAGCGGATAGTCGCACCACTGCGTACGGCCCACGATGCGATCACCAGCGCCGATGGCGAACAGGATCTCGGTGAAAGACGGAAGGAGGGAGACGACGCGTTGGGCCGGAGCATCGTGCCGACGTGCCGACGGGTGACATGCAAAGAGTAAGAGTACGACGACGGAGAGTCTGCGCAGCACCATCCCTCCCGCGAGGGAACCGACTGGTGGCGCGAACGAAGACGTCTCCTGGCTTCGGGCGATCCTGCTCGCCTTCCCGGGTTATCCCAGTGGCATTGAGCCGATCACAGCATGCCCGTTACAGTGGCGGGGCCGCGCCGGAGTCTCACCGGCTTCCGTATCCGCATTCGCGAAATGAACTGCTAGCTGAGTCTAGACGCCGCGGGTCTCCGGCGCAATGCCCACACGAGCGCGACCACCATGCCGGCCGCGACCAGAGCAATCACGTACGGCAACAATAGCTGCGCACGAAATTTTCCGGCGGGCAGCTGGACCTCGACTCTGTCTCCCGGCGCCAGCGGGCCAGCCCGGTAGGCGGCGAAATGTCGCTGCTCGATTTCCTTGATGCCGAACGATTCGATTTTTGGCGCGGTGACTACCGCGGCGGTGTCCTCGACCAGGAGGTTCACCTCGGTGGTCGGCTGATCGATCGGCAGCACGAGCGCGCGCGTGCCGGCGGAAAGCGAGTACGCATAGCTGATCTGCTTCACCCCACCCGGCGGAATCGGCGCGAACACGATTACGCTGTCATGGCGGAACTGCATTGCATCGCTCGAAATGTCGCCCTGACCGCCGCGAAACTGTCCTACACCCGCGGGGACCCGCCCCGCCCAGGTCGGGTGGAGCGTATCGGTGGTCACGCGCGTCGTCGCACCCGTGTTTTCGAGCTCGAGAATCTCGAGCACCTCGCGCGTGCCATCCGCGCCGGCGCGCGCCACCGTCGCAAGCCGCCGCGCCAGGCCGATCGGCGGACCCGTACTCGTGGTGGCAAACGCAACGAGATCTTCGACGTGGATGGGCCGACCGGTGACGTTCAGCGGCAGCGAGAAGTAGGCGATGCTGTCATACCACACGCTGACCGCGTATTGACTCGTGCTGTCCGGATTGCGCAACACCAGGCGGTAGCGACCGCGCCCGTCGCTGCGCACCGAGTCCAACGGACCGGTACTCTCGCGCGACAGGCGGTGCAGCACCACCCAGGTGTTCGCGAGCGGCACCGTATCGCGCCCGCCTCGGATCGCACGCCCGCTCACGCTGACCGGCGCCTGCTCAGCCTGGGCGGCCAGCACGCAGCAGGCGCCGAGCCCGATCAGGGGGGGGCTACGGCGTAAACTTGCCGAAATCTTCAGGATCGAGGTTCTGGAGGTACGACTTCAGCGTATCGGCGTCGAGGGGACTGGCCCCTCCCGTGCCGGGCTGGATGCCGCCTTCACTCGTGTCGACAGACGTGAGCTCGAGCAGGGTCTCACTCGTCAGGATCGGCGCCTTGAGTCGCAGCGCCAGCGCGATGGAATCGGAGGGACGCGCGTCGATCTGAATGACCGTATCGCCGCGGTAGATGTGGAGCTCGGCGAAGTAGGTGTTGTCCTTCACTTGCGTGATGATCACTTTGCGCAGCTCGGCGCCCAGCCCGACGATCACCTGCTTGAGCAGGTCGTGCGTCAGCGGGCGCGAAAACTTGACGCCCGCCAGCTCCATCGCGATCGCGCTGGCTTCCGCTGGTCCGATCCAGATCGGCAGCACGCGCTGTCCCTCGTTCTCCTGGAGAATCACCACCGGCGTGTTTGTCGTGCGATCCAGCCCGAGGTGAGCTACCCGAACCTGCAGCATGGCTCCCCCCGAGCTACTCATCAGGTGCCCATATCCCAGGAGGCGAGATACTTGCGCTGTGCGGCGGTGAGGGTGTCGATCGCGACGCCCATCGACTGCAGCTTGAGACGCGCGATCTCCTGATCGAGATCGGCCGGGATCCGGTGGACGTCTTTCGCCAGCTTCGTGGCGTTATTGACGACGTACTCGGCCGAGAGCGCTTGATTCGCGAACGACATATCCATGACGCTCGCGGGATGGCCTTCGGCGGCCGCGAGGTTGATGAGACGGCCTTCGCCCAGCACGAATAGCTTCTTGCCTCCGAGCTGAAACTCCTCGACGAACTCGCGCACGCGGACGGGTCCCTGCGCGACCTTTTTCAGACCGTCGAGATCGATTTCCACGTTGAAGTGTCCCGAGTTGGCGATTACGGCGCCGTCTTTCATCGCGCGCATATGCTCCACCCGGATGACCTCCACGTTGCCGGTCAGCGTCACGAACAAGTCGCCCAGCGGCGCCGCCTCTTCCATCGGCATGACCCGGTAGCCGTCCATCTGTGCTTCGAGCGCCTTCATGGGATCGATCTCGGTCACCACCACGTTCGCGCCGGCCCCGCGCGCCCGCATGGCGAATCCGCGGCCGCACCACCCATACCCTGCGACGACCACCGTGCTCCCGGCGATCAGGAGGTTGGTCGCGCGGATGATTCCGTCCAGCGTCGACTGTCCCGTGCCGTAGCGGTTGTCGAACAGATGCTTGGTCAGCGCGTCGTTCACGGCAATCACCGGGAATTGCAACACGCCGTCCTTCGCCATCGCCTTCAGGCGGATCACGCCCGTCGTCGTCTCCTCAGTCGAGCCGATCACGCCCGACACGAGCGCCTTCCGTTCGGCGGGCGAGAGTGTTTCGATCCACTTACGAACCGGCGGCGCGAGGTCGTCGAGGCGGTTGAGCGCGATCATGTGAAGCGCGCCGACGAGATCGGCGCCGTCATCCATCGTGATTTCGGCGCGATGCGCCAGCGCGGCACGAATGTGCTCGTAGTAGGTCGTGTGGTCTTCACCTTTGATCGCAAAGACCTTGATGCCGTGATCCTTGACGAGATGGGCCGCGACGTCGTCCTGGGTCGACAGCGGGTTCGACGCGCACAACGCAACGTCGGCGCCGCCGGCCTGGAGCGTGACCGCGAGGTTCGCCGTCTCCGAGGTGACGTGCAGGCAGGCTGCGACCCGCTTCCCGGCGAGCGGCCGTTCGCGCGTAAACCGCTCGCGCAGTTGCCGCAGCACGGGCATCGAACGCTCGGCCCATTCGGTGCGCCGCCGCCCTTCGTCGGCGAGCCGGATGTCCTTGATATCGTTGGTTGCTTTGGTCTTGGTCGCCGTCTCAGACATTGGCCTTCCGGGAAGAACGGGAGGCTCGTTCCGCGGCCACTTTCAGCTCTTCGGCGCGATCGACGTGCTCCCAGGTGAATAACTCGACGACACGCTCGCCGACTTTGCGTCGCTCGGGCGCCCGTCCGAAGTGGCCGTAGGCTGCTGTGGGCCGATAAATAGGATTGCGCAGGTTCAATGCCTGGATGATTCCCCCAGGCGTCAGATCGAAGACTTCTCGGACCGCCGCTTCCAGAGCGTCCTGGGGCACGGTGCCGGTCCCGAATGTGTCGACCATGATCGACACTGGATCGGCGACGCCGATCGCGTACGCGACCTGCACCTCGCAGCGCTTCGCGAGCCCGGCCGCGACGATGTTCTTCGCCACCCAGCGCATCGCGTAGGCCGCGGAGCGATCGACCTTGGAGGGATCCTTCCCGCTGAACGCGCCGCCGCCGTGCCGCGCCATGCCGCCGTAGCTGTCGACGATGATCTTGCGGCCCGTGAGTCCCGCATCGCCCTGCGGCCCGCCTACGACGAACCGGCCGGTGGGGTTCACGAGTACGGTCTTCTCGTTCACCTCGAACCCCGCGTCGTGCACGACCGGCCGAATCACGTGCGCGAGGATGCCAGCGCGGAGCTGGGCATTGTCGATCATGTCGGAGTGTTGCGCCGAGACTACAATCGTGTCGATGGCGACGGGCTTGGACCCTTCGTACGTCACGCTGACCTGCGTCTTGCCGTCAGGTCGCAGCCAGGGGAACTCCCCGCTCTTGCGCACGGCGGCGAGGCGCTCGGCGAGGCGATGCGCGATCATGATCGGCAGCGGCATCAGCGACGGTGTCTCGTCTGTGGCGTAGCCGAACATCATCCCCTGATCCCCTGCCCCACCCTTGTCCACGCCAAGCGCGATATCGGCGGACTGGCGGTCGATTGTCGTAAGGACGGCACAGGTCTGGGCATCGAAGCCGAAGTTCGCGTCGGTGTAGCCGATCGCGGTGATCGCCCCGCGCACGATGTCAGGGATGTGGACGTAGGTCGACGTGGTGATTTCGCCCGCCACGACGGCCATTCCGGTCGTGACCAGGGTTTCACAGGCGACCCGCGCCGAGGGATCCTCGAGCAGGATGGCGTCCAAGACCGCGTCGGAGATCTGATCCGCGATTTTGTCCGGATGGCCTTCCGTGACCGACTCGGAAGTGAATACGTGGCGATGAGTTGGCATCTTTTGGCTCCCTAAGGTCTCAAATTACCGGAGCGCCGTCCCGCGGGCAACCGCGCATCCGGATCGAGCAGTGACGTGTCCACGACTTCCGCAAGTGCAAATCGCAAGATGTCGAGCGCGAGCGCCGCCGAGCGCGCGGCGAGCGCGGCCTCGGCGGCGGACCGCGCTTGCGCCGTGCTCACCTGGCGAATCAGCCACTTGATGAGCGGTAGTGCCGGGGGCGCGACGGACAGCGTGTCGTACCCGAGCCCTAGCAAGAGGAATGCCGAGAGCGGTTCTGATGCCATCTCCCCACACACGCTTGCCGGCTTGCCGGCCGCGCGCGCCGCTTCCGCGACCAGCTTGAGCAGACGTAGCACGCTCGGATCGTGCGGAGTGAAACGGTCCGCCAGCCGGGCGTTGCCGCGATCCACCACGAGCGTGTACTGCGTGAGGTCGTTGGTGCCGACGCTGAGGAAATCGCTGACCTCGACCAGGCGATCCGCCAGCACCGCAGCCGCCGGCGTCTCTACCATGACGCCCAGGGGCACAGTCTTGGCCGCGGGCATGCCCTGTTTCTCCAGGCGCTCCGCCTCCTCGTGCATCATCTCGCGCGTGCGCTCGACCTCGTCGAGCCGCGTCACGAGCGGAATCATGAGGTGAAGATTCGCCGTGACCGCCGCGCGCAACACCGCGCGGATCTGGGTGCGAAATATTTCCGGCTCGTCGAGGCACACACGGATCGCACGCCATCCGAGAGACGGGTTCGCTTCCGGGGGATTACGGAACGGCGCCGGGAATTTGTCGCCGCCGAGGTCGTAGGTGCGGATGACGACCGGCTGGCCCGGGAACGCTTCGCCAACATGACGGAAATAGTTGGTTTGGGTCTCTTCATCCGGCAGCTCACTATGGCCGGTGATCAAGAATTCCGTCCGCAGCAGGCCGACGCCTTCGGCACCGTGCGCTTTGGCGGGGGCGACCTCTTCGGGCAAATCCACGTTCCCGCGGAGGGCGATGTGGACGCCATCCACGGTGACGGACGGCTGCGTGACAGCGTCCTCGAGACGCGCTGTCAGCTCGCGCCGGCTCGTATCCCTTCGCTCAGCCTCCTCGATCTCCTCGGCAGTCGGGTTGAGGAGCACCGTGCCCAGCGTGCCGTCGAGGATGGCCTTTGTGCCCCCGGGAATGCGTGCGACCGCCCCGCGCAAGCCGAAGATCGCCGGGATCCCGATCGAGTGGGCCAGGATCGCCGCGTGAGAGGTGCGCGTTCCCTCTTCGCTGATCAAACCGACGACGTGGTCGCGGTCGAGCTGCACCGTGAGGCCGGGCGACAGCTCCCGGGCGACCAGGATCGAGGGCTCTGAAAGACTTTCCCACACATCGGACGAGCCGCGCTTGTGCATGAGATGCTGGATGACGCGGATCGCGACACCGGTCAGATCGGCGAGCCGCTCTTTGAGCAGCGGGTTACCGACCGCAGTCCACAGATCGCGCACCTCGAGCGTCTTGAACTCGAACGCCTTCTCGGCGGTGAAGTGGTTTTCGCGGATCAGCTCGGCGACCCCACCGATGAAGTCTTTGTCCTCCAGGATCAGCAGCTGCGCGTCGAAGATCCTGGCCTCGTCCACACCGGCACGAGCCTCGGCGCGGGCGCGAAGCTCGGCGATCTGCCCGCGCACGTCTTTGAGCGCGGCGCGCAGGCGCCGCACCTCTTTTTCGACCTGCGTACGCGGCACGACGCGGTGCGGGACTTCCGGCAGGGCCCAGCGCACCGTCACGGTCGGCCCCATCGCGATGCCGGGCGACACACCGATGCCCTTGAGCAAGCGGTCGGCGCTCACGCGTCTTCCTTTTCGTTCGCCTTCAAGTGCATCTCATGAAAGCCCGCGGCCACCAGCGCGAGCAGCGCTTCCATCGCCTGCTCCGCGTCCTCACCGTCGGTGCGGATCCGGATCGAGGAACCGCACTCCGCCGCAAGCGTCATCATACCGAGGATGCTCTTGCCGTTCACCACGGCGCCGTCTTTGTGGACCTCGACGGACGATTTGAACTTGTTCGCCACCTTGACGAACTCCGCCCCCGGCCGGACGTGCATGCCGAGCGGATTCACGATGGGCGCGTCCCGATCGATCATGGCCATATCAGCCCCACGACGAGCGCGACGGCGGAAAGCGCCAGCGAGAGCCGGAGCCCGTTGATGCGGTCACCGCGCAGGCGCAGTGCCAGGAAGCTCAGGGCGGCGACAATCGCCAGCGCCACGCTAGCCCACGAATCGAATGGCGCCGAGAGATAGGCAGCCGTCAGCGGCAGCGCGGCACCGACGGCAAACGCCATCGCCGGGCCGAGCAACGCGAGGGCCTTCTGTAGAACAGGATGATGCAACGCGATGCTCACGCGGGTCCCGTGCGTCCATCCTGCCTTTAGCGCCCACCAGCGCAGCGCGACGTGACCGATGTTGTAGACGATCAGAAACACCGCGACGGCGATCCACCCGGCACCGAGCGCTACGCCCGCGAGCGTCAAACCGGAGAGAAACGGCAGCCACCCCGCCCAGACGAGCCGGTCCCCGAGCGACCCCAGGGGACCGCACAGGGTTTCGCGCAGACGCTCGATCTGATCGGGCCGGGCACCGTCGTGCTCGGCACGCGCGGCGGCACCGACCGCCAGCCCAATGAGGTAGGGGTGCGCATTGAAGAAATGCGCCGCGCGCGCCACCGCCGGCCGGTATTTGGGGTCGCCCAGATCGCGGAGCAACGGCTCCTCGGCGACGCCGACGCCCACGCCGAGCAGGCGCTCGTAGTTGTACGAGCCCTGGACGGCGAACAGCCGCAGGAGTGCGCGTGCGAGCGCGCCGTTCACCGTAGCCATAGCGTCGCCACAATCCCGCCGCCCAGGCCGGCGGCGAACCACGCGAGGGTCGGCCCGCGGCCCACGAGCCGCAGCGTCCCGGCGGCGCCCGCGGCCAGCGCTGTCGCCACGATCGCCACGGCGAGGAGCACCGCCCCGCGCACCGTGAGGACGCCACCGAGCAGCGGCCGCGCCAGCCAGGCCAGCACCAGACCGACCACAGTCACGACGGCCGCGCGCAGCCCGTCGCGCAACAGTCCGCCGACGTGCACACGGACCAGCGCATGCGGGTCCCCGGCTTCGAGCTCGCTGGCGGCCGCGTGGACGATTCGAGAGTTCACCCGCCGGAGCATGTTGATCGTCACGCCACCGAGCAGACCGGTGACCAACCCGACGAGCGCGCCGAGCCCAAGGCCGAGGACGCCGGCGGACGCGTGAGCGGTCGCGACGGCAGCAACCGTAGCGGGCCCGTACTCGGGATAACGGACGGCGCCGACCGGCAGGATGTCGTACTGCAACAGCTCGAACACGACGCCGAGCTTGAGGCCCGTCGGGATGTCGCCGAGGATCGCGCCGGCCACCGTGCCCGCCACGAGCGGGCGCGCGATCATCATCTGCGGCAGGCTGACGAGGTCGACCCCGACCAGCGTCCCCCACACGACCAGCGCGATCAACACCTCGATTGGGAGGTTCATGTGAATTCCCCGACCGGGATTGCGCGTGCCGTCGGCACATCCTGCGCGGTCACTTCGACGCCGCGCGCCGCGAGCTGGCGCAGCTTCGCCGCCTCGTCGTCCGTCAGGTACACGAAGCGCAGACGCTCTTTCCGGCCGGTGCGATGGTGCACCCCACCCACGTTGAACCGCTTTACCTGCGGTACGCGACCCGCCAGCGCGACGGCCGTGTCGATGTCGCCGACGAGCAGGATCCCCACACGCGCGTCCGACTCCCAGCCAGGCAGCAGCTCCGCCGCCTTCTCCACGGAGGCGAAGATCACTTCGATCTGTGGCGGCACGCCCATCCGGTAGAGGTCCTGTTCCCAGTCACTGCTGCTGACTTCGTCATCGACCAGCACGATGAATGAGACGTCGAGGGGCTGGCCCCAGCCCACGACGACCTGACCGTGGATCAGGCGGTCATCGATGCGGTAGAGCGCGAGCGTCATGAAGACGTGACGCGGATCGCCTTGCCGCCGGCATCGACGGCTCGGCGCGCGGCTTCCGCCGGTGGGATGTCGCGATTGAACACGAAATCGAGCAGCATGGCGAGATTGACGCCCGTCACGACGGCGATGTCGGCGCCGCCCTGTTTCGCGTAACGGGCGGAGCTAGTGAAGCACGAGCCCCCGGGCAGATCGACGAACAGCACCGCGGGCCCCGGGCCCACCGCCTCGCGCAGCCGCTCGCCGAGGGCCTCCGTGCCGCAGCCCTCATTGGAAATCGGTATCAGCGCGCCCTCGATGCCGGTGATCGCGGTAACCGCGGCGGCGAGGGCTTGCGCGACCGCGGCGTGCGACACGACGACGCCACGGAGCTCACTCATAGTCTTCCTCCAGGTACTGCTGGACCCCACCCTTGTCCCGCATGCGTCGGATCAGCCGCTCGTTGAACGCGTTCGCGGAGTCCACCCCGCTGTAGCGCAGCAGGTGATTCATGGCGACGATTTCACAGATCACGGTCAGATTTTTTCCCGGATTGAGCGGTACGGTCACCAGCGGCAGCTCGACGTCGAGCAGCTCCGTGCGCTGCTGGTCCAGGCCGGTGCGGTCGTATTCCCGGGTATTGTCCCAGTCTTCGAGCTGCACCACGACCTCGATGCGCTTCTGCTGCCGCACGGACCGAATGCCGAACAGCGCGTTGATGTCGATCAACCCAACACCGCGGATCTCCATATAGTGCCGGGAAATCTCGTGCCCGCGGCCGATCAGGACGTCGTTGCCCCGGCGGGTGATGTGCACCACGTCGTCCGCCACCAGGCGATGCCCGCGCTCGACGAGATCGAGGACGCACTCGCTCTTGCCGATTCCGGAACGGCCACGAAACAGCAGGCCCACGCCGAACACGTCGGCGAGCGAGCCGTGCACGGTCGTGCGCGGGGCAAAGGCGTCGTCGAGCACCGGCTTGAGACGCCGGTAAAACTCGGCCGTCTTGAGCCGCGTGCGGATGACCGGGATCCCCTTGTCGCGCGCCAGGACGAGCAGCTCTTCGGGCGCGTCCTGTCCTTTGGTGATGATCACGCACGGCAGGGCGTAGGAAAGAAACGTCTGAATCGCCGTGCTGCGCGCCTTCGCGTCGAGCGACGCGAGATAGGTGATTTCGGTCTCGCCCAGGACATGCAGGCGGTCGGTCCCGACGAAACGCGCCGTGTATCCCGCCAGCACGAGGCCTGGGCTCGACGCTTCTGGAGTGCGGATCTCGCGGTCGAGACCGACCTCCGCCGTGAGCAGCTCGAGCTGCAGCGGATCACCCTTGCGGGCGAGGAGATCGGCGACCTTGAGCCGCGGCGTGGTGGGCGGGGGGGGGGCGTTCACCGTGTCCCGCGTACTCCGGAGCGTCGTGTGGTGCGGCGCGCGCGCGGCGTTTCCTTTTCATCGAGCAGCTGGCGCTTGATTCGCGCGATGGCGGCGTCGAGCGCCGACCGGTGATCGGCCGCCTGGGACTTCGCGACGTGGATGCGGCCGCGGGGGACATGCACCGTGATCTCGACGGCCGCCTCCCCATGGTCTTCCGTGAAGATGACCTGCGCGTGATGGGGACGCCGGGCCAGCTTCGCGACCTTCTCGACCAGCTCCTTGGTGTGCGCGCGCAGATCGTCATCGATCTCGGTGTGACGGGCGGTGATGGTGATGCGCATTCAACGTTTCCTTTCGCGTTCGGCAACTGTTTTCTCGATATGCGCCAGCGTAGCGCGAGCGGCCGAGTCCCAGGACAGTCCTTCGGCGAACCGGCGAGCCGCGTGCCCCAGCCGCTCCACTAACGACGGATCGGCGGCCAGGGCCAGCATCCGGTCGGCGAGCGCCGAGACGTCGCCATGCGGAACGAGATAGCCCGTCTCACCATTCTGCACCGACTCGCGTAACCCTGGGCTGTCCGATGCCAGCGCCGCTGTGCCGCAGGCTGCGGCCTCGACGTTCGTGATACCCCACCCTTCCTTTGGGCTCGGGAATACGACCGCCCAGGCACGGCGCAACAAACGCCGCTTCTCCTCCTCCGACACGTAACCCAGGAATCGGACCGCGTCGCTCACCCGGTGTTCGGCAGCCAGCCGCTCGAGCCGGGGCCGATCGTCGCCTTGGCCGCAGATGTCCAGCGTAATGTCGGGGCGTGCGGTACGCGCGGCGGCAACCGCACGGATCGCAAATTCCACTCCTTTATAACGCTTCAATCGGCCCAGGTACAAGAATGTAGGGCGTGGCGCGCGCGGCGTTGCCGGATCGGGTCGATACGCCTGGGAATCCACGCCCGGATGAATGACGACTACCCGCTCCGCCTGGATGCCTCGCCGAACCAGGTCGTCCCGCGTGCTCTCGGAAATGGCGTGAAATCCCGCGTTCTGGTACACCCAGGGAATCGGCCGCTCCGCCGCCCATACCACCGCCGCCACGGGAACGCTGGCCTCGGCGAACGCGGTGGTTCCGAACAGATGTGGCACGATCGCCACGAACGGCAGCCGTGTGAGGGTCGGAAGAAAGAGCGGAACCTTGTTGATGTCCTCGACGACCACGTCGAACGGCGTCTCGCGCAGCGCATGCCGCACCGCGCCGCGGGCGCTCACGGCGAAGCTGTGCCGACCGCCGATGCGTGTGACTTGAATCCCGTCCACCAGAGCCTGGGACACGCAGTCGGGCCAGCCGCTCGCGATGAGACGTACGTCGTGCCCCCGCTTGGCGATCCGACCGAACAGCTCGTGGAGATGGATTTCGGCGCCACCGGCCTGAGGATTCTCCCGATCGTTCCAGTTGACGAGGAGAATTCTCACAGCGCGCCGGTCTCACGGGCCACGGCATCGAGCACGCCATTGATGAAGCCGGGCGCACGCGATCCGGCAAACCAGTGGGCGAGCTTCACCGCCTCATCGATGACCACGCGGGACGGCGTCGACGCCTCGTCGAGCTCCGCGAGCGCGAGTCGGAGGATGTTGCGCTCCACGGCGCCGACGCGCTCGAGCCGCCAGTGCTCGGAGGCATCCGCGATTCGTCGATCGAATTCGGGGAGCCCGGCGATAGCCTTGGCGGCAAGATCGGCGCCGCGATCGTAACCCGTCGGCGCTCCGCCGTAGATCACCGCGACACGAGCGACCACGGTCTCAATCGTCGGTCTGCCGGAAAGCTCCCACGCGTACAGAAGCTGGAGCGCGCGTGCGCGCGCCTTAGTCTCGGGACGCTGCACCGAGCCTCTCGAGCGCGTCGGCGGTCTCGAGGGCCGCATGCACCGCCTCGGCACCTTTGCTGACCCGCGCCAACGCCTGAGTCTCGGTCTCCGTGGTGAGCACGCCGAACCCGACCGCGATGCGATGGGCCAGCGCAACGTTGCCGAGGCCGCGCGCGGCCTCACCCGCGACGTATTCGAAGTGCGGGGTCTCGCCGCGAATCACGCATCCCAGCGCCACGATCGCGTCGAACCGCTCGCTGACCGCCGCCGCCTCCGCCAGCACGGGGAGCTCGAAGGCGCCCGGTGCCCACGTGACTTCGACGTTCGTATCCGCGATGCCGACGCGGCGCAGCGCTTCCCGCGCGCCGTCGAGAAGCTTCGACGTGATGTTCTCGTGAAAGCGACTCACGATGATCGCCACACGCCGCTGGCGGTTGGAGGTGCGCGCCGCGGAGGGTGCTCGGTGTGGCACGATCAGTGAGTGAGGAAGTGGCCGAGCTTGTCCCGCTTGACGTCGAGGTACGCCCGATTGTCATCCGACGGCGCCGGTACGATCGGCAGCCGCTCGACGATCTCGAGTCCGTAGCCTTCGAGGCCCACCAGCTTCATCGGATTGTTCGTCAGGACGCGAATCGAAGACAAGCCGAGGTCGAGCAGGATCTGCGCGCCGATGCCGTAATTCCGCAGGTCGGGCTTGAAGCCGAGCTTCTCGTTCGCGGTGACGGTATCGTGGCCCTGGTCCTGAAGCTCGTACGCCTTGAGCTTGTTCAAGAGACCGATGCCGCGTCCCTCCTGATCGAGATAGACGACGACTCCGGCGCCCGCCTCCGCGATCGTCCGCATCGCGCTGTGCAGCTGCCAGCCGCAATCGCAGCGCGCCGAGCCGAAGACGTCGCCGGTCAGACACTTGGAGTGCATCCGCACCAGGACCTGCTGCTTCCCTGCGACATCCCCGAACGCCAGCGCAATGTGCTCTGCTTCATCCACGTCGTTGCGGTAGCCGATGATCCGGAATTCGCCGAACGGCGTCGGGAGCCGAGCTTCGGCCACGCGATGGACCAGCCGCTCGTGCTTCAGGCGGTAGGCGACGAGCTGGGCGACCGTGATGAAGGTCAGTCCATGGTCTGTGGCGAACCGTTCGAGGTCGGGGCGGCGCGCCATCGAGCCATCGGCATTGAGGATCTCGCAGATGACGCCGGCGGGATACAGCCCGGCGAGCCGTGCGAGGTCGATGCTCGCTTCGGTCTGGCCGACGCGCTGCAGCACGCCACCGGGACGCGCGCGCAACGGGAAGATGTGCCCGGGGCGCCGCAGGTCGCTCGGCACCGTCGCGGGGTCGATCGCGACGCGGACCGTCGCGGCGCGGTCGGCGGCCGAGATTCCCGTCGTGACGCCGAACCGCGCCGCCGCGTCGATGCTGATCGTGAACGCCGTCTCGTGCGAGTCATTGTTGTGTTCGGTCATCTGCGGCAGGCCGAGGGCGTGGCAACGGTCGAGCGTCAGCGGCATGCAGATCAGCCCGCGGGCGTGCGTCGCCATGAAGTTGATCATCGAGGGGCTAACCTTTTCGGCGGCGCCGATCAGATCTCCCTCGTTCTCGCGCCGCTCGTCATCCGCTACGATGACGAGCTTGCCCGCGCGAATATCCGCAATCGCTTGTTCTACTGCGCTGAACGACATAGCTGCCTCACGTACTTTCCAAGAACATCGGCTT
>Ga0307290_10000126_pt1 | contig 27754 bp, 26 predicted proteins | sample ER_DNA_144_FD_194472 | JGI IMG/M metagenome (GOLD analysis project Ga0307290, IMG submission 194472) | Bulk soil microbial communities from the East River watershed near Crested Butte, Colorado, United States - ER_DNA_144 | ecosystem: Environmental > Terrestrial > Soil > Floodplain | place... | reverse complement strand
GATGGTCGCCCAGCTCAGCGCGGCCGGCGTCGAGGTCACCGTTGACCCGCAGACCTACCCGATCGGGCGGTTCGCCATAACCGCCGATCCCGAGGGCAACCCGATCCAGCTGTGGGAGCCAACCAAGGACGCGCTCCAGGAGCCCGACCGCCACCGCTGACCCCTCTGGACGGATCCAGACCGGTCCCGTCGGATCGTCTGGATGATCATTGGGATGATCAAGGAGCATCCGACAAGCAATCGGATGACAAGGCCTCGCCGCAATGGATCTACGGCGAGGCAGCGCAGCGCGGCGACCGGCCAGGCTCTGCCATGTCCGGATAGGGTGGTGGCCGGGAGGACAGCCCACAGGAGCCACGGTCATGGTGCGGCCAGTGTTGATGGCGGTTGATGATGAGCCGACGGCCCTCAGGGCCCTCAAGGCGGAGCTGGGCAAGCGCTACGGGGCCGACTACCAGGTGGTCTGCGCCGCTACCCCGGAGGTGGGGTTGGGCCGGCTGGAGCGGCTCAAGGACGATGGCAGGCAGCTGGCGTTGGTGCTTGCCGACCAGTGGATGCCGTCCATGACCGGAGTGGAGTTCCTGGGCCATGCCCGGCGTCTGCATCCTCGGGCGCAACGGGTGCTGCTGATCAACTGGGGTGACCGCTCGACCGCCGAACCGATCCTGCAGGCCTCGGCCCTGGGCCAGATCGACGACTGGACGGCCAAGCCCTGGGGGCCCGGGGATGAGTTGTTCCACCAGGCGATCAGCGGGTTCCTGAACGAGTGGGCGCGGCTGCACCGTCCCCGGTTCGAGGCCTTCCGAGTCGTGGGCGAGCAGTGGGCACCCCGCTCCCACGAGATCCGGGACCTGCTCAGCCGCAACAGCATCCCCTTCGGGTTCTACCCGGTGGACTCCGATGAAGGTCGGGCGCTGCTGGGGCGGGCCGGTGGGACCGGCAAGCAGTTGCCGGTGGTGGTGCTGTTCGACGGCCGGGTCCTGGTCGATCCGTCCAACGCTGAGCTTGCCCAGGCCTTGGGGATCAAGACCCATCCGGAGGCCGTCACCTACGATGTCGTCGTGGTCGGGGCCGGTCCGGCTGGGTTGGCCGCGGCCATGTACGGGGCCTCGGAGGGGCTGGCCACGGCCGTGCTGGAGCACGAGGCCCTCGGCGGCCAGGCCGGCACCAGCTCGATGATCCGCAACTACCTGGGCTTCCCCCGAGGCGTCAGCGGCGCTGAGCTGGCCCAGCGGGCCTATGACCAGGCCTGGATCCTGGGGGCCGACTTCATCTACGGCCTCAGCGCCATCGGCCTGGGCACCGCAGGACCCGACCGGGTGATCACCCTGAACGACGGCGCTGAGGCGACCAGCCGGGCCGTGATCCTGGCCACCGGGGTGACCTGGCGGCGCCTCGGCGTGTCCAGCCTGGAGGCGCTGGTCGGGGCGGGGGTGTTCTACGGCGCGGCCGCCTCCGAAGCCCGGGCCGTGCGGGGCCGGGAGGTGTATGTGGTCGGCGGGGCCAACTCCGCCGGCCAGGCCGCGGTCCACCTGGCCAGGTATGCCGCCCGGGTGACCATGCTGGTGCGGGGCGCCTCCCTGGCCGAGGCGATGTCCGACTACCTCATCCGGGAGATCGAGGCAGCCCCCAACATCGTCGTCCGCTACCACACCGAGGCGGTCGACGGCCACGGCAACGGCCACCTCACCGCCCTGACCCTCAAGGACCGCACGACCGGGGCCACCGAGACGGTGCCGGCGACGGCGCTGTTCATCCTGATCGGAGCCCAACCCCACACCGACTGGCTACCGGAACGCATCCGCCGGGACCGGTGGGGGTTCGTGCTGACCGGCACCGACCTGCTCGCCGATGGCCGGCCACCGGCCGGCTGGCCGCTGGAGCGGCCACCGACGCCGTTGGAGACCAGCCTGCCCGGCGTGTTCGCGGTCGGGGACGTCCGCCACGGGTCGACCAAGCGGGTCGCCTCGGCGGTCGGGGAAGGCTCGATCGCCATCCGCCTCATCCACGAGTACCTGAGCCAACGATAGCCTGCCTGGCATCGGCAACGGCAGGTTCGGTCCTTCCGCCGCACACCACGTCAACTGCAAGTTCTTGTCCTGGCGCTGTCGACCAGGCCCCGCGGTCTCGACAGCAACCAGGATCGCGGTCACCCTCAGCCTGGGATGGACCTATCTCTCGCGAAAGGCGAGTCGCGTCGCGTTGACCGAGCAGAGCAAGCTATGAGGCGTAGAGGACCAGGAAGGGGGCACGCATGCGGGTGATGTTGATGATCAAGGGGGATCCGGAACCGGGTGCAGCGCCGAGCGACGAACTCCTGGCCGCGATGGGCAGGTACAACGACGAGCTCAAAACGGCCGGAGTGCTGCTCGACCTGGCGGGGCTTCTCCCGAGCGCCGAGGGGAGGCGTGTCAAGTTCTCCGGGGGGGACCGCACCGTCATCGACGGGCCGTTTCCTGAGTCGAAGCAGCTGATCGCTGGCTACTGGATCCTCCAGGTGCCGTCGATGGACGAGGCCGTGGAATGGGCCAAGCGGGCCCCGTTCGAGGCGCTTTCCCGGATCTACCCCGGCGAGTATGGCGCCACGGGCGAGATCGAGATCCGCCGGGTGTTCGAGCTGGAGGGTTCTGACGCATCGAGCTAACCGCGGGACTACCCCGCGCCGCGCCGATCCTCCGCCGGCGCGGACCCAGGGTCAGGCAGTGAGCAGCAGACCGATGCCAAGGGCCAGCAGCCACACCGACCATCCGATATAGGCGAGTGGGACCAGGGTGCCGGCGAGCTTCCAGCCGCTGGATTCGAAGGGCCCCACGAACTCCAGCGACCCGAACACAAACAGCGGGGCCAGCACCAGCCCGACGACCCCGAACAGCGGGTGCAGCAGGTCGGACTGGATGAGGGCGATACCGGCCAGCGCGGTCCACAGGCCGGTGAACAGGTAGCCCAGATGCTCACCGACCGCTACCCCTAGGTAGCGGTTGAGGGTCTGGAAGGTCACCTCGACGGCATCTCTGGTGGCGGCGGTCGCCGTCGTGTCGGTGGCGGTGCGGGCCAGGTAGGGGACGGCGAAGGGCCAGCGGATCAGGCCCAGGAACTGGACCAGGGCGGCCAGCAGGCCGGTGGCCGTGGCCAGCGCCAGGATGGGCGGGTTGGCGTCGGCGAGGGTGGCCGACAGCAGGACCACGGCGGGTGCGAGCAGGACCGCGCTCATGGCGAACCCCCACCAGATGAGGACCAGGCGGCCGCCACCGGCGGCGAACCGGTCCAGCACCTGGTCGGTTGGCTGCCGGAGGATGTCGGGGTAGTCGAAGCTGCGGGCGAGCAGGGTGTAGAGCAGGTTGTAGGCGACCGGCAGCACCAGCAGCAGCAGGCCGGTCAGCACCTGGGTGGTCAAGAGGGGTCCTCTCGTGTGCCGGGGCTTGGGAGCCTACCCCCGACACTGGCCGGGCTGGATCGGGGGGCTGCACGCGACCATCGTCAGCTGCTCGGCTTGGTGGACGTGTCAAGGTCGGCGCGCCCATGGCTGGTCTCCCGGACAAGGTGGCGCATCGCGTCTCGGGTGACGAAGCTGAGCGATAGGGTGACCTCGCCGATCGGCCGGGCCCGTTCCTCACCGTTGAACTGGAACTCGTAGGTGACACAGCCACCCGGGAACAGGTAGAAGCGGGTGCCGGTGAAGCCGACCCCGGGCCGCACCTCACCGATCCGCTCATAACGTCGCGTCCCGGGCTCATCCGAGGGCACCCGGGTGACCTTGGCACCCCCGAACTGGCAGGTGCGTTCCAGCACGACCTGGACGGCGTGCATGCCGACCCGGTCGGAGTTGAGCGCGAACCGGGCCCGGCCGTTGCGGACGAACACATCGCTGACAGTCCAGCCGGCCGGCAGCAGCTCGATACAGGGCAGCTTGCTGGCCGACGGTACCGCCTGGGCCATCAGGACCACGAACTGGGTGCCCGGTTCGCCGCGGTTCTCGCAGTAGGGCTGGCGGGACTGGGCCAACTCGGAGGAAGCCGGCTGGACGCAGCCGGCCAGCAGCAGACAGGCCAGGGCCAGCAGCGGAAGGCGCCTCACAGCAACCCAGCTGACCTGAGGTTGGAGAACACGGTCAGCAGCACGAGCAGGACGAGCACCAGCACTCCGAGCAGGAGGCCGACCCGACGGATGCTCCAGCGCTGGGTCGAGATCGGGTGGGGCACCTCGGGGAGCAACTTGAGGAACTCCTTGTGCAGGTCACGGCCCTGCTCGCGCATCCACGTTCGCAGCTGGGAGGGCATGGTGATGCCATGGGTGGCGGCGAACGCCTCGGCGATCTCGTCGTCGTTGAACTGGAGCCGCGCCCGCCGGTAGACCTGCTCGGGGCTGGAGCGGGTGGCCAGGACCAGCATCATGTTGGCCAGGTCGACCGCCTGGCGCCAGGGCGAGGGGCGGACCTCGGCGAAGAACACGTCGATCAGGTGGACCCGGCCGTCGCGGACCAGCAGGTTGGCCGGCTTGATGTCGCGGTGGGCCAGGCCGGCATCCCACAGCCGGCGGATGATGCGCAGCCCGTCGTCGATGATCCGGTCGTCGACCTCGACCTGGGGCTCGCCGAGCTCCTGGGCGTCGGTGAAGAACTCGGTGACCACCAGGTACTCGCGTTCGGGGGTGATCTCCACGATCCCGAACGGCTCGGGGCTGCGCACCCCGGCCCCGTGCATCAGCCGCAGGGCGTAGTCCTCCTGCTGGACCAGCCGGCGCACGGTGTTGAACGGCTTCTCGTCCTCCAACCGGCCGTACAGCAGGGTCCGGCCCAGCTTGTACCAGCGGTCCGAGCGCAGGTGGCTGCCGGCGTACAGCTTGGCGAACAGCCAGGTCTCGGGGTCGCCCTTGACCGTGACCCGCAGCGGGGTCGAGCCGGCCGACCCCGAGAGCCCGAATGGCTTGATCTCCGCCACCTGGATGCCCAGCTGGTCCTCGAGGGCCTGGTGGATGGCCTGGCCGCGGCGGCCGCCGACGTCCAGGTGGGCCGAGCTGCCGTGGTGGTAGGTGACCGGGAAGACCTCGTTGGGGGTGATCATGCGGAAGGCCACCAGCGGGATGGTCACCCCGATGATCGCGCCGATCAGCACGTCGCTGGGCGAGTTCACGGCCAGGTACACCAGCGAGAACGACAGGGCCGTGACCAGCACGGTGATGACCGGCTTGCCGGCGCGGCGCAGCCGCCCGGACGGGGTCAGCGAGTAGAGCATGCCGACCACGGTGGCGGTGAACACTGCGACCGAGCGCGAGGGGTTGGCGTAGCCGCTCCAGTCGCCGAGGATCTCGACCCCGAGCGGGCGGGGCCACACGAACAGGTAGGCGAGGAAGCCGGTGAAGGCGGTCACGGCCAGGGTGGCGCCGAGGAACACGAACAGGTGCCGGAAGCGGCGCAGGGCGACCAGGGCCACCACCGTCGCCCAGAACAGGACCCGGATCGTCCAGCGCGAGCCGAGCGCGTGGACCGTCTGCATGAGGTTGGTGAGCAGGGTGGTGCGCATGCCGGCGACCCACTCGACCACCGCGTGGTCGGCCTCCAGCACCCAGACGGCCGTGCGCTGGTTGGACACGACCCCCGCCCACAGCAGCAGCACGGCCGCGGCCGCGGTCAGCCACAGCCGCCCGCTGCGGTTCAGGGTCCGCGGCAGCGGCGGGGCCTCCCCGGACGGTCGCCGGCGCTGGCCCGCCCGCGACACCCGCTGGGGCCGGTTGGCCACCGCCGGCTCGCCGAGGTTGCGCGGCGGCCGACCTGCCGTCGGTTCCATGGAGACGAGGGTAACCTGAGCCAACAGCCTGTGACAGGACAGATGACGATGCTCGGGATCGGCCTGCGGCCGATGATCAACAGACTCCGACCGGCAGATTCGCCGGTCGGACTGATCCTGCTCGCGGTGGTCCTGCTGGTCGCCGGGTGCGACCGGGGCCAGGCGCCGCCGGCGCCGGAGGACCCGCGGCGGCCGACCATCCAGCTCGCCTCCTTCGACTTCCCCGAGAGCGAGCTCCTCGGCCAGCTGTACGGCCAGGCCCTGGCCCAGCACGGCTTCCCGGTCGAGCAGGTCGTCCAGCTGGGCGCCCGCGAGGTGGTCGAGCCCGCCCTCGAGCAGGGCAAGGTCGACATGGTGCCCGAGTACCTGGGGTCGGCGCTCAACTTCCTCAACGACCGCGACCGGGTGGCCACCGCCGACCCCGCCCTGACCCATGCCCGGCTCGAGCAGGCCTTCGCGCCCCGGGGGGTCAGCGTGCTCGCCTACGCCCCGGCCCAGGACCGCAACGGCTTCGTGGTCGCCGGTGACATGGCCCGCCGCCACGGCCTCGAGAAGCTCAGCGACCTGACCCCCATGGCCAGCAGGCTGTCGTTCGGGGGGCCGGCCGAGTGCGCCCAGCGGGTCCTGTGCCTCAAGGGCCTCGAGGAGGTCTACAAGCTCCAGTTCAAGCGGTTCGAGGCGATGCCGACGCGGACGGTGACAGCCGACGCGTTGGGGACCGGCGAGATCGACGTCGGCATGATCGACACCACCGACCCCAACATGGCCAGGCCCGACCTGGTCCAGCTGGCCGACGACAAGCGGCTGCAGCCGGCCGACAACGTGGTCCCGGTGGTCCGCCGCGAGGTCCTGGACGCCTACGGGCCGCCGCTGGTGCGGCTCCTCAACGCGATCAGCGCCCAGCTCACCACGCCCGAGCTGATCAAGCTCAACCTCCAGGTCTACCAGGGCCGGCCGGCCGCCGACGCCGCCTCGGGCTGGCTGCGCGCCCACACGATCATCTAGGAAGGGCGCCGGCGATCGAGGTCTCGAACGGGGGCCGCAGCACCCCGGCGTCGGTGACGAAGGCGGTGATCAGGGCCGCCGGGGTGACGTCGAAGGCCGGGTTCCAGACGGCGGCCGCCTCGGGGGCCACCCGGGCGCCGGCGAGGGTGGCGACCTCGGCCGCCGGCCGCTGCTCGATCTCGATGCCGGCGCCGTCGGCGGCCTCGGGGTCGAAGGACGACAGCGGCCCGACCACGTAGAAGGGGATGCGGTTGGCGGCGGCCAGCACGGCCAGGCTGTAGGTGCCGACCTTGTTGGCGGTGTCGCCGTTGCGGGCCACCCGGTCGCAGCCGACCAGCACGGCGTCGACCAGGCCGCCGGCCATGGCCGCCCCGGCGGCGGTGTCGGCCATCACGGTGACCGGGATGCCGGCCGAGACCAGCTCCCAGGCGGTGAGGCGGGCGCCCTGGAGCAGCGGCCGGGTCTCGGAGGCGAGCACCTGGACCGGCTCCCCCGCCGCCGCCTTGGCGTAGACCACCCCCAGGGCGGTGCCCAGCCCGGCGGTGGCCAGCCGCCCGGTGTTGCAGTGGGTGAGCAGCCGGTGCCGGGAGGCCAGCTCGGCCCGGCCGGCCTCGGCCATCCGGGCGCACGCCGCCCGGTCCTCCTCCAGCACCGCCACGGCCTCCTCGAGGGCCAGCCGGCGCAGCTCGGCGGCGTCGGCGGCCCCGGCCGCGGCGGCCGCGACCCGCCGCACCGCCCAGCCCAGGTTGACCGCGGTGGGTCGGGCCGCCGCCAGGGCGTCGGCGGCCCGCCGCAGGTCGGCCCGGGCCGCGGCCAGCCCCTCGGGGCCCGGGCGGGGCGGGCCGGCCTCGGCCAGCCCCAGCACCACCCCGAACGCGCCCGCGACCCCGATGGCCGGCGCCCCGCGCACGGCCAGCCGGCGCAGGGCGTCCACCACCTCGGCGACGGTCGTCGGCCGGAGCACGACCAGCCGCCCGGGGAGCAGCGTCTGGTCGACCATCTCCAGCCGGCCGTCCCGCCAGTCGACGGCGCTGCGTAGCAGGTCAAGGTCCATGCGGCGATGCTACCGCCCAGGCTCGCGCCGCTGCGGCCTTGGTGGGATCATGCGTGCAACCACCAGTTGCCCCCGACTGGGAGGGACACGGTTGACCATGCCCGTGCGGTCGAGCTGGGCCCGACTGCTGCTGACCGCCCTGGCCGTGCTCGCGGTGGCCTGCTCCCAACGGGGCGCCTCCCTGCCCAACCCGCCCGGCACCACCGTGGGGACGACGGCCGCGGGGGCGCTGCCCGACGGCTGCGCCGGCTCGGCCCCCTCCCCCACCAGCGCCCCGGTGGCGTTCGTGGCCGGCGGCCGGGCCTGGGCGACCACCGCCGACGGCCGCCGCGTGTGGTGCCTGTTCGAGGTGCACCGGCCGGGCCCGTTCCTGTGGGGGCCGCGGGGCGACCGGGTGGTGCTGGACGGGCTGGAGGTGCGCGGGGTCGGGGCTCCGGTGTGGCGGCCGCCCCGCGGCATCGAGACGGTGTCGCTGACCTGGCTGGGGGCCAGCGGCAACGCCCTCGCCTTCGTGACCCCGGGCCGCCTCAACCTGGCCTCGGCCGCCCTCGGCTCGATCGACCTGCGCGAGCTCACCCCGTTCCGGGGTGGCTCCACCTACCAGGCGGTGGCCAACCACCCGTCCGGGCAGGGGCTGGCCTTCGTGATCCGGCGCGACGGCGCCTCCGCGATCTGGATGACCAGCAACACCGGCGGCGGCGGGGTCCGGCTGGTCGCCCCGACCCAGGCCCACCTGGGGCCGCTGGCCTTCTCGGCCAACGGCAAGGCCCTCTACTACGGCAGCCGGCGCCCCGACGGCGCCCGCACCCTGGAGGTCTTCTCCCTGACCGAGCGCCGGAGCCTGGCCCCGGCCTGGACGGGCAAACGCGACATCCTGGCCATCGTCGGCCGGCGCGACCCGGCCGCGACCCAGCTCGCCATCGACACCGGCAGCGGCTGCGGCGACCGCCGGGCCGACCTGTCGGGGCTGGACGGCGGGCCGGGCCGGCCCCTGCTGCCCTCGGCGACCCGGCCGACCAGCGCCGTCGGCTGGCTCGACACCCGCCGGGTCCTGGTGGTCGAGGGCGGCTGCGAGGGGCCGTTCGACCTGTGGCTGGTGGACGTGAGCGCCAGCGGGCCGCAGCCGGTGGCCCGCGGGATCGACCGGGCGGCGGTGCGCTGGCCCGAGTCCCGGCCGCTCCCGGCCCCGCCCGACCTGGCCGCGCTCGCCCGGCCGGGCGGGTAGGAAATCCCCCGGGCGAGGGAGGCCGCCCGGCCCGCGCTGGGGCATCCTGACGCCATGGCGGATCGTCGGACGAGGGGTCCGGGGGGCTCGAGCCCAGCCCCCCGGCCGGTGCGCTGGCTGCGGGCGCGGCCACTGGCCGCCGACGCGCTGCTGGCCGCCCTGCTGGCCGCGTTCTCGCTGGTCGCGCTGTGGTACGGCAACCGCGACTGCAGCGGCGGCTGCCAGCCCGGGGGCGGCGCCGCGGTCGCCCTGGTGCTGGCCCAGACGCTGCCGCTGACCTGGCGCCGCCGCCACCCGCTGGCCGTCAGCCTGGTCACCGGCCTGGCCACCGCCGCCTACGGGCTCGCCCCCTATCCCGATCTGGCCATGCCGATCCCGATCGGCGGCGTGGTCGGCCTGTACTCGGTGGCCGCCTGGGGGGGCCGGCGGGCCGCCCTGGGCTCCGGCGCGGTCGCGGCCGTGGCGGTGGTGGTCACCCTGAGCCTGCCCCGGACCGACGCCGACCTGGTCGACGCCGCCTTCGTCGCGCTCGCCCTGGCCGGGGCCTGGCTGCTGGGCGACCGGGCCCGGGTGCAGCGCGTCCTGGCCGCCGAGCTCCAGGAGCGGGCGGCGCGGCTGGAGCGCGAGCGGGCCGATGAGGCCCGCCGGGCGGTCGCCTCCGAGCGGGCCCGCATCGCCCGCGAGCTGCACGACGTGGTCGCCCACCACGTCACCATGATGGTGGTCCAGGCCGAGGCCGGCCCGGTGGCGGTGGAGCGCGACCCGGCCCGGGCGGCCGGCGCCTTCGAGGCGATCGCGGCCACCGGCCGTCAGGCCCTGGTCGAGATGCGCCGGCTGCTGGGCATGCTGCGCGGCGAGGAGGAGCAGGCCCCCAGCCTCGCCCCCCAGCCCGGCCTGGCCGAGGTGCCGTCCCTGGTCGAGCAGGTCGGCCGGGCCGGGCTCCAGGTCGAGCTGGTGGTCGAAGGAGCCCAGGTCCCCCTGCCGGCCGGGGTCGACCTGTCCGCCTACCGGATCGTCCAGGAGGCGTTGACCAACGCCTTGCGGCATGGAGGGGCTGACCATGCCAGGGTCCTGGTCCGTTACGGCGAGCGCGACCTGGAGCTGCAGATCGACAACGGCGTGGCGTCGGCCTCCGGCCGACGCCAAGGAGACTCCGACCGGCAAGATCGCCGGTCGGGCCGCGGCCTGCTGGGCATGCGGGAGCGGGTCAACCTGTTCGGCGGTGAGCTGCACGCCGGGCTGGGACCTGACGGCGGGTTCACCGTGGCCGCGCGGCTGCCCATCGGGACGGCGGGCCGGTGAGCGACAGGATCCGGGTCCTGGTGGTGGACGACCAGGGGCTGGTGCGGGCCGGGTTCCGGATGATCCTGGAGGCCCAGCCGGGCATCGAGGTGGTCGGCGAGGCCGCCGACGGCCTGGACGCGGTCGAGGCGGCCAGGCGGCTGCGGCCCGACGTGGTCCTGATGGACATCCGCATGCCCCGGCTGGACGGGCTGGAGGCGACCCGCCGGCTGGCCGGCCCCGGGGCCGCCGACCCGGTCCGGGTGCTGATCCTGACCACCTTCGACCTCGACGAGTACGTGTTCGAGGCCCTGCGCGCCGGGGCCAGCGGGTTCCTGCTCAAGGACCTGCCCCGCGAGGACCTGGTCGCGGCCGTTCGGGTGGTCGCGGCCGGCGAGGCGCTGCTCGCCCCCAGCGTCACCCGCCGGCTGATCGAGGAGTTCGCCCGCCGTCCGGCCGGGACCGAGCCCGACCCGGCCGCCCTGGCCTCCCTCACCGCCCGCGAGCGGGAGGCCCTGGAGCTGATGGCCCGGGGCCTGTCCAACGCCGAGATGGCCGCGTCCCTGTCCGTGAGCGAGCACACCGTCAAGACCCACGTCGGGAACGTGCTGGCCAAGCTCGGCCTGCGCGACCGCATCCAGGCGGTGATCCTGGCCTACGAGGTCGGCCTGGTGCAGCCCGGGCGGGGCTGAGCCGTCACTCCGAGGCCGGGCCGGTGAAGCCGGGCGGCCGCTTGTCGCGGAACGCCGCCACCCCCTCGCGCACGTCCGGGCCGCCGAAGCCGAGGAACTCGAGCGCCAGGGAGGTGTCGAAGGTCGGGCCGGCCATGCGCAGCCAGTTGTTGAGGGCGTACTTGGTCCAGCGGATGGCGCTCTGGGAGCCGCCGGCCAGCCGCACGGCCACGTCCAGGGCGACCTCGTGCAGCTCGGCGTCGTCCACGCAGCGTGACACCAGCCCGATCCGCTCGGCCTCCTCCCCCGACACCGGCTCGCACAGCAGCAGGTGGTACTTGGCCTTGGCCATGCCGCAGAGCAGCGGCCAGACGATCGCCGCGTGGTCGCCGGCGGCCAGCCCCAGGCGGGTGTGGCCGTCGATGATCCGGGCCGAGCGGGCCGCGATCGAGATGTCGGCCAGCAGGCCGATGACCAGCCCGGCCCCGACCGCCGGGCCGGCCATGGCCGAGACCACCGGCTTGGAGCAGTTGAGCAGGTTGTAGACCAGGTCGCGGGCCTCGCGGAGGACGCGGATGCGGACCTCGAAGTCGTCGGCCATGTCGGCGACGAGGTCGATGTCGCCGCCGGCCGAGAACGCCTCCCCGGCCCCGCGGACGACCACCGCGCGCACCTCGGGGTCGCGGTCGATCTCGGTCCAGATGCCGGCCAGGTCGCGGTGCATCTGGTGGCCGGCCGCGTTCAGCCGTCCGGGGGCGGACATCACCACCCGCAGGACCCCCTCGGCGGGCCGTTCCAGCTCCAGGCTCGGGTAGGCGGCGTAGCGGTCGGGCATCGGTGCTCCTCGGGTCGTCGGCGGGCCGGGTCCATGGTGGCAGCCGGGCGCCGTGAACGGCTTGTTACCGGCCGGTCACAACTCGCCCCGGCCCTGGACGCGGCGGCCGGGCGGCCCGATACTCGCGGTGAAGGCATCGGACACGCTGGCAGGGATGACCAGCGCGCTGGCGGGGATGACCAGCGGAGCGGCCAGGAGGTCGCCGGTATGAGCACATGGGGCATCAGCGGTCCCCAGTTCCTTCTCCTGTACCTGGTGTTGTTCGCCGTCACGGTGCTGGGCGTGGCCCTGGCCAGGCGGCGGGCGCTGGCCTCGGACGGGGCGGCCGTCCCGGCCCGCCTCGACCCCTATGAGGCGGCCGAGCTCAACGGCGGCGACGACCTGGTCGTCGTCGCCGCCGCGTCCAACCTGCTCCGCAGCGGCAGCCTGGTCAGCGCCGGCCGCCGGCGCGGCCAGCCGGCGCGGCTGGTCACCGGGCCCGCCCCGGATCCCGCCGCCCACCCGGTCGAGTGGGCCGTCTACCAGGAGGTCGCGGCCAGCCCCAACCGTCGGCTCAAGGACCTGCGGGCCGAGCTGGAGCAGACGTCGGCGCTGGCCGCGCTGCGCGAGCGGCTGCGCCTGCGCGGGCTGGCCCCGACCCCCGAGCAGCGGGCCAGGTGCCGGGCCGCCGCCCTGTGGTTCCTGCCCCTGCTGGCCCTGGGGGCGGCCCGGGTGGTCGCCGGGTCGGCCAACGGGCGGCCGGTCGGCTTCCTGGTCGTGTTGCTGCTCGTCACCGTGGTGGTCGCGGCCGCGCTGGCCCGGCGGGTCCCCAACGCCACGAAGCTGGGCCGGCGCACCCTGCAGGCGCTGCGGGCCGAGCACCCGCGGCCGGGCTCCGGGGCCTCCCCGGCCCAGCTGAGCATGGCCACGGCCCTGTTCGGGGCCGGGGTCCTGTGGGCGGCCGACACCGACATCGCCATGATGCTGCGGGTCCCGCGCGAGCAAGGGTTCTCCGCCGGGTTCGGCGGAGACGGTGGCGGCGGTGGTGGTGGCTGCGGCGGCGGCGGGGGCGGCGGCTGCGGTGGGGGCGGGTGCGGCGGATGAGCCTGGCCGGGGTGGGGATCGGCTGGCGGGAGGAGCTGGCCGGGTTCGTGGCCCAGCGCGAGCGGCTGGGGTTCGTCGAGGTGGTGGCCGAGAGCCTGGCCGCCGACCGGCCGCTGCCGGCCGGGCTGGAGGCGCTGCGCCGCCGCGGGGTCCCGGTCGTCCCCCACGGGGTCAGGCTGTCGCTGGGCTCGGCCGGCGAGCCCGACCCGGCCCGGGTCGGGCACCTGGCCCGGCTGGCCGAGCGGCTGGGGGCGCCGCTGGTCAGCGAGCACGTGGCCTTCGTCCGGGGCGGCGGGCTGGAGGCCGGCCACCTGCTGCCGGTGCCCCGGACCCGCGACGCCCTCGACGTGCTGGCCGCCAACGTGCGCCTGGCCCAGGCCGAGCTGGGGGTGCCCCTGGCCCTGGAGCACGTGGCCGCCCTGCTCGAGTGGCCGGCCCCCGAGCTGGACGAGGCCGCCTTCCTGACCGAGCTGCTGGACCGGACCGGCGCGCTGCTGCTGCTGGACGTGGCCAACCTGTACGCCAACGCCCGCAACCACGGCGGCGACCCGCTGGCCTTCCTGGACCGCCTGCCCCTGGAGCGGATCGCCTACGCGCACGTGGCCGGCGGGGTCGAGCGCGACGGCCTGTACCACGACACCCACGCCCACCCGACCCCGCCCGGCGTCCTCGACCTGGTCGCCGAGCTGTGCGCCCGGCGCGACCCGCCCGGGGTGATGCTCGAGCGCGACGACGACTACCCGCCCGAGCCGGAGCTGACGGCCGAGCTCGACGCCATCGCCGCCGCCACGGGGGCACCCCGGTGAACCGGGAGCGGCTGGCCGCCGAGCAGGCGGCCCTGGTCAGGGCGCTGGTCGGCGGCGGCCCGGTGCCCGGCGGGTTCGACCCGGACCGGGTCGGGGCGACCTCGACCGCGCTGGCCCGCAAGCGGGCCCGCGAGATCGCCCGGGCCTGGCCGGTGCTGGCCGCCGAGCTGGGCGACGACTTCACCGGCAGCTTCCTCGCCTTCGCCGCCGGCCGGCCCCCGCCGGCCCGAGGGGGCGCGCTGGCCGACGGCCTGGCCTTCGCCCGCGCCCTGGCCGGCCAGGGCCGCCTGCCCGGCGACGCCCGGGTCGAGGCCCTGCTCGCCGCCGCCCACCTCTCCCGAAGCCCGGTCCACCTGGCCGCCGCCCTGGCCGGCCCGCCCCGCCGCCTGGTCGTGACCGTCCGCCTCCCCGGCCTGGACGACCGCTGCCTCTCGCTCCCCCTCGGTTAAGAGCCGCACCCCCTCCCGGCTGGGCCATTGTGGTTTGATACGGGACGTCGACGTCATCTCGACCAGATGGACCGGTGGGAGGCCCGAGGCATGGCGGCAGGTTCCCCCCTGCTCCAGATGGAGCGGGTCAACAAGTGGTTCGGTGACCTGCACGTGCTCCAGGACGTCGACCTCGAGGTGGACCCGGGCGAGGTGGTGATCGTGGTCGGCCCCTCGGGGTCGGGCAAGTCCACCCTGTGCCGGGCCATCAACCGGCTGGAGCCGATCGACGGCGGCACCATCCGCCTGGAGGGCCGGCCCCTGCCTTCGGAGGGCCGCGAACTGGCCCGGCTGCGCTCCGATGTCGGCATGGTCTTCCAGCAGTTCAACCTGTTCGCGCACCGGAGCGTGCTCGACAACGTCACCCTGGGCCCGACCAGGGTCCGGGGCCAGTCCCGGCAGGAGGCCGAGCGCCGGGCCCGGGAGCTGCTGGCCCGGGTCGGGGTCGAGAACCAGGCCAACAAGCTGCCGGCCCAGCTGTCGGGCGGGCAGCAGCAGCGGGTGGCGATCGCCCGCGCCCTGGCCATGGACCCCAAGCTGCTGCTGTTCGACGAGCCGACCTCGGCCCTGGACCCGGAGATGATCAACGAGGTCCTGGACGTCATGCGCGACCTGGCCGCCGCCGGCATGACCATGATCGTGATCAGCCACGAGATGGGCTTCGCCCGGTCGGCGGCCAACCGGGTCGTGTTCATGGACGGCGGCCGGATCCTGGAGGCCGCCCCGCCCGAGGAGTTCTTCGCCAACCCGCGGACCGAGCGGGCCAAGGACTTCCTCTCCAAGATCATCAGCCACTGACCGGGCGGTCGCGCCGCCCAGGCAAGGAGGACCACCATGCGGGTAGGACGCACCCTGCGGCTGGCCGTGGCCGTGCTGGCCCTGACCCTGACCGCGGCCGCCTGCGGCGGCGACGACAACGGCGGCGGCGACGGCGGCGGCGGCCAGGTCAACCAGGGCGCCAGCTTCGCCGAGGGCACCACCATGGCCAAGCTCAAGGAGGCCGGCGCGGTCAAGGTCGGGACCAAGTTCGACCAGCCGCTGTTCGGCCTCAAGAACCTGGAGGGCAAGCCGGAGGGCTTCGACGTCGAGATCGCCAAGCTGATCGCCGGCGAGATGGGCATCGCGCCGGACAAGATCCAGTGGGTCGAGACCGTCTCAGCCAACCGGGAGCCCTTCATCCAGCAGGGCAAGGTCGACTACGTGGTCGCCACCTACACCATCAACGACGAGCGCAAGAAGGTGGTCGACTTCGCCGGCCCCTACTACGAGGCCGGCCAGGACATCATGGTCGCCAAGGGCAACCCCGATGGCATCGCCGGCCCCGACGACCTGGCCGGCAAGAAGGTCTGCTCGGTCACCGGCTCCACCCCGGCCGAGAACATCCGCACCAACTACCCCAAGGCCCAGCTGACCGAGTTCGACGTCTACTCCAAGTGCGCCGAGGCCCTCAAGAACGGCCAGGTCCAGGCCGTGACCACCGACAACGTCATCCTGCTCGGGCTGATCAGCCAGGACCAGGAGGCCTTCGAGCTGGTCGGCAAGCCCTTCACCAAGGAGCCGTACGGCATCGGGCTGAAGAAGGGCGACACCGAGTTCCGCAACTTCATCAACGACACCCTGGAGAAGATCGTGCAGGACGGCCGCTGGCTGAAGGCCTGGGAGGCCACCGCCGGCAAGGTGGCCACCGAGAAGCCCACCCCGCCGGCGGTCGACCGCTACTGAGCTCGGCCGCGCGGAGGTCGGGACGTGGACGCGATCCTCGACAACCTGGACGCCTACCGGGAGGGGTTTGTCACCACCCTGGAGCTGTCGGCGCTGTCGTCGGTGCTGGCCCTGGTGCTGGGCACGCTGCTGGCGGCCATGCGGGTCTCGCCGGTCCCGACCCTCCGCGCCGCCGGCGCGACCTACGTCGAGCTGGTGCGCAACACCCCCCTGACGGTGGTGTTCTTCTTCGTGGTGTTCGTCCTGCCCCAGCTCGACATCCTCCTGCCCTACTTCACCTTCGCGGTGATCGCCCTGACCGTCTACCACGCCGCCTTCTTCTGCGAGGCCGTCCGCTCGGGCATCAACGCCGTCGGGGTCGGCCAGGCCGAGGCGGCCCGCTCCATCGGCCTCACCTTCGGCCAGTCGCTGCGCCTGGTGGTCCTGCCCCAGGCCTTCCGGACGGTGATCCCGCCGCTGATCAACGTGGTCATCGCCCTGATCAAGAACAGCTCGATCGCGGCCGCCTTCGGGGTGATCGAGCTGACCGCCACCGGCACCCGGCTGGCCAACGCCAACGGCGACGCCGTGATCGCCGTCCTGGCCGGGGTGGCCGTCTGCTACCTGATCCTGACCCTGCCCTCGGGCTGGCTGGCGGGGCGGGTGGAGCGCCGGCTGGCGGTGGCCAGATGAGGGGCGTCCGGTGAGCGAGGCCGTCCTCTACGACACCGTGGGGCCGCGGGGCCGGCGCCGCATCCTGCTCGGCAGCGTCGCCGGGGTGCTGCTGGTGGTGGCCGTGCTCGGGGTGGCGGTGGCCCGGCTGGCCGCCAAGGGCAGCCTCGACCCCGAGCTGTGGCGGGTGCTGACCGAGGGGGCGGTGCAGCGGCTGATCGGACGGGGCCTGGCCGCCACCCTGCGGGCCGCCGTGGTGGCCATGGTCCTGTCCATGGCCGTGGGGGCGGTGCTGGCTGTGGGCCGCCTGTCGCGGCGGGCCTGGGTGGCCAGGCCCGCCGGCGCCTGGGTCGAGCTGTTCCGGGGCCTGCCCCTGCTGCTGATGATCCTGTTCCTGTTCCTGGGCCTGCCGGCGGTCGGCATCACCATCTCGGTGTTCTGGGCCCTGGTGGCCGGGCTCACCCTCTACAACAGCGCCGTCCTCGGGGAGATCTTCCGGGCCGGGATCCTGTCGCTGCCCAAGGGCCAGACCGAGGCCGCCTACGCCATCGGCCTGCGCCGCGGCCAGACGCTGCGGCTGATCCTGGTCCCCCAGGCCGTCCGGCGCATGCTGCCGGCCCTCATCAGCCAGCTGGTCACCCTGCTCAAGGACACCTCCCTTGGCTTCGTGATCGGCTACGCCGAGCTGCTGCGCAACGGCCGCACGGCGGTGGAGTTCCTCGGCGGCCGCTACTCCATCCCCATCTACACGGCCATCGCGGTCGTCTACATCGCCGTCAACGCCTCGCTGTCGTTCCTGGCCCGCTGGCTGGACCGCCGCACCCAGCGCAAGTTCGGCCAGACCGTGCAGCCGAGCGTGGCCGACGAGGCCGCCTAGGGACCGGCGGCCAGCTCCAGCAGGGTGAAGCTCAGGGGCGGCTCCGGCCGGACGCTGTGGCAGGTGAGCGGCCGGGGGTCGGCGTCCCGGGTGACGCGCAGCACCACCCGCAGGCGGCCGCCGCCGGCCCGCTGGAACCGGACCGCGTCGACCCCGCCCCCGAGCCGGTCGCGGCCGTCCAGGACCAGGTCGTCGACGCCGACCAGGCCGGCCCGGCGGCGCGCGAACCACTCGGCGGCCTGGACCACCGGGGGGTCGACACAGCAGCCCCGCCAGTGGTCGAGGTCGAGGGTGCCCTTGCGGTGCTGGCCGACCACCCGCTCGGCGTCGCCGGGCCCGACCCGGCCGAAGTAGTGGCCGTCGGGCAGGCAAACCAGGTTGCCGGCGAACCGGTCGCCGCCGATGTGCGAGCTCTCCCAGACCAGGTCGCCGTGGCTGGCCTGCAGGGCCAGGGCCAGCGGCCGCCCGTAGGTGGCGCAGCAGCGGTCGTGGCGGCCGTTGGTGCAGGCCAGGTAGACGGGCTCGGTAGCCTCCTCGCCGAAGCCGGGCCGCTCGCCGGCCACCACCTGGGCCATGTCCAGCTCCAGCAGCTCGGCCGGGTCGTCCAGGCGCCGCCGCTCCAGCCAGCGGTCGCGCCGGCTGGTGTGGGCCACGAAGCAGCCCGACGGCTCGCCCTCCCCGCCCCGGCCCGGCCGGCGGATCAGCAGCAGGCGCAGGCCGGCGGCGGCCGCCTTCCGGTGCAGGGCCCGGGCCAGGTCGCGGTCCAGGCGGCTCTCGGTGACCGCCTCCACCCCCCACGGCCCCGGCTGCTCCAGCAGCACCCAGCCCCGGACCACCGAGGCGGTGCCGTGCAGCGGCTCCTCCAGGGCCCGCGACAGGGTCGCGCAGGGGAGCGCCTCAGCCAACGGCCGTCGGCTGTAGCAGCCCCTCCCGGACCAGCCGGCGGACCAGCACCAGCCGGCTCGGCCCGTCCAGGTAGCCGGCCAGGTCGGCCGGGGTGAGGCGGTCGGCCTCCAGGACCTGGCGCAGGGCCGGCTCCAGGCGGGCCGGCATGGTCAGGGTGCGGTCGCCCAGCAGCAGCTCCAGCCGGTCGCCGGCCACCCGCGGCCGGCAGCTGGCCCCGGGACGGCGCTCCAGCACGGTGGCGTCGTCCAGCTCCTCCAGGGTGAGGAGCTGGCCCAGCTGGCCCCGGAGCGACGGCGGCCGGGCCGACCAGAAGCGCCGGGCGGCCCCGTCGGCGACCCCGGCCAGGTCGACCTTGTCGAGGAAGGCGCGCAGCTCGGCCACGCGCTCGGCCAGGCTGGCCTCGAGCGCGGCGGGGTCGGAGGCGAACCCGACCGGCAGGCTCTCCCGGAACCAGGCCTCCTCGGTGGCCAGCTCGACCACCTCGCGCAGCAGGTCGTTCCAGTTGCGGGTGAGCATGCCGACGGTCAGGTGCAGCGAGGCCGTGTCGGCCGTGCGGGCCGCGTGCCGGAACCCGCGGGGCACGTACAGGCAGTCGCCGGGGGCCAGCTCGGCCGAGACCTGGGGCTCCTCGGTGGGCGACTCGGCCCCGGGGGGCAGCTGCTTCTGGTGGCCGAGCGGGAACGGCACGGCCGCGTCCCAGACCTGCCACAGCTTGCGGCCGTGGACCTGGAGGACGAAGACGTCGTGGGTGTCGTGGTGGACGCCCAGGCCGCGCGAGGCCGGCGGGGTCAGGTAGGCGTTGACCTGGACCGGGTGGGTGAGGAACAGCTCCAGGTCACGCGAGAAGGCGGCCAGGGGCGCCCAGTGGCGCTGCAGGCTCTGGAGCACGATGGTGGCCCCGCGGTGGAACTGGTCGAACATCCGGCCGGGGTCGGCCAGGTCCGACAGCGGCACCGAGCCCATCCGGCCCGACTTGGTGTAGGCCGAGGGCGGCAGCGGCTTGCCGTCCTTGACCATCCGGAACGCCGGGGTCCGGGGCGAGGTGGTCGACAGGATGCGGTCGACGTCGTCCAGCGACAGCAGGTCGTCGAACCCGCCGGGCCCGGCTCCGCGCCGCAGCAGCGGGGCCCTGGCCCAGTGGTCGCGGACGAACGCCGCCGGGTCCCCGGCGCAGCGCTCGATCGCGGGGATGCTACTGGTCGACGCCGTCGCCATCGGTGCCGTCGGTGCCGTCGGCGTCGGAGCCGCCGCTGTCGCCGTCGGTGCCGTCGGCGTCGGAGCCGCCGCTGTCGCCGTCGGTGCCGTCGGTGCCGTCCCCGTCGGTGCCGTCGCCGTCCACGCCGTCGGTGCCGTCGGCGTCCTGGGGGTCGGCCACGGTGGCCGTCGGCGCCGAGCCGGCGCCCTTGGCGTCCTCACGCCAGGTGGTGACGATGTCCTCGTCCTCGACGCGGGTCGTGCCGTCGCTCATGGCCGTCCTCCTCGGGCTCGGCTGCTGGGACAGCTACGCTACACCGGGACGCCGTGGCCAGACATCGGGGTCAGGTGAGGGCCGCCACCACCTCGCGGTAGCCCAGCCTGGCCTCCTCCTCGGTGTCGCCGATGCAGGTCACGCCCATCTTGCCGTACTCGCGGAGCGCGCCCAGCAGGTGCATGGTGGCGCCGCTGCGGCGGCGGTGGTCGTAGGCCAGGCCGAGGCGGGCCACCCGGTCGATGACCTCCTGGGGCTGGCGCCCGACCAGCAACGGCGACTTGAGGTTGTCGGTGGCCTGGTACGACTTGGCCCGGCCTCCGGCCACCAGGTGGCCGCCGGCGGCGTCGTAGCGGCCGTGGGTGACCAGCGAGGCCATGCCGAAGGGGTGGGTGGTGCCGCCCACCCTGAGGTTGATCTCGGCCAGGAAGACCCGCTCGCGGCCGCCGTCGGGCACCACGAAGAAGTCGACCCCGAAGTAGCCGATGACCCCGCGGGCGGCCAGGACCCGGCCCACCTGCTCGGCCGCGGCCCGGATCTGGCCCCGGTAGGCCGCATCCGCCGGGAAGCGGCAGCCCAGGTAGACCTGGCGGTTGGGGCCGCCCAGGACCTGGCTGTGGGTGGAGAGGACCAGCGGCTCCCCGCCGGGCAGGATGCGCAGCTGCACGCTCGGGGAGACCGTGCCGGGCACGTCCAGCAGCTCCTCCACCACCGCCCCGCCCTGGACGATCTTGGCCGCGAACGACGGCCAGGACTCCTCCTCGGCGCAGAACACCACCGGCGAGTCCTGCAACGAGCCGTTCAGGGCGGCCAGGTCGACCACGGCGTTGCCCTGGCCCGAGAAGCCGTCGTTGAGCTTGATGACGACCGCCCCGACCGGCGGCACGGGCCGCCGGCCCAGCCGCCGGGCCGCCGCCTCGACCGCCTCCACCGAGCGCAGGTCCTCGGCCCCGTCCAGCACCGCCACCCCGGCCAGGCGGGCGACCCGGCGCGAGCCGGTCTTGGAGCCCAGCGCGGCCAGGGCCGCCGGCGGCCCGTACAGGGGCAGGCCGAGCCGCTCCGACAGTGCCTGCTCGCTGGTGGTGACGTTGAACGGCTGCACGAACGCCCCGCCGGGGCCGTCGCACAGCTCCCGGACCCGGTCCAGCAGCTCGGGCCGGTCGAGCAGCTTGGCCGTGAGCGACCGGGGGGCGGGGTCGCCGGCGGCCAGCATGTGCAGCCGCGACCGCGCCCCCGCCGGGTCGGGCAGGAAGCTCAGGTAGTAGTCGACCACCGCCTCCTCGACCGGCATCGAGGTCAGGTAGACGATCTTGACCCCGGGCCGGCGCAGCAGCAGCAGCAGGAACAGCAGCCGTTCCTCGTAGTAGCCGATGCCGACGATCTTGCGGAGCTCGGCGGTGGGGAAGCTCAGGCTGGGCAGCACCACCACCGTGCCCTCACCGAGGTCGAGCGGGTCGCTCGCCGGGTACCGTGCGGCGAAGGTGTGTTGCAGCTCCTCGAAAGGAACCATCGGGGGGGCCGACCACATAGCTAAAGATAACCAGTCAACGGCGGTGCGCACACCCCCGATTTTTCTGGATCGTCATGTTCTGGCGGGTCGTCGGGGGCGGCGCGCCGGCGGCCCTGCCGGCATCATGGGGCCATGACCCAGGCGACGACCTTCTACGAGGCGGTCGGGGGCGAGCCGACCTTCCGGCGGCTGCTGGCCGGCTTCTACCGGCGGGTGGCCACCGACCCCGTCCTGCGCCCCCTGTACCCCGAGCCCGACCTCTCCGGGGCCGAGGAGCGGCTGCGGCTGTTCCTGATGCAGTACTGGGGCGGCCCCCACACCTACAGCGACCGCCGCGGCCACCCGGCCCTGCGCATGCGCCACGCCCGCTTCGCCATCGGCCCGGCCGAGCGCGACGCCTGGCTGCGCCACATGACCGCCGCCGTCAAGGACCTGGAGCTGCCCGACGAGCTGGCCGCCCCCCTGCTCGAGTACCTCACCATGGCGGCCACGGCCCTGGTGAACCGGCCAGCTCAGCCCGGCTCGTAGCGTCGTCACCGGCAGCAGTGGCGGGCGACCGCGTCGGCCAGCATGCGCAGGCCGGCGTGCAGGCCGGCCACCGGGAGGCGCTCGTCGTCGCCGTGGAACATGGCGGCGAAGTCGGGGCCGCCCGGCTCCAGGCGGACCGGGGCGAAGCCGTAGCAGGCGGTACCCAGGCGCGCCCAGAACTTGGCGTCGGTGAACCCGGGGGTGATCGTGGGCACGGCCACCGCGCCCGGGTGGTGCTCGGCCACCACCTCGGCCAGGAGGTCGAACAGCTTGTCGCCGGGCGGGGTCACCGTCGGCGGCCGGCTCGGCCCCAGCAGCTCCAGCTCGATCCCGGGGCCGGCCAGGGCCCGCAGCTCGGCCAGCAGCTCGGCCTCGCTGGAGCCGACGGCGATGCGGCCGTCCAGCTCGGCCTCGGCCCGGCCGGGGATCACGTTGACCTTGCTCCCGGCGTGGACCACCGTCGGGCTGGCCGTGTTGCGCAGCACCGCGCCGAGCAGCCGGACCAGCCCGGGGTCGCGCACCCCGCGCCGCAGGACCAGGTCGGACCAGCGGGGGTGCAGCAGCAGGGGCAGGGCGGCCCGGCCGGCCCGGCCCTGCAACCCGGCCAGCGCCTCCAGGAACCTCCTGGCCTCCGGCGAGGCGTGCAGGGCCAGCCGGCGCCGCCCCACCCTGGCCAGGAACTCCGACAGCCGCACCACGGCGTTGTCGTCGCGGGGGATGCTGCCGTGCCCGGTCGCCCCGGTGGCGCTGGCCCGCAGCCAGGCGATGCCCTTCTCGGCCACCTGGACCGGGTAGAAGGGCCGGCCGCCCAGGTAGAAGGTGGCCCCGCCGACCTCCCCGAGGGCGTGCCCGGCCCGCACCTTGTCGGGGTGGTGGTCGACCAGCCACTGGCTGCCGAACGCGCAGCCGGCCTCCTCGTCGGCCACCGCGGCCAGCTTGAGGTCGCGGCGCAGCGGCACCCCGAGCCGGGCCAGCAGCCCGACGGTGGCCACGCTCATGGCCACCATCTGCTTCATGTCGACCGCGCCCCGGCCCCAGATGACGCCGTCGTGGACCTCGCCGGCGAAGGGCGGGTGGCGCCAGCGCCCGGCCTCGGCCGCGACCACGTCGACGTGGCCGTTGAGCAGCAGCGGGGCCGCTCCCCCGTCGCCGCCGGGCAGGCGGGCGACCAGGTTGGCCCGGCCCGGCGCGGGCGACAGCACCTCGGGCTCGACCCCGATCCCGCGCAGGGTGTCGGCCAGGAACGCCACGCACTCGGCCTCGTTGCCGGGCGGGTTGGTGGTGTCGAAGCGCAGCAGCGCCCGCAGCAGCTCCACCACCGCCTTGCCCTCCTGCTCCCAGTCGACCTGCTCCAGCGCCGGATGCATCGCGTCTCCTCTCCGAGCTCCTCTGCCGCCGGCCCGTAGAATGCCCGGCGTGACCAAGTACATCTACGTGATGCAGCGGGTGCGCAAGGCGCACCAGGACAAGCTCATCCTCGACGACGTGACCCTGGCCTTCCTGCCCGGGGCCAAGATCGGCGTGGTCGGCCCCAACGGCGCCGGCAAGTCGACGGTCCTGAAGCTGATGGCCGGGCTGGAGACGGCCTCCAACGGCGAGGCCGCCCTGGCCCCGGGGGCCAGCGTCGGCATCCTGCTCCAGGAGCCGGTCCTGGACCCGGCCAAGGACGTGCTCGGCAACGTCGAGGAGGGCGTGGCCGCCACCCGCGCCCTGCTGGCCCGGTTCGAGGAGCTGAGCCTGGCCCTGGGCGATGCCGGGCCCGAGGAGATGGAGCGGCTCCTGGAGCAGTACGCCAGGGTCCAGGACGCCATCGAGGCGGCCAACGCCTGGGACCTGGACGCGCAGCTGGAGATGGCCATGGACGCCCTGCGGCTGCCCCCGGGCGACGCGGACGTCACCACCCTGTCCGGCGGGGAGCGGCGCCGGGTCGCGCTCTGCCGCCTGCTGCTGTCGCGGCCAGATCTCCTGCTGCTGGACGAGCCCACCAACCACCTGGACGCCGAGAGCGTGCAGTGGCTGGAGCAGCACCTGGCCGCCTACCCGGGGACGGTCCTGGCCGTCACCCACGACCGCTACTTCCTCGACAACGTGGCCGGCTGGATCCTGGAGCTGGACCGGGGCCGGGCCTACCCCTACGAGGGCAACTACTCGACGTATCTGGAGGTCAAGGCGGCCCGGCTGGCCGCCGAGACCAGGGCCTCGGCCGGCCGCAGGCGGGTGCTGGAGCGGGAGCTGGAGTGGGTGCGGGCCGGCACCAAGGGCCGCCACGACAAGGGCCGGGCCCGGCTGCGGCGCTACGAGGAGCTGGCCGCCGAGGCGGAGCGGCAGCGGCCGGTCGACTTCGACGAGATCCAGGTCCCGCCCGGCCCCCGGCTCGGCGACGTGGTCGTGGAGGCGGCCGGGCTGGCCAAGGGCTACGGCGACCGGCTGCTGATCGACGACCTGTCGTTCAGCCTGCCCCGGGGCGGCATCGTCGGGGTCATCGGGGCCAACGGCGCCGGCAAGACCACTCTGTTCAAGCTCATCACCGGCGAGGAGCGGCCGGACGGCGGCGAGCTGCGGCTGGGCCCGACCGTGCGGCTGGCCTACGTCGACCAGGAGCGGGGCCGCCTGGACCCGTCCCGGACGGTGTTCGAGGCCATCTCGGGCGGGCTGGACCACTTCCGGGTCGGGGGCCGCGACATGCCGACAAGGGCCTATGTCGCCACCTTCGGGTTCAAGGGCACCGACCAGCAGCAGCCGGTCGGGGTCCTGTCCGGCGGCGAGCGCAACCGGCTCAACCTGGCCCTCACCCTGCGCGAGGGCGGGAACCTGCTCCTGCTGGACGAGCCCACCAACGACCTGGACGTCGACACCCTGCGCTCGCTGGAGAGCGCCCTGCTCGACTTCCCCGGCTGCGCGGTCGTGATCAGCCACGACCGCTGGTTCCTGGACCGGATCGCCACCCACATGCTCGCCTTCGAGGGCGACAGCCGGGTCGCCTGGTTCGAGGGCAACTTCGCCGACTACCAGGCCGACAAGGTCCGCCGCCTCGGCCCCGAGGCCACCCGCCCCCACCGCGTCACCTACCGCAAGCTGGTCCGCGACTAGGTTGAATCGCCGGCGCGGCCGGGTCACGATGGGTCGTTATGCCATCGGTCGCGCGAGGGGTTGCCGGCGCAGGCGCGTCGGGGCTCCTGCTCGAGCGGGCCGCCGAGCTGTCGACCCTGGCCGACCGGCTGGAGGCCGTCGAGCGCGGCGGACGCGGGCAGCTGCTGCTGGTGGGCGGCGAGGCAGGGGTCGGCAAGACCGCGCTCGTGCGGAGGTTCTGCGACGAGCGCCGCCAGTCGGCGCGGGTCCTGTGGGGCGCCTGCGATCCGCTGTTCACGCCGAGCCCGCTCGGCCCGCTGCTGGAGGTCGCCGAGGGGTCCGGCGGCGAGCTGGAGGCGGTCGTGGCCCGGGGCGCGATGCCGCATGCGGTGGTGACGGCGCTGGCCCGCGAGCTGCGGGCGCCGGCCCCGACCGTGTTCGTCCTCGAGGACGTGCACTGGGCGGACGAGGCGACCCTGGACGTCCTGCGGCTGCTCGCCCGCAGGGTGGAGACGGTGCCGGTCCTGGTCGTGGCCACCTACCGCGACGACGAGCTCGACCGCGCCCATCCGTTCCGGATCCTCATGGGGGAGCTGGCGACGAGCCGGGCCGTGGGGCGGGTGACGCTCGCCCGGCTCTCGCCGGCGGCGGTCGCCCAGCTGGCCGAGCCGTACGGCGTGGACGCCGACGAGCTCTACCGCAAGACCGCCGGCAACCCCTTCTTCGTCGTCGAGGCGCTGGCCACCGGAGCGGAGGGGATCCCCGACACGGTCCGGGACGCGGTGCTCGCCCGCGCCGCCCGGCTCAGCCCCGCCGCAGGGGCGCTCCTGGAGGCGGTCGCCGTCGTGCCCCCGCGAGCCGAGCTCTGGCTCCTGGAGGCGCTGGCCGGCGCGGACCCCGCCCCGCTGGACGAGTGCCTGGCCTCGGGGATGCTGGCCGCCGAGGCGGCGGGGGTGGCGTTCCGGCACGAGCTGGCCCGGCTCGCCGTCGAGGAGTCGCTGTCACCGCACCGCAAGCTGGACCTGCACCGCCGGGCGCTGGCGACGCTCGCCGACCCGCCGGGCGGCGGGCTCGACCTGGCCCGGCTGGCACACCACGCCGAGGCCGCCGGCGACGTCGACGCGGTCCTGCGCTTCGCGCCCGCGGCCGCCGCCCGCGCGGCGTCGCTCGGCGCCTACCGCGAGGCCGCCGCCCAGTACGCCCGGGCCCTCCGCTTCGGCGATCGCCTGCCCATCGGCGTGCGGGCGGAGCTGCTCGAGCGCCGCTCCTACGCCTGCTACCTGACCGACCAGAACGACGCGGCGGTCGAGGCGATCCAGGAGGCGCTCGAGTGCCGCCGCCGGCTCGGCCAGCGGCTCGAGGAGGGCGACTCGCTTCGCTGGCTCTCGCAGATCCTCTGGTGTCCCGGCCGGACCGGAGAGTCCGAGCGGGCGGCTCGGGGGGCGGTCACGCTCCTGGAGACGCAGCCGCCGGGCCGCCAGTTGGCGATGGCGTATGCCAGCCTGGCCAGGACCTGTGCGGCCGCGGCCCGCTCGGAGGAGGCGCTGCGCTGGGCCGGCCGGGCCTTCGAGCTGGCCGAGCGCCTCGACGACACCGAGATCACCGTGGAGGCCCTGGCCACGGTCGGCACCTGCGAGCCCGAGGAGGAGGAGGGCAGGCGCAAGCTCGAGCGGAGCCTGGAGCTGGCCACGCGAGACGGGCTGGCCGAGCACGTCGGGCGGGCGTACGTCCTGCTCGTCGCCACGGCACTCGGGGACCGCCGCTACGCCCTCGCCGCCCGCTACCTGCAGGCGGGGATCGACTACTGCAGCGACCAGGGTCTGGAGCGTGACCGGCTCTACCTGCTCGCCTACCGGGCGCGCCTGCAGCTCGACCAGGGCCGCTGGGAGGAGGCAGGCGACGCCGCCGCGGCCGTCCTTCGCATCCCCTGCAGCTCGATCTCGCCGCGCATCGAAGCGCTGGTGGTGCTGGGGCTGGTCCGGGCGCGGCGCGGCGACCCGGGCCGCTGGGCGCCGCTCGATGAGGCCTGGGCGTTGGCGGAGCCGACCCGGGAGCTGCCGCGACTCAGGACGGCCGCGCTGGCCAGAGCCGAGGCCGCCTGGCTCGACGGCGGCCGCGAGGCCGTCGCCGAGGCAACCGAGGGTGTCCTGCGGCTCGCCCCGGAGCAGAACTGGGGGTCGCTGGCCGGTGAGCTGGCCGTCTGGCGCCGGCGCGCCGGTCTCGGTGACGAGCCCCCGGCCGGCGGCGCCGAGCCGTACGCGCTCCAGCTCGCCGGCGACTGGGCGGGGGCGGCCGAGGGCTGGCGCCAGCTCGGCTGCCCGTACGAGGCCGCCCTGGCCCTGGCCGACGCCGACGCGGAGGAGCCGCTGCGGCAGGCGCTGGAGGCGCTGGTGCGGCTGGGGGCGCGCCCGGCCGCCGACCACGTCGCCCGGCGGCTGCGGGAGCTCGGCGTGCGGCGGCTGCCGCGCCGGCCGCGGCGGGCGACGGCGGCCAACCCCGCCGGGCTCACCGCCCGCCAGCTCGAGGTGCTCGCGCTGCTCGCCGACGACCTGCGCAACGCCGACATCGCCGCCCGCCTCCACATCTCCGAGAAGACCGTCGACCACCACGTCTCGGCGATCCTGGCCAAGCTCGGCGTCCACTCGCGGCGCGAGGCGGCCAAGATGGGGCGCCGGCGGCGCGAAGATAGGGACCTCCTCCCGATGTGAGCGGCCAGGGGCCTGCTCGACACTCCTGAGCAGCCGGACCTTCCGGCGCGCACAGGAAGGAGGGGGCATGCCGCGGTACCTGAT
>Ga0307290_10000123_pt1 | contig 28005 bp, 28 predicted proteins | sample ER_DNA_144_FD_194472 | JGI IMG/M metagenome (GOLD analysis project Ga0307290, IMG submission 194472) | Bulk soil microbial communities from the East River watershed near Crested Butte, Colorado, United States - ER_DNA_144 | ecosystem: Environmental > Terrestrial > Soil > Floodplain | place... | reverse complement strand
CCGATTCACCGGGACGGAGCGTTGCCTCGGTTTCGGTCTTGAACGCCATGCCGGCGAAGCCGACGAAGAGCAGCACGATCGCGATGTGCACGATGTAGCCGCCGTAGCGGCGTCGATTGCGCGACAGCAACTGGACGACGGCGAACACCGTGGACTCGCCGTATTGCCGGTGCCGCGCGCGCGCGCCGCGCGCGAATTCCTGAAAGACCGTCCCGAACACGAACGCCCCGAAGCTGAATGCGAGCAGCGGACCCAGGTCACGCATTCCGGCGACGAGCAATATCAGGAGCGCAAACACGCCGACAGTGACCGGCACCGCGAACTGCCGGCGAAGATTCGCGGTCGACGCCCGGCGCCAGGCAATGAGGGGACCGATGCCCGTCAGGAGCAGGAGCACCAGGCCGAGCGGGATGTTGACGAAGTTGAAGGTCGGCGGGCCGTACGTGACCTTGACCCCCTGTACCCATTCGGAAATGATCGGGTACAGCGTGCCCCACAGCACCGAAAACGCGAGGCCGATGAGGAGCAGATTGTTGAAGAGAAAGCTTGCTTCGCGGCTGACGACCGACTCGAGCGTTGCCTCGGCCTCGAGCAGGGGTAACCGGTTGATGTACACGATGGCGCTGGCGATCGCGGCCGCGACCAGGAATGCGAGGAAGAAGTAGCCGACCGGCGATTGGGTGAACGAGTGCACACTCGCGATCACGCCGGACCGCGTGAGAAACGTCCCGAAGATCGACAGCAGCCAGGCGCCGATGACGAGCGCGAGGTTCCATTTCTTCAGCATGCCGCGCTTTTCCTGAATCATGACGGAATGCAGGAAGGCCGTCATGACCAGCCACGGCAACAGCGCCGCGTTTTCCACCGGGTCCCACGCCCAATAGCCGCCCCAGCCCAGCTCGACATACGCCCACCACATGCCGATGAGCAGGCCAATGCTGAGGAACAGCCACGAGACGATCGTCCATTTGCGTACCGCCACCAACCAGTCGGCGTCGAGCTTCTTCGTGAGCAGCGCCGCCATCGCGAATGCAAAGGGGATCGTGATCGAGATATAGCCGAGGTACAGCATTGGGGGATGGAAGACCATCCCGGGGTTCTGCAGCTGTGGGTTCATGCCCGAGCCGTCCAGCGGCGTGAACGCCGCCCGCTGGAACGGATTGGCCGGGGCGAAGAGCATCACGCTCACGAAAAACGTGGCGACCAGCGAGGTGATCGCGGCGACATACGGCAGGTACGCGCGGTGCCGCCGGCTGGTGAGCAGCTGCGTCATTGCGCCGAACAGACTGAGGACCGCCGCCCAAAAGAGCAGGCTGCCCTCCTGTCCCGAGTACAGCGCGGACCACAGATAGAACGTCGGGAGATTGCGGCTGGTGCGAGACGCGACGTACTGGAGACTGAAATCGTGACGGAAGATTGCGACTTCGAGCGAGATCACCGCGACGAGCAGCGCGCCGAACAGCGCTAACGTCGCGTTGCGCGCGCTTTGCTGCAGGTCGGGGCGCTGCTGCGCGCCGCCGACGAATCCGGTGATCGCTCCCCACAGGCCGACCAGGAAGGCGAGCCACAGGGAGAGATGGCCGAGCAGGCCCATTTACGCCTTGGGAACGGCTTCGTAGCGCGACCCGCACTTGGCGAGCACGTTGGTCGCGTGGATCACACCGTCTTTTTGGAGTCGCCCTTCGACGACGACCTCGACCGAGTCGGTGAAGGTATCGGGAGGCAGGCCTTTGAAGATGACGGGGTAGTTGACCGTCCCGTCCGTAATGTGAAAGCGCAGCGTCTGGGTCGCGGTCTCTTTGGACACCGTGCCGGGTACGACGCGCGCGCCGACTTTCAGACCGAGATCATAGAACGACGGATCGGCCGAGACGCGCTGCGCCAGCTCGCTGGGCGTGAGGAAATACTGCCCGGTCTGCCGGATTCCGGCCGCCATGAGGTACCCGACCGAGCCGACGATCAGCACCGCGCCGAGAGCGAACTTCGTGCCAGCCTTCATGTCTGAATTATACCACCCCGTTCTCGGCAGGTTGTAACGCCCACCACACTGCTCCAGGTAGGATGCCGCTTCATCCGGCCCAGTGCAACGCCGTCTGGACGGCGCGGTGCCATTCGGCGGCGCGCGCCTGCACGGCCCGCCGCCCCGCACTTGGCGCGAACTTCGTGAACAGACGGCCGGCGAGGAAGTCGTCGGCGGTTTTCCAGAGCCCAGCGCCGAGGCCGGCGAGTCCCGCGGCGCCGAGCGCGGTCGTCTCGACAAGATCCGGCCGCGCCACGGTCACGCCCAGCACGTCGGCCTGGAACTGCATGAGCCAGTCGTTGGCGGCAGCGCCGCCGTCCACGAGCAGGCTGGAAAGTTTGAGCTTGGCGTCGGCCTGCATCGCGTCGAGCACGTCTTTCGTGCTGAACGCCATCGCCTCGAGCGCGGCGCGGACGAGATGCGCGCGGCTGCTGCCGCGCGTGAGGCCGACGATCGTACCGCGGGCATTTGGCTCCCAGTGCGGAGCGCCTAATCCAACGAACGCGGGGACGAAGTACACACCACCCGTATCGTCGACGCTCCGCGCCATTGGGTCCGATTCGGCGGCGCGCGTGATGATTCCCAGTCCGTCGCGCAGCCACTGCATCGCCGCGCCGGCGATGAAGACGCTGCCCTCGAGCGCGAACACCGGCTCGCCGCGCGGACCACAGGCGAGCGTCGTGAGCAGACCGCGCTTGGAGTTGGCGCGGCGCTTCCCGGTGTTGAGCAGCAGAAACGCGCCGGTGCCATAGGTGTTCTTCGCCTTTCCGGGTTGCCAGCAGCCCTGACCGAACAGCGCGGCCTGCTGATCTCCCGCTACGCCGCTGATCGGCAGCTCGGTGCCGAAATGCTCCGCCGCTGCCGTTCCGAAGTCGCCGCTCGAATTGCGTACTTCGGGCAGGGCGTCGCGCGGCACCCCGAACAGTTTCAGCAGATCCTTATCCCATCCGCGCTTGCCGATGTCGTACAGCATGGTGCGCGACGCGTTGGTGTGATCGGTTGCGAAAGTTTTGCCGTTCGTGAGCCGGTAGATCAGCCACGTGTCGATCGTGCCGAACACGACGTCGCCGTCCCTGGCGCGCTTGCGCAATCCCTTCACGTGCTCGAGCAGCCACTCGATCTTGGTCGCGGAGAAATAGGGATCGAGCACGAGACCGGTGCGCGAGCGGACGAGCGCGCCCTTCTTTTGCTTTTCGAGCTGCGCGCAGCGTGCCGCGGTGCGGCGATCCTGCCAGACGATCGCGCGATGGACAGGCCGGCCGCTCTCGCGCTCCCAGGCGCACACCGTCTCGCGCTGGTTCGTGATGCCGATGGCATCGGGGGTTACGCCGGCCTGGCGGATCGCTTCCCGCGCCGCCTCGACAGTGACGCGCAGGATCTCCTCGGCGTCGTGCTCGACCTCTCCGGGCGATGGGAAGTGCTGGGTGAACTCACGATAGCCGCGGCCGAGCACGCGGCCTGCGTCGCTCAGGACAAGCGCGGTTGAGCCGGTGGTTCCCTGATCGAGCGCGAGGACAGCCGTCATGGGGCAGACTCCGAGAACGGGGGTTGGACAAGGCCGCGATCGGTGATGAAGCCGGTCACGTAGCGCGCCGGTGTGACATCGAAAGCCGGATTCAACACCGCCGCTCCCTCGGGTGCGATAGGACGGCCCGCCATGACCGTCACCTCTGCCGGCGCGCGCTGCTCGATCGGGATGAGATCGCCGTCGGGCAGAGAGGAATCGACGGTGGACCAGGGCGCGGCGCAATAGAACGGCACGCCATGGTGGCGTGCCACCACCGCCAGGCCATACGTGCCGATCTTGTTCGCGAAATCGCCATTGGCGCAGATCCGGTCGGCCCCGACGAGTACGACGTCCACCTTGGCCTGCCGCATCAGGGTTGCGGCGGCGGCGTCAGTGATCAACGTGCACGGGATCCCGGCGTGCACCAGCTCCCACATCGTGAGGCGCGAGCCCTGGAGCAGGGGCCGTGTCTCGTCTACGTAGACATGTACCTTGCGGCCCCGCTCGTGCGCCAGATAAATCGGGGCGAGCGCCGTCCCAATCCCGCCGGTTGCCAGAGCGCCAGTATTGCAGTGCGTCAGGACATTTGCCCCATCGGGGAGAATCGTGAGACCATGCTCACCGATGGTGCGGCACATTGCGCGATCTTCTTCCCAGATGGCTGTCGCCTCCGCATGCAGTCGCTCCCACACCGCCGCACCATCGCCGAGCGTCGATTGCGCCACACCCGCCATCCGATGCAACGCCCACCGCAGATTGATCGCCGTCGGCCGCGTGTTGGCGAGCAGATCGGAGAGCTGCGCGACGCGCGCGAGGAACTCGCTTCGAGGGGCGGTCCGGATGTCGCGTGTGCCGACGACGAGGCCCATCGCAGCGGCGATGCCGATCAGCGGCGCGCCGCGCACCTGCAGCTGCCGGATCGCCTCCCCGACCGACTCGGCGCTCTCGAGATCGCGTGTAATCTCTGCTTCCGGGAGGGCGCGCTGATCGATGATGCGCACGGCACCGCTGGGCGACCATGATATTGCTTGAATAGGCACGAGCAGAAACTAAAGCGCGGACCTGCAAAGACTAGGCGTCTAGCTTTTGCATGTCCTCGTCTTAGGATTCCCGCATGACCTACCAAACGCTGCTGTTCGAGACCAAAGACGGCATCGCCTTCGTAACCGTGAATCGTCCCGACAAGCTGAATGCGTTGAACGATCAAGTGATGCTGGAGCTCGGTAAGGCCGCCGAAAGCATCGCGACCGAGCCGGAGATCCGGGGGGCGATTCTCACGGGTGCGGGCCCGAAATCGTTCGTCGCGGGCGCGGATATCGGCGATCTCGCGCGGCAGGGGCCCTTCGACGGCAAAGCGCGCGCGCAACGCGGGCAGGGCGTGCTGCGGCGACTCGAGACGTGCGGCAAGCCGGTCATCGCCGCGATCAACGGCTTCGCACTCGGCGGCGGCTGCGAGCTGGCGATGGCATGCCACATCCGTATCGCCAGCGAGAACGCGAAGTTCGGACAGCCCGAGGTGAAACTGGGAATCGCGCCCGGCTACGGCGGCACGCAGCGCCTCCCTCGGCTGGTGGGCAAAGGCGTGGCACTACAACTGATTCTTACCGGGGAAATGATCGACGCCCAGGAAGCCTACCGGATCGGGCTCGTCAACAAGGTGGTGCCGGCCGCCGATCTGCTCGCGGAATCCGAGAAGATGATGCGGGGTATCCTCGCGATGGGCCCGCTGGCGGTGCGTCTCGCCATGGAAGCTGTCGATCAAGGCCTGGAGATGACACTCGACGAAGGGCTGCTGCTCGAGGCGAATCACTTCGGACTTCTGGCCGCCACCCAGGACACGAAAGAGGGACTGACCGCATTTCTCGAAAAGCGCTCGGCAAAATTCCAGGGGCGCTAGCCCTGCTGTTCGCCACCGCGTGTCTCGGTGAGCGGGAGCGTCCCGGCCCTCCACAGCTCTCTTTCACGATCGACGACACCACGGTCACTTCGAGCCGTGCCGACACGATTGCCGGAATGGTTCTCGCCCAGGACGCCGACGGCATCGATTCGGTGTGGGTAGCAGCGGGATCGCTGGAATGGGCGGACGACGGGGGCCTCAGCCAGGTCATCAGCGCGCGTTACAGGCTGATCATCCCGTCCGGCACCCAGCCGGGCACGCAGATTCCGATGTCGCTCAGGGCACGGGATGCGGCGGGTTTTGAGGCCCAGCGGGACACCTACGTCGTGACTGTACCGTAACTTCCGCCACAGCCTTAACTGTTGACAGGACAATGACTTCCGTGTATTTTTAAGGCTGTGACTGATCGTCCCAATCGCCCCCAAAAAAGCCGTCCTGTTGCAGTCGCCGAGGCGCTCGAAGGCTACCTGAAACGGGCCGGTTTGGCGCGCCGCGTGGGTCAGGCGCAGATGATTCCCGATTGGCCGAGGCTTGTTGGGCCTCAGATCGCGGCCGTCGCCACGCCTGAGAGCATCACGCCCGACGGTGTGCTGTTCGTGCGCGTGGCGACCAGCTCGTGGATGAACGAGCTGCAGCTCATGACCCCCGACATCATGGCCCGCGTCAACGCGGGACGCGGTGCCGGGCGCATTACGACGATACGCTGGCTCCTTTCACGCTAGGATTTTGATGCCTAAGAAGAAACCCGCTGCCCCCAAGAAAGAAAAAGGCAACGGCGGTTATCAGGCCGACTCCATCCAGGTCCTCAAGGGTCTGGAAGCGGTCCGGCGACGTCCGGCGATGTACATCGGCTCGGTCTCCGCCCGTGGTCTGCACCATCTCGTCTACGAAGTGGTGGACAACTCGGTGGACGAGGCGCTCGCCGGTTACTGCACCGAGATCTCCGTCACGATTCATGCTGACAATGCCGTCACCGTCGTGGACAACGGGCGCGGCATTCCCGTCGACATTCACAAGACCGAGAAGAAGCCCGGCGTCGAAGTGGCGCTCACCGTGCTGCATGCCGGCGGCAAGTTCGACAAGAGCAGCTACAAGGTGTCGGGCGGATTGCACGGCGTCGGCGTCTCAGTCGTGAACGCACTGTCCGAGAAGCTCGAGGTGTGGGTGGACCGCGACGGCAAGCGCCATCACATGGCGTTCGAACGCGGCGACACCAAGAAGAAGCTCGAGGTGGTCGGCAAGGCCAAAGGCACGGGCACGACGGTCTGGTTCAAACCCGACACACAGATTTTCACCGAGACGCGCTTCGATTACGCCACGATCGCCAATCGCCTCCGCGAGCTCGCCTTTCTGAACAAGGCGCTGACCATCGTGCTCAAGGACGAGCGCAAGGGCAGCACAAAGGAAGAGACCTTCTACTACAAGGGCGGGCTGTCGGAATTCGTAAAGTGGATCGTCGGCAACCGGCGTGCGTTGCATCCCAAGGCGATCACCTTCGAGGCGTCACGCGAAGACGTCGAGGTCGAGGGCGCGGTCCAGTACGACGATCAGTACAGCGAGAACACGTTCACCTTCGTGAACAACATCAACACGCACGAAGGCGGCACGCATCTCACCGGCTTCAAATCGGCGCTGACCCGCACGATCAACGAGTGGGCCAAGCAGGACGGCGCCCTGAAGAAGGAAGAGTTCACGCTGTCGGGTGACGACGTGCGTGAGGGGTTGAACTGCGTGCTCAGCATCAAGGTCAAGCAGCCGCAGTTCGAAGGTCAAACCAAGACCAAACTCGGCAACTCGGAAGTCGAAGGCATCGTCAAAACCGTCGTCAACGATGCGTTGGGAGCGTTTTTCGACAAGAATCCGAGCGTCGCCCGCTCCATCATCGCGAAGGCGGTGAGCGCGGCACGGGCCCGCGAGGCCGCCCGCAAGGCGCGCGAGCTGGTGCGCAAAAAGAGCGGGCTCGACGCCGGTCTGCTGCCCGGCAAGCTCGCCGACTGCTCGCTCACCGATCCCAAGCTGTGCGAGATCTATCTCGTCGAGGGCGACTCGGCGGGTGGGTCCGCCAAAATGGGCCGGGACCGCAGTTATCAGGCGATCCTGCCGCTGCGCGGCAAGATCCTGAACGTGCAGAAGGCGCGCATCGACAAGATTCTGTCCAACGAAGAAATCCGCACCATGATCACGGCGATCGGCACCGGCGTGGGCGACGACTTCAAAGTCGATGAGGCACGCTACCACAAGATCATCATCATGACCGACGCGGACGTGGACGGCGCCCACATTCGCACACTACTGCTCACGTTCTTCTATAAAGAAATGCAGCAGCTGATCCACGCGGGGTACATCTACATCGCGCAGCCACCATTGTTTCGTGTCTCGAAGGGCAAGGAAGAGTTCTACGCCTACGACGAGAAAGAGCGCGATACGTACGTGAAGCGTCTGACCAATGGGGCTGAGAGCAAGTCGACAGTCAACATCAGCCGCTACAAAGGGCTCGGCGAAATGAACCCGGACCAGCTGCGCGACACCACAATGGATCCCGCCAAGCGCACGCTGCTCAAGGTGACGATGGAAGACGCGCTCGAGGCGTCGCAGCTGTTCGAGACACTGATGGGCGACGAAGTCGAGCCGCGCCGCAAGTTTATCGAAGAAAATGCGAAGTTCGTGAAGAACCTCGATGTCTGATGGCCGTCATCGCCGTCATCGCGGTTCTGCTGATCGTGCTTGGGTGGTTTCTCTGGCCGAGTAACGCCGCTCGTCCGGCGCGGCGCGAGCGTCCTGAGATCGATGAGGCAGAGCTGGAGGCCGCCGAGCGGGACGTGCAGGAGGCGGCCGACGAAGAGAGCGTCCGCGACTGGGGGCCAGGGAGCGGCCAGAAACCGCTCCCCTAGGCGAGCTCCTCGACGCCCGCGCGCGTCACACGGTGCGACACCAGCCGTAACGGTTTCTGCGTCAGCTTGTCGCCGACCACGATGGCCTGCCCCAGTGCGTCGAAGCCGGTGCGGATCCCATCGGCATCCTTGGCGAATACCGACGCGATCGGCTCACCCTCCAGGACTTTATCACCGGGTTTCACCGTGATGACGAATCCCACCGTCGGGTCGATGATGTCGTCGACCGTGCGGCGGCCGCCCCCGAGCGCGATGATGGCGCGGCCGATGGTGCGCGGCTCGACGCGCTGCACGACTCCCGTGCGGGGGGCGGCGTAGACCTCGACCGCGAGCGCCTGCGGTAACACCGACGGGTCCTCGACGGCCTTGGGGTTGCCACCCTGCGCCTCGATGATCTGCTCGAACTTCTCGGCCGCGAGCCCCGATTCGATCGCGGTCTCCAGTTTCTTGCGCGCCTTCTTGGTGTTCTTCTCGATGCCGCCCTGCAACAGCATCTCCACGCCGAGGGCGTAGGTCACTTCCAGAAGATCCGGCGGCCCTTCGCCCCGCAGCGCGAGAATCGCCTCCTCGGTCTCGAGCACGTTGCCGCAGGCGCGGCCCAGCGGCCGGTCCATCGCCGTGATGAGTGCGACCGTGGGGCAGCCGCGATCCTCGCCCAACGCGATCATCGTTTTGGCCAGCTCGAGGCCGCGCTCGACTTCGGGCAAGAACGCGCCGCTGCCGTTCTTCACGTCGAGCACGAGGCCGTTCAACCCTTCGGCGAGCTTCTTGGACATGATGCTCGCGGAGATCAGCGGAATCGATTCGACCGTAGCGGTGACATCGCGCAGGGCGTACAGCTTGCGGTCGGCGGGCGCGATCTCGGCGGTCTGGCCGATGAGCGCGCAGCCGAGTTTCTGCACCTGCGCCTTCGCTTCGGCGAGCGACAGGTTGGTGCGAAATCCCGGGATCGCTTCGAGCTTGTCGAGCGTGCCGCCGGTGTGTCCGAGGCCCCGTCCCGACATCATCGGGACGGCGAGCCCGCACGCCGCGACCAGCGGGCCCAGCACGAGCGAGACTTTGTCGCCCACGCCGCCCGTCGAGTGTTTGTCGATGCGCGGCGTCGCCCAGCCGTCGAACGACAGCCGATCGCCCGATGCGAGCATCGCGTCGGTGAGTGCGGCGAGCTCCTGCCGCTCGAGGCCGCGCATGAACACCGCCATCAGCAGCGCCGCAATTTGATAGTCGGGAATGCGCCCGGCCGTGTATTCGGCGACGAGCGCGGACCACTCTTCCGGGCTCAGCGCCCCGCCGTCACGCTTGCGCTCGATCAATGGTCCCACGATCATTGGTTCATGCGCCTCTCATTGTGTCTGCTCGCTCCCCTCTTCGGTGTGAGTCTCGCCGCCCAAACGGCAGCTCACCACGTCGCGCTCGGCGATAGCGCCGGCCTGATGCATCCCGATGTCGCGCTGCGTCACTACCAGGCCGCCCTGGGCATCGATTCGATGTCGTACGACGCGAACTGGAAGGCCGCGCGGGCGATCGCCGACGTTGCCAAACAAATACAGGGCAATGCCGATTCTCTCAAGCGGCGCCGCGATAGCCTTTATTCTGTGGGCCGCGGCTACGCCGAGCGGGCGATTCGCGCGGATTCGACGCGTGCCGACGGGCACTACGCCCTGGCGATGACATTGGGCCGTCTGTCACGGACCAAAGGCAGCAAAGAACGCGTGCGCTACGCGAAAATCATCTACGACGAGGCGACCCGCGCCGTCCAAATCGATTCCACCTACGACAATGCGCACCACGTGCTCGGCGCGTGGAACGCCGAAGTGAAGCGGCTCTCCGGCTTCCAGCGCTTTTTCGCGAAGGCGCTGTTCGGTGGCGGCTTCATGGACAAGGCCAACTGGGACGACGCGGTCATGCACCTCAAGACAGCGGTCCGGCTCGCGCCCGATCACATCTACCACCGCCTCGAGCTGGCCGAGGTCTACGTCGATCTGGGCAAGTATTCGCTGGCGCGGGTGCAGTTGCAGGCGATCGCGGCGCTGCCGCCCGCGGACGTGCTCGATCCGCAGTATAAGGAGGATGCGGCGGCGCTCTTCAAGGACATCGAGAAAGAGAAGGACGAGACCTAACGCAGGACCGATGGTGTAGGGGCGCAGCATGCTGCGCCCCTACCAACCCCGGCCCGGCGCCCCTATCTGCTGAATCCCGTCATCAGTTTTTCGATCGCATCGGTCGAGCGCGGCGCTCCCGCCGACAGCCATTCCCCGCCCTTGGCGGTCACCAGCACGTCGTCTTCGATTCGCACGCCCAGCTTTTCCGCCTGGATATAGATCCCCGGCTCGAGGGTAACCACCATCCCCGGCTCGAGCGGCCGGCTTATTCCGACGTCGTGCACATCCATCCCGATGGGGTGACCGAGCCCGTGATTGAAGAACTCGCGGTCATCGCAGGTGCGCTCGCCGCAGAGATTCCCGGAGTGGTCGCGCATGTATTTCCGCGCGACGCCGTCCAGCTCGCGCATCGTGATCCCCGGCCGCAGGGCATCAAAGGCCGCCTGCTGCGCCCCGAGCACCAGATCGTAAATCGCCTTCTGGCGCGGCGTGAACCTGCCGTTGATCGGGAAGGTCCGCGTGACGTCGGCGGTGTACTGCCCCCACTCGGCCGCGGCGTCGATGACGACGAGGTCGCCGTTCTCGGTCTTCCTGCGGTTGACGTCGTAATGGAGCGTGGTGGTGTTCGGCCCGCTGCCGACGATCGACGGGTAGCCCAGGCGGTCGGCGCCGTTGCGGCGGAACCCATCTTCGAGCGCGGCTTCCAGCTCGTACTCGTACATCCCCGGCCGCGCGGCCCGCATCGCCGCGATGTGCCCGGCGACGCTGATGTCCACAGCGCGACGCAACCGTGCGATCTCATCGGCGTCCTTTACGGCGCGCATCGAATCGACGATCGGGGTGAGGTTGGCGGTGTTCGGCGCGACGTCGGGCGCTCGCGCTGCTCGGCTCCGGCCTTGCGGCGTGTAGAGCGGTTGGCGGGCCGCGCGGACGCGACTGTCGAGCGAATCGAGCGGCAGCACGGTGGCGATCCCGGAGAGCCGCACCGCCACGCTGTCCGGCCCGAGCCGCAATCCCGTCCATCGCTCTTGTGACGGTGTCCGCGGCGGCAGAAACAGCACCGTCTCGAGTGAATCCGGGCCGCGGGCCGTCATCAGGAGGAAGGCGTCCTGCGTCTCGAGCTCGGTGAAGTAGTAGAACGTGTTGTCCTGCCGGAAATCGTTGTCCTGCACGTAGTCCTGTTCGATGTTCCGCTCGCGTCCCGCGGGGATCAGCACGCTGCCCGAGCCAATCCGCTTGAGCAGCGCGCGCCGGCGGGCCGCGACCGCGGCGGTGTCCACCGGGCGTCCCATGCCCGGGAGCTCGGGGACGACGTTATAGGCCCCAAGGGGGGCCACGGATCCCGCCGATTGTGACGCAGATTGTCCGCAGAGCGCGATGGTGATGACGGTGGCGAGAAGAATGGTTTTCATGCCCTTCAAATCTACACGCGCTTGACGGACTCCGAGTTCCTGAGCGAAACTATGGCACTCATGACGATCAACTCGGCCCTGACACACGCGGAAGCAGAACGGCTCGCCGCGCGGATCGCCGACTTGGAGCATGAGCGCAAGCACCTGCTCGCCGTCATCGAGATCCTGAAGGAAGCCTCCAGTTCCTTACACTTTATTGACATTCTGCAGTCCATCGCCCGCAAGCTCGGCGAGTCGTTCGGGCTGGATCGCTGCTCCATCTTCCTCGGCGAAAAAGGCGGCAAGCAGGTACGCCTCGTGGCGTCGTACGAAGACCCCACGATCCGCAACTACGTCGTCGATCTCGACCGCTACCCCGAGCTCAAGCGCGCCATGCAGAGCGGCGAGACGGTATTCATCCCCGACGCCGCGAACGATCCCTCGCTGCGGCATGTGAAGAGCGAGCTGATCAATCGCCGCGTGAAGTCGATCACGGTCGTCCCGATCACGTGGCGGACGGTCGCGATCGGCGCAATTTTCCTCCGCACCTACCGCGACGGACCCACCTTCTCCGACGCCGATGTGCGCTTCGTGCAGGTCGTCGCCGCCCTCACCGCGCAAAGCCTGCGCAACGCCCATCGCTACGAGCGGCTCGAGCAGCGGACTCACGAGACGGGCGACCAGCTGCGCCGCATGGAGCTCGAGCGGGTCGCCCTGCTCTCATTCATGCGCCGTCTGCTGGACACATTCGGGGCGCGGGAAGGCGCGTGGGGCGAGGGTCTCCTCGCCAAGGCCAGCGCCGAGGAGCTCGACCGCCTGGTGAACGTGGCGATGGCGGTCATCCAGGAAGAAGCCAAGGGGCGGTGAAGCCGGCGGCACGCGCCGCAGAGCTGCGGCGGATTCTGGAACGGGCGAATCACGCGTACTATCTCCTCGACAAGCCGGAGATGTCGGACGCCGAGTACGACCGGCTGTTCCGGGAGCTCCAGGCGCTCGAAGCAAAGCACCCCGACCTCCATACTCCCGACTCCCCGACCCTGCGGGTCGGTGGCGAGCCGGCGTCAGGATTCCGCAAGCACCGCCACCTCGTGCCGATGCTGTCGCTCGCCAATGCGTTCACGGAGGCCGAGCTTGGCGAATGGGAGGAGCGCAACGCCCGGCTGGTGCCGGAGGTCAAGGCGGCGGGTTACACGCTCGAGGTGAAGATCGACGGTGCCGCCGTGAGCCTGACCTACGAAGACGGCGTCCTCGTCACCGGGGTCACGCGCGGCAACGGGGTCGAAGGCGAGGACGTCACGCCAAATCTGCGCACGGTCCTCGATCTGCCGCTCCGCCTGCGCGGCAAAGGGTGGCCCAAGAAGATGGAAGTGCGCGGCGAGGTCTACTTACCGAAGAGCCAGTTCGCGGAGACCAATAAACAGCGCGAGAAAGCGGGCGAGGCGCCGTATGCCAACCCGCGCAACGCCGCGGCCGGCGCGCTGCGACAGCTCGATCCCAAGAAGACGCGCGCCCGCGGTCTGCGCGTTTTCACCTTCCAGGTCGAAGCGCCCGGACAGAAGCTCGGCGTCGATTCACAGCACGAGCTGCTGGAGGCGCTGCTGGAGTGGGGCCTGCCGGTCGAGCCCCACCATGCGCGGGTCGACGATCTCGAGGCAGCTCACAAAGCGATCGCCAAGCTCGAGTCGCTGTTGCCGGCGCTCAACTACGGAGCCGACGGCGTCGCCGTCAAAGTCGACAAGCGATCGCTCTACGCCGAGCTGGGCACGATCGGCAACCGCGAGCCGCGCTGGGCGGTGGCCCGCAAGTTCGCGCCGGAAGTGCAGATCACGAAGCTGCTCGAGATCCGGATCAACGTGGGTCGCACCGGCGCGCTCAATCCGTATGCCGTGCTCGAGCCGGTGGAGATCGGCGGCGTCACCGTCTCGAACGCCACGTTGCACAACGCCGACCTGATCGCCGCGAAAGACATTCGCGAGGGCGACTTGGTCGAGGTTACGCGCGCGGGCGAGGTGATTCCGCAGATTCTGGGGCCTGTAAAGGACAAGCAGCGCGGCAAATCCAAGTTCGCAATGCCGGAGAAGTGCCCCAGCTGCGGTTCGCAGGTCGAACACCCGCACGATGAGGTGATGACCTACTGTCCCAACATCTCCTGCCCGTCGCGCATCCTCGAATCGATCGTCCACTTCGCGAGCCGCAGCGCCATGGACATTCGCGGGCTCGGCTACGAGCGGGTGCGGGCGCTCCTAGATGCGAAGTTGATCGCGCACGTGGCCGACCTGTACAAGCTGACGCCGCCGCAGCTGCTCACCCTCGAGGGCTTCGCCGAGAAGTCCGCACAGCAGCTCGTCGACAGTATCGCCGCCTCGAAAAGCCAGCCGCTCTCGGCACTGCTCTTTGGGCTCGGTGTCCGCCATGTCGGCCAGCAAGGCGCGAAGCTCCTGGCGCGGCATTTCGGCACGATGGGAGCGCTGGCCGAGGCTTCCGGCGACGAGGTCGGCGAGGTGCGCGGGATCGGACCCGCCATTGGCGAGGCCGTGGTGGGGTTTTTCAAGGACCCACGCAACAAGGAGCTGCTCAAGAGCCTGGCGAAGTCCGGTCTCACATTGAAGGAATCGGCGACCGCCACCGGGCCGCGGCCGCTCGCCGACCAGACGTTCGTGGTCACCGGCACGCTGCCCACCCTCTCGCGCCAGCAGGCCCGGGACCTGATCGAGGGCGCGGGAGGGCATGTCTCGGACAGCCTGTCGAAGAAGACGACCGCGTTGGTCGTCGGAGCCGACCCGGGCTCCAAGCTGGAGAAGGCGAAGTCGCTCGGCGTCGAGCAAATCGACGAAGCCGAACTCTTGCGCCGCGCGAACCGCAAACCCTAAGTTGCCTTCCCATATGACGGCTCCGAGTATCGTTCGCCAACTGCATGCGAGCCTCGCCTCGCATGCTCCCGATCAGCTCATCACCGTCCTGCAGGAAGCCGGCTACGCCGCCGGCGAAGGCCTCTTCAAGGCCTTCACCGCGGTGAATAGCCCGACGGACCTCGATGCCGGCATGCTTGCCGACGCGCTCTCCGAATTCTTCACGAGCGGCGGCTGGGGCACGGTAACGTTGACTCCGGTGGGGACCGGGGCGCTGGCGCTCGACTCCAGCGACTGGGCCGAGGCCGAGCCCGGGACGGCGCAGTCACCGATGTGTTTCTTCTCGGCGGGGATGTTGGCCGACTTCCTGGGCCGACTGTCGGACGAGACGGTGGCGGTGATGGAAGTCGAATGCCGCAGCCGCGGCGACGAGCGCTGCCGCTTCCTGTCGGCGACGCCTGGTGTTCTGGAGCGGGTCTATAATGACATGACGCAGGGACGGAGCTATGAAGAAGCGTTGACTGCGCAATAATAGGACACCATTATCTACGAGCGACGCTCACACCCTCCAGCAACAATGACGGTGACCACCGCGCTCCCAACCACCTCCCGTCGTCGCCGAATCCCCCAATCTTCTTGAGCAGATCGTAGGCGTTCCCCGCGACCGCAGCGTCTTTCACACGACCCGTGATCTCCCCGCGCTGCACGCGATAGGCGAGCCCGACTGGGTGGCTGAACGCGCCGCTGATCACATTGCCCTGCCCTACCCCGATCAGGTCGTCGACGATCAACCCGTCCTCGATGTCGGCGATCAGGCCCCCGCCCAGCATTTGTAGGGGCGCAGCATGCTGCGCCCCTCCATTGGTTCCACGGAACAGGATATTGGTGTAGCCGATGTGCGGCTTGCCAAACACGCCGCGCCGGCCGTTGCCCGTGCTCTGCGTCTTGGCGCGCGCGGCGGTTTCGAGATCGTAGACGAATTGCCCCAGAACGCCGCGCTCGACGAGTCCGTTGCAGCGCGATGGAACGCATTCGTCGTCGACCGGGCGTGACAACGGCCGGCCCGGTGTCAGCGGATCGTCGATGATGGAAAGGCGCGCATCGAACAGCGCCTCCCCGACCTTGCCCGCCAGCGGCGAGCTGCCCTGGAGCACGGTTTTTCCGGAGAGCGCCTGTTCGAGCGGCAGCACCACGGCGGCCAGTCCGGCGGGAGTAAACACAACGGGCAGGGCGCCGTCCGGCGGCGTAACGATCTTCAGCGCTGCGGTGAGCCGCGTGACGACGGACCGGACGAGTGCCTCGAGATCAGCGTCGCTCGGCATATCGGACCCAACGTACTGATCGTAGACCATCAGCACGTCGTCGCCCGCAATGCGCGTGATATCCGCCGTCACCGCGAAGCCCGTGGTGCGGTACTCGCCGCGCGCGCCCGCGGTGTTGCCGACGGCGGTGTCCGCCACCTCCCGCTGCACTGCGACGTTGACCTGGCAGTCCGGCCGCGCCAACCGTTCGACGAGCAGCCGACCCATCCGGATCAATTCACTGAGCGAGGCGTTGGCGGTGCGGTCGAAGAACGTGGCAATCGGGGTTAGGGACTGGGGGCTCGGGTTTGGAAACGCAAGCTCTACCACTTCTCCGAGTTCCGCGGACGCGCCGGCGCGCGCGACCAGCTCCTTCGGATCCGGTTTCGCCGCGGTGGTGCCCGCCACGCCCATGCGGCCGTGCGCGACCACGCGCAGGTTGAGTCCGGCCTCCTCGGTGATGCCGGCCGCTTTGAGCCTGCCCGATTCGAACGAGACCGCGGTCTGCTCTTCGCGGCGCCAGAGCGCGTCGGCGCCGTCGACCTTGCCGCGAGCGGCGTCGAGCAGGCGATCGATCATACGTCCCCGCCGATCAGCGCTTCCTCGATGCGCACGTGCGGCGCGCCCTCGGTGACCGGCAGCGGGAATTGGCCGCCCTTGCCGCAGCCTCCGCCCATTTGATTCCAGGTGAAGTCGCCGGCGATGTGATCGATGCGGTCCAGCGTCTGGAACAGATTGCCCGCCAGCACCACGTCCTTCACCAGCTCGGCGACCTTCCCGTCGCGAATCATGTATCCCCAACCGGCCGTGAAGGAAAAGTTCTCGAGCATTGTCTGCCCGCCGAACGCCCCGCAGGCGTAGACGCCGAGCTTGATGTCGCTGATGAGATCGTTGAACCCGACGCCCTTCGTCCCGGGTGCGATGTACGTGTTCGTCATGCGAACGATCGGTGGGTGCCGGAACGAGATGGCGCGCGCGTTGCCCGTCGGCCGCTCGCCGAGCTTCGCGGCCGTCTCGCGGGAGTGCAGGCGGCCGACGAGGATGCCCTCCTTGATGAGGGGCGTGTCCTGCGTGGGCGTGCCTTCGTCGTCGTACGGCAGCGTCCCGCGCAGGCCCGCCGCGGCGCCGTTGTCGCCGACATTCAAGACCTGCTTTCCGAACCGCCGCCCCAGCGTCATCATCTCGCGCGCCTGGGGGTTCTCATACACGAAATCGGCTTCGGAGAGATGACCGAACGCTTCGTGGATAAAGACGCCGGCGAGCTCGTTGTCCAGAACGACGGGATAGGCGCCGCCGCGCACCCGCGGCGCGTCGAGCAGATCGACCGCGCGCTGGGCGACGACGCGGAACTGCTCCTCGAAGTTCTGCACGCTGTTCCACCCTTTGCGCAGCCCGATCGACTCGAGTCCTTTTTCGATGTTGCCGTTGCGCCGCCCGATCGCGGTGCCCGACACGACGACTTCGGGGCGCAGCTGGTACAGGGACGTCCCCTCGGAATTCACATACCAGACCTCCGAGACCTCATCGCGGTAGCTCGACTGCGTATCGACGATCGCGTCCGACACGGCGAGCATCGCGCTGTTGTAGCGGTCGAGCAGCTTCTTCTTCTCGGCGAGGGCGACGCCGCGCACGTCGCCGTCGAGCGCGAGGATGGCGTCGCCGGCGTGCGGCGCCGACTCCGCCAGGCGGATCGGATCATCCAGGCGAACGGCGCGCGACAGCTCGTTGGCCCGCGCGACCATGGCGGGCAATTCGTCGAGCGAGGTGAACGACGCGATGCCCCACCCGTAGCCCTCGTTGAGTACGCGGACGAACCCGCCCTGGTCCTCGCTGACCGTCGCCGTCTCCAGACGGCGGCCCCGGAACGCGACGGCGGAGCTCCAGGTGCGTTCGACGCGGATTTCGGTGTAACCGGCGCGGGACTGGTTGACTGCTGCGGCGAGACGGTCTTTCAACGTTCGGGGTTCTCTTTCAGTTTGGCGCGGTAATCGGGGCGTACGACGATTTCGCCGTTGACGATGACCTCGAGGTCCCACGGCAGGATGATGAAGTTCTCGTTTTCGAGCGCGTAGAAATCGGGTTTGTAGGCGCCGGTCTTGAATGACACCGCCGTCTTCACCGCGGCCGGCTTGAGATCGCGCACGGCTCCCAGGGCCAGCTTCATCGTGCTGCCCGATTCGCACGTCTCGTCCACCAGCAGCACGCGCTTGCCCGTCACCAGCCGCGGCGGGCCCGCAATCACCGATCCTTCGGGCGTAATGGCGATCGAGGCGAAATCGCGCTGCAGAATGCTCGCGACGACCGCCCCGGGAATCACGCCGGCTTTCGCGATCCCGATCACGACCTCCGGGTCGTACTCACGGAAGACCTTCAGGGCCAGCACCCGGCACAGCTCGCCAAAGAACGCCCAGTCGACTTGCAGCACGCCGCGGGGCGTCTTGCTCGCGGATCGCGGGCCAGCCGATGGACGGGGGGTCGGACGGGGCGGACGGGGGGGTCGGGGGGGACGGGGGGGGAGGGTCATGGTTGGGGATTCTACATTGCCAGTGTCTGCAGCCGCAAGCTATTTTCGCCCCATGGGTTTCTGGCGCCGCTGGCTCGGGGGAGGCTCGTCGGCCGACGACATCAAACCGCAACGTCTCGACTATCTCAATGAGGCGTTAGCCCTCGAGCGTCAGGGGGATTATGAGGCGGCCCTGACGTCGTACCGGTTGGCGCTCCGCGATCACCCCGCCGACGCGCGCATTCTGCAAAACATGGCGATCGCGTTTACCAAAACGCGCCGCTTCGATGAAGCGATTCGCCACTACCGGCGCGCGCTGGAGCTCGACAGCTCATTGGCCGGTGCGCACTACGGACTGGCGTTTCTGCTGCTGCAACGCGGCGATCCCGACGGCGCCGCGCAGCACCTGACCACGTTCCTCGCCCATCCGCCCCGTGGACCCGACGCGCAGAAATGGATCGAGCACGCGACACAGGCGCTGCACGACCTTGGCGCCCCCCCTTCGTCCGGAGGGATCGCGTCGCGCGCACCTGAAGAGAGGACTGGCAGCCACTGATTCGGAGATTCGCGCTGCTCGCGCTCGCGGCAGCGCTCGCTTGCAAAATCAACACCGATCTGAACCTAGCCGTGGCGATCGAAATCGTATTGCCCGACAGCGCCCGGGTCGAGGTCACCGACATGTTCCGGCCGAGCGGCCGGGCGCTCAACGGCCTGGGCGATTCGGTTCAGGCCCAGCTCTACTGGAGCTCGCTCGACACGACCCTCACCGTGCTGGATAGCGCGACCGGCGTCTCGCTCGCGACGGCGGTGGGAACAGCACGACTGCAGGCGCGAACCGGAAATCTGTTTTCGAACCCCCAAACCGTCAGCGTCCTGGCTCGGCTCGATTCGCTCCGTGCAGCGGGAGCGACGCGCGACACGGTCTTCGTGACCCCGGTCCCCCCGGATACGGCCGCCGATTCCCTGTCCGATTCGCTGCGCGTGCAGGCCTATGCATTGGGGGGGATTCCCGCCAACCGCCGCGTCGTGTTTGCCCTCACCATCTATCCGGACACCGGTTCGGTGGTCACATTACTGCCGAACGACACCGTTTTCACGAGCTCGGCGGGTCTTGCCGTGACGCGGGTGCGCCTGCAGGGCGGCCCGGTGCCCGACTCCGTGGTGGTAACCGCCACGATGCGGCATGTGAATGACACGCTCGTCTCCGACAGTCTGCTGACTTTCGTCGTGGAGTTCAGGCCATGAATCGAGGCACGCTCAACCAGCTGTTCTTCACCACGGTGGACCGGCACGCCGGCCTGCCGGCGGCGTTCCGATCGAAGGTGGGCGGCGTCTGGGTCTCGATAACCCATCGCGCAGCGCTCGAGCGCGTCCAGGCCATTTCCCTGGGCATGCGCGAGCTGGGTATCAAGCCGGGCGACAAGGTCGCGATCATCTCGGAGAATCGTCCGGAATGGGCGTTGAGCGATTACGCCTGCCTGACGGCGCGCGCCACGGACGTTCCCATCTACCCGACCCTCACCCCGAAGCAGACCGAATACATCCTGCGCGACTCCGAAGCGGTCGCGACGTTCGTCTCGACCGCCGCGCAGTTGGATAAAATCCTCGAGGTCAAAGGCAACCTGCCGGGGCTCAAACACGTCATCGTGTTCGACAGCCCCGCGGCGGCGCAGCGCCGCGGCGAAGGCATCATTTCCCTCGAGGCCGTGGAGGCGAAGGGCCGGGCCGCCGCGTCGAAGCATCCCAGATGGAGCAACGAAGCGCTGGAGGCGCAGCCCGATGACCTGGCGACGCTCATCTATACATCGGGAACCACCGGCGACCCCAAAGGCGTAATGCTGTCGCATCACAACATCTGGTCCAACGTCCAGGCCGTCCTGCAGATGATTCCGATCGGGGCCGGTGACGAGTGCCTGTCGATGCTGCCGCTGTCGCACAGCTATGAGCGGATGGTCGATTACACGCTGTTCCAGGCGGGCGTGATCATCAATTTCGCCGAGTCGTTCGATACCGTCGCCGCAAACCTGGGGGAGGTGAAGCCGACGGTGGTGTTGTCGGTGCCGCGACTCTACGAAAAGGTGTACGCCCGCGTGCTCGAGAACGCGCTGTCGGGCAGCGCGATCAAGCGTACGATCTTTTTCTGGGCAAAGCGCGCCGGCGAGAAGTGGGCAACCCTGGCTCTGGCGGGGCTGCCGATTCCCGGCGGGCTCAAGATCAAGAAGACGCTTGCCGACCGGCTGGTCTTCAGCAAGTTGAAGGCGCGCACGGGCGGCCGGATTCGGTTCTTCGTTTCCGGTGCTGCACCGCTCTCGGCCGAAATCGCCAAGTTCTTCTACTCGGCGGGACTCCCGGTGATCGAGGGGTACGGACTCACCGAAACGTCCCCCGTGCTGACTCTCAACCCGCTCGAGCGAATCAAGATCGGCACGGTCGGCAAGGCGATCCCCGGCGTCGAGCTCAAGATCGCGCAGGACGGCGAGATCCTGGCGCGTGGCCCGAACATCATGAAGGGCTATTACAAGCTGCCCGAAGCCACACGCGAGACGATCAACCCCGAGGGTTGGCTTCTTACCGGCGACATCGGCGAGCTCGACTCGGACGGGTATCTGAAGATCACCGATCGCAAGAAGGATCTGATCAAGACGGCCGGCGGCAAGTACATCGCCCCGCAACCAATCGAAGCCATGGTCAAAGGCAGCAAGTACGTCGTATATCCGCTGGTGTTCGGCGACCGCCGCAAGTTCCCGATCGTGCTCGTCGTCCCGAACTTCGAGCTACTGGAGCAATGGGCTCGAGAGCGCAATCTCTCCTACGGCTCGCGTGCCGAGATGATCGCGCTGCCGGACGTGCAGGCGAAGATGGAGCGGGAAGTCATGGGCTCGCTGCGAGACCTGGCGAAGTTCGAGATGCCGAAGAAGGTCGTCATCCTTCCCGAAGACTTCTCGATCGAGAGCGGCGAGCTGACGCCCAAGCTCTCGGTGAAGCGCCGCGTGGTCGAGAAGCGTTACAAGGATCTGATCGACGCGGCGTATGCGTCGGCCGATGCGACGACCGCCTCAATCGAGGGCTAGGGGCTAGCGTTTCTCCCCTACCCAGAGCCCGTGTTCCGCCGCCAGCTTGAGGAGCCCGATCGGAAGTTCGGGCTCTTCGTTTTCGACGACAAAGCGGCGGCCGCGCAGCAGCACGCGGTGCGCTTCGACCAGCCAGGGCGAGGTCGCCAGATCGGCGCCGACGACGACGCCGCGCGCGACCGAAGTGCGGAGCGGCACTTTCTCGCTGGCGTAGACGAGCGACAAGGTGGGCTGCTCTTCCATGTCGGGCGGCGGATTGATGCCGACGAAGTGAATCCCGTCCATCAGGCTGCTGAGCCGCGGGGCCTGGCGCACCGCGGCACCGACCAGCACGACGTATCCGCCAGGCCCCGAGAGCTCGAGCAGGGCCTGGAGCTTTGCGGCATCCGCCGACGGCAGCGGTGAGGGCGGCGCGTACGCAGGACGCGGGCCGGACGACTCTTTCGCCACGCGCTCCTGGCTGCGGCGGAAGTTCACGATGCCCCGCGAGATCGGATACTCCTTGTGGCACACCGGGCAGCCCATGAGGCCCGAGCGCACCATGCGGTCTTTCATTTCGCCCGTCGAAAGAACCAGCATCTCTTCGCGATGTGGTTCCGGGCAACGCAGCATCTCGGTGAGCTCGATGTGCACCGCGCTCATCCCCTCGGCGAGTAGAGGGTCGGCAGCAGCCGGATCTCCGTGACCGCGACGTGCTCCGGCTGCGAGACCGCGTACACCACCGCCGCCGCGATATCCTCGGCGCGCATCATGTCCTTGCGCTTCGTGAAGCCCGGCTTGGAATCGGGATCGACGGCGTCCCAGATGTCTGTGTCCACCGGTCCCGGCGACACCAGCGTCGTGCGCACGCCGCTGCGCGCCGTCTCGGCGCGGATCACCTCGTGCATGCCCCGCAGGCCGAATTTGCTGGCCGCGTAGGCGCTGGAGCCGGGAAACCCGATGTAATCGGAGATCGAGCCGACGGTGACGAGATGGCCGCTGCCGCGCGACACCATGCCGGGCACCAGCGCGTGCGCGATTAAGAACGGCGCCGTCAGATTGGTTGCCAGCGTGAGCGCGAAGTCGTCATACGTGGTCTCGGCGAGCTGCTTGATGAGGAAGATTCCGGCGTTGTTGACCACGATGTCCGGCAGGCCGAGCTCGCGGACGATCTCCTCGACGAATGATTTCACGGCGACCGGCTTGGTGACGTCGCAGGGGATGTCAGTCATCCGCTCGCTCGACCGACTGCGCAGGCTCCGCGCCACACGCACGACGTGCATGCCGGTCGCATGCAGCGCTTCCGCGACCGCGAGGCCGATGCCCCGCGACGCGCCCGTCACGAGCGCGAGCTTCAAGGCAATCCGGCTCCTCCGTGCACCAGCCGCAGGAATTCATCGCGCGTCTTGGCGTCGTCCCGGAAGGCGCCGCGCAGCGCGCTCGTCACCGTCTTGGAATTTTGCTTCTCCACGCCACGCATCATCATGCAGAGGTGATACGCTTCGATCACGACACCCACGCCGAGCGGGTCGAGGACCCGGCACAGCGCTTCGGCGACCTGATCAGTGAGCCGCTCCTGTACCTGCAAGCGGCGCGCGAACACCTCCACCACCCGCGGGATCTTCGACAACCCGACGATCTTGCCGCTCGGCAGGTAGGCGACGTGGGCTCTGCCGAAAAACGGGAGCATGTGGTGCTCACACATCGAGTAGATCTCGATATCGCGCACGCAGATCATGCTCTCGTGCTTCTCATGAAAGACCGCGTCTCCGACGACCTCCTCGACGTTCATGCCGTAGCCGCGCGTCAGCCACTTGAGCGAGGCCTCCACCCGCGCGGGCGTCTGCCGGAGTCCCTCGCGCTTGGGATCCTCCCCCAGCTGCTCCAGCATCTCGTGGACGAGCGTCTGGAACGGGATGCGCATCGCAGTGGGCTCCGTATGAGACTCGTGGAAGCTGTGCAGGCTCGCGGACTTCATTTGGTCTCTCGCCATACTCACGTTCCTTCGTAGTCGACGTAGATGCGCTCGGTCTCCCACAGGCGGATGCGCTTCAACCGGGCGGGAGCGACGGCGGGCGCGAGCACGCGCCAGCACACGACCGCGATGTTCTCCACGGTAGGGTTCAGCTCACGAAACCATGCCACGTCGAGATTGAGGTTCTTGTGGTCCATGTGGCGCACCAGGCACTCGGTCAGGATCTCCTTGAGGCGCCCGATGTCGAGTACGTACCCGGTCTCGGGGTCGATCTCGCCTTCCACCGACACGTCCAGATTGTAATTGTGGCCGTGAAAATTGGGGCTGTTGCAGATGCCAAACACACGCTCATTTTCCGCTTCACTCCAACGCGGATTCGCGAGACGATGCGCGGCATTGAAATGGACCCGTCGTGTCACTACGCATCTCGGCATACCTAAAGCTACTCGGCCAGGCGACGCAGGCGGGAGGCACGGCGCTCGCGGCACTATGGACCTTCCCGAGCATGCTGCTGTCGGCATTCCTCGTCGCCTGGGGCGCGGAAGCCGCGCAGTTTCTCATTTCCCAAGGCCTCGCGCTGGCGATCCTCGCGTGGCTGCAGACGCTGCCCGAGTTTGCCGTCGAGGCGGTGATCGCCTGGGAAGCGGGACGCAATCCCGAGCGCGCGCATCTCGCCATCGCGAATCTGACCGGAGCGATCCGGCTCCTGCTCGGCCTGGGCTGGCCGATGATCTATTTCGTTTTTGCGGCCGCCAGCCGGCGGCGCGGCGCCGCCACACACCTGCCGACGATCACGCTCGAGCCGGAGCACGCGATCGAGGTGATGGGTCTCGTCCCGCCGCTCCTGTACTTCGCGCTGGTGCTGTGGCGCCAGCGCCTCGGCTGGATCGACGCCGCGGTGCTCGTCGGGCTGTACGTCGCCTATCTCTGGGTCCTGATGCGCAATCCGCCGCGCGAAGTCGAGGCGATCGCCGATGCACCGCCGGTCTCACGCTGGGCGTACGGCCAGACCGGCTGGCGTCAGAAAGCCGCGATCGGCGGATTGTTCGGCGTGGGCGGAGTGCTGTTGTATGTGACCGCGCACCCGTTCCTGAACTCGATGATCGCACTCGCCACCGTCGTCGGAATCAGCCAGTTCTTCCTGGTGCAATGGGTCGCCCCGTTCCTGTCGGAGTTTCCGGAATTCGTCTCCACGTTCAGCTGGGCCCGGCGCGTGACGCGTGCTCCCATGGCGCTCATGAACATCGTGTCGAGCAATATCAATCAGTGGACCATTCTCGCCGCGATGATTCCGGTCGTGTACGGCTTCTCACACCTGCATCACCACGGGGTGTGGGCCGATTTCCCGCTCGACATCGCGCAACGCAACGAGCTCGCACTGACGTTGCTGCAAACGCTGCTGGGCGTGTTGCTGCTCGCAAACATGGAATTCGACTGGATGGACGCGACGGCGCTCTTCGTGCTGTGGGCCGTGCAGTTCACGCTGCCACACCTGCGCAGCGAGGTCATGGTGGCGTACGGCGTGTGGGCGGTCGTGCTCGTGATCGGCTTTGTGGTGAAAGGTCAACCGCTGCGGGCGCCGGCGTACTTCTGGCAGACCATCCGGCAAAAACGATCGGCCGGGACCACATAACATGGACCGGCCGATCGATTGCTACAGGAACGGAGAGGGTTATTGAAGCCCGAAAGTAATGATGGGTCCCTCACCACGAATTCTGTCTTCCCCACGGTGGGGGCATGACATGGGCCGCGGTATCCGGGTCCGCAATCGAGCTTGTTGGCTCAATAGTTTGATCTCCCCGTCCCTGGGTACTAGAATAGGCTTCGCACCCTAAAGGTCAATCGCCCTGAATCTCACACTGCTCGCCGCTGTCGTGATGCTGATCACATGGTTCTTGCTGCTGTTCGTGGCGCAAGTGCCGAGCGGCGCGATTCACCTGCTGTATGCAGGCGCGATCATCCTGATCGCCCGCCGCATCTTGATCGGCGCGCCGCGCTTCGTGTCGTGACGCTCGCCGCGCGCCCCTGGGACCCGGAGCTCGGGCCGCTGCAGGTGGCCACGCTGCGTCGCGTGCTCGAGCGCGAAGGCATGGTCACCGCGTGGTGGTCGGATCTCCCGGGCGCGCGGATGACCGAGCACGCGCACGCGTTTCCCGAAACGCGCTGGGTCGTCGAGGGTTTTCTGCGGGTCACGGCCGGCGCGGAGGCGGTCGACCTCGGGCCTGGGGACCGGCTCGACCTGCCGCCGAACCTGCCGCATACGATCGAAGTGCTCGGATTGGCGCAGGTCATCTACGTGAGCGGAACGCTGGATAAACAGGCGGTTGAGCGGTTGGGGGGGTCGCAAACCGCGTAACCGTCGAACCACCGCTTCAAAGCTGGTCACGGGCGGGCGGATGCGTTCGCCCCGTGCCGGTGCCGCACAACCCCACCCTGTGGCGCGGACGTACTGAACTCCAGGGAGGGCCGCGATCAGCGGAATTAGCGAGTCGGGCACCGAGGCCTCGAGAACCGGGTTAGGCGCCTGGTCAACTTCCAAGACACCGAGTGCGCGCAAGGCCTCTTTGTCCGTATCGGTGATCGCCCGTCGGTAGAAGATCTGCACGCGAGCGTCGAACTTGGTCGGATCGGGCACGGTGAACGCAGCGCTTGCTATTGCGGCGCGGCCTTTCACGAGCGCGCGGACCGCGCTGGTATCAAGTTCCGCGCGCAGGAGCGCGACCCGAAATTGGTAAAGTACGCGCCCCCCAACCGCCTGGACTGCGCGACCGTCCTCCGCAGTGGGTTTGCGGTTGTAGTCGCCTCGGCCCAGAGAGAGATCGACGATAACGCGCTTGGTCGTCGGTGGGCGGGGCTCCCATTCACAAACGAAGGCCAGTTCAGGGTAGAGCTTTTTAACGGGCGTGGCCTGAGCGAGCAGCGGGGTTGCGATGCACGCGACGACGAAGGGCAAAACGAGAAGGCAGGAGCGCTTCGACCAAGTCATGGCTGCGGCCTCACGGAGTGCGCGTAAACTGCGGGGCGCTGAAGAGAGATTCATTCCTTAATCTACGCGCGCCGCCAGCTTCAAGCGCTTGTTAGACGGCCCGCGCACGCGCACTCAAGGACTTCGCGATACGAGAGCAGATGCCCTTGATGTCACCGCGAAGCCCATCGACGCTAAGCAAATCGCGCCAGCGCCGCGCGCTAAGCAGGATCTCAAGATGGCGATACGCCTCGTCCAATTTGTCCCGCATCCAGAGAGACGCCCAGTCCTGCCCTTGGAGGAGAAATCGAATTTCCTTCGCGCGCGCAAGGCGCTTCGGATCCGGGCCTGGCTCGAGCGAGGCCATGGCCCGAAGCTCATCGAGCAGACTGAGAGCGTCGTCTTGACTGATGGCACGATGCTTCATGGGGCCGTCTAACGGATCGCGCTTAAGCTGCGGCGCGCTGAAGAAGGATTCATTCCTCAATCTACGCGCGCCAGCTTCAAGCGCGTGTTAGGCCGATGATGCTGGATGCGAAACGACATGGTCAAGCATCACGATCTTGCTTGTCATTGGACGGCGGACTCAAAGCGCGATCGGCTGGCCGCTCGAAGAACGCTTTGCTAGTCCCGGAAACCGCAATCTTCGCAAAGAGCAGAACGCCTCCCCACAGGCCCACGAGTCCCAAATACAAAAACCATGTACGAGCATCGGGATCAACGATCGCCGTGTAGGTAACAAGGACTCCGACTGGTAGGAACACAGTCGCAGCCACCAGGGCACACAATATCCTCTCACGCTTGCTGTATACGCGCATGATCTGGTATCATCGGCCTAACGGGGTGCGCCTAAGCTGCGGCGCGAGCTTTCAGTCTTCACAAACAGATGGCCTCCACAGCAGGACGGCGCCGCCAGCTTCAGGCGCATGTTAGGCAGTGCGCCGCCTGAGATGTTAATGCGCGGAGGCGACGCGGGTGTACGTCAGTGGGATACGCGCCCCCAGTGCGAAGACCGCTTGCAGACCGTCGCCGGTGCGTCGCAGGACCAGATGCGGCGGCGCCACCGCCACGCAACCCGCGTTTGGCGGGCATTCGAAGCCGACCTCGATTCGGCCCGCCGTGATTCGGAAGCCAAAGGCGCTCTCCGACCGCAGCGGACCCGACGAGGGCCCTCCGCTAACTGGCTCGCTCTCCCTAACCGTGATCAGAGTGCCGTGCCCGTCGGGCAAGAACTGCAAGGTGTCAGCGAAGACACGGACGTTTACAGACCCATTTGCGTACAAGAGGGCAGGCAGCGCGTCGCCAGCCACCCGCTGAAGTGCATAGGTGCCAGCGACATCGCGGGGGCTCAACGGCTCGCCGCACGCAACTGCAAGCGCCGCGCACAGAATGATCAATCGACTAGGCCGCCCTACGACCATATGTATCTCCCGGAGCATTATGTCATAGTGTACCCGCGGACTGGTGCTCAGGGTCACAAGCTCGCGGCGCATCTGCCTAACGGATCGCGCTTAAGGTGCCGCGCGCTGAAGAAAAAGGTGTCATTCAATATCC
>Ga0307290_10000122_pt1 | contig 28015 bp, 27 predicted proteins | sample ER_DNA_144_FD_194472 | JGI IMG/M metagenome (GOLD analysis project Ga0307290, IMG submission 194472) | Bulk soil microbial communities from the East River watershed near Crested Butte, Colorado, United States - ER_DNA_144 | ecosystem: Environmental > Terrestrial > Soil > Floodplain | place... | reverse complement strand
GGCGGGCGATTCGTGATCCGCTATGACCACCGCGACACCGGCCGCTCAGTCACCTATGACGTGGGATCCCCTGGCTACACGAGTTCCGACCTGGTCGCCGATGCGGTTGGCGTGCTGGGCGCCTACGGCGTTCCGGCCGCGCATGTGGTCGGCGTCTCAGCGGGCGGGGCGTTCGCGCAGCTGCTCGCGCTCGACTTCCCCGGCCGGGTGCTGTCACTCGCCCTCATCAGCACCTCTCCGGCGACACCGGGCGACCGTGAGCTCCCACCCCCAACCGAAGATTTCGCTCGGTTCGTGACAACGGCGACCGTGGACTGGTCGGACGCCGGATCGGTGATCGAGTACCTGGTCGACTACTCGCGCATGCTCGCGGGAGACCGGCGCCCGTTCGACGAGGCGGCGGTCCGCGAGCTCGTCCGTCGCGACGTCGAGCGGGCGCAGAACCTCGCGGCCACACAGAACCACAACGTCATCCCTGACGACGAGCGGTCGCATGAGCCCCTCTCCTCGATCGCGGTGCCGACGCTGGTCATCCACGGCACCGCCGATCCGATGTTCCCGCCCGAGCACGGGCAGGCACTGGCTGACGAGATCCCCGGCGCAAAACTCCTGCCGCTCGAGGGAGCCGGTCACGGCGTCGCACGAGCTGACTGGGAGGCCATCGCCCGGGCGATCCTCGAGCACACCGCCCGCACCGGCGTTCCAAACTGACGGACGAAGTGCCGCGAGCGAGAGTTGATCGCGAAAGCGGTCCCGATGTTCCGTCGTGTCCTATGGAGGTATCGGAGCCTCGCCACCGCGAGCCTCGGATCGGCGGCTGCGCAGGCTCTGTGGACCGAGGAGAAGAAGGTGACGCGATGACAGGGATGCGCCGGGCTTGGCAAGACTCATTGACCGTCCGCTCGAGTAGCGAGCGATCATTGTCGCGGCGCGGCGCCGGGCGTTAGCGTGCGGAGGTTAAGCCCTCGCCGGCGTCGTGATCCCTCCGCACAGGGAGGCTCATTGGCCTCACGCGCATGCACGCGCGCTCACTTGCGAGCACGTTTTCCAGGCCGCCAGTTCGAGTTCGGGGCTCGAGGCGCTGCTCGCCGGCCTTGAGGCGCGTCGCTCTCCTGCGTTCATTGCCCCGGCGTGCTCCGACTCCCCCGCTAGCGGTGCGCTTTCGGCCCGGACGTGCCGAAAGCTGCCGCGGGCTCGGCGGGGGTGCGGGCCGACATCACGATCACCGCAGTGGTTTCCGGCGAAAGGAGTGATTGCGATGTCGCAGCAGGGCCAGCTGATCCAGCTGACGAGAAGGGGTCGGGACGGAGAGCCCCTGTGGGCGTACCGGTACCGGGTGGGCGGCCGAGACTCGAAGCGAGTGCAACGTGGCGGGTTCGTTTCCGAGCGGGACGCGGCGGAGGCTCTGGAGCGGGAGCTGGAGCGGCTGCGGCGGGAGCGGCGAGTCGCAAGATCCCTCACGCTCGCCGAGCTGGTGGAGGTGTACCTCGCCCAGCACGACGTTGACCCGGTGACGATCGAGAAGCTGCGCTGGCTGCTTGGGAAGGCGGTTGCTGTCTTCGGCGATCGACCGGTCGGCGAGCTGTGCTCGCAGGAGATCGCCGCCTGGCGGATCGCCCTCTCATCCGGCTACCGGTTCGACGCCACGCAGGCGCTGCGGCAGGTACTCGCGCGCGCGGTGCTTTGGGGGATGATCGACGTCAACCCGGCCAAGCGCGGCGTCGATAACCCGTCGCCGCGGCGCAGGGAGCAGCGCCCGTTCGAGTCGTGGGCTGAGCTCGACGCGGTCGCCGCGAATCTGGAGCCCCGCTACCGGCTGATGGTGATCTTCGCGGCCGCGACCGGACTTCGTCCAGCCGAATGGCTCGCGCTCGAACGGCGCGACGTCGACCGAGCGGCGCGGGTCGTCTACGTCCGCCGCTCGTTCACGAAGGGTCGCTTGAAGTGCACGAAGACTGAGGCGAGCCGGAGGGCTGTGCCGTTGCAAGCGATCGCCCTGGATGCGATCGAACGCCAGCCGCCGAGTCCGAACAACCCGCTGCTGTTCCCCGGCGAGCGGGGCGGCTACCTCGACCTCCACAACTTCCGTGACCACCACTGGAAGCCGGCACAACTCGCCGCCGGGATCGAGCCTCTGCGCAGGATCTACGATCTCCGACACACCTTCGCCACCTTCGCGCTCCGTGCCGGCATCTCGACCTTCGATCTCTCTCGCTATATGGGAGCCAGCCTGACGATGATCGATCGGCATTACGGCCATCTCGCGCGCGACGGACGCGAGCACGCGATCCGCCTTCTGCACGGGCTCAGCGCCGGCCAACGTCCACGGTGGACGCTGGTGGACGCTGCGTGGACGTCAGAAGGTTCGAGCGCCGCCCGCCGAGACAACGCAACTAGCGGCTAAGCGGGCAGAAACACAGAGCCCTCTGACGGACTCGAACCGTCGACCCCCTCCTTACCATGGAGGTGCTCTACCAACTGAGCTAAGAGGGCGGGCGACCTCGTACTCTAGCCCGGGATGAAGCCGGCTGTTTCGGAGGGTTACGCCGACTTTCGCGGCCACCGCACCTGGTATCGCGTTGCCGGCGAGCTCGGGTCCGGGGCCACGCCGCTCCTCGCTTTGCACGGTGGCCCCGGGTCAACGCATCACTACTTCGCTCCCCTCGAAGGCCTCGCGGCCGAGCGGCCCGTCGTTCTCTACGACCAGATCGGCTGCGGCGGCTCGGACCACCCGCAGGACATCGAATGGTCCGTAGACGTCTTCCGCGAAGAGGTCGACGCAATGCGCAGGCAGTTGGGGCTCGAGCGGATCCATCTGCTCGGAACCTCATGGGGCGGGATGCTCGCCCTCGAGCACGTGCTCTCCGGTGCGGAGGGAATCGTCGGCCTCATTCTCAGCTCCACGCTGGCGAGCGTGGATCAATGGGCGACCGAGCAGATGAAGCTCCGCGACGCGCTTCCGCCCGACGTCGTCGACGTCTTCGAGCGCCACGAACGCGCCGGTACCTACGACGAACCCGAGTACGAAGAGGCGATGGAGGCGTACTTCGATCGCCACTTCTATCGAGGGCCCAAGCCGCGTGCGGAGCTCGAGCGCATGAGCGCCTCCAAGTCCGTCGAGGTCTACCGGGCAATGCAGGGACCCAACGAGTGGACCGTCACCGGAGCCCTGCGCGGGTGGGACGTGCGCGACCGTCTCGGCGAGATCAAGGTGCCCACGCTCGTGATCCGAGGCCGCCACGACATGAGCACGGACCCGATCGCCGCAACGCTGGTGAACGGCATCAAAGGGGCCAAAGAAGTCGTGCTGGAAAACAGCTCGCACACGCCGGTCCTCGAAGAAACAGACGAGTACCTCGCAGCAATCAGCAGCTTCATGCAAAAAGTCGAAACGCTTTAAGCGAGCAGCGGCGGGCTCTGCCCGTCGCGTGACCGTAGTCAGAGAGCGGTGGGAAGTCATCATGGCCCGCGAAGCGGGCCGGACTTCCCAGCGTTATGGGGGCGGGAGGATTCGAACCTCCGTAGGCTGAGCCGACGGGTTTACAGCCCGTTCCCTTTGGCCACTCGGGCACACCCCCGGGACGAAGGATTCTAGCCGTGCTCTATCGAGAGCCTTTCCGCCGCCGTGCCGGGCTTCGCCCGCTGCGACCTTGGACGCTGCGGGCGCAGGAATCATGGCCGCGAAGCGGCCGGACTTTGTGGCGTCCCTGGCGTAGCCTTGTGCCGTGGAGCGCTATGACGTTGCGATCGTCGGGGCCGGCCCAGCGGGATCCACGGCGGCTTATCGCCTCGCACGCTCGCGCGCGCGCGTCTTACTAATAGACAAGGTTCGTTTCCCGCGGGACAAGCCGTGCGGCGGCGGCCTGACGATGAGGGCCGTCCGCCAGCTGCCTTTCTCGGTCGAGCCCGTGGTGGAAGACAGGATCACGCGCACGCGCTGCCGGCTGCGATACGGGCCGAAGATCGAACATGAATCCGCTCAGGTGCTTTGCCTGATGACGCAGCGCCGGCGGCTGGACGCATTCCTGGTGGAGCGGGCGGTGGCCGCGGGGGCCGAGTTTCGCGACGGTGTCCACGTCGCGGTCGACTCCGAGACCGAGTTGCGTGTCGACGGCCAACCTGTGGAGGTCGGCGCGGTGATCGGCGCCGACGGTGCGAACGGGATCACCGCTCGCTCACTCGGGCTCGGCGGCGCGATCGTCAACGGCGTCGCGCTCGAGGGCAACCTGCCTTACGAAGATCTTCCGCGCGGCTCGTGGCACGGGAGGCTCGTTCTCGAGCTGGGTACCGTGCCGGGGGGCTACGGCTGGATCTTCCCGAAGGGCGACCATGTCAACGTGGGGGTCGGTGGCTGGGGTCACCAGGGGCCCCAGCTGCGCCGCCATCTGCAGGTTCTGTGCGAGCACTACGGCATCGAGCTGCGGCAGCTCTCCGACCTACGTGGTCATCGCCTGCCGATGCGACGGCCGGCGACTGTGCTCGCCCGAGGCCGCGCTCTGGTCGTCGGCGACGCCGCCGGCGCACTCGACCCGGTCTCCGGCGACGGCATCTACGAGGCGCTTATCACCGCCCGGCTCGCCGCCGAGCACACACTCGAGCTGCTTCGCGGCGGCGCCGGGAGCCTCGAGCCCTACGACGCCGCGGTCAGGCGCGAGCTCGATCCGCTCGCGTCCGCGGGATGGGGAGCGAAAGTCGCACTCGACCGCTACCCGCGCGCCGTCTTTGCCGTGATGCGTCTTCCCGCCACCTGGCGGGTGCTCGAGAAGCTCATGCTGGGCGAGGTCTCCCATCCCGGGGAGGCCAGAGGGACCGGCCTGAGGGCGATGCAGGTGATCGAGACTCTCGGGCGCCTGGCCCGCAAGCCTCGGTCCGCCGCGGCCTAAGCGGCGCGAAGGCGCCGACTCGGCGGCGCCGTATAGAGGCCACGTGGGCTTTGCCCATGTGGCCGTCTAAACCATCGCGCGGTGTGCCATACGGGTTGAACCTGCCTAAAGCGACCGGAACGCCCTGCCGATGCATGGGTGCCCGCCATGGAGCTCAATCCCCTGCTCAAACGCGCCGTTGAACTCGGCGCCAGCGACATCCACCTGAAGGTCGGCCTGCCGCCGATCCTCCGGCGCGACGGCGCGCTCAGCCCTCTCGAGGAGTCCGCGATCTTGGTCGACCGGGACATGGAGGATCTGATCGAGCTGGTGGGGAAGCGCTCACCCGAGCGCCTCGAGACGTTCAAGCAGACGGGCGACCTCGACATCGCCTACCAGGACGACGATCTCCCGCGATTCCGCGTCAATGCCTTCAAGCAGCGTGGGCACATCTCATTCGCGTTCCGCGTCATCCCCAAGAACGTCCCCAACTTCGAGACGCTCGGCCTCCCGCCCGGTATTCGCCGCCTTGCCGAAGAGCACCGCGGGCTGGTGCTGGTGACCGGCGCCACCGGCTCGGGCAAGTCGACAACTCTCGCTGCGATGGTCGATCACATCAACCGGTCGCGGCAGCAGCACATCGTCACGATCGAGGACCCGATCGAGATCCTGCACAGCGACCACTCGTGCATCGTCAACCAGCGCGAGGTCGGGCTCGACACCACGGACTTCATGCAGGCCCTCCGGCGAGCACTCCGCCAGGATCCCGACGTCATCCTGATCGGCGAGCTGCGCGACGCAGAAACGGCGCAGACAGCGCTGCAGGCCGCCGAATCCGGACACCTCGTCCTCTCGACGCTCCACACCGTCGATGCGGCGGAGACCATCGGCCGCATGGTCGAGTTCTTTCCCGAAGGGAAGCAGCAGATGATCCGTTCGATCATGGCGGGTGTTCTGCGCGGCGTCGTCAGCCAGCGCCTCCTGCCTCGCATCGACGGCGGCCGGATCGCCGCGGTCGAGGTGATGGTGACCAACATGCGCATCGCGGATCTCATTCGCGAGAACCAGCCCGAGGCGATCACCGACGCGATCGAGGAGGGCTCGTTCTTCGATATGCAGTCCTTCTCCAAGGCGCTCATCGATCTCGTCGTCTCGGGCAGCGTCGACCAGGAGGTCGCGGCGAACGCCGCCACGAACCGCCACGACTTCCTGGTCACACTCGAGCGTGCGCTGAAGCAGCAGAAGGCCGACGTCGCGGCCGTGGAAAGGGAGACGAAGGCCCAAGAGGAGCAAGCACGCGAGCCGGAGCCCGAGCCTGCGCCTGAGCCCGAGCCCGAGCACGGGATTCCGGCGCTCCGTCTCGCCAAAACCGGGGACTGATGCGCCTCCTCGTCACTGCGGCCGTCGGCCTGACTTTGCTCGCCGGCTCGGCTCGAGCAGCGGGCCCTCCCGTGCTCGGCTTCTCCATCTCTTCCGGCGCGCAGTCCGGACTCCAGCGCGTCTCCTTGCCGAGCGCCGCCACGCCGAATGTGCCGGGCTCGATCTCGGTGCCCGTCTCCTTCACGTCTCCGCCCGCAAGCCCACAGCAGTTGCCGCTCTCGACTCTGCACGTTCTCTGGCAGCAAGCCGGCGCCGCGTATGGGATTCCTTGGCAGGTCCTCGCCTCGATCAACAAGATCGAGTCCAACTTCGGCCAGAACATGGGGCCGAGCTCGGCCGGGGCGGTGGGCTGGATGCAGTTCATGCCTTCGACCTGGCTGCGGTGGGGAGTGGACGCGGACGGCGACGGGATCGCAGATCCGTGGAATGCAACCGATGCCGTCTACGCCGCCGCTCGCTATCTCGCCGCCGCCGGCGGCCAGACCGACATCGCGCGCGGCGTCTTCGCGTACAACCACGCGGACTGGTACGTCCGCGAGGTGCTCGATCTCGCCAGGGTCTACGGCCAGGGCGGGATCACGCAGACGGTCGACCTGCAGCAGGTCCAGGCAAAGCTCGACGAAGCGCGGCGCGAGGTCGTTCGCGCCAACGAGCAGCTCCTGGCCGCACAGGACTCCGAGCAACGACTCCAGAAGGTTTCAAAGGGGCTGCATGAACGTGTGGGCGCTGCCGCGTTGCTCTCGGATCGTCTTGCGGCGGAGCGGCGGGCCGTCCTTTACGACGCCCATGTCGATGAGGCCCACGCCGCCACCGCGGCTGCTCGGGCGAACCTCGAGCAGGCGCAGTCGGCGCTCGCGAGCGCGACCCAGAGCGCCCAGGCTCCCTCGTTCGCGCAGGGCGTGGGGACGCTGATGGGAGCGGCCTCCTATCACGACAACTACGTGTTTCCCGTGGGCGGTGGACCGCAGCTCGTCTCCGTTGCCCATACGCATCACGACTATCCCGCTGCGGACATCGCCGCCCCGGAGGGATCGCCGGTGTACGCCATCTCGAACGCCGTCGTGCTGAACGCCTGGCACACGGCCGACCCGCGCTGCGGCATCGGCCTGACCATTCGCACGGAGGACGGGCTCGTGTGGACCTATTGCCACCTGGCTTTCCTCGAGCCTTCGGTCGTGGACGGGATCTCCCTGGCGGCCGGAGCACAGATCGGGCTCGTCGGCTCGACAGGGCACGCGACCGGCCCGCACCTCCACTTGCAGCTGCAGCCGCCGACCGAATTCCCGCAGAACCAACCCTGGTTCCAGAGCTTCGCGGGCAGCGCCTTCAGCTGGCAGGACGCGCCGACGCCGCTCGAATTGCCCGACGCCAGCCCGATCTCTCCCCGCGTCTTCTCCGTCGTCCCTGAGTCGAGGGATGCCGTCGTCGGCTTCACTCGTGGTGGGGCTTGAGTTCAAGCCGCTCCCTGCCGATTCGCGAAGCATGGCTCTGCGGATAGCCACCCGCTTGCCGCGCCTTGCGATCGTGGGCGTGGTCCTGCTGCTCGCCAGCGCGACGCTTGCCGTCGGCGCAGCGAAGCGCATGACCGCAGTCCCGGCGGGCGCTCCGGCGCCGGTCGCCGCCGCCACGCTCGTCGTTCCGGATCTGTCCGGCCAGGCATTCGTCTTTGCCAAGGGAACGCTCGAAGACACCGGGTTCGCCTGGCAGGTCATCGGCTCCGTGCACGGGTATGCGGCGAACAAGGTCGCCCGCCAGTCGCCCCCCGCCGGCACGCGCGTACGCGATACCGGCGCACCCACGATCTCCGTCACCCTCAAGCGCACCGCCTATGCCGAGAAGGGCAGTCCGGAGGACGTCTCTCCGTATGTCGGCACGCCCGTCCAACCCATCTCGCTCGCGTCGACCTCCGTCAGTCCGGCCGCGCCCGTTCCTGCCGCTCTCAAGGCGGCGCAGACGAAGCCGGCAACGAAGTCGGCCGAGCCCAAGCCGGCAACGCAGACGGCCGAGCCGAAGCCCGCAACGAAGACGGCTGGGCGCTCGCCCGCGTTCGTCGCGGCCGGCGCACCGACCGAACCATTGAACGAGATGCCGCTCGCCCAGCGCGCAGAGTTGCTGTCAGCGTGGCTCGGGGCGCATAGGAAGACCAGGGCCAACGTGCGCCACTACCTCTACCAACACAGTTGGATCGTCACCGGCGCATCGTTCGGCTGGTGGCACGGAGCCGAAGCGCTCCGGAAGCTGATCGCCGCCGACCGAATTGCGCAGCACCGTTGGGGCATCGGCAAGAAGAGCGAGCTCGTCGCCCGCAGAGCGCTCGCGGGCGTCGAGGCGAGAACCAAGTGATCAACCGTCTGCGCGCTTTGCGCCTCAGGGGAGAGGGCGGCTACAGCCTCGTCGAGATGCTCACGGTGATGGTGATCATGAGCATCGTCTTCGCCGGCGTCACGGCGGTCTTCGTCGCCGGTTCGAAGGCGCAGGCCGATCAGGACCGACGCTTTCAGGCGCAGCTCACCACCCGTCTTGCCCTGGACAAGATCCGCCGCGACATCCATTGCGCGAGCGACGTCACTCCGTATGCGACCAACTCCGTCACGCTCAAGATCACGGGCTGCAGCGGCGGTGACATCAGCTGGTGCACGGTCGCGGTCTCGGGCTATACGAACCGCTACGCGCTCTACCGACAGGCGGGGACGAGCTGCAGTGCGTCAGGGACCAAGATTGCCGACTACCTCACATCGGCAAGCGCCTTCCCCGCCTTCGCTCACACCTCCGGCTGCCTCTGTCTCGCCTCGCTCCGGGTGGACTTCACTGTGAGCGTCAAGAGCAGCACAACGGTCGACACCTACGACCTCGGGGACACCATCTACCTCCGGAACAGCACGAGGATCTGAAATGGCGCGACTGCGAAAACGGCTGGGAGAAGAGCGCGGGTTCGCGCTCGTCATCGCACTGGCCGTGACGGTCGTCTTCAGCATGACCGTCGTCACGGTGATCGAGTCTGCAACCTCGAACTCGCGCAGCTCGGACCGCTCGAAGGGCAGGATCTCGGCCTACAGCCTGGCCGAGGCGGGCATCAACAACGCCGCCTCGATCCTCGCCAAGAACAACGCCTACGACCAGCACGTCCTTCATCCGCAGGGAAGCTATTCCCCGGCGGATTGTGCGAGCCCGCCCGCCAACCCGACCGGCGCCGCCCTGCTGGGCAACACCTGCTCGCCCTACACGTGGAGCTACGACGGCGGAACGACCACGATGTGGGGCTGGCTCGACTCGAACACTTCGAACTGGACGATCACCTCGACAGGCTCGGTGCGCAACGCCTTCGGCGGGGTGGCAACGACGCGCACGCTCACCGCGACGGTGCATATTCGAGCTCAGGCATCTCAGCTGAATGTCGTGCCAGCCTGGAACTACGTCTTTGTAAAGGACACGACGCCGAATGTCTGCAACGTGACACTCGACCAGACTACGAGTCTGAGCTCGTCGCTCTACGTCGAGGGGAACCTCTGCTTCAAGAACTCGGCCGGCATCAGCGAGACCAACGCCGCCGACCCGGTCCTGCTCGAGGTGCGCGGAAAGCTCGTGTGGCTGAGCGGAGCGTCGAAGGGGGTAGGGCAGTCGTCCCCGTTGCAAGAGGTCACGTCGGCGAAGATCGGTGGCGGCTGCACCAGCGGCGCGGTCACCAACGCTGGTCATACCTGCTCACCGTCATCGCCGACGAACGACTACTTCTACGTCAAGTCCGGCGGTTACAGCACGAGTGCTCCCGCCATCAACGCACCGACTCTCACCTCCACCGATTGGGACGGCTATTACGCGAACGCGACGATCAGTCGTCTGAAGCCTTGCAATTCGGGCGGCCTTGCCGGAACGGCCTTCGACAACGACACGACTCGAAACACGAGCCTCCCCTCGACGTTCGTCCTGACATCAGGCTCGAACTACACCTGCCGAACCACGAACGGCAGCGGAGCCGTCGTCGGAGAGCTCGACTGGAACGCGTCCACACGAATACTCGACGTTCGCGGGACGGTCTTCATCGACGGAAATCTCTCCGTCGACGGAGTCGTGAAGTACCGCGGCGTGAACGCCGCCGGCAGCCATCCCGCCGGCGCGGACGGCTCGGACGGGACGGGCGGGCAGATGGTCATGTACGTCTCGGGAACCGTCTCGATGTCGAACACCGGTGTCTTCTGCGGCTGGAACAGCACCAGCGACACCTCGGCGTATTCGGGAGGAACTTGTGACTTCAACGCATGGACTCCGGCGAATTCGATGTTCATGTTCATCGCCGGCGGGGGCGTGACCCTCAGCCAGGGCTCCTATTTCCAGGGCGCGCTCTTCACGGCGGGGAACGTCTCGCTCGGCCAGTCCGCCCAGACAGAAGGCCCGATCATCGCCGGTAGCTTGACCCTCGGTCAGAGCGTCAAGATGAAGCCCCTTCCCGGGCTCGCCGATCTTCCGCTCGGCGCACCCGGTAACCCGAACACCTCGGGCGTGCCGGAAGCACCTTCGTACGGCGCGGGCTAGCACTGCAAGGAAAGAGGCATCCCTCAACCCAGGGACGGCGGGTGCCGATAGCAAGTACCGTGGATCTCGCCCTTGCTGCTGTTGTTTTTGCCCCTGCGCTTGCGCTCGGGAGCTTCCTGAACGTCGTCGCCGCACGCGTGCCGCTGCGGCGGTCGATCGTGCGGCCACCCTCGGCCTGCATGTCGTGTAGCCGGGAGATCGCCTGGTACGACAACGTGCCGCTCCTGTCGTACTTCCTGCTCCGAGGCCACTGCCGCCACTGCCAGGCGCGAATCCCGTTCCTCTATCCGGCCGTCGAGCTCGTCACCGCCTTGCTTCTCGCCGGCTGTGTGCTCGCGTTCGGACTGACGGCAAAGGCCGCGATCGCCGCATTCTTCTGCGCCGTGCTCGTGGCCGTGTCGGCGATCGACCTCGAGCACCGCATCATCCCCAACCGCATCGTCCTACCGGCAACGGTGGTCGTGCTTGTCGCGAACAGCGCGTGGGATCTCAGCCCGGAATGGGCTCTCGCTGCCCTCGCCGCCTCGGGCTTCCTCTTCGCGGCGGCTCTCGCCTACCCCGCCGGAATGGGCATGGGTGACGTGAAGCTCGCGCTGCTGATGGGGGCCGCTCTCGGACGCACAGTGTCTGTCGCCCTGATGGTCGGAATGCTGGCCGCTCTCGTGCCCAGCGTCGTGCTGCTCGTCCGCCACGGGTCGAAGGCCCGCAAGATGGGAATCCCGTTCGGCCCGTTCCTCGCGATCGGCTCGGTCGTCGCCCTCTTCTGGGGGCACGAGATCCTGTACGCGTACTTCTCGTCGTTGCGTTAGTGCTGCGCGCCTAGGGCTCGTCCGAGACGACTTGCGGGAAGCCGTGCCGGCAGCTCTTTGAGGACCAACCCTGCCCCGACAAGGACGAGTGCCTCTACCTCGAGCCAGTACCAGCCGAAGGAGACGGGATCGAGGGCCAGCCTCACGAGCGCGACTCCAAGCGGGGCGAGCCACAACGCATGCAAACTGCGGCGCAGTGCAAACGCGAGCGCGGCGCCTGCACCGACGGCGAGCGAAGCCTGCGCGAGCCTGAGTGGCCAGCCGAAGTGAGCGCCCGGCCCGACGATCAGGCCGATCACCGTTCCAGACGTCACTCGCCACTCGTAGTCGAACATCCGGAACGTCCCGGAAAGCGCGAACGGCGCGAGCATCGCGGCCACCACGGCCGCCTGGACGCAGGCCCCCGCCAGCGCGCGCGTCAGCCTCGGAGCCAGCACCAGCACCGCGACGCCGAGCACGCCCCACAACTCGAAGCCCGCGGACAAGCCGACGAGCGCACCGGCGGTCACCACTCGACCTTGGCGAGCCCAGAGGCCGGCGAGCACCCACAGGAGCGGAATGACCGCCTCGGCCGGATGGCCGTAGACGAACGCGATGTGCGTCAGGCCTGATGCGACCGCCAGCAACCCGACGGCAAGCCGGGCTCGGTTGGAGAGCCCGAGCCTGCCGAGTACATAAAGGAGTAGCGCGGCGACCCCAAGCTCGATCACGAACGCGAGTGCTCCCAGGTTGCGGACGGCACCGAACAACGCCAGCTGCAGAGGGCCCGACTGCAGCTGGGGGTCGGCGAAGGTGTCCGCCCAGCCCCCGGAGAGCAGCTGTTCGCCCTTGTGGACGAAGTAGACGAGGTCGCCGGAATCCGTCCCCCGGTCGAGGTAGGCGAGGCCGGCAGCCGGCGCGAGGACGGGTACCCACAGCCGAGCGAGTGGCGAACGCAGAAAGTCCCTCATCTAGGGCGATATCGGCCTATGGAGGGGTGAGGTTGAGGGAGCCGGGATCAAGGCATGGGCGGCTCCTGCCGATACCTCGAACGAGGGATACATGGACATCGAACGCCCACCGAATCTGCGCACTCCGGGCACCGAGCCCGGCCCTGCGACGTCGCCCGGCGGCTCGGGAATCGGCAGCCCTCCGCCGCCGATCAATGCGCTCGCCGAGCTCGTCGCGGACCTGATCGCCGCCACCGGCCTCGTCCCGGCGGACAAGCTGGCCCAGGTTCGGAGCGCCGCGGGGATGGGCTCCTTTGCGCACGCCCTGGTTGAACAGAACGTCGCTTCGAGCGAGGGGCTTGCCCGCACGCTTGCGGCCCGATACCAGATGCCGCTCGTCGACCTGGCTCTGACCGGCGTCCAGGACGAGGCGAGCGGTGAGATTGCACTCCACGTGCTCGAGCGACTCGTGGCCATTCCGTACGCACTCGAGGACGGGACGCTCAAGGTAGCTGTTGGCGATCCCGGCAACATCCAGGGGATCGACGAGCTGCGGCTCGCGACGCGCTACCCGCTCGACATCGGCGTGGCGGCCCGCGACGACATCTTCGTCGAGATCCGCCGTCTGGCCCGTGCCTCCGAGGCGTTCGGCGCGCGCGCCGCCGTCGAGGGCGAGCTGACTCTGGAAGAGGAGCTGGAGGAGGAGGCCGACGATCTCGAGGTCGACGACGGCATTTCCGACGCGCCGCTAGTCCGCCTCGTCAACTCCGTGATCTTCCAGGCCGCCGAGGATGGGGCCTCCGACGTCCACTTCGAGCCGCAGGAGGACGCGCTGCTCGTCCGCTTCCGAGTGGACGGCGTGCTGCACGAGGTTCAGCGGATCCCGAGGCGCATGATGCCGGGCGTCCTCACCCGTCTGAAGGTGCTCGCGAAGCTGGACATCGCCGAGCGGCGCAAGCCTCAGGACGGACGCATCTCACTGAACGCTGCAGCCGCGGGCCGCACCCTGGATGTTCGTGTCGCGACGCTGCCCACGGTCGAAGGCGAGTCGATCGTCATGCGACTGCTGGACAAGTCGAAGAAGGCGCCGACCCTCGAGGAACTGGGCATGTCGGACGACATGCGGGCGACGCTCGAGACGATGATCCGCAAGCCCACCGGCGCCCTGCTCGTCACAGGACCCACGGGCTCCGGTAAGTCGACGACTCTCTACGCAGCGCTGACCGAGATCAACCGGCCCGAGATCAACATCATCACGGTCGAGGATCCGGTCGAATACCGCCTCGGCGGCGTCAACCAGGTTCAGATCAACCAGAAGGCCGGTCTCACGTTCGCGACCGCTTTGCGGTCGATCCTGCGTTCCGACCCCGACGTGGTGATGGTCGGTGAGATCCGGGACGGCGAGACCGCCAAGATTTCGATCGAGGCTGCCTTGACGGGCCACCTCGTCCTCTCGACGCTGCACACGAACGACGCGCCGCAGGCGCTGACGCGTCTTGGCGAGATGGGCGTGGAGCCGTTCCTGATCGGCGCCGCGGTCTCGGCCGTGCTCGCACAGCGGCTGGCGCGAAAGCTCTGCTCGCACTGTTGCGAGATGTACCAGCCGTCCGTCGACGAGCTGATCAAGGCGCGAGTCTCCCGCGAGGTCGCCGCTGCCAGCGACGGGATGGTCTTCTACCGCAAGAAGGGCTGCCCCAGGTGCAACCAGTCCGGCTACAAGGGCCGGATCGGCGTCTACCAGCTGCTGACGATGAGCGAGCAGCTCGAGAGCCTGGCCGTTAGCAAGGCGAGCCGTGAGGACATCGAGCGCGCCGCGATCGGCGAAGGCATGCGCACCCTGTGGGACGACGGCCTCGCCAAAGTCGCGGCCGGTCTAACGTCCATCGAAGAGCTCGCCCGCGTCTCTATCTAAGCCGCAAGATCCGGCCCGCTTTGCGGGTCATGATGATCTTGCGGCTGAGGGGCGCTCAGTGAGCAGAGGCCGGCAAAGCCGGCCTCTGCGGCGGATGCCTATCTGGATTCGGACGGCTGGGAAGATCCGATCTGGCTGGGCCGTCTGGCCTCCAGGTGGGAGCGAACCGGGGCAGTATCTCTTTCAACGCATATGGCGTTGAAACCATATGACGCGAGGTCTCGTCCTCATTTGCGCCTGCTTGCTCGTCGTCCTGACCATCGCAGCCAGCGCTGCGCCTGCGAAGCGGGCAGATGCCTGCACGTGGGGCGCCTCCTCGATCGTCGTGGAGGAGGTCAACGGCCAGCTCGTCCAGAGCGAACCGGCGACGACGGGATGCATCCCTTAAGCCTTTCGCCGCGAAGGCGGGCCTTGCCCGACTTCGCTCGTGACCGAGCTCCGTTAGCCCAATCCCAGTGAAATCATCATGCCCGGCGAAGCCGGGCGGATTTCACTGGGCGTGGACGTCGCAGCCGAGGACCATCAAGGCCTCGACTGCTTCGGTCATGAAGGCTGTCGCCTGGTGGACGTCGGCGAAGGTGTACGGCCCCGGGCGGGTTGGCTCGGCGCTACGGCCGCCGGCCGGATAGACCTCAGCCTCGATGACACACGAGTCGCCGTAGTCCACAGCACGGAGGACCGCAACGGAACGGCCGTCACGGCGGGCGTGCCGGACGAAGAGCTCACGCGCTCCCGCAGCCTCGGGGGCCGCGTCCGTCATGCCCCGTGGGCGGCGTTCTGGGCAGCCTGCGCGACAGTCTCCTTGTCGGCGAAGCCATTGATCTTGGCGACGAGGGTTCCGGGCCGGGTGTAGACGAGAAAGCCAGGATCAGGGAGCAGGCCCAGCGTCTGCGTCAGCTTGCCGACCTGGGCCTCGCTGAGGACGTTCAGCCCGACGAATCCCACGCCCGCGATCCGTGCGCCGGCTCGCGCTTCGGCGAAGGCGATCCCGTCGACGTCCGAGTACGGGTTGTAGAGCGCCACAACCACGATCTGTTTGCGCCCCAACGCCGCCGCGAGCGGGTTGGGGAGGCCCGCCGCTATCGCGGCGAGGACTGCCGCAGGTTGTTCCGGCGCCTTCGGGGCCGCAGCGACGTGGGGCGTTGCCTTCGGCGTTGTTGCCTTCGGCTTCGTCGCGTGGCTCGAGTGCTTCTTCGGAGCCGCGGTCGTCTGCTTCTTCGATCCGAGCCCGAAGGGGTGGTGCTTGATTACGTGAGGGGTAGCAGCCGCCGTGCTCCCGCCGTGTCCGAGCGTGGTCATCCCACCGCCGATCAACACCGCAGCAAGCAGCGCGAGCAGGGCGGCATATCGGACCGGGGGCGAAAGCGCGAAGGTCACGGAATCTCTATCGGCAGCGAAAAGGAGTGACTTGAAAGACGAAGGGCGCGGTCTCCCGCGCCCTTCGAGCTTCGTGGACTGCTCCTGACTACGGGCAGAGTCCGGAGACGATGTCGGCGCCGGGGCCGGCCTTGTTCCAGGCCTTCGCGCCGACGGTGCTGTCGACGCAGTAGGTCACGGAGGTCGCCGTCTGGATGTGCAGCTTGGTCGGGACGATCGCCGAGTCGTAGGCCTGCAGCAGCGAGACCGTCATACCCGCATAACCGGCGGAGTTGGCGGTGCCCAGGTTGTCGGCGTTATACGCCTCGACAGCCGGGATCGCGGCGCGAACGTTGGCCTTGGCGGCCGAGTTGTTCGCACGATCCCTGAAGCTCAGGTACGACGGGATCGCGATCGCGAGCAGGATGCCGAGAATGATGATGACAACGAGAAGCTCGATGAGGGTGAAACCGCTCTCCTCACCCTGGAGTCTCTTCATCAGTTTCGTGTGCATGATCTTCTTGCTCCTTTTCGGGACGGAAGAAATCAGCCGCGAGCGAAGTGCCCGAGCCCGATCTCGTGGCCGCTTGGTTTACGGACAGGCTCCGGAGACGATGTCGGCGCCGGGGCCAGACTTGCTCCAGACTTTGCCGCCGACGGTGCTGTCGACGCAGTAGGTCACGGAGGTCGCCGTCTGGATGTTCAGCTTGGTCGGGACGATCGCCGAGTCGTAGGCCTGCAGCAGCGAGACCGTCATACCCGCATAACCCGCGGAGTTGCCCGTGCTGAGGTTGTCGGCGTTGTAGGCCTCGACAGCCGGGATCGCGGCGCGAACGTTGGCCTTGGCGGCCGAGTTGTTCGCACGATCCCGGAAGCTCAGGTACGAGGGGATCGCGATCGCGAGCAGGATGCCGAGAATGATGATGACAACGAGAAGCTCGATGAGCGTGAAACCGCTTTCCTCACCAGCGAGCCGCTGTCGAATCTTGCTGGTCATGCAGGTGCTCCTTCCATGGGGAACGGACGAACAGAGTGGCCACACTGCATCGGCCGAATCACCCACGGTGGGTAACCCTCGATGGGGTGAACGTGCCTTTTGAAAACCACCTGCTCCTAGAGAGGTAAAGGCCGCGCCACGGCCTGCCGATGACTCGTTCGAGTTATGCGGCCGGTGAATTCAATCGATGAGCTCCTGGAGCACATGGTGACGCGCAACGCGTCGGACCTCCATGTGACCGTTGGGACGCCCCCTGTCATTCGCGTGCGTGGAGAAGTCGAGCGCGTGGAGGAGTACGCACCACTGACGCCGGAGGAGACGCAGGAGCTCCTCTACCGGATCCTCTCGAGCGAGCAGCAGAAGAACTTCGAGATCAAGCGGCAGCTCGATTTCTCCCACTCGATCCCCGGCTTGGCCCGTTTCCGCGTGAACGTCTATTTCCAGCGGGAGTCGATCGGCGCGGCCTTCCGCCTGATCCCGGCCGAGATCAAGACACTGGAGGAGCTCGGCATCCCGGCGACGCTGCACCAGCTCGCCGAGAAGCCGCGCGGCCTCGTCCTCGTCACCGGCCCGACCGGCTCCGGTAAGTCGACGACGCTCGCCGCGCTCATCGACGAGATCAACCGAAACCGCTCGGAGCACATCCTCACGATCGAGGACCCGATCGAGTTTCTGCACCGCCACAAACGTTGCATTGTCAACCAGCGCGAGATCGGGCCTGACGCATCGAGCTTCGGCGAGGCTTTGCGCGCAGCGCTCCGCCAGGACCCCGACGTGATCCTCGTCGGCGAGATGCGCGACCTCGAGACGATCTCGACCGCCCTGACCGCTGCCGAGACCGGTCACCTCGTCTTCGGGACGCTGCACACGCAGAGCGCGCCCTCGACGATCGACCGCATCATCGACGTCTTCCCGGCCGAGCAGCAGGAGCAGATCCGAATTCAGATTGCCAGCTCGCTGCAGGGCGTGGTCACCCAGACGCTGCTTCCGACCGCCGACGGAATGGGGCGCGTTCCCGCACTCGAGGTCTTGCTGCCGGACGACGCCGTCCGCAACCTCATCCGCCAGGGCAAGGTCGAGCAGATCTACTCGGTGATGCAGACGAACACGAGCCGCGGCATGCAGACGATGGAGCAGTCGCTGGCGGATCTGATCACGCGCGGCGTCGTCGAGCTCGAGGTCGGTCTCACACGTTCCAGCCGGCCCGCCCAGCTCATCGGTGTGCTCGAGCGCGCCGGTTTCCCCGTCGAACCTCCGCCCGATCTCAGCCAGCCGCTCGACGAGCAGCCGCTCGGCGCCGGACTCCGCGTCGCCGGGACCTAGTGATGGACGACCAGTCGCTCTGGAAGAAGGAGTTGTCCTTCGGGCGCAAGCCGAATGACCAGACGGACGATGACGGCTCAACGGCATCCGACGAGAAGCCGACGTCCCTATGGAAGAAGGAGCTCTCGCTCCAGCGCCAGCCGAAGGGCGAGGTCGAAGGCAATGTCACCCCGGACACGCCCGTGGAGGAGTCGGTCGTCGAAGAGCCTGTCGCGGAAGAGCCTGCCGTCGAAGAGCCTGCCGTCGAAGAGCCTGCCGTCGAAGAGCCTGCCGTCGAAGAGCCTGCCGTCGAAGAGCCTGCCGTCGAAGAGCCTGCCGCTACGGAGCCGGAAGTCCCCGAGGAGACCGTTTGGAAGAAGGAGGTCAGCTTCGCTGCCAGGGCGTCGTCGGACGATCAGCCGGTAGAAGCCGATCCGGTCGTCGCGGAAGCGACTGCCGCGGCCGCTGACGTCCCGGACACAGATCCCGAGCCGAGGCAGGAGTCGGAGGTCTGGACGAAGGAGGTGTCGTTCAGTCGCACACCGGAGGTCGAGGCTGTCGCCGCGCCGTCCGCTGACGAAGCGCTCGCTGCCGAAGAGGAGTCCCCCGTCATCGAACGCGCCGTTGACCACGAGCCCGTCGTAGCCGAGCCCGTCGTAGCCGAAGAGCAAATCTCAGAGGAGGCTGTGGTCCCCGAGACTCTTGCGAGCGCCGAGGTCGAGGCGGAACCATGGAATGCACCGCCGTCGTTGCCGCCGGCGCCTTTCGCCGAAACTCCGACAGCGATCGTCTCCGCACCTACTCCGTCGGTAGACGTCCACCCACCGGTCGCCGCAGCCGACCTGCCGCGCCTGGCCGATGAGGCCCCGAAGGTGCCGTTCTGGAAGAAGGAGCTTTCGCTAGGAAGCAAGAAGCGCGGCAAGCCGGACGAAGCGCCGACCGCGATCGTTCCGGTCGCAACTCCGGCAGACGTCCACCCACCGGTCGCTGCGGCCGATCTGCCGCCGCTGGCTGACGACGCCCCGAAGGCGCCGTTCTGGAAGAAGGAGCTCTCGCTCGGCGGCAAGAAGCGCGACAAGCCGGTCAAGGAGCGCAAGCAGAAGGCCCCGAAAGTGAAGGCCGAGCGCACTTCGAGGACCAAAGAGCCCAAGCAACCGAAAGAGCCGAAGGAGCGCAAGCAGAAGGCCCCGAAGGTGAAGGCCGATCGCGGCAGTAGCAAGGGTCGTATCGTCGGCTTGAAGATCGGGGCGTCTCAGCTTGCGGCGGCGTGTGTCTCGAACAACGGCTCAAATGAGCTGCTGCAGGTGGCGCGCGAGGCGCTCGCGCCGGGCATCGTCGTCGGCGGGGAGCTGCGCGATCCCGACGCGCTCGCGGAGGCGCTGAAGGATTTCTTTTCGAGGCACGGCTTGCCCAAGAAGGGCGTGCGCCTCGGCATCGCGAACAACAGGATCGGCGTCCGCGCCTTCGAGGTCGCCGGGATCGATGATCCAAAGCAGCTCGCCAACGCGATCCGCTTCCGCGCCCAGGAAGCGCTGCCGATCCCGATCGACCAGGCCGTGCTCGATTACCAGGTGCTGGGCGAGGGCGTCGGCGAGGACGGCCAACCGAGCAAGCGCGTGCTCCTCGTGGTTGCGTACCGCGAGCTGATCGATCGTTACGTCGACGCCTGCAAGAAGGCGGGCATCACCCTCGTCGGCATCGACCTCGAGGCGTTCGCGCTGTTGCGCGCGCTGCAGGCGCCGCAGGAGGGCGCCGGCACCGATGCGACCGCCGCTCTCGTCGTCGTCGCGATCGGCCACGAGCGCTCGACCTTCGCCGTCTCGGATGGACGCGTCTGCGAGTTCACGCGCGTCCTCGAATGGGGTGGCTCCGCCCTGAACGTCGCGATTGCGAGGGCGGTCGACGCAGCGCCGTCCGAAGTCGAGGGCGCGAAGCGTGCGCTCGCATTGACGGACGAGATGGTGCCCGACGGTCTCACGGCCGACCAGGCGAAGAATGCCCGTGACTCCATGCGCAGGGCAATCCAGACGTTCGCTCGCGAGCTCGTGTCCTCGCTCCAGTACTACCAGAACCAACCGGGCTCGCTAGGCATCGGGGAGATCGTGCTGACCGGTGGCACGGCTCACCTTCCCGGGCTCTCCGGCGAGCTCGAGCGCCTGATCGGCGTGCACGTTCGCGTCGGCGATCCGCTCGCGCGGATGAAGGTCTCGAAGAAGGTGGGCCAGCCCGAGCAGATCGGTTCGCTCGCCGTCGCCATCGGGCTCGGGATCGAGGATTAGTGCCCCTCCCAGCAATACATGCCGGCTTCCGGCCCGCGATCACGCGGCGCCAGAGCCCACCCTCGCCCTTAGCAAGGCAGACCAGCCTTGCTGCGGTCGAGTGCGGCCTCTGGCTTGGTGCTCGCGACCCAGAAGCTCGACGGCATTACTGGAAGGGGCACTAACCATGCGTGCTGTCAACCTGCTGCCCCGAGATCAAGGGCAGCGCACCATCAAGAAGGAGAGCCTGCCGCTCCTCATCGGCGCATGCTCCGGAGTTCTGGTCGCGGCGGTCCTCGGCGCGATGTTCATGATGGGTAGCGGCAAGGTTGCGGCCCAGCAGCGGAAGCTCGACGACCTGAACCGCACCTACCAGGCGCTGCCGCCGCCACCTGCCGGGCCGTCCGCCGCGCAGCAGCAGCTCGCCGGCGAGCAGAGCGCCCGCGTGAGCGCGCTGAGCACTGCCCTCACGAGCCGCGTCGCCTGGGACCGGGTCTTTCGCGAGTTCTCGCTCGTGCTGCCCGACGATGTCTGGCTGACAACCCTCACCGCGAAGTCGCCGATCTCTCCGCTCACGAACGCCTCCACGAGCTCGGGCTCAAGCGCTCCCTCCGAGTTCACGATCCAGGGTCGCACCTATTCACATGACGGCGTCGCCCGCCTGCTCTCGCGGCTGCAGGTCGTTCCGGACTTGACGAACGTGCAGCTGCTGAGCTCGACGCTGTCGACGGTAGGCGGGCAGGACGTCGTCGAGTTCTCGATCGCGGCCGACATCAAGGTCGCCGGAGCTCCGGGCACATGAAGACCGACATGAGCACGATCATCAAACGCGTCAAGTCGCTCCCCCCCGGAGCGTTGATCGGAATCATGGTCGGCGCCGTCCTCGTGTTCGGCCTCGCCGGCTGGTTCCTGCTCGTGCGGCCGCAGGGCGCGAAGGTCACATCCTTGAAGGCCCAGGCGACCGAAGTCAAAGCGAAGATCGACGCGTACCACCAACAGGTTGCTGCTGTGCGCGCAGCACCGAAGATCGAGGTCGCCGACGTCTACCGGCTGGCGAAGGCAATGCCCGACCGGCTGGACATGCCCGATCTGCTCCTCGAGCTGAGCCAGCTTGCCCGCGACACGGGCATCCGCTTCGACTCGATCTCACCGCAGGCGGTCGCTCCGATCGGGAGCTACGCGGTGGTGCCCATCTCCGTCATGTTCCAGGGCAACTTCTACAACCTGGCGGACTTCCTCTACCGGCTGCGTTCACTCGTGTCGGTGCACGCAGGACGTCTCGACGCAACCGGGCGGCTGTTCTCCGTCGACACGCTCACCTTCAACGAGAGCACGCTGAAGTTCCCGCAGATCCAGGCCACGCTGGTCATAGACGCGTTCGTCTACGGATCAGGCGTGCCCGCCCAGGCCCCGATCCCCACGACGCCGACGACGACCACCACGACCACCACCACTACCTCGACCACGACCGCGGCTGCCCCGAGCGGCGCATCGGCGACAGGAGCTCCGTAATGGCAAAGAAACACGTCGATCCGCTCAAGGCCAAGCAGAAGAAACAGAAGATCCTCCTGGCAGTGCTCGGCGTGGTCTTCCTCGGCCTGGTCGCGTTCGAGGCGCCGAAGGTCATGAAGAAGCTGCATCCCGCTCCACCCGTACGACCTTCGTCCAGCACGTCCACGACCGGGGCTCCCACGGGCACGCCCACGCTTGCCGCACCCACGCTGGGCGGCGCACAGCAGCCGGGCGTAGCAACGACCGACTCGACAAGTTCTCTCGCCTCCGCTCCCGCACCCCTTCTGCAGGACGGCCAGTTGGCGTCGTTCAGCAGATTCGCGAGCAAGGATCCGTTCGCGCAACAGCTCAGCGACACGAAGAGCTCCTCCTCCTCGTCGTCGTCGTCGTCGTCGTCGTCGGGCAGCTCCTCGAGCGGCGGCACCACCGGGTCCAGCGTGCCGACCGTCCCCGGCAACGCCCCGGCGCCGGGAAGCGCAGTCATCTCGGTGAACGGGACGCTCTACACGGTTGCGACGAAGACCGACTTCCCGCAACCGACGTCGACCGACGCGACGCTCGTTCCGGTCTTCCACCTCGTGTCGGTGACTGCCCACACGGCGAAGATCTCGATCGCCGGGGGCTCGTACGCAACCGGAGCGCAGACCATCACGCTGCGAGAGAACAAGCCTGTGACGCTGATGAACACGGCCGACGGCACGCGGTACACCCTGATCCTGAAACCCCTCGGAACTGCGGTGTCGACCGGCACGCCGGCGAGCAGCGTTGGCAGCACGAGCACGAGCACCGGTACGGGCACCAGCACGACGCCGACGACCGTCACCCTCCCGGCCGCGACTCCGTAAGTCGGTCTTTATCCTCCGATCGACGGATCGAACGTCGATGTGACGCGTGCGAACGTGCGCGTCAGATCGTCGGGATCGCGGATGACGACCGTGACCGTCCGGAGCTGGTTCCCGTAGCTCGGCGTGTCGAAGTAGAGGTACGTGTCGACGCGATAGGAGCGATGGTCGGCGCCCGTGGTCGTGTAGCTCGGATCGCACGCACTGGCCGGGACATTCGCCGGACACGTGCTCACGGTCGCGACGAGAGCCTTGGGCGCCACCGGGCTCGACATGTTCTGCTGATACGTCGTGTCGGCCGTATAGGTGGAATCCGCGATGGCGGAGTTCCACTCCGAGGTCACGAAGACGATGTTGTCGTACTTGAGCCCTCGATAGACCTCCATCTGCTTATTCGCGAGGGCTCCGGCGGTGGAGATCCGGTTTGCCCGGGACAGCGCCGCGTTGCCCGATGAGAACGCGGCGACGATGGCCAGGATGCCGACGTTCAGCATCACCATTGCCATCAGGAGCTCGAGCATGCCGAAGCCGCTCTCGTCGCGCGCGCGCAGATGCACGTCTCAGCTATCGGCATCCCTCTTTAGCGGCTGAACCCCCCTGCCGATAGCCCTTCAGAGGGACGACTGTGGCTGCATTCTCATATTCCGCGATCAACGCCTCCGGTCTCGAGCTGACCGGCGAGCTCCATGCCCCCGATCTCGCAGGGGCGCGGGAGCAGCTGCGGATTCGCGGCCTGCTGGCGAGCGCCCTGAACGAGCTTCCGGCCTCGGGCGACGAGAGCGCGCGGAACGTCTTCAAGAAGGTCAAGCCGAAGACCCTTCAGATCTTCTCGCGGCAGTTCGCGACGATGATCGAGGCGGGCCTGAACATCGTCGCCGCGCTCGTGATTCTCGAGCAGCAGACCGACGACCAGTACTTCGCCCTGGTGGTGAAGGAGCTGCGTGCCGACGTGGAGGGCGGTCTGCTCCTCTCGCAGGCGATGAGCCGGCATCCGAAGATCTTCGACCGCTTGTTCGTCTCGATGGTCGAGGCCGGCGAGGCGGCGGGAATCCTGGACGAGGTGCTCGACCGCGTCGCCTACCAGATCGAGAAATCGACGCAGATCAAGCGGCGGGTCAAAGGCGCGATGCTCTATCCGACGATGGTGCTCGTGTTCGCGACCCTCGTCCTCACCGGTCTGCTGATGTTCCTCGTACCGGTGTTCGTGAAGATCTTCGGCCAGCTCGGCGGCCAGCTTCCGACGCTGACGCAGTACGTCGTGACTGCCTCGAACATCCTCCGGACCAAGTACTACATCATCTTCCCGGCGCTCGGGCTCCTGATCTTCGGTCTCAAGAAGTACAAGAAGACGGACGCCGGCCGGCAGAAGTGGGACCGCATCAAGCTCAAGATCCCGATGAAGATCGGCCAGGTCGTCCTGAAGGTGACTATGGCCCGCTTCTCGCGCACGTTGTCGACGCTCGTCTCCGCGGGCGTGGACATCATCCAGGCGCTCGAGATCACCGGCCAGACCGCAGGGAACTGGGTGATCGAGGAAGCGCTCGGCGACGTCCGCGCCAAGGTCTCCGCCGGCGTTCCAATCGCTCAGCCTCTGGTCGACAACCCCATCTTTCCCCCGATGGTCAGCCAGATGGTGAAGATCGGCGAGGAAACCGGCGAGCTCGAGAAGATGCTCGGCAAGATCGCCGACTTCTACGAGGACGAGGTCGACGCCGCGATCCAGTCGCTGACGTCGATCGTCGAGCCACTGATGATGATCCTGGTCGGAATGATGGTCGGCGTCATCGTCATCGCGATGTACCTGCCGATGTTCAAGATGCTCTCGCTCGTGAAGTAGCGACCGGCTAGCGCCGCTGAGCGCTCCAGTTGACGCTGCCGGTGTCACACGCGCTCGTGTGCAGCTCGAACGTGCCCTCGGCGACTCCGCCGTTCTTGATGGCGCCGTTCAGCTTGACGGTGTCGCCGTTCGTTTCCTGCTCGTCGACTGCAAACGTCCTGTCGGCTTGCACCGCGAAGGGACCCGAGTCTGCGATCTGGATCTGCGTGCTGGCGCCCGGAGGACACTGCCCTTTGAAGTCGATCTTCAAATTCGAGATCGTCTTCGCGTCGCCGGCGAGCTGGAAGCTGACTATGTCGCCGCGGTAGCTGCCGGTTGCAAGCCCTGGAGGCGGCGTTCCAGTGCGGTGGACGATCTCGCAGTCGCGGCTGACGCCACCAGAGGGGTTGGTGTAGACGATGTCACGTCCCCTTCCGCAGCCGAAGCGGTCAGCGCCGGGGCCGCCCGCAAGCTTGTCGTCTCCAGGGCCGCCGAAGAGCCGGTCGTTGCCCGCTCCCCCGTAGAGGCGGTCAGCGCCGCGACGGCCGTAGAGCCGGTCGTTTCCGCCCAGCCCTTCCAGGGTGTCGCCGCGTGCGCCTCCTTGCAGCAGGTCGTTCCCGCTTGTGCCTTTGACGAGGCGGCTCGCTCGGTCTGCGGCACCTGGTTTCGTCCAGGCTGCACCTGCCAGCGCGAGCACTGCGGCCGCAAGCACAAGCACGACACCGGCCAGCCGCCTGTCGGCGTGCGAGCTGACCATCAGCTTCGAGAGTAGCGCGAGCGAGGTGGTAGTAGAAGAGGCGCGACCCCCGGCTCGCCGCCTGGGTCGAGGCTCCAAGGGGTGGAGCGCGCCGAAAGGGCGCCTCCACCCCTTTCAGGCCTTCGAATAGCGGCGGCAGGACTCGAACCTGCGACACGCGGATTATGATTCCGCTGCTCTAACCAGCTGAGCTACGCCGCCTCGCCGCCCGGATTTTAGCGGTGCCTTGCCCGGTGAGCGACCCCGCGCGCCGATAGCTACACTTCGCTCTCCGCGCAGGGTCGGGGCCCAGCTTTGGCTTGCGCTTTCCCTCTAATTCGAGACAGAAATGGCCACTGGAGTACGAGACAAGATCACGCTTGCCTGCAACGAGTGCAAGCGGCGGAACTACATGAGCACGAAGTCGAAGCGGAACACGCCCGACCGGCTCGAGGTCCGCAAATACTGCCGCTGGTGCGGCGGCCATACCGTGCATCGGGAGACGCGCTAGATGGCGCGCCAGACCCGTGCGCAGCGCCGCGCCCGCCGGGAGCAGATGAGCCCGGGCAGCGAAGCCGCTCTCCCAGGCGGGCCCCCCGCACCACCGCGGCGTCCGACCGCAAGTGCCTCCGCCCGACCCGAGCCGGCGCGCGAACCGAGAGCCGCGCCCGGCGGCGGGGTGAGATCGTTCGTCGCGGAGTCCTGGGCGGAGCTGAAGAAGGTCGAGTGGCCGACTCAGAACCAGCTGATCCAGGGCGTCGTCGTGGTGCTGATCGCCTGCGTGATCGTGGGAGTCTTTCTGTATGCCGCCGACCTCGTGTTCAAGCGCCTAGTCCAGGACGTGCTGTTGTAGCCATGTTCAAGTGGTATGTCATCAACACGTACTCGGGGCACGAGAACAAGGTCAAGACCAACCTCGAGCACCGGATCATGTCCATGAACCAGGCGCCGAAGTTCCGCCGGGTCGTCGTCCCGACGGAACAGGTCATCGAGACGAAGGAAGGCCAGAAGGTCCAGACGGAGAAACGCGTGCTGCCGGGCTACGTCCTCGTCAACATGGACATGACCGACGAGGCCTGGACGGTCGTCAAGAACACACCGGGGGTGACCGGGTTCGTCGGTGCCGGCGCCAAGCCCGTGCCGTTGGCCCAGCAGGAGGTCGACCGGATCCTGCACACCGGTCGCGGCGACGGGGAGCGTCCGCGCGCCCAGGTCGAGTTCTCGCTCGGCGAGTCGGTGAAGGTAACCTCCGGCCCGCTCTCGGACTTCGACGGCGAGGTCGTCGACGTCAACGCCGACCAGCAGAAGCTCAAGGTCCTCGTGGACATCTTCGAGCGGCAGGTCCCCGTGGAGCTCACGTTCGATCAGGTGAAGAAGCTCGACTGATGGCCAAGAAGGTCCTGACAATCATCAAGCTGCAGATTCCCGGCGGGCAGGCCAACCCTGCGCCGCCTGTCGGTCCTGCGCTCGGCCAGCACGGCGTCAACATCATGGAGTTCTGCAAGGCGTTCAACGCGCAGACCGCACAGGAGAACGGCCGGATCACTCCCGTCGAGATCACGGTCTACGAGGACCGCTCCTTCGACTTCATCACCAAGACGCCGCCTGCCGCCGTCCTGATCAAGGAAGCGCTGCGGGTCGAGAAGGGCTCCGGCGAGCCGAACCGCGAGAAGATCGGCCGCCTGACGCGCGACCAGGTGCGTCAGATCGCGGAGACGAAGATGCCCGACCTGAACGCTCGGGACGTCGACCAGGCGATGCGCATCATCGCGGGCACCGCACAGTCGATGGGCGTGGAAACCGACATTCTCTAATGGCGCACGGGAAGAACTACAGGAACGCCAAGTCGCTCTTCGACCGCGAGCATGAGTACTCGCCCGCCGAGGCTGTCCGCCTGCTCAAGGAGATGCAGACCGCGAAGTTCGACGAGACGGTCGAGGTGCACTTCCGGCTCGGCCTGAACGTCCGCCACGCGGACGAGCAGCTCCGCGGCACGCTAATGCTCCCGCACGGAACCGGCAAGGAGGCCACGGTCGCTGTCTTCGCCGAAGGCGAGAAGGCCAAAGAGGCACAGGATGCCGGTGCTGACATCATCGGCTCGGCGGATCTGGCGAAGCGTGTCGAGGAGGGCTTCACCGACTTCGACGTCGCAATCGCCACGCCGGACCAGATGGGGAACGTCGGCAAGCTCGGCCGCATCCTCGGGCCGCGCGGGCTGATGCCGAACCCGAAGACCGGGACGGTGACGATGGACGTGGGCAAGGCCGTCCGCGACGCGAAGGCGGGGAAGCTCGAGTACCGCACGGACCGCGGAGCGTGCGTCCACGTTGCGATCGGCAAGAAGAGCTTCGATCAACGCCAGCTCGTCGAGAACTACGCGGCACTCCTCGACGAGATCGTCAAGGCGAAGCCGGCCGCCGCGAAAGGCCGTTACATCCGCCAGATCACGCTTGCCACTACCATGAGCCCAGGGATCCGGGTCGACACTGCGAAGACCCGGGGCATCGTCGAAGAGTTGGAGGAGTCACAGCAAGAAGCAGTTCCGGCTTAGTCAAAGCCCGTCGCCTGAGACAGCTGGCCGGCGCAAAGCGCCCGTCCGCGCAACCGGACCGGGGGAGGGGGTCTGGGGAACCGGGAGGTTCACCCAGCTCCCAGCGGAGCGCCAGAAGCCCAGTCGAGGCGGATCGGTGAAGAGGTTTTCCTCCTTCAGCGAGCCCGCCTGTGTGCGGGCTCGATTCGTTTCGAGGAGGTGAGTTGGTGAAGAAAGAGGACAA
>Ga0307290_10000121_pt1 | contig 28089 bp, 45 predicted proteins | sample ER_DNA_144_FD_194472 | JGI IMG/M metagenome (GOLD analysis project Ga0307290, IMG submission 194472) | Bulk soil microbial communities from the East River watershed near Crested Butte, Colorado, United States - ER_DNA_144 | ecosystem: Environmental > Terrestrial > Soil > Floodplain | place... | reverse complement strand
GGCCGGGGGAGCCGTTGCGGATGCGGTCGAGGAGGGCGCGGGCCCTAGCTTCCGCCTCGTCTACCGGAACGTCGCCAAGCGGGTCCGATGAGAACTCGCCGTGGATCGTGGAGGCCATTTCTGCGATGGCATCGGCCATCTCGGCCAGCAACTCCGCCATCTCAGGAGCAGCGGCTATTAGGCGAGCGTCAGGCGAGTAGTGCTGCACCATCGCAATCAAGACCGTTCCGTTCGCGCCCCAAACGCCACCACTAGTTGGCGTTACGTCCCACGGTCCCGGCGTCCACGGTTCAGACATGTCGTTCTCCCTTCGTCTCTTAGCCGAGTCCACATCATAACCCAGCAACGGCGTCGCGTTTCAAGGGCAGCCGAGCCGAGGCGTAGCGTCTGAGCTGGGCGCCGTCGCGCCAGTTCATGAGCTCGACGGTGACGAGCTCCGGCGTGGCGGGGTTGTTGGCGATCCGCTCGCAGAACGTGTGACGGAGCAGGTGCGTCCACACGCGAACGCCGGCCATCTCGCCGGATTCCTTCGCCCACCGCTGCACGACCACGGGGGCCACGCCGACCAACGTCGGCCGGCGCTTCCCTGCCCTAGGCGGTACGAAGTCGCGCAGCTCCAGGAGCTTGAGCGCGGCCCGCATCCCACGCGGACCTAGCGGGTTCGTGTACGGCTTGTCGCCCTTGGCGACGCGGAAGTAGATCGACTGGCGGACCAGGTTGACCTCCTCGGGGAGAACCTCGCAGATCGACCCCACGCGGGCACCGGTGGCGTACATGAGCTCCAGGGTTGGCCGGGCGCGGGGGTCCAGCTTCTCCGCCATGACAAGAACTTGTGCAAGTTCTTGTTCCGTGAGCGACGGCGCCTCGCCGTACTTCTGACGGGGGATGCGGAGATCCCACGTCGGGTCGTCGTCCATGTACCCGCGGATGACGGCGAAGCGGTAGAAGCACTTGAGCGTTCGGAGCGTCGCTCCTCGCATCCCACCCCTGGGTGGGAGGTCGTCCAGGTAGCGGATGATGTCGGCTTCCGTGAGGATCTCAAGCGGGATCAGTACGTCGCCCAGAAAGCCGGTCATGTAGCGGACGTACTGACGCTGCGTCGTCTCGGCGTAACGCCCGGAGTTGCGCATCCAGTCACGCCATGCACGTAGGACGGTGAAGGTAGCCAGACCAGCTTCCGCAGCTGGCAGGATCCCCATCCCGGGCGATTGTGCGGCTCCGATGAGCCGAGCCGCAACGGCCATCGGTCCTACCGCTTGGCTGGGAGCGCCTCACCCGTTTCGGGGACGACCGAAAGGTGGCGGGGTTGACCAGTCGACTTCGAGGGCGTAGCTCGGTAGAGGCTATCCGGTTCAACCTCGAACGCCGTGGCGAGCTTGTCGATCGTGTCGAGGTGCGGGCTCAACTGCTCGGCGTCGGGGATGCGATTCTTCTCGAGCAGCCGGATCGTTTCCTCGGACACGCCGCTCAGCGCCTCTAGCTTCCGGCGGCTCCACGCTGGTGCCTTCATGACCCGGAGACGGTAGACGTTCTCCCCGACGATGGTCGTGGTGGGCGTCGCCGTCTGGCGCAGCTTCCTAGGCCTCGCTGCCATGGTTCTTGTCCTCCTCTGGGGGGATGCCGGGAATCACCTAACCGGGGGACAGTAGACCACTTGGCAATACTTGACAAGTCCAAGGGTCCTGGGTAGTCTGCCCATATGCCTACGACTACATACAGCCCCACTAGGCAACGGGTTCTCGAGCTCACCAGGGCGAACGTGCGACCCCGCGACATCGCGATCGCGCTCGGCATCAGCGTCCAACGTGTTCACCAGCAACTCGCACGTCTGCGGGCCTTGGGTGAGCTGCCGGAGCGTGAGTCGTGAGCACCCGTTTCTGGCTTCGCGTCGCCATCGTCCTCGGCGTCGGGTCGTGGCTCGTCCTGGCCGCGCACGCGGCTACATCTGCCCCACGTCCCCTCGCCACCACCGATCTCGGGACCGCGATCGTGGCGGTCCACGGCGGTGGCTGGTACGGCGGAACCCCGGCCAAGATGAACGCCGTCTGCGCCGACCTAGCCTCCTTCGGTGATTGCTTCCAGCCCACCTACACGCTCTCTGGCGTCGCCTCGTTCAGGGACGCGAATGCCGACCTGCGCGACTTCGTCCTCGGCCTTCGGACCGAGGGGTACACGCGGATCATCGGCATCGGCGCTTCGGCCGGCGGGAATCTCGTCGCGTGGCTCGCGGCCCACGACTACCTCGACGCGGCGGTGACGCTTTCTGCTCCGACCAAACTGACGACCCTCGCCGACTGGTACCGCGACCAATGCTCCTGTTGGGCGATCGCGCAGTTCGCACCGTCGAGCCAGAAGAAGATCAACGCCTCCCCCGCACTCGACACGGTCACGGTGCCGATCCTCATCATCCATTCCGAGGACGAGACGACCATCCCGCAGTTGCAGGCGTACAAGCTCGCCGAGGTTTCTACCCAACCGACGCTTGAGATCCTGCCCGGCTCGGCCCATGCGATGGCGTACTGGTCCGCCGTCAGCAACGACGTGACGACTTGGATGGAGGCGCTCGCATGAAACGGCTACTCGGCGTCATTCTCGTGGCGGTTCTGCTGCTACCCGCCGCGACCGCGAACGCCCACGAGGTCCTGCGCGTGAATCTTTACCCGCCGACCTGTCAGGACCATGGTTGGAAAGTCGAAGTGCTCAATCATCTGACTCACACGGTCCGCGTCGAGATGCTCGTGATTGACGGCCGGCAGGACCACATCATCGTGCCGCCCGGTGGGTTCATGGGGATGCGTGTACCGACCGCGAAGCTTCGAAGCAAGGTGCTCGTGGTCCGTCCATCCATCCGAAGTTACCGGTCGAGTGGTTGGGGGCTCCTCGTTCGCGGCTACGCCAACCTCTCGGGGTGCGCGGCATGAGGCTTTGTCACGGCCTCCTCTGCGATCGCGCCGCCGCCGTCTGGATGCGTGGCAAGGCGTGGTGCGTGCCATGTTCGATCAAGCGGTTCGGTTTCACAAGCTCCGCCCCGGTGGCGGAGGCGGGCCGCGCCCGTCATAACGCGGCCCCTAGAGCGGCAGCGGGTGGAGGCCGCCGGTCCCCGGCCCTGGCCTCCCCCGCTCCGCTTCCTACCGAGGACGAGCTGACCGAGATCGAGGGCCTTGAACGCTACGGCCTGGTCGACTTCGAGTTCATGCTCCTCAACGCGCTCGAGGAGATGGGATGATCGACCGCGTCCGCCCTGGCGTCCTGCGGCTGACGCCGCGCGAGCTGGACGTGCTGCAACTCGCCGCGGACGGCGTACCGCCCAAGGACGCCGCCGGCTTCTTGGGCATCACGTTGACGACCCTTCGCGCCCACAAGGGCAACATCCTCACCAAGTTGGACTGCCACACGACCACGCATGCGGTTGCGATCGCGATGCGGGCAGGGAAGTTGACATGACCGAGCCGTGGACGCTGGAGCTCCAAGCCGAGGTTGAGCGGTTCATCTCGGAGATGGTCGTCCACGTCAAGCACGCTCCCAACGTGGTCGCAGAAGCGGAGCGGCTCCTCGCTCTGATCCGGGGTGCGCCGTGAGCGATTCCGCGATCGAGCTGAGTTATGAGGAAGCACTGCGCTTGTGCCGCAAGCAAGGACACGACTTCACCGTTGGCTTCGACGGCGTTTCTGGTCGTGAGGTTCTCATCTGCATCCGCTGCAACGCCGTCTTCCGCGAGGTGGACGAATGACCGACGACAAACCGATCTGCGAGTACGGCCATCGTCTCTGCGAGGTCCGCATCGCGCCGGGTCCATCGGGCCGGCGGCTACGCCACTCGCACGATTGCCCTGATCGACCGGGCGAGCCGATCAGCATGCAGGAATACGCGCAGGGCCGCACGTGGCCCCCACGGGGAAGGGCGCCGCGGTGAGCCTCGCTCGTGACTACGCGGTTTGCCCCTCGTGCGGTGAGATGTGCGGCCCCACGATCGACCAGCGCACCGAGGTCGTTATCTGCGCTGACCCCTGGCATTGGCGTGAAGCTCAACGCCGCGGAATCGCCGAGGTACTCGGGGGGTGGGAGTGATGCGGACTTCTGAGAAGTCGTCCACGATTGCCGCGGCCCTCTACGCCGTGCATCGCGACCTCGAGAACCCGCGCAAGGACGCGAAGGGCCAGGTTCGGGGGAACCCGAACTACCGCTACCTGTCGCTCCCGGCGCTGATCGACCACGCCAGGAAAGCGCTTCGTGATGCCAGCCTCGCCGTCGTCCAAGAAGTGACGTTCCAGGAATACGGCGTAGGCGTGACTACCCGCTTCGTCCACGTCTCGGGTGAGTGGCTCGAGCTCGGTCCCACCGTGGTGCCGGTGGAAGGGGCGAACAACCCGCAAGCGGTCGGCTCGGCGATCACCTATGCACGCCGCTATGCACTCGCCGCGGCTTTGAATCTCGCGGCCGACGAAGACGACGACGCAGTTTCGGCAACCTCGAGCCCCGCGGCACGGTCACAGGTTCCGCGTGGGGATGGGGACGCCGAACGTGGAGCGGGGGGTGAAGCTGACGCGTATGGGGAAGGCGCGACGGCCGAGCCTCCCGCTTCACAACCCGTAGCGGGTCCTTACGATCCTCATCCGAACAAGCCGCACGTCCTCAAGGATTCCAAGACGCTCGCGGGTGCCCGCTACTGCATCGTCAAGGGATGCGACTACGTGCTCGCGCCTGAGAACGCGAAGCCGACCCGACAGGAGGCCCACAGTGCATGAGCTCGCGTTCCTTTCGCTCGGCATCGCGATCGGCAGCTTCGTCACCGCCGCGTTGATCTCGCTCATGCGGCAGGCTCACGCCGCGGACGAATGGGGCGAGTCGCTCAGGGACAACATGGGGGAGACGAAGCGAGTCGTTCGCGTCTGGGACGAGAACTATGACCCGAACCCCACGCCGTACGACTACCAGCAGGACACGGGCCATCCGTTCGCCGACCCCGGCTACCGGATACGGCGAGCGCCGTGACCACCTGGCGCGACTACGCGAGTCACCCCACGCGGCCCCGGCCCAACCACAAAGCGCCGCCGTTCACCACGGCGCGGGATAAGGCAGTCCACGACTCGCTGAGCCTTGAGGTTCTGGAGGAGATTCACGATGCGGCGCAGGCTTACGCGGTCGCCGTGATGGAGCGGTTCGAGCGGGATCGCGGCCGATCGTGATCTCGAGGCTGGTAGCGGCGGTGCTGGTTGCGTTCCTTCTCCTCGCTTCATGTGGAGAGGAGGGGCCATCCGACACGCAGGTCCTATGCAGTCGCTTCCAGACCGCCAAGGAGGATGGTCAAACCGGCGCCATGCTTCGGGCGCTGACGATGATGCAGGACCCCGCTGAGGCTATCGACCCGGGTGTGCGGCTTTCAGCCTGGGTCTTGCAGGACGACATCGACACGAGAAACCCTGACTTCCGGGAAACCACATTCCACATCCGCTTCCTGCTCGAAGCCTGCATGAAGGCGGAGTCGTGAACGCCGCCCTGAATCGCGAAGGCCGGCCCCGAGGGACCGGCCCCGCTTTCCCCACTTCGCTAGGTGACTTCCCTAGCACGCTGGGGTACGCTTGTCGCCGTGCGGACGACAAGGTCATCTTACCCGCTTCGGGAGACATCCTTGCCCAAGCACGGCCCGGATCGCTTCCGGGGTCGACGAGCCGGCCAGGTGGCCCCTTTCAGCCAGTAGCCCGACGCGGTTTCGACATGCCCAAGATCGGGGCATCGGCGCTTCGGCGCCGTCGGTTTGCTTTGGGGGTTAGAGCATGAGGATCACAGACGAGCACCTTGAGCACGTCGCGGAGGTTTACACCCGAGCTGCCCGCGCAGGTCGGCCACCAACCGAGGCCGTCTGGAAGATCCTGGGCGGCGGGCGTTCGACGGCTGAGCGTTGGGTGATGAGCGCACGAGCCAAGGGGTTCCTACCTGTCACGAGCCAAGGCAAGGCGACGGGGCTGCCGCTCCGCCCTCACTGCGAAACCTGTACGTGCAAGGGACGCACCGGAAAACCGCGGTCATGGACAGGGCGATGAGGCAAGGTCAGGAGCCTTTCGCGTCATTGGCCGAGCAAGAACCGCTCGGCAGCAATGCCGCGGCCCCAGATTCGAAAGAGGGAAGGACGAAGTACCAACCCTGGGTGGCCGGCGTCTTCCGCATCTTCGCCAAGGTGTTCAACGCGGCGCCGATCAGCATCGAACAGGAGAAGCGGTTCAAGGACCTGTTCAACCGGGCTAGCACCGAAGCGGTCGCCCTCGACGCGGTCGATCTGATGTTCCAAGAGGGCGTGCGCTACCCAACTGGCAAGGACTTACGGGAGGCCATCGACCGCATCCATTTGCGCCTTGCTAGCCAGCGGCCTTTGAGCCAGGACACCGACGACTGGACCGATCCCGAGTGGCGCGGCGTACCGAAGTGCTGCCCCGGATCCTTCGATACCGCCGGCTTCGTCCACTGGTGGAAAGTCCACGCCAACGAGCAATCCAAAGCCGAAGCCCGCCGAGCGGCGAAGGGGCTGGCCGTCATGGCTCGCTGGGTGAAGGCGGCTGAGGCGCTGTGAAGTACCGGACCATCGTCGCCGACCCGCCGTGGCATGTGAAGGCGGGTCCTCGCAGCTTCCATGACCAAGGAGAGCGCTCGCGCCTACTTGCCTATCCCACGCTTTCGGTGGCCGAGATTGCCACCTTGCCGGTCGGTGGCTTCGCAGCGGTTGACGCTCACCTCTACCTCTGGACGATTAATGCCTACGTAGAGGACGCCTTCATGGTCGCGCGAGCATGGGGGTTCAAGCCCTCCACCCTCCTCGTGTGGTGCAAGGCTCCCAAGGGTCGGGGGATGGGCGGGACGTTTGGGTTGTCCACGGAGTTCGTGTTGTTCGCCCGGCGCGGCACGCTCGCCGCGAAGGAGCGGTGCTCCCGGTCCTGGTTCCAGTGGACGCGGGGCGGCCATTCGCAGAAGCCCGAGGCATTCCTGGATCTCGTTGAGTCCGTTAGCCCTGGCCCGTACCTCGAACTGTTCGCACGCCGCAACCGACTCGGCTGGGACACCTGGGGCAACGAAGCGCTCGAGCATGTGGCGGTGGTTCCGTGAGGTCCTACCTGAAACCCGAGGTCCGACTCGCCGACCATCTAGCCCGTGAGTTCGTTCTCAAGCGGGACCACTACCACTGCCGCTGCTGCGGCAAGGACGGCGCACTTGAGTGGTGCCACATCCTGACAAGAGCGGCGCGACATCTCCGCTGGGAGCCGGACAACGCCGTGACCCTGTGCCACGGCGATCACGCCTACTTCACCGACCACCCGGAACAATTCCGGCGCTTCATCGCTGAGATCCTCGGACCTGACCACTGGGACGGCTTGAAACTCCGCCAAGCCCAAGCCGAACGCAGGGGAGATCGGGTTGACGTGGAAGCGGTGATCCGCGGCTTCCGTGAGCTCACCCTGACCCCGGCTGAGTTGGAGACGTTCCGCTCGGGGGCGTGGCTTGGATGAGCCGACCTACCTCTCCCTCTTCTCAGGGATCGGAGGGCTCGACCTCGCCGTCGAAGCCCACGGCTTCCGATGCGTCGGACAGGTCGAGTGGGACGCCCACTGCACCCGAGTCCTCGAACGATGGTGGCCGACTGTTCCCCGTTGGGGAGATGTCACCGAGTTCAACGCTACTGCCTACGCCGGCGGCTCGGGACAGCAAGGGGCGCGACCTCGAATCGCACGGAACGCCGAGCCTGCCCGAACGCATGCACCGGTTGACCTCATCATCGGAGGGTTCCCCTGCCAGCCCGCTTCCACCGCCGGCAGACGGAAAGGAACCGCCGACGATCGCTGGCTCTGGCCGGAAGTCGCCCGTGTCGTTGGCGAGCTACGACCCCGCGCTCTCCTCGTGGAGAACGTCCCAGGTCTCCTTACTGTCAACGGAGGACGAGCGTTTTCCGAGATCATCGGAACGCTGGCCGACCTCGGGTATGACGCGACGTGGACGAGCCTTCGCGCTTCCGATGTCGGAGCCTGCCATAAGCGCCAGCGGATCTTCCTCCTTGCCCACGCCCCGGGCTTCGGACGGGGGGCACTCGGGGCCAAACCAACGGGATTCATCCGGGCGTCGATCGGCGGTAGCGGGAGTGGTGGGGTTGCTCCACACGCCGACCACGGGGGACACGGTTCCCAACTACGACCACCGGGCCTCACCGGGGTACATGCGGGCGATTCCGGTGCCGAACCTCGCGGCGCAGATCGAGGACGGTTTGCGTGGGGAGCCTACGAACCCGCCGTCCGAAGATGGGAACGAGTGATGGGACCGGCGCCGATGCCCGTCGATGACAAAGGCCGGCTCGCTCCGTCGTTCGTTGAGTGGATGCAAGGGTTCGAGCCCGGCTGGATCGAGGGCATGACACGGACTCAAGCTCTCAAGGCGCTCGGGAATGCCGTGGTGCCGCAGCAGGGTGCAGCCGCATTCTCGATCCTGACCAAGCTCGCGGAGGTTGCAGCATGATTAAGAGGAAGCCCAGCTAGATACGTAGAATCCCTAGCTCGCTAGGGTAATATCCAAGCATGGCACGGGCATGCCTCTGTGGAGTGGTGGGCTGCAACCGCCACGGGCGCCGTGTCTCACGCTCCACCGGAGCATATGGAGCCGATCACCAAGAGGCTCGGCGCCGGCTCCTGGCCCAGACCCCACCCGTCTGTTGGCGCTGCGGTAAGGGGACCATCCCCGGTGATCCTTGGGAAGCAGGCCACGTCTCCGATGTAGCCCTTCATGGTCCGAACCTCGAGCTCCGTAGGGAGCACCGCTCTTGCAACCGCAGGGCCGGCGCCCAGTTAGGGGCGGCGTTGAGGAAGCAAGCGGCAGATAGGGCAGCAGCACGGCGTATCGCTGAGACGTACCGCTACCTCGAGGCTGCACGGTGAGTGAAGCCAAGCCTGAGCCCATCACTATCCTGTGCCCTGAATGTGGCGAACTACGTGAGGTACACGACGTACAGGCCGTGCTCCTCGCCCTGCATATGACCAACGAATGCGATGTCTCCACCCTGATCACCCACGGAGGGACGGCGTGAGCTGGGAGAACGAGGCTGACGCCCATCGCAACATCCCCATCCTGACCGAGGACGAAGAGCTGATCTGGCGTGGCATGGGGTCGATGACGGTGTATCTCGAGGAAGAACGGCGCGGCGAACACGACGAATCCCGTTTTTCCCCAACGCGCCGCGCGAGACCTCTCAGCAGAAATCGGGAGAAATAGCGCGGATGAGCGCTGTAGCCACCGAACTCGCCGACCTGAGCCAGGATGAGCCGTATCCGTCCCAGGTCCGCCGGATCCAGACGATGTCATATGGGCTCCGCGGGTTCCGGGCGTTCGCCAAGGTGCTGGACCTGAAGATCCATCCCTTCCAGGCGTTCATGCTCGGCTTCTACTTCGCTGGCGTCCGCGAGCTCGTGATCCTCATCAGCAAGAAGAACGGTAAGACGACGCTGCTCGCGGCGCTCGCCCTCTATCACTTGCTCATGGTCAGAGAGGCCGAGTGTGTCATCGGCGCCTCGAGCCGGGACCAGGCCACCATCCTGTTCAACCAGGCTGCGAAGCTCGTCTCTGCTGCCGACCTCGAACGCCGGCCGCTTCCGAGGGTGGGCCGTGACCCGGTCCGCTACGTCGGCGTCTTCGAGATCCGAACCGGCTACCGGGTGATCCGCTTCGAGCAGGGTCGGATCCGGGTTCTAGCAGCTGACGCCGACACGGCTGATGGGGTCATCCCCACGCTGGCGATCGTGGACGAGCTCCACCGTCACCCGTCCGGGGCTTTGTACGGCGTCTTCCGCGACGGGCTGCTCGGAGACGCCCAGATGGTCACGATCTCCACCGCCGGGGCGAAGATGGATTCCCCGCTTGGGCGGCTGCTCACCAAGGCGCGGGCCTACGACGTCGAACAGCTCAAGCGGCGTCGGACCTACACATCCCCCGATGGAGCCTTCGTCCTTGTCGAGTGGGCACTGAGCGATGAAGACGACCCACACCACATCCGGACGGTGAAGACAGTCAACCCGGCGCCGTGGCATACGACGACCTCTCTTCGCGAGCGACACGACTCGCCCTCGACCTCATCGGGTCAGTGGCTCCGCTTCGCCTGCGGGATTTGGACCGAGGGAGATGAGCCGGCCATCACCGGCACCGAATGGGACGCCCTCTACTCCGACTTCGGCCAAGTTAAGGAAGGCGATGAGGTTGCGCTCGCGTTCTCGGTGGGGCACAACGCTGCGATCGGGCTCGCGAAGTCACGGGAGGGCGGCGCTGTCTCGGTTCGGGCTGAGGTGCTCGAGGCCACGTCGGGACGGTCCATCTACGCCGTGACCGAAGACCGGATCGTGGAGCTCTGCAAGGACTACTACGTGACGGGCGTCTTCCATCCGCTCGGGAACTGGACCGGGCGCATCGACATCCTCGCGCCGCGCCTCACCGAGATCGGGGTTCCGATGCACGAGGCTCCGCATTCCCCCCCGAGGCTTGCCGTCGCGACAGGCATATTCGAGACGCTACGCCGGAACGCGGGGATGCTGCTACACGACGGGGACCCCGTCCTTCGCCAGCATGCGCTCGCCGCTCAGCTCAAGGTTTCCGAACAGGGTGAGCGCTACATGATCTCTGAACGCTCCAGGGCTTTGGTCGCGGTGATGATGGCGGTCCACGCTGCGGCGGCGCCGAACCCGGCGCCCTTTGTCGGCTCTCCATCGGTGGGGGTCGGATGAGCCTCCGAAGCCGGCTCGCGGCCCGTCGAGGCATGTCGTTCGACACCCGTCCTGATCTCGCGTTCTCCCCGTTCGGGATCGACAACCTGCCCCCGGAGATGCGCGAGGGACTGGGCGCCGGTGGGATCGCGCCGCGGATCTCCCGCGCCGAAGCCTTGCAGGTTCCCGCGGTCCTTCGCTCGAGGAACCTGATCTGCGGCACCCTCGCTGGACTTCCCGTCCATCTCCGCAACAAGAACCGGGAGGTCGTCACCGGCTCGGAGGCCCCGACGACGTTGTTCGACCAGATCAACCCGGACGTCGCCGACATCGTCACCTACGCCGCCACGTACGAGGACCTCTTCTTTGAGTCGATCAGCTGGTGGCGGGTGCTGGATAAGAACGTCGCCGGCTGGCCCACCTTCGCCGAGCATCTCGATTGGAGACGAGTTCACGTCACCGAGGGTCGCGTCTACATCGACGGCTACCCGGTAACCGACGAGAGCACCATCATCCGGTTCGACTCGCCGAACCCTCCGCTGCTGGTCCACGCGGCTCGAGCCATCCGGACCTGCTTGACCCTCGACCGCACGGCCTCGCGGTACGCCGATGACCCCATGCCCCTCGGTTACCTCACGCCGAAGGACGGGGCCCGGGTCAACGAGGACGACGCATTCATCACCGGGCTCCTGGACAAGTGGGCCGAGAACCGGCGCCGGAACGTCTGGGGGTTCCTCGGTGCGGCGCTCGAGGCGAAATCGGTTCAGTTCAACGCCGAGCAGATCCAACTCGCCGACCAACGCCAACACGCGGTACTCGAGATTGCACGGGCCGCAGGGGTGGATCCCGAAGACCTGGGGGTGTCCACGACCTCGCGCACCTATCAGAACGCCGAGCAGCGGAGGCTTGATCTTCTGGACTTCACCATGTCGGCCTATATGATTTCGGTCGAGCAGCGGCTTTCAATGGGCGATGTGACCCCGCGGGGCTGGCGGGCCAAGTCGAACCTCGACGCGTTCCTGCGGTCGGACACGAAGACGCGGATGGAGACGTATGCGATCGGCCGCGAGGTCGGTGCGTACAACGACGAGCGGATCGCCGAGCTGGAAGACATCCCGTCGGCTAGGCAGAAACCCCAGCAACCTATGGGAGAATCCCAATCAACTGGGCTGCGAGTCGTCCCAGGGGAGGATGCAAATGCGCGAACCGGAAGCTAACCCGGTCACGTTTACGTTCGATGGAGACGACGTAGCGGCGTCGTTCAAGGTCGACGCCGAGAAGCGCACCATCACGGGGATGCTGGTTCCGTGGGGACAAGTCGCTCGTTCTGGGTTCGCCAAGTGGCGGTTCCTCCCAGGTTCGTTGTATTGGTCCGCGACCAAGCGGATCAAGCTCAACCTCGGGCACGAGCGCAAGGAAACAGTCGGCGTAGGGATCCGTCTCGAGGATAGCCCAGCCGGTCTACGCGGGTCGTTCCGCGTCAAGCAAGGACCACAGGGCGACCAGGCCCTCGCGGATGCCATTGATGAGATCACCGACGGGTTCTCCGTCGAGGTCGATTTCGATGATGGGGACGAATGGCAAGACGATCCCAACGAGGAAGGCGTCCGCGTCGTAAGCCGAGCCGCGCTGAAAGGCGTAGCGCTTACCGGATATCCGGCCTTCGATGACGCTCGGGTCGAGCGCATCGCGGCCGCACGGCACGAAGGGGTAACGATGGATGACAAGGACCTGAAAGATCCGCAGGTGGTGGATGAGGACGGCGCCGCGAAGTTCGAGGCGTACATTACATCCCTCGCCGAGCGGGTCACCAAGAACCAGGAAGAGTTCCTGGCGCAGTTCGGCCAGGGCGTCACCGACACGCTGGACGCCAGCATCCGCGCCACGCTGGAGAACATCGGCTCACCGCAGGACGGACCCGAGACGGTCCGGGCTGCGCGGTACCAGACGCTCAAGGAACCGTCGGTTTACACATTCGACGGGCGCGGTGAGTCACTGGTGCGAGACGCTTGGGCGGCAGCGCGTGATCGCGACGATGACGCGACGGCTCGCTTGCGGAAGTTCCGCAGGCAGTCCGAGGACATCGCGGACGTCGTGCACCACAGCCTGAACTTCGCGCCGCAGACCACCTCGACCGCCGCGAGCATCATCCCGCCCGGTTACCGGCCCGACCTGTACGTGTCGGACCTGTTCAAGGAGCGTCCACTAATCAACCTCGCGTCACAGGGGACGATCTCCAACGCCGCGCCGTTCACGGTGCCGAAGTTCGGTTCGGTCACGCTCGGCTCGGCAACGCACGTGGAAGGTACGAACCCCTCGGACGGGTCGCTGAGCCTCACCACTTCCACGGTGACGCCGCAGGCTATCTCGGGGCGGATCGTGCTCACCCGCGAGCTCGTCGATTCCGCGAATCCGGCGATCGACCAGATCGCGTTCGCGGAGATGCGGGAAAGCTACGCACGCCAGACCGAAGCGATCATGTACACGCTCCTGAACGGCACCTCAGGCGCCGGCGGTACGATCACGTCCGGCTTCGTCCCCTCAGGGGCGCAGGCGGTCACCACGGCCGGTGGTACGGACAACCAGACCCTCGCCAAGGCGCTCCGAAAGGCGATCGCGGATTACTTCTTCGCGAGGTTCATGCCGATCACCGGCGCTGCGTTGGGCCAGGGTGCAACCTCGCGCCTCGTGCAGGCGGTGGACACGACCCAGCGGCCGCTGTTCCCATGGACCGCGCCAGCCAACCCGCAGGGCAGCGCTTCCGGCGGTGGCTACCAGGTGGACAGCGTGAACATCGTGCCGGCGTGGGCGATGACCGGAACCGCCGCGGGCGACTCGCAGATCTTCCTGATCCGTTCTTCGGATCTGTGGGTCTGGGAATCCCCGCTGCTCTCGTTCCGCTTCGAGGAGAAGCAGGGTCCGGCGAACATCGAGCTGAACATCTTCGGGTACTTCGCAACCTCGCTCCTACGGCCGGTCGGCCTGTCGGGGATCCGCATCACCTAAGCCCAAGGAGGAAACATGGCAGCGATCACAGTTGCAGCGAAAGGGGCCGCGATGACGATGGCCGCGGCGTCTGGCGGTGGGGACACCGTCGCGGGGACCGGCACGAACGCCGGGGGATGGCAGTCCCCGGGTACTCCGGTGCTCGTCGCCACCGTGGGCGCTAACTCCACAGTCATCACGGTCGACGGGGTAGCGCAGCCTGCGTTCATCTCGGGGACCACGGTGTACGCCCTGCCCACGGGCGTCTATCCGCGGTCTGTCGCGGTCACTTATAGCCAGGTAACTGGCCTGACCGTCGGTGCGGCGGTTCTCTAGAGGAGGAACGATGGCGAAGAAGAACGATGATCCGGTTGATGACCGGGATACCGACCCGGCGTACAACGACGACTCGCAACCCTCGGTGACAACGCCGGAGCAGGTGCTGCGCATGGCCGACAAGCGGGCCGGCGTCAAGCCGACCGAGGCGTCGATCCCCGCACCCGCCGATGCGATCGACCTCGCGTACCGAACCGCGATCGCGGACGTCGACGCTCAGGAAGTCGGCAAGGGGGTAGCGGCGGGTGCCAAGGCAGGGGCCGAGCCCGACGTCGAAGCGATGGGCGAAGGTTCTCCGAAGACCACTAAGAGCGCCCACCCTTCGGCACAGAGCACGAAGAGCACGGCCAAGAAGTGAACGGCTGGCTGCTCATGATGACGGCCGTCCTCGTCGGCGTGTTCCTCGCCGATCTTCTGACGAGGCTGGTGCTCAAGTAGATGGCTGACTTCGCCACGGTCGCCGAGCTCGAGGCGTTCTTAGGAACGACCGCACTCGGCGCCCGTGGCACGGCCATGCTCGGCTACGCCTCGGCGGCGATCCGATTGTTCTGCCGCCAAGACCTCGAGGTTGTCACCGGACGCCAGGAAGAGTTCGCCGCCGAGTGGAACCGCTACTACATTTCGGTCACCCAGCGTCCGGTAACGGCCTTGACGATGACGGTCGACGCGGTCGCGTTCACGGAGATGTGGATCAACTACATCTCGGGGGACATCTACCGCAACGACGGCCTGCCGTGGGATGAGGGGCCGATCCTCGTCACCTACGACTCGGGCTATGCCCCCGGCTCCGATGAGATCGCGGGCGTGAAGACGATCTGCCTCGAGGTCGCAACGCGGGCCTTGACCGGACCGCCGGAAACGTTCGGGCTTGAGGTTCAGGAAACACGGGGGATCGCGCCGGGGATCTTCCTCACGGAAGAAGAGAAGCTGACACTCGGCACCTTCGCGATGGTCGGCGTGGGATAGGGAGGACCGGGATGGCTAACTTCGTCTTCAACACCGCGAAGGGGAGAACCGTCGAGTTCTACAACCGGGTCGAGAACAACGACCCTGCGGCCTCGGCGTTCATCGTGATCCCGCTCGAAACCACCGGGCTCGAGACGCAGGCGAACCTCGAGGACAGCATCTCGGTCACCGAGCTACTGGACGGCGCGACGAACGAGCAGACCACGATGGGGCGAAAGACACTGACGGACGCCGACCTCGCGGCCCTCCCGATCGCGGACACGACTAACAACCGCTACTCGCTCGACCTGCCGGACATCACCTGGACGGCCGCCGCCGGGAACGCGATCAGCGCACTCGTGGTCTGTTACGACAACGACACGGGTGCCGGCACGGATGCGAACATCATCCCGCTCACGTACCACGACTTCATCACTACCCCGACCGGAACAGACATCGTGGCGACCACTACCGAGTTCTTCCGGGCGAGCTGATGGGGCTCGTCTACACCGCGGAACTCGACGCCACGGTCACCGCGGCAGGCGGCGACACGACGCTTTGGGAGATCGACCCTGCGGCGGACAAGCCGGTGACGCTACTCGGCTTCAGCTTCAACGCAACGTCGGAGGTCGCCGAAGCTCAGGAGGAATGGCTCCGGCTCAAGATCATCCGCTACATCGGTGGCACGTTCACGTCCTCCAACGGCTCCGCGGTAACCCCGCGATCACAGGACGAGTTGAACACGGTGGCGATGGCTGCGGCGGTCGAGGCGAATGGAACGACGATCGCCTCCTCATCTGGTACGACGCAGAACCTCGAGGCATTCGGCTTCAACGTCCGAGCGGGTTACGGGCCGATCTTCTACCCGCCGGAGTTCCGTCACAAGGTTTACGGCGTGGCCAACAGCGCACTCGTGATCAACATGCTGAACACGCTCGCCGACGACATCACGCTCACGTCCACGCTCTGGTTGGAAGAGGGCGCGTAGGGGGGCTAGATGGCCCCCACCGTCCGAGCAGTCGGCACCGTCACCGCTGGGTCCGCGGCCACGCCGCTCGCGGTCGGTACCCCCGCGGGGTTCCAGGCCGGGGACCTGCTCCTGGCTATCTTCGAGGACCAGACTGGCGCTGCGGGTAACCATGTGACACTCGCGACCTGGACAGAGCTGGCGTTCGGGGACCGGGCGGCGGCGACGGGTCGCACCACGATGACCGTGATGGGCAAGATCTCAGATGGGACCGAGGGTGCGTCGCAGTCGTTCGCGCTCGCCGGCACGATTAACCACTGGATGGGCCGGATGATTGCCATCCAGAACCACGGTCTGTCGGTGATCGGCGACGTAGTTGTGAGCACGGTCGCTGGCGGCGCTGGGGGTGGGGCGAGCCCGCAGACCAACACGATCACCGGCATCACGGTCACTGCAGATTCTTTGATCGTCATCTGCGGTAGCTCGGGCCGTGACATCGCCTCGACCACCGAGTTCAGCAACTACACGAACGCGAACCTGACCGGCATCGCCGAGCAGATGGACAACATGATTATCCTCGGTACCGGCGGTGGCTTCTGCATGGCGACCGGCACCTGCGCCGGGACCACGACGGGGAACACCACCTACGACCAGCTCATCCTCTACGACTGGAACGCCGTGCAACTTGGCGTCAAACCAGCGGCCGCGGCCGCCGTGGGTCCGCCGTTCCGCCGGTGGGTGGCGCTGGGGAGCATGTTCGACCCCTGGAGTGACTGGTGAGTTGGCGCCATTACCTCCCGGTACGACGTCGTCTCATCCCGTCGGCGGTGGCTGGTGCGGGGCCGATCGCTTACACCGAAGCCGCCGAGACAGACGCGGCGCTCGGGCTAGGCATCCGGTTAGGCATCTCGCAAGCCACTGAGACGGACGCGGCCCAGGGCATCGCGAAGCGCCTCACCTTCGGCGTTGCCATCGAGACGGACACAGCCCAAGCCTTCGGCACGCGATTAGGGATCGGGCTCGCCGCCGAGACGGACGCCGCGCAGGGGATCGGGAAGCGGCTCGGCTTCGCTTTTTCCCCGGAGACGGACACGGCCCAAGGGTTCGCTCTGCGTCGCGCCTTCGGCCCGGCGCTCGAGGTCGACCTCGCTGGGGCGTTCAGCGCTGGCGGGATGTCCTTCGGCGTTGCCATCGAGACGGACACAGCACGCGGCTTCGCGCTCAGGCTGGGGTTCGGCGCCGCGGTGGAGACAGACCAGGCCGGGGCGCTGTCCTTGCTGCGGATCGGATACGCCCGAGCAGAGGAGACCGATACCGCAGGGGCGTTCCTCGTTATCAGTGGCACCGGGCCGCTGATCCTCACGCGTCAAGGACCGAAGACTGCGGGGGTCGCTGGTGCGCTCCTCATGCTGACCCACGTAGGGGCCATGATCGGTGGTGCGCCCGCCGGAGCGATCTTGACGCTGACCCACGAAGGCGCCGCGGCGGGCGGGGCGCCCTCAGGATCCACGTTGACCCTCACTTACGAGGGTTCCAAGGCCGCAGGGGCCGCGGTCGGCTCCGTGTTCCGCTTAACGCGAAAAGGCCCATTTCCCTAGGGGATTTCCCTAGCCAGATGTGCGAACATACGTTCATAGCTCCACCGCAGGCACCGCAGCCGATGGAGGGTTAGATGGCGAGTGGCCTCACCGGTAACTTCGCTCAGGTAGAAGCAGCCCTCGCAGCCGTCGTCCTCCGCATGGAAGCCGCAGACGAACCCGTCGAGGAAGTAGGCGCCGAGATCGTCCGCGTCCTGGCCGAACAGAACGCTCCCAAGCTCACGGGGCAACTCGCGGCGTCCGTCGATGAAGAGGGCGGCATCGTCGTGGTGGAGGCCGAGTACGGAGCGTATGTCGAGTACGGCACGCGGCACGCTGCGGCACAGCCATTCCTTCGTCCAGCGAAGGAGCAAGCAGAAGTCCCATTCCGTCAAGCGGCGGAGCGGATCTACACGGTGGCCACGAGGTAAGGAGGAGGCATGACTAAGTACCGCGGATTCGAGATGACCTGGGGACGAGCGACGACCTCGGGGTTTGGCACGGTGGCGACGATCGTCCAGGTAAGAGATGTCACGCCCGGCTTTGGCTCGGAGCGAGCGTTGTTCGATGCGTCCGCCTACGGGGACCAGTGGAACGACTACCTGAGCCTGCAGCAAGACGGCGTCGATATCTCGCTAACGGTCCTGTGGGATCCGGCGGACGCGGTTCACTTGCTTCTGAAGTCGGACCAGGAGACACCGGCCAACAACACGTTCATCAAGGCGACCCACACGCCGTCCGCGAAGGCGTACAACATCACGACGGTGCCGCATGGGCTCAGTTGGGGCGCCGCACGTGACGGCGGGGTCGAGGCCACCTTCATGCTCAAGATCGTGAACCCAGGCGTGGTGATGGTCTAGATGGCGCTACTCACGGTGCAAGTGCCAACCGTGGCCGGGATCAACCCAACCTACTCGGCCGTGTCCGCGTCGGACACGTTCGCGATGGCCTCGGGCCATTCGTACCTGCTCCACGTCAAGAACGCCGGCGGCTCGCCAGACGTGGTCGTGATCGACGACCCGATCTCCCAAGATCCGGGCGCCGCGGTCGCGTTCAACCCGGACGCTTCCATCTCCGTGACGAACGCGCAGGAGCGGTTCATCAAGATTAGCCCGGCGCGGTTCAAGAACGCTGCCACAGGGCTCTGCACGATCACCAACAGCTTCACCACGTCGGTGACGTGCGCTGTGTTCCTGGTGGAGGTCTGATGGCGACCGCGAAGAAGCCGACCACCAAGAAGAAAGCTGAGCCGAAGGAACCGGAGCCCACACAGGTCGACGGGTTCACCACGGTCGATTACGAGGGCAACGAGATGTTCGTCTGTGACCGGGGTGACTTCGACACGTTCTCGCCCGAGGCAGCGGCGTTTCATATGAGCACACACGAGTGGCTCGAGAAAGCCGAGCAGGAACGGGCCGACCTGACCGAGCATCTGGCAGAACGAGCGCAAGTTACGGAGGCCCCCGATGAGCAAGGATGACCTACGAGCCGCAATCCTGGGCGCCGACGACCTGCCGCGTGAAGCGGTGGAAGCGTGGGACCAGAAGCTCTACGTCCGGGGCCTGACCGGCGCCGAGAAAGACCGCTGGGTAGCAAGAACCATGCCCACGGGTGACTTCGCTTGGACGAACAACCTCACCGCGGAGCTCGTTTGCTCGACCCTCATCACGGAGGACGGCGAGCGGGTTTTCTCAGACGACGACGCGGAAGCGGTCGGGCAGAAGGACGCAGTGACCTTGTCGAAGCTCTTCAACGTCGCCATGCGTTTGTCGGGGATGTCGGAGAACACCGAAGAGGAAGTGGAGCGGGATTTCGCCTTCGGCCAGAGCTTGCCTTCCGCCATCGGCTAGCACTGGCCCTCGGCCTGACGGTAGAGGAGGTGGGGCGGATGTCCGCATTAGCGATCGCACGCTGGGCCGAGTTCGAGGCTGACTTCGGGCCGCTCACGATCCAGGAGCGGCTAGACGCGGTCATCGCGCATATCGCCTACACCGTCCACGCCTCGGCCGGCGGCAAGGAAGACCCTTCCAAGTTCAAGCCGCAGTGGCGGCGCCAGAAGCCCTGGACCGATGACCAGATCTGGAAGTGGCTCGACGCTGAAGCGAAGCGGGAGTACTGATGGCGATCCCGCCGCTGGTACTGCGAGTCATCGCCGACTCCACCGGCGTGAAGAAGGGCATGGCCCAGTCCAAGGCACAGGTCAGTGGGTTCAAGAATGTGGTGAAGCAGAATGCCGGGCTTATCGGCATAGCCTTGGCTGGCGCGGCGGTGGCGTTCGGTGCTTCGGCGGTGAAGTCGTTCAACGAATCGGAGGCCGCGATCGCACAGACCAACGCCGTGCTGAAGTCCACGCAGGGAATCGCCGGCGTGACCGCAGCCGAAGTGACGACTCTCGCCACGTCGATGCAGAAGCTCACGACGTTCTCAGACGAGGAAGTGCGCTCGGCTGAGAACATGCTCCTGACGTTCACGAATATCTCCGACGAGATCTTCCCCGAAACGACCGAGGCCACGCTCAACATGTCGCAGGCGCTTGGTCAGGATCTCAAGTCGTCTTCCATCCAGCTCGGCAAGGCGCTGAACGACCCGATCCTCGGGCTCACGTCTTTGGGGCGGGTCGGGGTGAAGTTCACCCAAGGGACCCGCGACCAAATCAAGGCGATGGTTGAGGCGGGCAACGTCATGGGAGCGCAGAAGGTCATCCTGCACGAGCTGGCGACCGAGTTCGGGGGTTCCGCCCGGGCCGCCACGAAGACGTTCGGCGGTCAGGTGAAGCAGCTCGGCAACGAGTTCGACGACGTGAAAGAGGACATCGGGAAACTGATCGTTGTCCTCGAGAAGCAGTTCCTCCCAGTGTTGCGGTTCATTATGAAAGCAATCAGCAAGATGGTCGCGAACATCGAGATCATGAGCGGCGCGGTAGCGAAAGCTGCTACGTGGTTCGCCGACAAGTTCATCAACCCCACCGTCAAGGCGTGGCAGGACTTCGTGGGGCTCATCGGTAACGGTGTTGGGCTCATCAGACGCGCGTTCGTCGGCGCGTGGCAAGCGATACGAGGGCCGGTGCTCGCCGTGATCCACGCGATCACGTGGGCGGTGGAGGGGCTCGTCAACATCGTGCAGGCTGCGGTGGACGCGCTCCAGTTCCTGGCCAAGCTGAACCCATTCAGTGGGGACCAGCCGGCCGGCCTTTCCCCCGGTCCAGGGCGTGGCGTTGTGCCGCACGCGATGGGTGGCCCGGTGAGCGCGTGGAAGCCGTACCTTGTCGGAGAGCAAGGACCAGAGCTCTTCGTGCCGAAGACGAGCGGCACGATCGTCCCGAACGGCCAATTCGCATCCCAACCTCAGACGATCAACGTCTACGTGGGCGATGAGAAGGTTGAGCGCGTTGTCGTGAAGGCATTGAACCGCGCCGCGGTTCGGATGGGTGCCTGATGGGCGTCCTGCAACTACTCGCCGCGGACGAGACGACAGTCCTCTGGGACTTCCACGACACGACCGGCGCGGCCAACCCCGGCACGGTCGTGACCAAGCTTTCCGGTTCGCTGGATCTCGGGACGATCGAGACGAACCTGAGCATCTTTCGCACCGCCGAGCCGGGCGGCCAGAAACTCGGCGTCGCTGATCCTCCCGTTGAGTTCACGGTCATGCTCCTGGCTTCGGCGAGCTCTTACGACAACCTCGTCACGGGTTTGGGTCAGCTGGCGCGGTGGCTCCGCGACCCCCCGGGGCCGCTCAAGTGGACGCAGGGCGGCGCGGCGCGGTACCTGGACCTGCTCGGTACGCCGACGCTCCCGGCGCTCCTTCGCGGTCAGGGGGCCGCTGGCCTCGTGGCTTTGCGGAAGTCCTCGCTCGGTCCCATCCCGCTCACGATGCTGCGTCAGCCGTGGATGCGTGAAGCGACCGTTACCCCGGCCTCGGACACGGTCGCGAACGACCCGGTGACTGATTCCCGCGTCTTCGCCGTGACCGCATCGGGTGACCTGCCAACCCCGGCGAAGGTCCGCGTACAGATGGACAGTGGTTCCGCGGTGGAGCGCGTTCTGATCGGGCATCGGGCGCAGGGCGCCGAAGCCGCCGCCGTGATGGCCGACTACCTGAGCGATACGGCGTTCGCGCAGCTGGATGCTTCCGGCAGAGGTTGGACCGTGAGCCTCGGCACAGGAACGGCTTCGAGCGCGGACACGGACGCGTCTGGGGGGAATGCAGCCCGCATCACCACGTCCTTGACTGACTTGCTCCGGCGTTCTCGGCTGACGCGGACGACGAAGATCGATTCCATCCGCGGCGCCTGGGATGTCTGGTGGAGGGGCAAGGCATGGGGTGCGGCCAAATGGAGCGTGCAGCTCCGCTGGGGTCCGTCCCTCGCGGACTCACCTGAGAAGAGCGAACCGCCCGTTCCGTTCGACACGAGCGTGAACGGCACGCCGCCCGCGTTCGGCTACACGGAGCTGAAGCTCGGTCGAATCTACATCCCGGAGGACGTCGCCCTCGGCGGCATAACGCTTGAGTGGTGGGCGCAGCGCATCTCAGGTTCGGGTGATCTGAGTGGCGATCACATTTGGCTCGTGCCGGCGGATGACAACTCCACCGTGGTCGTGCCGGGTGGATCGGCTGCGACAGTGCTCGGCAAAGACCTCACTACGCCTCCTTACAAGATCACCTCTGATCCCACCTGGGTTGCGGGGGCTGTGACCAGCAACGTGATGCGGTTGAACGCGGTGAATGAAGGCGCTGGTTCGGGACCGAACACCGGGACGGATCTGTCGGACGGGCTGAACCGTTCGACCTTCAAGGTTACTGGTAACAACCTCACCGCCACTATCAAGCTGCGTGTCGTGAATGTCACGGATAACACCGAGACGGTCGCGCTCACCGCAACCCTGACCAACTACTCCAATACTCTAACGCGGGTACTCGCGGCCAATGCGGTCGCTGCCAAGTTCTATCAAGCCGAAGTGGTTATCACCAGCTACACCAGCGGCTCGCTCGATGTCGTGACTATCCAGAACGAGTTCGTGCCTTCCCTCGCATCCGGCGAGTCGCTCCGCACCGAACCGGGAACCCGCTACGCCGTGGACCGACTGGACTCCTCGGGCAACCTTGCAGGCTTCCTCGGCATCGAGGGCGAGATCCCGGTGATGGTCGAGCCCGGTGCCAACCACATCATGCTTCGCGCCGACGAGATCCCACTCGCGTTGTACGAGGAGAACGAGAACAAGAAAGGCAGGACCATGACCATCACCGTTTCCTATGCGCCGAGGTACGCGCTATGACCTGGCCCCTCTTAGATTCGACGGCGCAGGTCACGGCTCACCCCGCGCTGCATAACGCCGTCATCGACGCGAAGGCGCACTTCGGGGCCATCGGTGACGGGAGCGCGAACGACTACGCCGCGATCCAGGCGGCGATCGACGCTGCGAACGCCGCTGGTGGGGGGACGGTTTACCTCCCGCGTGGCACGTACAAGGTCAACTCGTCGCTGACGATCTCCTCGAACGTCACGATCTGTGGGGCGGGGATGGATGTCACCTACGTGAAGATCGGCGTCACGGACCTGTCGGCGCTCGTTCCTGCAGCGGGTTCGAGCAACGTCACCATCCGTGAACTGACCGCGCACGGGAACCGCACCGCGTTCCCCACCGGCTCTGGCTCGGCGATCGCATCGCTTGGCAACGTGACCAATCTCTTCCTGTTCAACGTGAAGGTGACCAACGGGCAGAAGTTCTCGATGTTCCTGGACACGGTTTCCGGGGGCTACAACCGCGTGCGTGTCATCGGCTGCATCTTTGAAGATTCCGGCCAGAGCTGGGATACGTTCGGAGGCGGGCAGTTGAACGACACGACCATCTCGGCTTGCGTGTTCCGCAACACGACGGGCCAGGGATTCGCGACGACCAACTCGACCGGCGGGCTGATGATCACCGGCTGCTCGTTTCAGGGGCCGATGGGGAACGGGATCAGCCTGGAACCCGCGAAAGACGCCACCATCGTCGGGAACACGTTCAACAACTTGAGTGATGGCACCGTGGCGATCTGGTGCCGCCCGGTGCCGACCATCACCAATGACCCGGAGGCCATCACCATCGTTGGAAATACGATCACCAACGTCGGCACCGTGAGCGGACTTCTCACCGACTACGGCATCATCCTTCGCAACTCGTCGTACTGCACCATCGTCGGGAACACGATCAAGCGGATGGGGCGTGCCGGGATACAGATCGACAGCACCACAGTGACGGGGAGCGGCAACGCATCGCGCTACAACACGATCCACGGCAATATCGTCGTGGACTGCAACCAGGACAACGCCGCGAACACGCCGGCCATCTTGCTGCAGTTCAACGCCGGAGCACTGAACGACATCAACATCGTGGGCAACTCGCTCATCAAGGCGAACGCGGATTCAAACCAGACCCACGGCATCCTTGAAACCGGCACGACGAGTAACAACGTCTACGTCGCGAACAACATCCGCGGCAACCTCACCGCCGCGATCGGGTACACGGCGACCACTACGGACTTCATCGGGTACAACTCGACGGGAGATTCGTTGTCGGTAGCGTCGGCCACCACCACCACCCTTCCTCCTCATTCGGATTACTTCAACATCACCGGCACGACGACGATCACATCGGTGACCGCATCATGGCCGGGGCGCTTCGTTACCCTGAAGTTCGCGGGCATCCTGACGTTCACGGACGGATCCAACCTGAAGCTGGTCGGCAACTTCGTCACGGCTGCCAACAGCACGATCTCGCTCGTGTCTGACGGCACCAACTGGTACGAGACATCCAGGACGGCACCAGGATGACCGGCGGCTTCGGGGATGGCTTGTTCGGTGATGGGACGTTCGGTGGCGCTGCGGTGGGCGTCGACCTCGGCACGGTCCACCTAGCTAAGCGTCCGAGCCTCACGCCGCTCTTCACCATCGACGGCCGCCCCGTCAGGTTGTTCGACTGGCAATGCGACGTTTCAGCCGATTGGGGCGACCGTTCGCTCACGGGGAAGCTTCCCCGCTCGGTAACGTGGGCCGAGCAGGGAGCGCCGGTCGTGGGATGGCTCGGCTCCGAGCGGCCCTTGTGGACCGGCGAACTTTCCCAAGATCCTCGCTCGGACGGCGATGCGTGGGCGGTGAAGGCCAACGGGCCTGCGGAGAACCTAGCAAGCAACCGAACGCGGTTGTTCTACCGGATCGATGACACGGAACGTTGGGTCCCCTCCGATGGAGAACCTCACAACTTCGCGCCGGCCGGCGGGGAAGCGTACAACGTCGACGCTCGCCGGAATGGCCTCTACTACTTCCTCGAGGCCGAGCCTTATCTCGTGAACGACCGACTGGGGCATGTGCTCTGGGTCGAGGGCGGAAACATCACGAAGATGAGCTTCAAGATCAACAAGGTGGCGCACGCGGGAAACTTCCAACTTCTCACCCGAGTGACGATGGGTCCCGCCGGCACCCTGGCGACGCCGGTCGACTCACAGTCCACGATCAACCTCGGTTCAGGAACCCCCGATGGCACGTTGGCGAACATCAACATGGACGCGGGGAGCACGCAGGATCTGATCGTCACCTACCTGAACTGTGTCACCGGTAACACGGTCGGGAACCGTCACCGCTACTGGCTCACGAACGTGAAGGTCTACGGCCGGACCACCGACGACGCCTTCTCGGCTTCCGATGCGGCTTCGGACGTGGCGGCGCTTTCGGGGATGGACACAACCAACGTCCAAGCCAACGGGCTCGGCATCTTACCGATGGACTGGACCGACGATCACCCCTCCTTCCTCACGCAGCTCGCGGCGATATGTGACTGGCGCTGGATGGCTAGAGGTGACGGGCTGCACTTCGGACCCTACGACCGGACGTGGACCGTCTTCACGAACCACGACGCAGCGGCGAACCTGGACATCGAACCCAGGGCCAACCGTGTGATCGTCGGCTACCGGAGCATCTCCGGTGCCTACCGGGAGGCCATCGCGGAGCCTGCGATCGACCCGTTCCCCGGGAAGGAAATCGTTCACTACGCCGACGAGCTCGAAGCGGCGCAGCCGGATGGGACGCTCGCGACCTCCGTCGCGGCCAACCAAGCCGACTTCTGGGCTTCTCGAAGGGTCCGAGGAACGCTCGAGCTCGCGAACGTTCGGGACGGAAGAGGGATGCGGAACCCGTACGAGGTCGTGGCCGGCGACCTCATCTCCTTGCCGGACACGGGCCTGCCGCCGCAACGCGTCTCCACAGTCACCTACTCGCCCGGCGAGCAGGTCACCGCCGAGATCGGGCTGACGTTCAACCCGGTACGGGCGCTGATCGAGGGCGACCGGCCCACACGACGCCGCAAGAGGAGACGCAGATGACGGTGACGATCGTAGGCGGCTGGCTGACCGGGTCGCTGCCGGATGACACCGGTAGGGAGTGGCCCGTCGTGCAACGCCGTCAGGCCTCGGCCCGTGGTCCGTTGAACGCAGGAACCCCTAACCTGATCCTGCACACAACCGAGACGGATTCATTCATCCAGCAGCTCAAGTTTCCGTCGCAGTGGCAGTGCGGGGATGGGCAGATCGGCCAGCACATCCAGCTCGGCCTTGCGGGCGATGCGGTGAACAACTGGGACGCCGTCGCACAACAGATCGAGATGGTCGGCCGCTCCGAGCTCGGCCTCTGGCTTCCTTCCGAAGCGACGCTCGGTCCCGTCGTCGCGCTCACCGCGTGGCTGCACAAGACGGAGCGGATCAAGACGGGGCTCAAGCGGCCCGCGTTCTGGCCCACGGTCTTGGACAAGGGACCGCAAGCCGTCGAGGGCTATTACCGCCGCCACGCGGGGGTTTGGCCCGACACGCCTGGCGTCTACGGGCACGTGGATATCCCAGACAACTCGCATTGGGATCCGGGGAGCTTCGACTACCCACGCTTCTTCGCACGCGTTCAAACCGCACTAGGGATAGGAGATGACGACATGGGCTACAACGAGTTCGCGGAAGGGCTCCGAGCCAACCGGAAGGGCGACCCGCTCAAGGCGAACGCGACGCCGGACTGGGAACTCGGGTGGAGGGCCGCAGAATCGATCCGCAAGGCAGCGGAGACGCCGTTGCCCGGCATGCCGGCGCCGCATGAGCACAACCTCCAGGGCAAGGCCACTTGAGCGTTGGAGATTTCGCGTTGACCGTCGCGGCGTCTTTCATCGCGCTGATGCTCGGAGTGCTGCTATGGCGGCTCACGGGGCATCGATGAGCGGGGGTCGGTTCCGGCTCATCGTCGGCGGGATCATCGTCGGCGTTTGGATCGCCTCGCTCGTGGTCGACGCCACGAACCCCCTGTACGAGGTCCCGGTGACGGTCCACGGCGCGATGATGCTTGTGGCTGGCTACCTCTTCGCGCCCACCATCTACAACCGACGGAAGGACGAATGATGGGTTGGGGCGTGGTCCTCCGCAACGCGATCGTCGGGCTCACGGCGCTTTCCTGTGGGTTCATCATCTGGCTTGCGGTTGCGAACCTTCGCGCCGGGCGTCGCTACGGAGATCCGGCGCCGGCGTTCTATGCGATGGCCCGCTTCGGGATCGTCCTGGTAATCGGGCTCGTGGCCGAGGCGGTGTTCGCTTCCCCCGAGCTACCCGTGAACATCCGAACCGTGCTCTACACGCTCGGCCTCCTGATGCTCACGGTCGGCTACGCCGGCGTGCTGGTCTTCGAGCACAAAAGACCTCGTCATTCAGACGTCGATCGGAAGATCACATGAGGGCCGGCGCGTTCGCGTTCGGCGTCGTCGTTGTCCTCGTCATCGGTGTGGCGATCGGCTCCCTTGCCACCGCTGGCCCGGAGCAGCGGCGGATCGAGGGGCAGCTCGCAGACCTTCGCCGCGAGCACGCCGCGCTCAAGGCATGGATAGCGCAGGAGCTTCGGCCGTGGGCCGCCGACGTAGTAAAAGTGGTCGATAACGGCCCCTCAGAGGCCCCAGGAGAGGCCCCAGGAGAATCCCCAGCGCCCTCGGCGTCTCCTCTAGCACCCTTGGCCCCGCTTCCGTCTCCGTCGCCCTCAGAGGCTCCTACGCCGTCTCCTACGCCGCTGGGGGAATCCCCCAGTCCGTCGTTATGTCTGCCTATCATCTGCGAGGTTAGCCCGTCTATCGAAGGGGGAGCTAGTGAATGACACCATCGTGTCGCTGATCCGGACCTGGGTGCCGGTCGTGGTCGGCACCGTGATCGCGTACCTCGCCAACAAGGGGTTCAACATCGACGTGAACCAGAACGCCGTCGTGGCCGCGACCATCGCCGTCTACTACGCGCTAGCTCGGTTCCTCGAGAAGAGGTGGCCGTTCCTCGGCTTCCTGCTCGGCGTGCCGAAAGAGCCCGCCTACGTGGGAACGCCTGGACCGCCGAGCGTCGTCGGGGGTTAGGAAGAAGCCCCCGACCCCTTCCCTACTCGGCTAAGAGACGGAGAGAGGGGCCGGGGGAGCCGTTGCGGATGCGGTCGAGGAGGGCGCGGGCCCTAGCTTCCGCCTCGTCTACCGGAACGTCGCCAAGCGGGTCCGATGAGAACTCGCCGTGGATCGTGGAGG
>Ga0307290_10000114_pt1 | contig 29759 bp, 36 predicted proteins | sample ER_DNA_144_FD_194472 | JGI IMG/M metagenome (GOLD analysis project Ga0307290, IMG submission 194472) | Bulk soil microbial communities from the East River watershed near Crested Butte, Colorado, United States - ER_DNA_144 | ecosystem: Environmental > Terrestrial > Soil > Floodplain | place... | reverse complement strand
CGCGGCGAAGGTTGCCGATGGTCCGGATCGACAAGGACTACGCCTTCGAAGGCCCGGACGGCAAGGCGAGCCTGCTCGATCTGTTCGATGGACGCCGGCAACTGATCTTGTACCACTTCATGTTTGCGCCTGGGGTCGACGGCTGGCCGTCGGCGGGCTGCGACGGGTGTTCGATGTTCGTCGACAACGTCGGCCACCTCGCACATCTCCACGCTCGCGACACTTCCTTCGTCCTCGTGTCCCTCGCGCCTCTGGCGCAGATCGAGTCGTACAACGAGCGCATGGGCTGGACGCTGCCGTGGTACTCCTCCTTCGGCAGCGACTTCAACGTCGACTTCGGCGTCACAACCGACAGGGGCGAGACGTTCGGCCTCAGTGTTTTCCTCCGCGACGGCGACAGCGTCTATCGGACCTACTTCACGTCCGGACGCGGGGCCGAGGCGCTTGGCAGCAGCTGGACCTTCCTCGATCTGACACCACTCGGCCGGCAGGAGACCTGGGAGGACTCACCGGTTGGGTGGCCACAGACCGCGCCGTATGAGTGGTGGCGCCGTCACGACGAGTACGAGATCATCGTCTCGTAATCCCGCGCACGCTGGGAGTCAGGTCCCGTCGACCTCGCGTGCGTCGAAGCGGTCCTTGAAGAGAGCGATGAACTCCTCCTCGCTCTCGGGCTCGCGCTCGTGCTCCCCTGCCTCCTCGTCGACGCTGCCCTCTCCGACGACGAAGGCGAGATCGAGGCGGCGGCCGGTGACCTCGCGGATCGCGTCGACCAAGAGCGTGGCGTTCTTCGGATCCTCGGCGAGGTTCCGGTGAAAGGACGCGGCGGGTGGGAACTCGATCACGAGCCGCTCGCCGGCCAGCTCGACCGGACGGGCTTCGTTCAGAACCGAGCCGGCAGGGATGGAGTGCTCGGCGACCGCTGGGAGGATTGCCTGTTGCCAGAGCTGCTGAAGCTGCTCCAGCTCGAGTGGAGGGCGCTCGCTCGGCTCTTCGGGGGCGGGCGCGGCGTCTGACCGGACGTCTTCCTCGGCCTCGTTCGGGGGTGCGGCCGGCGCCGGAGGCTGGGCCGGGGTGTGGTGGGGCTCGCGCGTGCGGGACTCCAGCTGCTCCAGCCGGTAGGAGAGCGATTCACGGGAGAGGTCTGCTCCGGGCCGTGTCACCTTCACGAGCGCGAGCTCGAGCGGGAGGCGCGGGTCGCCGCCCTGGCGAGCGTCGTCGACCGCGAGGGCGAGGAGATCCACCAGCCGTAATACGTCGGGCTCGCCGAGTTGGTTCGCCTGGGAGCGGAGCCGCTCGCGTGTCTCATCCGTGACTGGGATCGATTCCGGCACCTCGCCCATGTGCTGGACAAGCAGGAGGTGGCGGAGGTGCTCGAGCAGGTCGGTGACGAGGCGCGCGAGATCCTGTCCCTGGTCGGCGAGTTCCTCGACGAACGTGAGGAGGCCGCCGGTGTCGCGGTCGACGATCAGGTCGCAGATCCGGAAAAGGGCCTCCTCCTCAACGGCGCCGAGCAGTTGCAGGACCGCCTGGACCGTAATCTGGCCGTCCGTCGCAGCGGCGAGCTGGTCGAGAGTCGACACTGCGTCCCGGAAGCTTCCGCGGGCGCTCCGCGCCACGAGGGCGAGGGCCGCGTCCGGGGCGTCGATCTTCTCGCCGTCGGCCACGGTGCGCAGGAGCTTCGTCAGCTCGGGAAGGCGCGGCCGCGCGAACATGAACGTCTGGCAGCGGGAGCGGACGGTCGGGAGCATCTTCCCGAGCTCGGTCGTGCAGAAGACGAACACGAGATGGGGCGGGGGCTCCTCGATCAGCTTCAGGAGCGCGTTGAAAGCAGCGTCCGTGAGCTGGTGCGCCTCGTCGAGGATGTAGACCTTGTAGCGCCCCTCGACCGGCTGGAGGACGACGCGGTCCCGGATCTCGCGGATGTCGTCGATCCCCCGCTGGCTTGCAGCGTCCATCTCGATCACGTCGATCGTGCGGCACGAGTTGCACGTGCCGTCGGGCTCAACGGTGGGGCCCTGCTCGCAGTTCAGCGCCTTCGCCAGGATGCGGGCGAGCGACGTCTTGCCGGTCCCGCGCGGCCCCGCGAAGAGATATGCCTGCCGGATCTGATCGCGACCGATCGCGTTCCGGAGCGTGCGGACGACGGCCTCCTGTCCAACGACCTCGTCGAAGGTCTGAGGCCGGTACTTTCGGTAGAGGGCGGTCACATGACCATGCTAAAGCAGGAGGGGGAAAGGGGAACCTCCGGTTCCCCAAGGAAAGGAGGGAGCCCCTCGAGGGAACCATGGGTTCCCTCGAGTTTTATCCCGGTCGCGCACCTTCCGTCGTAGTTGGCTCGGGGGCGGTGCGTACGACGCTCGCTCGTGCCAGGCTGCTCCGCGGCACCTGAGAGAAGCTGCTTAGCGCTGCTTCCTCCCGGACCTGACGCGGTTCGCAGGCTCTCAGTGCGCGGGACCTGACAGTCAACACTTACGTCGGAAAGCCCTACCCTCGAACGTTCCTCCTCGGGAAGGAGTTCGGCCCCGCTAGAGCGGATTGCGGGTTCAGGGAACCGCTAGCTCCCCGCTTAGCGCGACCGGGAGGAAGATGGTACCAGTCTCCGATTGAGTCGAATCGGCCTCTCGCAAGTGTCCGGTTTGGAACCTGAACGGGATGAAAACGCCCAGACTTCGGGAGCCATGGGAATGAGCAGCGAGAGAGTTGACATGCCTCAGTTGGGCACTTACGGTCGGCTTCGCTCGAAGATGTTCGTAACGATTTTCCTCCGGCGCAAGCCACTTCTCGTCCTCGCACTTTGCTGTGGCTTCAGCGCGACGCTGGCAGCTCTCGCCCTCGCCGCTCCCGGAGGTCGTGACCCCGGCTTCAGCGGCGACGGCAAGGCAATCACGAACTTTGGGAGCGGGAACGACTTCGCCAACGGCGTAGCCATCCAGGCCGACGGGAAGATCGTGGTCGCCGGGCGAGCCGGGGGTGCCGGCGGCAGATTCGGCCTGGCCCGCTACAACCGGAACGGGAAGCTCGATACCAGCTTCGGGGGCGACGGCAAGGTGGTTACGAACTTCAGCGCCATCGCGGATGATTTCGCCAACGGCGTAGCCATCCAGGCCGACGGGAAGATCGTTGCCGCCGGCCACTCGAACGATCGGTTCGCTCTGGCTCGTTACAACTCCGACGGGACGCTCGATGTGACATTCAGCGGTGACGGCAAGATGACCACCAACTTTTCTTCGGCGTTCGACGACGCTCTCGGAGTAGCCGTTCGGGCCAACGGGAAGATCGTAGCCGCGGGCCACGCGGGCTCCGACAAGTTCGCCCTGGCCCGCTACAACCCAAACGGAACCCTGGACACCACCTTCAGCGGCAACGGGAAGGTCACCACCAACTTTTCGCCCGTGTCCGACCTGGCGACTGGGGTGGCAATCCAGGCCAACGGGAAGATCGTCGCCGCCGGAACGGCGGGGAGCACCGAGTTTTCTGGCACGTTCGCGCTGGCCCGCTACAACCCCAACGGCACCCTCGACACCACCTTCAGCGGCAATGGCAAGGCAACCACCGATTTCACCCCCGGGGAGCAGGACGTTGCATTCGGAGTGGCTATCCAGGCCAATGGGAGGATCGTGGCCGCCGGCGGAGGCGATGCTGGCGGCTTCAGCTTTGAGTTAGCCCGCTACAAGCGCAACGGCGCCCTGGACACCACCTTTAGCGGCGACGGCAAGGTGACCACTAACTTCAGCGCCGGTCTTGACGCAGCTCACAGCGTGGCCATCCAGGCAGACGGAAAGATCGTCGCTGCCGGACACGCGAGCCTCCGCCGGTTCGCGCTCGCCCGCTACAACCGCAACGGCAATCTCGACACCACGTTCAGTGGCAACGGCAAGGTGGTTACGGACTTCACCAGGAGGGGTTTCGGGGACGACTTCGCCAACGGTGTGGCTATCCAGGCCAATGGGAAGATCGTGGCCGCGGGCAGAGCCGGCGGCAGCGGCGGGAGGTTCGCTCTGGTCCGATACCTCGGGTAGGAGATCCTCCCCGCCCCTCTGCGCCTCTCGAGGGCCGCCCGCGCCGTCGCGTTCCGGTCATGCGGCTCGGAACCCGCGTTCCCGGGCGGCCGGCGCCGTGACCATTTCGGAGAACACCTGGAAGAGGGCGGCGATGTCGGGGTGCTCGTACCCGAGTACGCGAGCGGCACTGAGCAGTTCTTGCACGTCGAACCAGGCCTTGTCGGGCAGGTCGAGCGGCGTGGGTGCCTGCAGCATCGTCGAGCCGATGGCGCTTTGGGTCAGCACGTCGAGGGCGAGGTTACGTTCGATTCCGCCTTGCTCGGCGAGCGATACTGCTTCGCTGAAGCCAAGTGCTTGGACGGCGAGGCTGATGTTGGTGGCCAGCTTGAGCAGCAGCGCCTGGCCGTTGTCGCCGACGAAGGTCACCGAGCTACCGAGCTGGCGCAGGATCTGCTCGACGCGCTCGAACGCGTCGGCGTCACCGCCGACGATGATCGTGAGGCTGCCTTCCTCCGCGGCCTCGGTGCTGCCGAAGACCGGCGCAGCCAGCATCGAGGCGCCACGCGCTGCGACGCGCTCGGCAACCTTGCGGCCGGCTTGCACACTGACGGTGCTCAGGTCGACGTAGACCTTCCCGGCGGCGAGGCCTGCGAGGATCCCGTCCGCCCCGCCCGTCACCGCTTCGAGCGCCTCGCTGTCGGTGACCATGCTGAAGACGACGTCCGCAGCCTCGGCGACGTCCCTGGGGGAGCGACACCAGAGCAGGCTCTGCGCGACCAGCGCGTCTGCCTTCGATCTAGTTCGGTCGGTTCCGTAGACACGGTTGCCCCCGGAGAGCAGCCGGCCGGCGATCCGGCCGCCCATCGGCTCGAGACCGACCACTCCAATCGTGGTCATCGTGTTTCCTCCGGAGCGACTGCGGCCTCGTGGTCGCGTGACACACATCCGGACTGGGACATATCGCGGTCTCCTCGCTTCGTCTCTCAATGGGTCCTGTAGGACGTTCGTGAGACGTGTCAAGGGGCGCGGCGAACGTTCTCTACAACCACAACCTGACGGTTAGGCCCGGCTCGTTCTCGAGCAGTTCGAGGCGTCGGACGAGGCGGCGTGCAACCCACAGGCCCGTCCCGCGGGCACGCTTCGGCCTTGGTGGGAGATATCCGGCCAGCGGGTCGTCAAGGCCTGGTCCCCGATCCTGGATCTCGCACACGAACCAGCCGTCCACCAGGCCCGCCCGCACGCGGCTCACCCCTCCGCCATGACGACGGGCATTCTCAAAGAGTACAAGTGTGATGCAGGGGAGCCCGAGCAACCCAGTCACTGCGGCACAACCGGGATCGCTTCCCCCACGGGACACGGAGGGAGGGGCTCCCCTGTTTCTGGGTATCGCCTCTCTAGCCGATTCCTGACCCCCCACACGGGGGAGGCGCGACGTGGAGCAACGTGTGAGAGGGAACCCCGCTTCGCAGGTTCTCTCGTTCTCGGTCGGTTTCCCATGAGCTGTTCCCCGGCCCAGCACGGGGCCTCCCGGTCCTGCACGATCCAGAGGCTTGGGAGAACTGGCGATACTAGGAGGGTTTGAATAATCTTCCGCGCATGAGCGCCGTGGAGCTGGTCGTGACGGGTCGGAACCTCCTCAGCTTCGACCGATGGCCACAAAGTTGTGAGGGCAGTCTGCGTTACCCGTCCCACTTGGACTGCGGTCAGTGCGAGGGCGTGATCGGCAGAGGCGAAGTGGCGTATGCGGTGAAGGACGACGAGGCGAGAACCGTCTACTGCAGTCTCTCCTGCGCCAAGGAGAACGGTTACGTCGATCTGTTGAACTAACCCCGAGCCCCAGCCGCGCTGAACCCCACACGGCCCCTACGTGCCGAACGGGCCGAACTCTCGCCGCGCGCAGTCGGGACAGTAGACCACGATTTCTTCGTCGTCTTCGATGTCCGGGCTGACGAGGTAAGCCTGCCAGTCTGCCCTGACCCACCCGGCTGGCACCGTCTCCCCCCGGCACCTAGGGAGAGCGCGCCTCCCCCGATCGGGGGAAATTTTCTCCATTTATCTACTGGATTCTTGGCGAATCTGGCTTCCATTGCGTTGACATCAGTGCAGGCCACGGCACTATGAGAGTTTCGGCACAATCGAGGCGTCTGCGGTCCGTCTCCCAAAGAGGAGCATCGGATGTGGTCGACCAGAAGCCTGGTCTGGGCGAGGCCGACGGCACAGGAGCAGGAATGGGCCGACGCCGAGCTAGTCGAACAAGTCGAGTTACTCGAAGCACTAGCCGGGATGATCCTTTCGCCCCGCACCGTCCGGCTGCTGCAGGAGGGGGAAGCGGCGCCGATCGCCTGGGGGAGGCTCGCGCTCCTCGCCGGTTTCGTCCTCGCTGGCTGGGCCGTGTTCGCATCGCTTGTCTATATCGGCTTTACGTTCGCCTCGTAGCCTGGCGACCCGCTTCCGACCTAGTAGTCTCGCCCGCTCCGCGTCCTGGTCTTGAGGGCGCTTCAATTTGACCTTGATGCTCGCGCGGTTTGGCAGCAACCCAGATCTCTCTGCGGGCGGTTCCAGAGAGGCTCATCTAGGAGTCCCATCGTTTCGCCGGGGTGGGGTACCCCGGGGTGGGGTGGGGCGCCCCGCCGGCCTAGGGGTGGTTCCGAGCTCAACTCGAGCTTGCGCCAAAAACGCACACATTTCTCCGCAGAGCGTCTCTCAGCGTGGCCGTCGCGGCTCGAGTGTTTTATTCAGCTAGGCCGACGGGCAGGGAGGCGGACCCCTTGCAGCAGGCCGCCGCACAGCCTGGGCAATCCCCCTCCCTGCTCCTCGGCCGCGCTTGTGTAGCTACGCCGCGACACGACTGGTACGCCTGCGGGGGTCGAGCTCGATCGCTGCGACACCCGCTTCACCGAACTTCTCGACCACGAAGTACCCGTCCCGTTTCGCGAAGATCCGCTCGACGTCCGCGAAAACGTGATCCATCGAATCGGTGACGGCGAAGTGCGTAGGGACTCGGCGTATCTCCTCGTAGTCGTCCAGGGTCAGACTCACGTGCTTTATGCAGTCCTGGCTAGCGCACTCGCACAGGAAGTCCGCGTCGCCCGATACCTCGTCGAACCCCTCATTCATGCCCAGCAGCCGCTCGTTCACCCCGCGAAACAGCGACTGATCCTTCGCGGCCTGGATCGCGTCCATGACCATCCCTTCCGATTGGTATCCGGTCGGGAAAGCCCTGTCTCAGCGAATCACCTCGGCCTACCAACGAGAGTAGCGCCTCTCGCGCCTGGGCTTGCAACAGAACGGGTGAACGGGTGAAGGGGCGAGTGGTAGCCACGCTAGGCCACCCGCCCCGTAGCGAAAATCTCTCCCAGCCCCTCATTGCAGAGAGGAGCCGACCGGGAATAGAGTCGGGCCCCTCAAACGAGAGGATCACGTGTCGATTTTTTGGATCATCGTCATCGTCATTATTGTGTTGGCCGTCCTTGGCTACTTTGGTCGGGGACGTTTCTCTAGGTAGCCTCACGCCCCCATCTCGCTTCGTTTCGCTGGGCGTTTCGCCAATCCCTCCTCTACCGTCGCGCTGGCTCTCGCTCCCATTCTCGGGAGGCGGCTACCGAAGAGTCTGTTGGTTCAAGAAACAGTCGTGGCGGAAAGAACGAAGTCGTCGGGCCGCGAGGAGAGAGCAGCTTCGAGCCCGTCTCGTCGAGCTCGAACTCCTCAGTAGCCGGGGGGTCCCAGACCTGAAGGTGTCAAAAACCCGGGTTCAGCCCGAAATCCGGGGTTTTGGCACCTCCTCACGCAGCCGGCCGGACCCTCCTGCCGACAAACCCTGTGGGTGTGTCGGCAGTCACCTAGTCGCTGCGCAGACGAAGCCCCGCCTCCTCGAGCGCCGCGGCGATCAGCGCGTCGTAGCGCCCGGCGGCAAGATCCCCGAACGGGTCTCTCGTGTACCTGACTAACTCGCCGTACGGAAGGGAGAAGGCAGCCCGCATGGCGAGGAGGCGGCGGCGGTCAGGGTCGAGCGGCCCGCCCAGAACGCGCTCCGCCGCCGTGAGCCCCCTGATCTGAGAGATGCGCTCGGGGAGGGTGAGCGAGAGGACGAGGAGCGCGGGGATGAGGAAGGTGACAAGTCCGAGCAGGTTGGCGAGTCGATGCACACTTTCTCGGCCTTCTTGGCCGCGCTCGGCGAGTTCACCACCCGACACGCGACCCGCGTCACGGAGGCCATCGGCCAGATCGTCCCCGACGATCGGCACCCCGGCCACTGCCTCGGCGGCGGTCTCGAAGCCGCCCTGGATCTCCGTCCCGGCGTCCTCGACACCAGTTCCGAGCACAGCCAGTTGGTCGACCGTGCTGTGGACCTTCAGGCCCAGCCAGGCGAACAGAAACACGGCCAGGAGGATTACAAGATCCCGGAGGACCGTCCTGACCCTCTGGGCTGGCAAAGTAGGATAGAAGCGCATACCTCCTCCTCAATCGCTCTAGGTTCGGCAGAAGGCAGCCGAGCGGAACCCAAATGCCCCGAGCTGCAGGACGCGCCGAAGCAGGATGTAGCAGGCGAACAGGAGCACGAGCGGGTTCCGTCGCCCCGTCCTGTTATCCGGCGAGCTAGGCCGAGGCGATAAGCGCAACGCCCAGTCCGAGAACGATCGTGGCGACGGCGAGCCAGATCGAAGCCCAAAGACGAAGCTCCAAGGCACTCGGCGGCGCTTCGCCACGGCGAGCCCAAATGAAGAGGAGCCACTGGGAGCGGCCTTGAATCCACCGTTCCTCTGGTGCCCGAATGACACGAAGTGTCGGCCACGCCAGCGCGAGGCCACAGGTGATAAGGAGCGCTCCGCCGGCTACCACACGTCCAACGTACCCGGATGAAGCGGGAAACGTGCCGGAGGGATGCGCGGAGTCGGGCCGCCGACCAGCGGGAAGGCCTGTCCTAACTAGTCGCGGCGTCGGCGCAGCGGGAGCACTGAGACGACGGCCAGACGCACATACACTCGGCCGCCCTCCGTGCGGTTCTCGAGCAGCCCTCGGCATGCCGCGAGCGCGAGCTGCAGCTCGGCGGCCGATCGCGGCCGCCTAGTGGAGGGCGGCTCGACGCTGATCGCCCGCCACTCCGCGCACGTGCTCCACGGTCTTGACCGCCACGTCCCCTTTTGACCTCGGGGACTACCTGGACGACTACGCGGTCAATCCGAAGCTGCGGAACGACCTCGGTCTCCTCTTCCTCATCGACCTCGCGGGAAACCGGCTGGAAGCGATCCCGCTCAAGCTCGAGCTCGTGCACATGCGCCTTGCCGACGGCTCGGACGCCGCGTGGGTGGGACGCCGCTTCCGCAAAGCCTCCGCGGCGTTCGGGTCAGAGGTGGCCGAAGAGGAGGGCCGCCTCGTGCTAGCTGGTGTTAGGCCTTCCGCGCCTTCCGCTTCTCGATCCTCGCCGACCCAGCGGACGGAGTGAAGATGCTGGTATGGCCGTCGTCCCAGCGGATTCGGAAGCGTTGCGGCTCCTCGTGGAGCACCTCCTCGATCACGCCTCTACGCCCCGGCTGGGCAGCCCGCTCCGACTCAACGACGATCAGGTCTCCCGCTTGTGCCGTCATTCCCTGCTCACCTCCCCACGCGACTCGAGGTCTGACTCTAGCTCTGCGATCATGCAGACGGGAGGGAGGTTCGCGGTGGCAACGGAAGACCTGACCCGTGCGCTCGACGAGGCGGGGGCGCCCCAAGGAGCTCCTCCCGCATGCGCGCACCGAGAGCGCGGTCGCCGCGGCGGCTGAGGTCGCGGACATCTGTGTCGACTAGCCTGTTTGCCCACGGAGTGTGTGAACCGCGTCGGATGCGCAGACTCGGTCTCAGGCGGCCAGGCCCAAAGTCTCGCACCGCCTGAACTCGCTAGCCTCTCGAGCACTTCACTCGCGCAAACTCCCTGCAAGTGACCCAGCCCCGATCCCTCCCCGTCGCCTACGGCTCGCACGCCAACTACTACTCCGGAGGCACGCACCAGATCGACCCGCGCTGCGATCTGGCCGAGCGGCTAGAAATGGGCTAGTCGCCAAAACGCAGACTTGATCACCGGGCGGGAACTCGTCGGACGGCCGGCCACTCGCAGGTTCCAGAGATTCGGTCCAGAGGGCTGATGGCGCGTTTCTGGCAAAGAGCGACAGTCTTCGGCGACACGCCGAGGGCCTGGTGTGCGCGAGGTCGTTCCTCCGCCGCGGAGGGCGGGCTGGGAGGAGGCACAGAGCGCGGGCCACTCTGACCCGCGATACGGTTGGCGGATGAAAGTGACCCGCGCGCGCGAGAACGTCTTCGCGCTCACCTTGACCGGCCAGGAGCTCTCGGCTCTTGTCGCCGGAGCGCGCATGGCACTCGACATTATGGAGCGTGACCCCCACGCACCACGCGAAGCGGTCGAGCTCCTTCGCGGCGTCGTCGGCGACTACGACGACGCGCTCGCGCGTCTGAAAGCGCCCGACGGGCGCCCAGGGCGCCCGTCGGGCTAACTCGCGGGAACGAGCCGGCTTAGACGCGCGCCGGCGCCGCCATCATCGTCTTCACGTGCGCCGCGATCTGGTCGAACTCGGCCTTGAAGCCGTTGTAGTCGTACTGCTCGGTGTTGAGGTACGTACTCCAGCCCATAGTGTGCTTCGCCATGAGCGCGGCCTCGCGGATCTCGTCGTCGGTCGCGCCGAAGAGCTTGGCGGCCTCGGTGTGGAAGTACGTGCAGTACCGGCAGCGGGTCGCGCCTGAGACTGCGAGCCCGATCAGCTCCTTGTACTTGTTTGGAATCGCTGTCTCGCCAAACTCGATCGCCTTGAATGATTGCCACTCGCTTTCAACGAGATAATCCGGCAGCTCCGCGATGAACTTCGGCACAAGGCCCAGCGTCTCGCGGCATTCCGCCTCGACGGTGGCTCTCGACATAAGAACTCCCTCCATTGGCGCCTCCGCCGAGCGAAATCCGCATCGGCCTGGCGCACGTAAGAGCAAGGATAGCAGCATTTGATACTTTCGGAGCTGGTGGCCCTCCGACCGAGCGCCCGCACTTCTCGTCACCTTCTCAATAGTTCACGACAACGGATGGCGCGCTTCCCCGAGCGCCGATCTCTGCTCAGTTCGCGCTTCTAAGTGCGGATCCAGAGAGAGGCTCCTCAGGAGTCCCATCGTTTCGCGGGGGTGGGTACCCAGGGTTGGGGTCGCCCCACCGTAGACCGCCCGCTACGAAGGCGGGAGGCCCAGTCGCAACGAGACCGACTAAGCGCTCTTGCGTGACCCGTGACCAGTACGTGGCCACCCCGCCTACGCCTCGCCTTCCTCTAGCGCTGCCTCTGCCTCGGCGATGCGCTTGATAAGTGCTGCGCGCAAGCGTGCCCTCTCCTCGGGGGTCATATCCTCGAAAGGACGATCGACGTCCCCTGTGTTGAGGGTGGCATCGCCAGGCTTGCCGAGTCCCTGGTCAAACCATCCGCGCAGCTCCCGGGTTGCCGGCACGTCACCGCGTTTCGCCTTCTCGTAGAGGGCGTCGAGGATTGCAGGGATCTGCTCCTTGCGGGCGTCGAGCTCGTGGCTGAGGCGCTGGCGGATGGTGAGGTTGGAGAGCTGCGCTGCCTCTGCGCGCTGCGCCGCCTTCTCCCTCCGCGCCCGAGTTGCGCCGGAAGGCGAACCGTGAATATTGAGGGCATCACGCACGAGGCCGGGTGGGACCTGGCCGTCAGACTCCCGCGTAGTACCAATCAGGGGGTTGGGAGTACGTGAAGACGATGAACAACGCCGCCTTCCGATGGCGCACTGTACTCGTGCTCGTCCTTTTCGTCTTTGCCTATAGTCCTGAGTTGGCCGCAGCCGATCTGGGGCTTGTGTTCAAGCAGGCCAAGGCCGCACCAGGGGACCGAGTGCTTCTCTACTCCGGCCTTCGAAGCGATGGCCGAGCGTCTGGCTACCCACCCCTAAAGGACGTCGAGGTCTATTTCGTCCCTCTGTCGCTCGCGAAGCTCCAGAACCACCTGCGCTCCCGAGGGCGGCCCAATGATCCACGTTGGCTTCCGCTCGGCCCGCCCCGCCAGGACAAGGGCGGTGTGGTCCGGATGTGGATCAGGGTGCCCCAGGTCCCGATCGGCGACTACACGGTTGGCTTCTGGTGCAAGTGGTGTGGACCCCCGAAAGGTGACTTCTTCACGAGCGCGTTTCCGGGCCAGCGCTGGTCGGGCCGACGTCACTACACGATCCTCCGTGTGACGAAACCGCGTCCGCCACTGAGCGAGGTGGTGTCCGCCACCCCGACGTCAGGCCCTGGCTCAGAGAGCCGACTCTGGTTGCTCGCACTGGGGAGCGTTGGCGCGCTGGCATTGGCCGCAGCTCTCTGGGGGCTGCGCCGGCGGAGACCCTGACGCGAATGGCGTCCTTGCCTCAGTCATTCGCGGCAGCCCGCATGTTGCAGAGGCGCCCTCTAATTGCTCTCGGCGGTGACGGCGTCGGCGACCGTCGCGAGGTTCGCGCGCCACACGTCCTCGGGCAGTGGCGGGAGGATGTCGTCCCAGATCGCGGCGAAGCTGCCGAGAAGTTGCGGCATCCGCGCCGGCCGTGCCATGAACCACCAGTGCAGGTGCTCGCTCCCGTCGCCCCAGCGACAGACATGCACACGCCCGATCTCGCCGACTGCACGGATTGCGCGCTCGATCCGTGCGAGGAGCACGCCGAGCTCGGCCGCGAGCTCGTCCGGCAGATCGCCGGGCTCCGCGAAATGCTCGCGCGGCTCGAGCAAGACAACGACCGGCAGGCCTGTTGGCGAGTCGAACGCCCACAGGCGCCAGCGCTGGCTCGTCCAGAGGTACTCGTCGTCGGAGCGGACGCAGCGCACGCATTCGACACCGCCATGGCCGTGCCGGGGCGTCTCCTCCTCGACGGGCGGCTGGAGGCGGCGCGGCCGCATCTCGCCGTCGAACGGGAACGTCTCCCAGTCCTGGACGGGCGGCATTCGGAGCGCTCCGGCCGCGCGTGCGTGCAGCTGCTCGGCAGTCTCAGGCAAGGGCCGGGGATGCTACCGTCGGCCGCCGTGGAGTGGCCGCAGTCCTTCTACGAGCTTCGGCGCGGCGAGGGCTGCGGCATGTGCGCCGACGGGCGCCCCGACGAGCTACCGTGGGGCACCCGGATCTTCGTCGGTTCGGTCTCGGACGCATACCTCCAGCGCCGAGACATCCAGCACGGCTACACGATCGTGATCTGGCGCGGCCGGCACGTCGTCGAGCCAACCGAGCTCGCCGCCGAGGAGGCCGCCGCCTACTGGCTCGAGGTGTTGCATGTTGGGCGCGCTCTCGAAGCACACCTCCGGCCGGTCAAGATGAACTACGACCTGCTCGGGAACTCGCTACCGCATCTGCACGCCCATGTGCTGCCTCGGTACGCCGACGACCCACGCCCGGGGTGGCCGCTTCCTTTCCCTGAGACAGAACCTCCTCCTCTGGAGGAAACGGTCTTCAACGAAGACGTGCAGGCGCTTCGCTCGCTACTCGCCACGCCTCCTCGCTCGTGACTGATTGGGATCGTCTCTTCGACGAGCTCTACCTCAAGACGTACGCCGCAATCCAGCGCGACGAAGACGCTGAGCCACTCGCACTCGGCGCCATGCGGCTCGCCGGGTGCGAGCCTCCGGCGGACGTCCTTGATGCCGCCTGCGGCTACGGCCGTCACGCCCGCGTGCTCGCCGGCGCCGGCTACTGCGTGGTCGGCCTCGACCGCTCACCTGTCCTTCTCGCCGAGGCTCGCCGGCGCTCGGAGGGAGCCGAGTGGCCGAACTGGGTGCAGGGCGACTACCGAGAGCTGCCCTTCGCAGCGGCGAGCTTTGACGTGGTTGTCAACCTCTTCACGTCGTTCGGCTTCTTCGGCGACGAGGGCGATCTGCAGGCGCTCACGGAGTTTAGGAGGGTCCTCCGGCATGAACGGATGCTCGTCCTGGAGACCCTGCACCGTGATCGCCTGCTGGCGAACTTCCAGGCCCAGGACTGGGTGGAACTTCCAGACGGGGCACTTCGACTCGAGCGGCGCGCGTTCGACTCCGTAAGCGGCGCATGCGAAGTCGCCCTTACGCACTGGCCGAAAAGTGGAGAGCCGGTCACAGTCACGTATCGCCTCCGCGTTTACACGCCGGGTGAACTCGACCGAATAGCACGCGAGGCGGGCTTCACGGAGCTCGAGTTCTACGGCGACCCCGAAGGCGGTCCGCTCTCGCGGGAAAGCCGTCTTCTGCTTGTCGCCAGGACGGCGTGACCAACTCCGGCCCATGCCGGAAACTTGGAAGACTTTCGGGAGAGGGCGGCGGGCTTGGGCCGCGAGTCCCGGTCACTGGTCCCAACGTGGCATAAACCGAACCGCGTCGTTTCGGTGCCAGGGAAGCGTATCTGCCTGTCCCCGCCGCACTCGCGATCCTGATCCGGGGGGATCAGGGAGTTACAAACCTTAGTGGCCCTCGGGTTTCGGGATGCGAACCCTAGGGCTCTCGTTCGCGACCATGGCGGAGAGGAGCTTGGACTTGATCGGAGTCCGAGCGAATGGCTGCTGGACGTGGACATCCGCCACACGAGCACCGTCCGTGGACGTGCACCGGTAGTAGGTGGCTTGGACTGGTCCCGAAATCCCTAGGACAAATGACGGAGCACAGGAAACCCGAGGTGCTCGGAGCGGCGCCTCGCGAGCATCCGCCGTTACTGCGTTCTTCCGGTACAAGGCATACGCGCCGAGGAGGCCGAGGACCGCGACGAGCAGGACGATCACTCCGCCGATCAGCCAGCGCCTTCTCGCCACTTCTCCCTCTTAGACGCAGTTGGCTTGAGAGGTTGTAAATCCTGCCGCGGCAGCAGCGCAGGTACTCGGCCGCCTCGGCCACGTTGTAGTACCGAGGCTCGGCCGTGGGGTCGCCCTCGTTTACGAGTTCGGCGACTCGAGCGGCGGTCGATTCTGCGAACTGATCGAAAAGCTCCGCGAGTCTCTCGGCGAGACTGGCGGTGTCGGGGCTCAAGGCCCCGTTCTCCCTCACGTGTCCAGTGAAGGCCTTCGGTAGTGGGTTTGCATGACTACGCGCTCCTTCGGGGTCAGTTATCAGGCCACGGCCATGAGACCGCAAGACCTTCAAGGATGATAACGACCACGCCCGTAAGTGAATTCCGAGCGGCCTCAGGCCGCGGAACTTGCCACAAACGCTTGCCACACGGCCTTCGGCGCGGTTAATCTGGCCACTGACCCCGCATGAATACGGGGCTCGGGGCGCATAGCTCAGCGGGAGAGCGCCCGCTTCACACGCGGGAGGTCCCTGGTTCGATCCCAGGTGCGCCCACTGAACTTGGCAGTGCGCAAGGCGCAGCGAATAATCCAGGCGTGGCGTTCTGTCCGAACTGCGGACTATCTGCCCCCGGTGCGTCTCGATTCTGCCCCAACTGCGGTGCGCCGATCTCCGAACCGGCTCAGCCGAGCGAAGAGCGGAAACTCGCAACTGTCCTCTTCGCGGACCTCGTGGGCTCGACGAAGCTCGCCAGCTCCCAGGACGCCGAGCGAACGCGCTCCCTACTTAATCGGTTCTACGACGCAATGGCGACTGAGATCGCCGACGCTGGCGGAACCGTGGAGAAGTTCGCCGGCGACGCGGTCATGGCGGCCTTCGGCGCTCCTGCAGCTCAGGAAAACCACGCGGAGCGCGCCTTGCACGCAGCGCTTTCGATGCAGAAACGTCTCGAAGAACTGTTCGGCGGTGTGCTCTCGCTACGTATCGGCGTGAACACCGGTGAGGTCGTCGCGGGACAGGCCCGCGTCGGAAGTTCCTTCGTCACGGGCGACACGGTCAACGTTGCGGCGCGTCTCGAGCAGGGCGCTCGGCCGGGTGAGATTCTGGTCGGCGAGCGCACGGTCTCGGCCGTGCCGGGCACGTTCGAGTTCGCCGAGCCGGCGGCGATTCCGGCCAAAGGAAAACCGGACGGCGTCGCCTGTCGACGACTCGTCCGCGCACTGACGCCGATGAGGCCGCAGCGTGCCGGCGGACTGCAGCGCGCCTTCGTCGGCCGTGACAGAGAGCTCGAGGCTCTCCAACAGACGTACCTTCGCGTCGTCGAAGAGGGCCGGCCGCGCCTCGTGACCGTCATAGGCGACCCCGGGATCGGGAAGACGACATTGCTCCGGGAGTTTTGCCAGTGGCTCCGCTCTCGGTCGCCCGAACCGGTCCTCCGCACAGGCCGCTGCCTCTCCTACGGCCGAGGGATCACGTACGTGCCAGTCGGCGATATCGTCCGCGAGCATCTCGGCCTTGCCGAGAACGACCCGCAGGAGATCGTGCGGCGCCGCCTTGGGCGAAACACGATTCTGGGGTTGACGCTCGGGCTGGAGGCACCTGTCGACCTGCATCCACTCGCCGCGCGCGAGCGCCTGCGCCAGGCGTGGATCTCCCTCCTCGACGCGCTCGCGGCCGCTCGGCCGGCGGTGGTGTTGATCGAAGACCTGCACTGGGCCGAGGACGCGCTACTCGACCTGCTCGAAGCTGGATTACGGGGCGCCCACGGGCCGCTGCTCTTCCTTGCAACCGCGCGCCCGGAGCTCACCCAGACCCGGCCAGGCTGGGTCAGCGAGGATCGCGGCGCGGAGAGGGTCCTGCTCGACGCGCTGACTCCGTCGGACACAGCCCACATGGTCGACGAGCTGACACCGACATCGCTGCCTGCGTCAGTGCGTGACATCGTTCTTGCGCGCGCGGAGGGCAATCCACTCTTCGTCGAGGAGCTCATTCGGACACTGATCGACCAAGGCGTGCTCGAGCGACGCAACGGCGACTGGACGGTGCGCGACCTTCCCACCGACTTCATCGTTCCCGACACGGTGCAGGCTGTGCTCGCGGCGCGCATCGACCTGCTGGAGCCACCGGAAAAGGCCGCCCTCCAGGCGGCCGCCGTGATCGGCCGAACGTTCTGGGCTGGTCCCGTCGCGGAGCTGTTGGAAGGCGTCGAAGCGGACCTGCACGTCCTCGAGCAACGCGACTTCATACGGCCTCGGCCGAGCTCGTCGATTGTCGGCGAGACAGAATTTACGATCAAGCATGCGCTCACCCGCGATGTCGCTTACGGAAGCCTCCTCATCGCGAAGCGGGCTCGCCTGCATGCTCGGTTCGCCGAATGGCTCGAGCAGACAGGGGAAGGTCGTGACGAGCACGCAGCGATGCTTGCTCATCACTATGCGGAGGCAGTGCGGCCGGAAGATGTCGATCTCGCCTGGCCGGGGCACGACGACGAGCTCGTACGCATGCGCGAGCACGCCGTCTCCTGGCTGTGCCGCGCGGCCGACCTGGCAGTCGGTCGTTACGACATCCAAGACGCTGTCTCACTACTTCAGCGCGCGGCCGAGCTCGAATCGCGCCCAGACGCACAGGTGGAAATCTGGCGGGAGATTGGTCACGCTCACGCCATCTACTTCGACGGCAAGGCCTTCTCCTCGGCGATGCAGCGCGCGATCGAGCTGGCCGACGACGACCTGACCACGGCGGATCTCTACGCGGAGCTTGCCTTTCAGACCCTTGTTCGCGCGGGAATGTGGGGTGTCGCACCGGACGCGAGTCTCGTCGAAGGGTGGATCGGCAGCGCGCTCGAGCTTGCGCAGCCCAGCAGCACGGAACGCGCAAAGGCACTGATCGCTCGCTGCTATTCGGCTTACGACAAATCTCCCGAGCTGGCGGCTGAGGCGAGCGCAATCGCCGAGCAACTCGGCGATCCGTCTGTGCGTTCTTTCGGCTACGACGTGCGCGGGCTGACCGCATTCGCCGGGGGCGACTACAAAGGGGCACTCGCGTGGCAGCGTCGGCGCATCTCGCTTGTAAGTGAGATCAACGATCCGGATCACCAGGCGGACATCTACGCGTGCGCGGTTGCGCCTGCAGTTGCCTGCGGCGACATCGACGATGCGCGGCGTTATGCAATTTGCCACGAAGAGTTCACGCGCGAACTCTCGCCACACCATCGACTGCACGGGGTTTCGGTGAGCCTGGAGCTTGCCGAGCTTCTCGGCGACTGGAACGCTGCGAGCCAACTCCAGCAGCGGGTAGAAGACGCCGTGGCCGCGAACCTCGCGACGCCGTGCGTTCGGAACCAACGCTCGCTCCTTGTCTGCGCGCTCGCGCGCGTCCACCTCGGTGACGAGCAGGAAGCACGCCGCCTCGAGCAGAACGCCGAGGCGCACACGATGAGCGGCTACGGGACCGTGCTCGACACGCCGCGCATCCAGCTCGCCCTTCAGCGTGGCGACCTCGTAGGGGTCGAGTCGTTACTCGGTCAGCCCGCGGTGCGTCGGTCGAACTGGTTCTTCCTCAGCTCGATGGCGACGCACCTGGAGGCGCTAGCCGCGATCGGCGACGGAGCGCGCGTGGAAGCCGAGGTACCTCGTCTGCTCGAACCCAACACGTATCTCGAGCCGTTCGCGCTGCGGGCCCTGGGCGTAGCACGCGAAGACGCGACACTGATCGAGCGCGCCGCGGTCCGTTTTGAGGCGTTTGGCTTCGACTGGCACGCGGCTCGGACGAGCGCGCTTCTCTAATCCACCCAGTAGTCCCAAACAAACTCAACGTCGTCGAGACCCGCCTGCGGTGCCGCGATCGTCACGAACACGGCGTCCTCCTGGCCCGCCGCGCGGAACGACCTCACGGTCTCAGGACCGACGCGCACAGCCGTCCACGGCTCGATATCGATCACCTCGCCGTCGAAGTTGCCCTGCGCCCCTCCGGAGACGAGGAAGTAAACCTCCTCTTGCACGGTATGCCGGTGCCCCCGTGTATGCGGGTGCCCCTTGGGTGGCTTCCAGCTGCCACCGAACCGCTCAAAGGTTACGGCGAAGTTCCGCAAGCCAAGCGGTTCGCGCATGAAGCGGATCTCGAAATGATCGGGATCCATTCCCACTTCCGCCGCCTGATCCGGGACCCCGGCGACGGGGACGACGGTGTAATCGGCCATTTAAACTCCCTTCTAGCCGGCCGCGTCGCTGCAAACGTGGGCCAACTTCTCAGAAGGTCCTTATCACGTCAGCCTCTACGAGGGAAACTGGCTTTGGTCGACGCTCAACGGCTCGGCTGACAGCGTCGGCTGGTTTGCGCACTGACGAGTTCCGCCCACCATCCCTTGAAGCTAGCCTGCGGCTCGTGAACGGCTTCTCGGTAGTTGCAGCAGCCGAGCGGCTGGGCGAGCGCGACTGGCTTCGCCGCATCTTGCGCTTCGCCGGGCCGGCGGCCTACGCGGTCGTGCTCGCTGTTGTCATCTACCGCGAGGGGATCCCGCTCTCGCGTGAGCGCCTGCTCATGTGGATCCTGCTCGGGCTGCTCGCGTTTTCCCTGACGAACATCCGTGGCTGGATCCGTGGCGTCGTCCTCGAGTGGCTTCCGTTCGCGTTCGTCCTCTGGGCGTACGACCTGCTCCGAGGGCACGCCGACACTCTCCTCTTCTCTACCCATGTTCGCCCGCAGCTCCGCGCCGACGAAATCCTGTTCGGCGGCACAGTTCCCACGGTCTGGCTCCAGGAGCGCCTCTGGCACGGTTCCTCGAGCCTGCGGTGGTACGACTACGGCGCCTGTCTCGTCTACGTCAGCTATTTCCTGGCGACCTACCTCGTGGCCGCCTTCCTCTGGTTTTTCGTCCCTGCGCTCTTTCGCCGCTTCGTGGCCATGGTCTCGCTGCTCGCCCTGATGGCATTTGCGACGTATGCGCTCTTTCCCGCCGCACCGCCCTGGCTCGCCAGCGAGGACGGACAGCTCGAGCCAACGACCCGTTCGATCGGCTCCATCTTGGGCCACATCCCGATCGGCAACTTCGACGCGCTCTTTGAGAAGGGGTCCCAGTACGCGAACCCGGTCGCCGCGGTCCCCTCGCTGCACGCGGCCTACACCCTGCTGATCACGCTCGTTCTCTGGCGCCTGGTGCCTCGGTGGAGTCGGGTGCCGCTCGCGGCGTACCCGCTGCTGATGGCGTTCGCTCTCGTCTACACGGCCGAGCACTACCTCGTGGATGTCCTGCTCGGCTGGTTCTACACGCTGATCGCGTTCTGGGCCGTCAACCACCTGGCCGAACGGCTTGCCTGGCGCCGGTTCGTGTGGCGTAGCGACTAGGAACAAGAAGAAACGCCGGGTGGACCGGCCTCTGTTCAGGCGTGCTCTTCGGCTTCGCGTTGCTGCTCGCGAGGCGCGTGCCACTCGATCCGTCCCGCCCAGAGCAGACAAACGAGCGCCAGGAGCACGGCCGACAGGGCGAACGTGACCAGCAACGCCTCCAGGGACGGGCCCAGCTCGGGCTGGTAGAGCACCGACGGCGGCAGGAGCTTCACTGCCGGAAGCGTGACGATGCTGAGGACGAATTGGAATACGACAGCACTGATGCTGACCGGCGGAAATTCCTTCTCGCGCCCGCCCCAGCGTGTTACCAGCTGAAACACGTCGAGATCCGGCCGCGCCACCCCCGCCCGAGCTAGGGCGGCCGAGATCGCGAGTACCGACCAGGCGATAGCGGCCACGAACGGCACGAGACCTACCGAAGCCGGACCGAGACCGTCCTGCCAGGCGCTGGCGCCCAGGCAGACGAGGCCCGCCGCGAAGCGGGCGAGACCGCCCCAATGCGGAAGCAGCAAGGCCGACGCGGCCAATTTCACCTCGGTGCGACCGCTTGTCGCCAGCTCCGCAACGGGAAGCCGCCAGATGTTTGGCGAGATCACGTTTGCGAGCCCCGACGCCGCTTCGAGAAGGCCGAACACGCCGATGAACTGCCAGCGGGACCACGGGGCCAGCCCGCCAAGCGCGATCGCCGTCACGATCAGCCCGATCAGGTTGAAGAACGAGAGCAGGAAGACGATGACAAGGCCTCTGAAGGCCCGGCTCGCTCCCGTCGCTTTATCGCGTTCTGGTAGTTGCGGCGTCGCCGCTCCTATCGATCTTCCGCCAATGAGCTCACTCGGGCTTTCGCGCGATCTCGTAATGGAGGAGTGAGGCAACCACCTGCTCGCCATCGCTGCGCTGGTGACCGGCGAGCATGAGGAAGTTTTTGGGATCAGATGCGACGGCCTCCCACTCCTCGAGCGTCACACTGACCCTCTCGACGCAGTAGTCATCGGCGCACTCGCACAGAAACGGCACAAGGCTCTCTTCCGGGACCTGATTCTCGACAACGTCGCGGGGACGTTCGTTCCCTAGGCGAAAGAGCTCCTGATTCCGCTCCCTCCGACTGTCGCGGGACACCATTTGAAACAGAACTGCCCTGGTCCACCCGGCCGAAAACCGCTTGGCGCCGACTCAGCTCAGCGACGACCTGGCATTCGTGCCCGTGGGGGAAGCGGCATCCCGGTGGGCGCAAATGGCCGGGGAGAGACGGCCTCGGAGAGCCCGGCAGGTGCATTCGGGAGGACCTTCAAGGCGCTGCGTCGAAGAAAACAAACAGCCACGTAATTGCACCGAATCACCATCCTGATCCTCCATACCTCCTCTTTCGGGTCCCAGCCGCTTAGGATTGGTCTGGAATGGCCAACGAAACGCACGGAGACGCTGTGACCGCTCTCACGCCCAGCGTGTCGGCCAGATTTTTCAGAACAGTCGTGTTCTTAATTCCACTTGCGATGCTTACGTGGGCGGCGATTGCGTTCGGCTTTTACTGGCTCGTGGCCTGACCAAGCGGTTCTTAGGGTCGAGGCGCGCGGCGCCGTGGGGAGCAGCGCGGGTAGGTGCGACCAGGGACTAGGCAGGCCGCGGGGCCACGTCGGCGCTATCTACGCTCGGGAGAATGCGTCCAACTCGTCCAACCGACGTTTCGGCCGAGTGCCGTGGTGACGGCGACAGGGAAGCTCGAGTGATACCGGTAGTTGACGACCCAATAGATCGGGACCTCCGGTTCCCACCAGTTTTGATTCGGAAATGCTCGATCGAGCCTCCAGAGGAATCTGGTAGCGCGTAGCAGAGCTCGGTCCGACCAGCCGTAGACGTCGTACCCCTGGCGATCCAGCAGCTCCGCCATCGCGACGTAGCCGCTCAGCGCTTCGCGAGCGTACTGGGTGTACGCCGGTGGCCATCGAAAAGGCCCGCCGCGCCGCATGTCGTCGGGTAGTGCGCCATCGATCGAATGACCGCCCTTCTTGGCGCCTTTCGGGTTGACGCCAACTGGTGCCGAGGGGTCGGCCTGCCAGGAAAGGTCCGGCTTCGACCCCCCGAAGCGGAGGCCCTGTCCGACATCCTCCGGGCCGAAGTCCGGAGCCGGGATTCCTGGGTAGGCCGAGTGATCGCCGAGCCAGCCCTTCATCACCAGGGCTGCGCGAGCGAGATCTCTCTCGTCGTGCAGGTAGACAGCGGCCGCCACGCGGCTCGCACCCGCCATACCGCTTCCGTTGGTCGCGCCGCGCTCATGCGATCCGATCAGAGTCTGGTCGGAAACCGCCTTCGAGCCGAGGGGCTCGTTCCGAACTTTCATGAGCCAGCTCCTGAAGCGGCTTTCCCGAGCGCGGTCGTATGCCTTGAAATCGATCAGCTCAGCGGCGATCACGTACGAAAGGAGATTGCGTGCTAGCGCGAGGGCCGTGCCGCCGTGTTCCGTCCCGACCGCGCTCGAGATCGCATCTGCCGCCTTCTCGCGGTACTGACGATCACCTGTCCTCGCGTAGACGAGAGCGACGGCAAGAGTGTTGACGTCGTGGTTGGAGTTTTGATCCGAGATCTTCGGAGCGCCTAGATCACCGTCTGCTGCGGCCAGCACGTTTTCCCACGCGGTTCCCTGCATGGGGAGCTGCTTCACCTCGGCCTGAGAGATCCACATGCCCGCCTCGCGGCGACGTGCCCTTTTCGGAGCGGTTGGAGAGCTGGAGCTGTCCGCCTCGGGGGGACGCGCTGTTGTCGGTGCGGTTGGAGAGCTGGAGCTGGGCCACGACGCGCTGCAGCCAGTCATCGCCGTGAGCGAAATGATGAGCGCTGTGCCTGCGAGCAGGAGACGGATCCTCGCGAGCTCCCTCAGAAGCTGTATCTCAACCCTGTCGCTCGAGCTGCGCCTCGCACGAAGAGCTCCGCGGGCGTGTGACCGCGGCGCAAGCTGCGCACCCGATTGCCTTCGCGCGTGACCGACCCCATTCCCGTTTGAGCATATCCCTCGCGATTGGCCCGGGACGGGTATCCCCCGATCGAGGGAGTTGTCAACAAAAGTGGGAAAAGCATGCCAGCATGAGTGCTCAACGTGAGAGCGAGGCGTCTGCGGCCCGTCTCCAGAGAGGAGTACCCCATGGGGTCAAGCAGAAGCGTTGCTGTCCGCACATGCGCTTACGAGCAGGAATGGGCCGACGCCGCGCTCGTCGAACAGCTCGAATTGCTCGAAGCGAAGCTCGCGAGCCTGGAAACCGAGCGCGGCCGCCTCGAGACTGAGCTCTACATTGCCCAGAGCTGGGTCAAGGAGCTGGCGCTCTGGCTGGACGAGGCGCAGCTGCCAACCGGAGTGAAGCCCGTCCCTGGGACGCCGGGGATGACCTGGAGCCGCTGACGCTCAGGAAGCTGACGCAGAGCCCACCAGGGGCCTCCCACACACCCTGACTGACGGGTGCGAGCGCCGTCCGGGCCAATCCGGGTGCTCGGCACGGTAACGATCTGTCCGACGTTGTGGCTCAGGCCGGACTCCTGCGGGTTGACGGCTGCTCAAGCTTAAACCGCGGCCGCCTCCCGGGCAAAACGGTGGCGGCGCCATGCGTAACTTCGTCAGCCGGGGCTCGCGGGGAGTAGTCTTGCTCATGGGGCAAGCCAAGATCGCTCTCGAGTGCGTCGAGTGCCGTAACGAAGCGGGCGAGATCGCGCCCGGCTGGCAGGCCTACCTCGTCAGCGACCCGGACGCCGAAGGCGATGAAGAAATCGTGGTCTACTGCCCCGACTGCGCGCGGCGGGAATTCGGCCCTTTTTGACGCTGGGTCGAGACTTAGAGGCCGACTAGCTTGCGGCGTTGGCGTACAAGCCCAGTGCTCCCGGCAAAATAAGCCGGGGCCGCACCGACGCCCTGCGGCAGGGCACGATGCGGCCCCGGAAACCTTCCCCGGAGGACGGCGTTCGACGTTGGTACCGCCAGTCCTCGAACACTAGAGGCCACGAGGTTCTATTCGCTTCTCTAATGGAGATACTGGGATCTCGCAGGGCGCGGCCCCCTATGCGGCCGGGGGTGCGCCCTGTTTGATTGCTTCAGCAGAAAAGAACCCTGGTTCGGTCCCAGAGGCGCCCACCATAGGACCCTGGAAACGCGATTTTTCGCTGCGCGGGAAAAGCTGTGGATCGCTTCAGCGGCCGGTGTATCCGGGGGTGCCCGGACGGGTTCGTAGGCGGGCGGCGGTGCCCATCGAACGCAGCGACCGCGGGCTATGATGCTCCAGCCGTGAGTTTGTTCAAGAGAAGGGTCGCCGCCGACGACCTCCTTCGTGGACACCTCGAGAGGCTGGGTGTCTCACCGTTCTGGCTCCGCTCGGCGCTGGATGCGATTCGCTACTGCGAGCAGGGCGAGTACTTCCAGCCGGTCTTCAGCGTGGCCGGGCCGGCTCCCGCGCGCTCGGTGATCGCGCTCCTGAGGCTCGAGCCGTACGTCCAAGGCGAAATCGATTGGAACGTCTCGCCGAGCGAGTCTCCGTTCTGGGTCGGATCCGTGGGCGACCTCCGCGACGAGCTCTTCGAAGAGACGGCGGAGCGTTTCGTCGGCCTCTACTGGTCGGATCAGAATCCAGCAGTGGCGCCCGCGTTCGATGGTGCGCTTCGCTCCATGGTCGCGGCCGTCGAGGAGTCGCTAACGGATGTCGGCGAAGGTCCGCTCGAGGGCGAAGTTTGGCGAAGCATCTGGTCGCTCGGCTCGGGCGGCTATGTCTGGCGCGTCGCCGAGAGCGACGCTCGGACGAGCGATGTCAATCTGCGAGCCGATCTCGCCAAGGAAGTCGAGGCAATCGTCGAGTCGTTCCCGCTCAAGGACGGGTCTTACGAGCGCGTGCTCGACTGGGCATCAGCCGAATGCGTGCGTCGCAACCTTCTCCTCGGCACGGGATCCCCGGGCGGCTGGGCCTCCGGCGGCGAGTTCTTGAGGCGCGGATTTCGCTTGGTGAATCGGCAGGTAGTTCCCGAAGGCGTGACGATCCCGCGCGACGAACGGTGGTATGCATTCTCGTTCGGCGTTGCCCTTTTCGACGTGGACGAGTGCCTCGCGAGGAGGCCGGCGCCAATGGTCGGAGGATCTGAACAGCGCGGATTCCGCAGAGTGGAGCCGTCAGTCCGACGTTAGCCGACTGACGACAGTCGACCCGTACCCACTTCCAGAGATTTCCACCCTTCACCCGATCTGGCCCGAGCCCAGGAGAGAACCGCGCTACCCTCATTGGCAGGCCGGGCGATTCGCTGAGACAAGGTTTTGCCCGACCTCCGGTCGAAGTTCGGAGGGGTCATGAACGCGATCGAGGCGGCGAAGAAACAGTCGTTCTTCCGTGAAGTAAACGAGCGGATGCGAGACCGGCACGAATCGGGCGAGCAGGTGGGCGGCAGCGCGGACTTCCTGTGCGAGTGCGCCGGGGAGGACTGCACGTACCCGGTCCAAATCACTTTGGACGCCTACGACGAGATGCGGCGGGTTCCTACGCATTTCGCCGTGGCTGCTGAGATGGATCATGTTTTCCCGGACTTCGAACGGATCTTCGCGAAGCGCGACGGATACTTCGTCGTCGAGAAGTTTGGTGAGGCGGGCATCGCCGATCAGACTCGACCCTCGCTCGCGCGCCGGTCGGGTTGAAGTGCCCTAGCCAGCCACGCGCGGACACGATGCCCGCGAATACCGAGGAGTGGGTTTCTCTGTGAGCCTCGGGACACGGCTTCGCGGCCGATCGTCGATCCGACTCCTAGCCGAGACGCACGAGTCCGCCCGCAACGGCCCGATCAGCACCCGCGCCGGCACGACTGTCGTCCCTCTCGGCCTCCTGCGCGCGAGGAATCTTGCTCAGGCTGGGCGCTCGAGTCTTGCGCGCGTCAGTTGCCGGAAGCGGCGGAGTATGTCGTTCTTGCTGGTTCATCTCCTGAGCGACAAGGAGCCGCTCGGCCGAAAGACGGCCGAGCGGCTCGTAGTCCTTTCGGCCCTAAAGCGGCTGGTCGCCGCGGCCGGAGTCTGACCGGCTGTAATAGCCGCCGAGTTCGTCGCGGTAGGCATCGTCCCGGTACCGATCCTCGTCGAACTCCGGCGCGTCCTTGATCTGCTCCTTGGTGCGGTCCACGTAGACGGTCTCGTTTTCGACCTCCACGCGCTTGATGATGGCGGCGGGAAGCATGACCTTCTTGCCGAAGATCCACGGGCCGGTGTCGACGACGATGAAGCTTGCGCCGACGTCATAGCTCGCCTCGTCGATCTTTCCGATCCCACCGTCGAGTGCCTCGACGCTGAACCCGGTCAGGTCGACATCCCCGACCATGTCCGTGCCAAGAGCCGACCGGTCGCCATACGTCCACACGTCCGTAGTTGTTCGCTCGTGTGCCATGAATCACCCTCCTAGAAAATGGTTTATGAGCAACAGGGCGATCGAAGAATCGCCCCAAGACCGATGTACAGACCCCCACCTCCTTCCTACTTCCTTTCGCGTACCCGTCATGCATCCCGGAAAACATCTGAGCTGCTTTTCAACAGCGCCGGTTCGCGAGGGACGGGATGGCCTTTGGGAGAGCCGGATTCGCGTGGATCGAAGCCGCGCTCAGCCGGTGCGGACACAAGCCGCCACCCGTCGCTGGCGGGTTAGCGAACGCTCGCAGACGTGACGTGGGCAGCCGCCTACGGCTAGGGCACTGGTTAGATCCTCCGGAATCTCAGGAAGGCGGGTACGCCTACGCGGACGGGCTACGCACGACTACGCGCACGCGCTGAACGGCGTTGTTGCAGAACCCGTCGTAGTTCCACTCAGGAGTGAGCGGCTGCGTCTTGCCCTCGCTGTCCGTGGCCCGGCAGCAGAGCTCGTACTCACCCGGGTGGGCTTCCCACTCGTAGCTCCAGCCGTGCCAGGCGAACTCGGAGACGCCCTCTCCGAGCACGGCCTCCGTCCAGCTACCGCCGCCGTCCACGCTTACCTCGACCTTGACGACCGGCCCGCCTCCCGACCATGCACGTCCTTCGAGCAGGAGCGAGCCGGGCTCAGCGAAGCGGGTCCGGGCAGGGAAGTCCGGGATCCCGGGAGGAACCATGAGCGACCGGGGCAGGATCCGGGTCACCGCCCGGCCCTGTTCCTCGGCGGACTGGCGGAGGTGGTAGCCGACGTCTTGCTGGAAACCTCGGAAGGGCTCGTCTACGGCCGTGATGGTCTGCAGCCACTTCACGTTCGTCATCCCGTACCAGCCGGGCACCACCAGCCGAAGCGGAAAGCCGTGTTGGGGCGGCAAATCCTGTCCGTTGACGGCATACGCGAGCAGCACCTCGTCGCGAAGCGCCTCTGAGAGGGGCAGGCTTCGCTCGTAGAGGTGCTCGATCTCGCCCTGGATCCCGCGATCCAGGCCGGTGAAGACGATCTCCAGGGCTCCGGACCCGAGGCCCGCCTCCTCGAGGAGCGGCGCGAGGGGAGTTCCGGTCCATTCCGCCGTCCCGACCGCTTCCAGGACCCACGGCTGGCTGTTCGCGCGCGGGGAGAGGAGCGCGCGCCCGTTGCCGGCGCACTCGAGCGTCACGGCGAGCGTGCGCGCCGGCCGTTCCTTCAGCTCCTCGAGCCCGAGGGTCAGGGGCCGTTCCACGTTGCCCCCGATCTGGAGCCGCCATGACCGCGGGTCGACCAGCGGGATGTCGAAGTGCGTCAGCAGGTAATGGAGACCCACGGGCGTGACCGGGTGGCGGAGCGCCTCGAGTGGGAGCGCGTGGTTTCGGGCCGCGAGCTGAAGCTCTTCGAGCGTGATATCGAGGCTCACTGCAAGCGGAACTCTCTCACATGGAGCTGGAGCTCACTTTGGGTCCCGACGGAAGAAGCGAGGCCAGCCCGAGCGCTGCGTCAGGTAGACGCCAGTCAGGCAAAGAGCGCCACCAAGGAAGGCGAGCGCCGGCGGCGTCTCGCCGAGGAACGCCCAACCGAGTGCGACGGCCAGCGGCGGCACGAGATACGTGGTCGAGCCCATGCGCCCGGCGCTGGTCCGCGCCAGCGCATACGCCCACGTAGTGAAGCCGAGTGCGGTCGGAAAGACACCGAGGTAGACAACCCAGGCGATCGACGCTCCGTCGGCTCGCTCGACTTCCCGGGCGAGAGCGGGAGCGAACGGCAAGCAGGCCAGAGCTCCGATCGTGCACGCGACCCAGGTCAGCTTGAGCCCCGACGCTCGTGCCAGCAGTGGCTTCTGAGCTACGACACCACCCGCATACGCCACTGCTGCCGCGAGGCAGAGCACCGCTCCCCATCCGGCCGTGACGCTCACCTCGGACGTCGCGAGCCCGATTACGATGGCGCCGGCGAAGGCCACGGCACAGCCCGCGAGCAGCATGCGAGGAAAGCCCTCGCGAAGCAGGAACCCGGCGAGGAGGGCGATCAGCACCGGCCCGATGTTCACCAGCATCGCCGCGGTCCCGGCGTCCACGCGCTGTTCGGCTTCGTTCAACATGACGTTGTAGGCGCCGAACCAGAGCAACCCGAACACGAGCAAGCCGGGGATGTCACGTCTGGTCGGTGAGGGGTCAGGTCGAGCCAGAGCCAAGGCGAGCACCCCGAGAGCGACGCTGCCGATCGCAAGTCGAAGAAGGGTCAGTGGACCGGCCGAAAGGTCTTCTCCCGCCGCGCGGATACCGACGAATGCCGAAGCCCAGAGCGTCACCGTGACGAGCGCCGCAGCGAGCGCCCGACGGTCGTCGCTTCGAGCCGACGTGGCCGGGACGGAAAGCGGTTCGCTCACGGCCACTGGTGAAACGTGCCTGAGCAAGGCTGTGTGAGGTCGGGGCCACCCCCTTGGCGCTCTGGCGGGCACAGGGAGGGCATTCGTTACTCTGGTCTCGCGGGTCAGCGCGAGACCGACCGAGGGAGGACGGCGACAACCCACGGCGAATGAGCGCGGTTCGACCAGGTAAGGGGAAGAACATGGGACTCGGAACTGAGACACTTGCTGCAGTAGTGCGCACTGGGTTCGCGCGGACGCCGGAAGGGGCACGCTTCCGCCGCCGCGTACTCGCGGTTGGCGCGTTCGGGTTGCTCCTACTGGGCTTCCTGGCCGCGATCGGCTTCGCCAGGCTCGTTCTCTTGGGCGCCGGTGCCGTCCTCGTCCTCGCTGTCGGCGCCGTCCTAGTGCTTGTCGGTGGGGCCGTCGTGCTGCCGCGTCTCCGGCGAGCACGGCCACAGATCCCGCGACCCCGCCTTGCGCATATCGCGGGCCGCTCTGGCTCCGCTTTCGGGGAGCTCGTTCGGGTTCGGCCTAGGCCCCGCCGAAGCGTTGCCGGGCGCCGGAGGCAGGCTGTTCGGCTGAACGCCCGAGGGGCATCCGAGCGTCGGAGCGGAAATATTCGCGCGGCCGTCGATCACCACCACAAGGCGCTCGAGATCGTCCGCGAGCTCGGCGACGGGAGAGGAGAGGCGCTGACGCTCAACAGCCTTGCGCTCGCCGTGGCCCGCGGCGGGGACGACGACGCGGCGCTCGCACACTTCGGACGCTCGCTGGCGCTCCTTCGAGAGCTCGACGACGCGCAGACCGAGGGCCAGGTCGTCGCCAACATCGGCCTCGTTCACGGTCGCCGCGGTCGCCGTCAGCAATCGGCTGAATGCCTCCGCGCGGCGCTCGAGAAGCTCAGCCCCGAG
>Ga0307290_10000112_pt1 | contig 30065 bp, 42 predicted proteins | sample ER_DNA_144_FD_194472 | JGI IMG/M metagenome (GOLD analysis project Ga0307290, IMG submission 194472) | Bulk soil microbial communities from the East River watershed near Crested Butte, Colorado, United States - ER_DNA_144 | ecosystem: Environmental > Terrestrial > Soil > Floodplain | place... | reverse complement strand
CATTACTGTGCTATTCGGCGCGGTCACCGCGAACCTGGGAGCTACTGCCGCCTGCCACGGCTTTCCGTTATGCAACGGTCAGATCGTCCCTCAGGGCGGCTGGCTCCCGGCTATCCATTGGACGCACCGGCTGCTCGCCTACACCCTGACCGGTTACGTGATCTGGTGGGCGGCGCGCTCGCGCGATCGCGCCGCGTGGCGCGCCGTGGCGATTGTGATCGCGCAGATCGCGATCGCCGTCACGATGTTGAGCCTGGGATTTGCGAACGGGCTGCGGGCAGCGCACGCCGCGGTGGGCGCGGGCGTTTGGGTGGCGATGCTTTTCGTGTCGCTTAAACCAGCAACAGATCCTGCTGCGGTTGCTTCGGCGTCACCTCGGGGGCCGACTCTCCCAGATACACGTTGATCTCGCTGCGAATTCCGAAACGCCCCGGCAGGTAGATACCGGGTTCGATCGAGAACCCGACACCTGGGATCAGCGCCCGTTCGTCGGCGGTCTCGAAGTTGTCCAGATGCGGACCAGATCCGTGTAGATCGCGGTCGATCGAGTGTCCCGTGCGATGCGGGAAATAATCTCCAAAACCCGCGGCGCGAATCACGCCGCGCGTGGCGTCGTCGAGATCAGCTCCCGTTACAGGCTCTTTTCTCTTCCACCGATCTCGCAACAACGCCACGGCTGCGTCCCTCGCCCCACGCACCACGTCCCACGCACCACGCACGTCAGTACTCGGCTCTCGCCCCGCGAACGCCATCCACGTCTGATCCGCGAACACGGTGCCAAGCGCGACCCCAGCCCAGAGATCGAGCAGCATGACGTCGCCCGCGGCGAGGCGTCGATCGCTGCCGGCTCGCGGCTCGTAATGCGGATTCGCGGCATTCGCCTGAAAACCGACGATCGGCGGATGATCGGTGACGAGACCGGCGCGGCCGAACGCCTCCATCACGCGCGACTGCATCGTCGTTTCGCGAACCTCGGCCCCGCGCGCCAGCTCGCTGCCGCCCCAGCGCAATGTCGTTCGTGCGATCTCCGCGATCGTTTCGGCGGCTCGGGCGTGTCCTTCGAGCTCGCTCGGCGACCAGCGCGCGGCGAAGCGCGTGATCAGCATCCCCGACGAGATGACCTTGGCGCCGAAGCTCTCGATCAGCTCGACGACGCCGTGCGGCACGCGATCGAGATACGGCACTGCGTCGGCGGGCGAAATCTCCATGGCGACGGTCTTCCCGCCGACGAGCGCGCGCAGCTGGTCGTGCAGCTCGCGCCACGGCGCGTAGGGCCGCACTTCGCCCGGAAATCCGTCGAAGGACGCCAGCTCGATGCGATGCGCGATCGCGACCGGTTTGCCCTCGCGCGGCAGCAGCACGAAGAAGCGGCGCGTCCCCATCCCCTTGATGCCCAGGACGCGCTTCGCGGCGGGATTGATGCCGTGGAAGTCGTACAGCAGCCAGCCGTCGGCGCCGAGTTTGCCGAGCAGCTCGCGCAGGGCGGGAAAATCGAAGTTTTCGAGGAGTGGGGGGCTCATTGGTGCCGAGGATCGGGGCCGGCGGCGCGCCACTCGCATCCCGCCCCGCCGCGCGCGCGGCACGCGACATGGAGCATCGCGCCCTCGTAGCCGACGAGCAGACGCAGCAGCTCGACGAGCCCGGCGCCGTAGAAACCGCAAGCGGCGCCGTCCGGCGTCGCCTGAATCGCGATCGGATCGCTGACGCGCGCGACGGGGAGCCGCTGTTCCCAGCCCAGCTCGGCGCCGAGGACCGCGCGCGCCGCGCGCCGCGCCGAGGCATGGCCGAACAGCCGCGACAGGGCGAACATCCGCTTCACGGCGCGGCGGGCGGCGCGCCTGCCCGCATCGGCGAACACGAGATCGGCGTCCGGCCGCCGGCCTACCAGCCGCAGCAGCGCTTCAACGTGCGACGGCTCGACCCGCGCGTCTTTCCGCACGAGCTGCTCGAATTCGGCCAGCTGCATTTGCACGGTGGTGGAGAGACCCAGGCGCTTGACGAGCAACTCGTCAGCGAACTCCGTGAGCCCGTCTTCCACGGGAGTATCGAGATTCTTGACCGCCTCGAGGACGGCGAGCGGGACGATGCTGTGCACCACGAACCGCGAAACGTAGCATCCCCTCCCCCATTGCGGAACTCACGGCGCGGCATGAGCCTTCTCGGAACAGTTATGGCCAACACCCCTTCCCCAGACGTGTCTCCTCCGGTGGACGAGAAGCGCGCCAGCTTCGAGCGGGAGGCGCTCGTACACCTCGATGTGCTGTACCGGGTCGCCCTCCGCCTCAGCGGGAATCCCTCCGACGCCGACGACCTCGTGCAGGAGACGATGCTCAAGGCGTTCCGCGCCTGGGATCAGTACGAGAAAGGAACCAACGCGAAGGCTTGGCTGCTTACAATTCTGCGGCACGCCTTCATTAATGAGTACCGCCGCCGCACCCGGCATCCCGAAACCGTAGACCTGGATAAGATCGAGCCTTATGCCGTTTTCCCGGAGGTACAGGACGAAGACCCGCAGGGTGCGTTCTTCGACCGCATCGTGGATGACGAGGTCCTCCGGGCCATCGATCAGCTTCCCGTCGTGTTCCGGGAGACGCTGGTCTTGAGCGACGTGGAAGGGATGTCGTACCAGGAGATCGCCGGCATTCTCGGCATCCCCGTGGGCACGGTGAAATCACGGCTGTTCCGGGCGCGCCAGCTCTTGCAGGGCAAGCTCTACGATTACGCCGTCGAGATGGGATACATCAAAGGAAGTCCCGCATGAATTGTCGCGAATGCGTCGAACATCTCTACGAATTCCTGGACCGCGAGCTCACGCCCGAGCTGGAGCGGGAGATCCGGGAGCATTTGGAGGACTGCCCGCCCTGCGGCGAGCAGTACGATTTCGAGGAGCTGTTCCTGAAGTTCCTGCGGGCGCGGTGCCGGACCCAGGGAGCGCCGGCGGACCTGAAGAAACGCGTGCTGCGTGAGTTGTTCGGAGAGTGAAGTGGCTGACCCGGCGCGGGGTGACGGCGGCGGTCGGCGTTGGAGTAGCGACAGGATACGGACTGGGTTGGCGAGGATTGCTGCTGATGCTCGCCTTTTTTGTTTCGTCGAGTTTGTTGTCGACCAAGAAGACTACTCGAAATCATAGGCAGGTACTGGCGAACGGTGGCGTCGCCGCACTCGCCGCTCTGGCGGGAAGCTGGATCGCGTTTGCAGGTGCGCTGGCTGCCGCGGCCGCCGATACCTGGGCCAGTGAGATCGGTCGGCATTCACGCACGCCACCGCGACTGATCACGAACAGAACACCCGTCCCCGCTGGGACTGACGGGGGTATCACACTCCTGGGGACCGCTGGCGGCATTGCGGGAGCGGGGTTCGTGGCAGGGTTGGCGGGTCTGTTACCCCGGGCCGGCGGCCCGGGGTTAGCACACCCTGGCTGGTTCGTCGTGGTCGTGGCGGTTGCGGGGGTCGTCGGCATGCTGGTGGACTCGCTGCTTGGCGCGACCGTGCAAGGAAAGGTCCGGTGGATGGACAACGACACCGTGAATCTGGCAGCCACGCTGACGGGCGCCGCATGCGCCGCACTCGTCGCGTGAGCAATCGCTCTCCTCGCTGGGATGCCACCGTCGTCGGCGCCGGCCCCGCGGGGTCGGCAACGGCGCTGTTGCTCGCGCGGGCGGGCGCGCGCGTGCTGCTACTCGACCGCGCGCGGTTCCCGCGCGAGAAACCCTGTTCCGAATATCTCAGCCCCGAATCGACGCGCGTGCTCGAGCGCCTGGGCAAGGACGTCCTTGCCGCCGTCGCTGCGGCATCACCGGCGCGGCTGACCGGAATGAAAGTCGTCGCGCCGAGCGGCACGGGGGTCGTAGGCCGCTTCGAGACGTTCAGCTTCGCGCTGCCGCGAAGCCGCTTCGACACGATTCTACGCGCCGCCGCTGAAGCCGCGGGCGCGGAGGTTCGGGAGGGTGTGAAGGTCGAAGAGCTCGTCTACGACGGCGGTGCGGTGGGTGGCGTGATCGCGCGGGACGCCGCACGGGGGACGAGGGACGCGTATCGCGCGCGGGTCGTCGTCGGCGCGGATGGATTGCGCTCGGTCGTGGCGCGGCGGCTCGGCATGGTGCGCACCGCCGGGCCGCGCCGCATCGCGTTTACGGCGCACGTCGCGGATGTCCCCCAGGTCCACGATCTCGGCGAAATGCACGTCGGGCGGCCCGGCTACGTCGGGCTCGGTCCCATCGGTGACGGCGTGACGACGGTCGCGCTGGTGGTGCCGCTCGCCGAAGCCCGGCGCGGCGAGCACTTCTTTGCCGAGTTGAACCGTTTCCCGGCGGTGGCCGGTCGTTTCGATCCCAGGCGCGTGGTGCGACGCGTATTGGCCACGGGACCGTTCGCGCGTTGGTCGCGCCGGCCGGTTGCCAGCGGCGGTGGCGCGTTGCTCGTCGGCGATGCGGCCGACTTCTTCGACCCGTTCACCGGTCAGGGGATCTACAGCGCGTTGCGCGGTGCGGAGCTCGCCACGTCCGCGATTCTCGATACGCTCGCGACCGGCGCAGGTCTGCGGCAGTACACGCGCGCCCGGCGGCGTGAGTTCGCAGGCAAATGGTTGCTCGAGCGGTTGATCGGCATCGCGGTCGGATGGCCGGCACTGATCGAGCGCGTGGTGGGACGAATGACTCGCCGGCCTGAGCTCGCCGATCTACTCGTGCGCGCGACTGGGAACTGCATTCCCGCCCGGGCCGTCCTCACGCCTCGCGTCCTGGCCGGACTGGTTCTGTGAACTCCCGCGGCGTCGAGCCGCCGCAGTTCCGTCAGCTCCTCGGCCGGTTCGCGACCGGCGTCACGGTACTGACGAGTCGAGCATTGAACGGTGAGCCGATCGGCATGACCGCCAATTCGCTCGCATCCGTTTCGCTCGAGCCTCCGCTCGTCCTGGTTTCTGTCGAGGACCGGCACGAAATGCATGCCGCGATGGAGAAGGGAACGCACTTCGTCTTCAACATTCTGTCGTCCGAGCAGGAGGCCCTGTCCCGGCGGTTTGCGGCTTCGGAGCCCGACCGATTTCGCGGCGTCAGCTATCGCGAGAACCAGCACGGGATCGTCGTGCTGGACGGCGTCGTGGCGCACATCGAGTGCGAGAAGCGCAGCGCCGTTCCTGGCGGCGATCATACCGTCTTCATCGGCCTGGTGGTCGGAGGCGACGCCACCGATCGGCGGCCTCTTCTGTACTATAGAGGAGGATACGCGGGCCTGAGCCGTTGATGCGCACCGTCGATCGGATTCGCGTTCACGCACCCTTCGCCAGAGTGTTTGCGGCCGCCAGCAGCGTAACACGCTGGCCCGCGATCCTGCCGCACTACCGCTGGGTTCGCATGCTCGAGGGGGGCCTGGTGGAGATGGCCGCGTGGCGCCCCTTCGGTCCCTTCATCAAATACCCGACCTGGTGGGTATCCGAAATGACGGTGGACCGGCCCGCGGGCGAAATCCGCTATCGCCACGTGCGGGGTATCACGCGGGACATGCAGGTCGTGTGGACGTTGGTGGAGGTTGGTGAAGGTAGTGGAGGTTCTGTAGGAGATGTGGATATCGAGATCGTGCACACGTGGGACGGACCGCGCTGGCCGCTCGTGGGGCGCCTGGCCGCGAATCTCGTGATCGGACCCGTGTTCATCCACGGGATTGCCTCGCGAACCCTGGCGGGAATCAAACGCGCCGCCGAAGGAGCGAAATGAAAAGTTTTCGTCGGGTCGTCATTACCGGTGTCGGAGCCGTCACGCCGATCGGCACCGCTGCGGACGGACTGTGGGCGGGACTCGAAGCCCGCACGTCGGCGGTCCGCACGCTGACCCGCTTCGATCCGACGCCATTCCGCAGCCATATGGCCGCGGAGATTCCCGATTTCCGGCCCCAGGACCATCTCGACGCCAAGCGCGCGAAGCGCCTGGATCGGTTTTCCCAGCTCGCCGTGACGAGCGCCCGCTTGGCGCTCGCCGATGCCGAGATCGCACCGCGCGCCGAGGATCCCGACCGCGCCGGCACGATGATGGGATCGGCATTGGGCGGCGTCTCGTTCGCCGAGTCTCAGGTGCCGCGCTACCTCGCCGAGGGTCCCCGCGGGCTCGATCCGTCGCTCGCGCTCGCGGTGTTCTGCGGCGCGGCGAGCTGCAACATCGCCATCGAGTTCGGGTTCACCGGTCCCAACGCGACGAACGCGATGAGTTGTGCGTCGGGGACCATTGCGGTCGGCGAGGCATTCCACGTCGTGCGCGACGGGCGCGCGGACATCATGCTCGCCGGTGGCGCCGAGGCGCCGCTCGCACCGCTCACGTTCGCGGCGTTCAGCATCATCCGCGCCATGAGCACGCGTAATGACGATCCCGCTCGTGCGTCGCGCCCCTTCGACGCGAGCCGCGACGGCTTCGTCATGGGCGAGGGTGCCGCGGTCCTCGTCCTCGAAGAGCGCAGCCGCGCGATCGCACGCGGCGCCAGGATCTATGCCGAGGTCGTCGGTCACGCGTACACCAACGATGCCTATCACATGACCGCGCCGCGCCCGGACGGCCGTCAGGCCGCCCGCGCCATGCAGCTCGCACTCGCCGACGGCGATGTCGCACCGACCGACGTCGGCTATATCAACGCGCACGGCTCGTCCACGCCCCTCAACGATCCGACGGAGATGTCGGCGATCAAGCAGGTGTTCGGCGATCACGCCTACCGGCTGACCGTCAGCGGGACGAAGGGCTATTACGGCCACGCGCTTGGCGCGAGCGGTGCTATCGAGGCGGCGATCTGTGCCCTCGCGCTATCGCGAGGCTGGCTGCCGCCAACGCTCAATCTCGAACGCCCGGATCCGCGGTGTGACCTGGATTGCCTCCCGGGAGGCGGCCGGACGGCTTCTCCTGCGGCGGTCGTTTCAAATTCTTTCGGGTTTGGCGGAATCAACGCCGCGCTGGTGTTGCGGCCTGACAGCGGCACCCGGTAGATTGGCCCGGCGTTCAACCCGAGGTCACACGTGAACTACCGGTCTCTCCGGGCTCCTGCAGCGGAATTCATCGGCACCGCGCTCTTTGTACTGGTCGGGGCAGGCAGCGTCATCGCAAACCAAGGCAGCGCGTCCGGCCTCTCCATCGCCTTGGCCAACGGCATCGGACTCGCCGTCGCGGTCACGATCATGTTGCCCATCTCCGGCGGCCACCTCAACCCAGCGGTCAGTTTCGCCCTGTGGCTCGGCAAACAGATCGACGCCCTCACGCTGGGCAAGTACGTACTCGCGCAGCTGCTCGGCGCGATCGTGGGCGCCCTGCTCATCAAAGCGACCTTCCCCGCCTCGGCGGTCCGCATGACGTCACTGGGAACTCCGCAGGTCTCGGGGTCGATGGGACTCTTCAGCGCGATCGCGCTGGAAGCGCTCTTCACATTCTTCCTCGTCAGCGCCGTCTACGGCACCTGCGTGTCGCCCCAGGCGCAGCGCGTCGGCGGCTTCGCAGTCGGCCTAGTCGTGGTGGTGTGCGCGCTGGGTGGCGGCGGCGCGCTCACGGGCGCCATGATGAATCCCGCTCGCGCACTTGGTCCCGCGCTCGTGGCGTGGGACTGGCACGCGCAGGCCGTCTACTGGATTGGTCCGCTGCTCGGTGCGGCGGCCGCCGCGGGGGTGTGGAGGTATCTGCTGCTGCCACCGGGTGCGACGGATTTGAGGTAGGGCTATCGGCTACTGGCTATTGGCTACTGGCTATTGGTAACTGCATTCACCAATAGCCAATAGCTACAATTGCTCAGCCAACACCGGCGCGAAATAGGTCAGTATGATGTCCGCGCCGGCCCGTCGGATCGCCGTGACGGACTCCCACATCGCGCGTGACTCATCGAGCATCCCGCGCTCCGCGGCCGCCTTGATCATCGCGTACTCGCCGCTCACCTGGTACGCGCCGAGCGGCGAGCCGAAGCGGTCCTTGGCGCGCCGGATGAGGTCCAGACACGGCCCCGCCGGCTTCACCATCACGATGTCCGCCCCTTCGTCGAGATCGAGCTGGATCTCTTTCATCGCCTCGTCGCCGTTCGCCACCGCCATTTGATACGTCTGGCGGTCACCGAACTGCGGCGTCGAGCCGGCGGCTTCGCGAAACGGCCCGTAAAACGCCGACGCGAATTTCGCGGCGTACGACATGATGGGAACGTGTGAGAATCCACCCGCGTCGAGCGCCCTCCGAATGCCGGCGACGTGGCCGTCCAGCATGTCGCTCGGCGCCACGAGATCCGCTCCGGCCCGCGCCTGCATCACGGCGATTTTCCCAAGCAGGTACACCGACGAATCGTTGTCCACGTCGCCGTCCCGGATCACGCCACAGTGTCCGTGATCGGTGTACTCGCACAAGCAGACGTCGCCGATGACGAGCAGATCCGGAACCGCGCGCTTCACGGCGCGGATCGCCTGCTGGACGATCCCCTGGTCGTCGTGGGCCTCGGAACCGGTCGCGTCCTTGGTCGCCGGAATACCGAACAGGATGATGCCGCCCAACCCGAGCGACGCGGCGCGCTCGGCATCCTTCACCAGCTGATCGACGGACAGCTGCGCCACGCCGGGAAGCGTGGCGATCGGGCGGCGCACTCCCTCGCCGTGCACGACGAACTGCGGCCACACCAGCTGTGAAGGCACGATATGTGTCTCCGCGACGAGGCGGCGAAGGGCGGCGGTACGACGCAGCCGCCGCATGCGGCGAATCGGAAACTGTGCGGTCATCGGGCGAGTAAGGTGGCCGCTCCCTCAAGGTCGAGCAAGCGTGCCACAGCTTCACCAGCAGCCTCGGGACGTTTCGGATCGAGATCAGCAGATGCAGTGAGTTGAACTGACCCATCGTTCGCCGTGACTCGCCCGTACAACCGACTCTTCCCGTTTCCCCATTCCCCGCAGTAGGCAGCCACCGGCGCTTGGCACCCTCCACCGAGCGCGGCGAGTAACGCTCGCTCTGCCCCAACCGCAATCGCGCTGGTGACGTCGTGCAACGACGCGAGAGCCTGGCGTGTGGCGGTGTCCTTTTCCCGAATCTCGATTCCGAGGGCGCCCTGCCCCGGCGCCGGCATCACGTCGAGCGGATCGACGACCGAGCCTTTGCCACCCAGACCCAGCCGCTCGAGCCCCGCAATCGCGAGCAGCGCCGCGTCCAGGCCGTCGTGAGTTTCGACTTTGCGGACTCGCGTCGGCACGTTCCCGCGCAGGGGAACGACCTCCAGATCCGGCCGCAGAAACCGGACCTGGGCGACGCGCCTGAGGCTCGAAGTGCCGACGCGCGTCCCGGGCGGGAGATCCGCCAGTGACCGGCCGTTGACGAGAGCTTCCCGAGGATCGTGGCGGACTGGAATTGCACCCAGTGTCAGACCAGGTGGCAGTCCCGTGGGAAGATCCTTGAGCGAGTGCACCGCGACGTCGATGCGGCCGTCGAGCAGTGCATCTTCGATTTCCTTGGTGAAAAACCCCTTCCCCTCGAGCTCGTGGAGCGGCCGGTCCACTTCGGCGTCGCCGCGCGTCTTGATGACCACGATCTCCGCGCGCACCCCCAGTGTGGCGAGGCGATCCCGCACCCACGCCGCTTGCCACCGCGCCAGCTCGCTGCCACGCGTGCCGAGCTTCATGCGAACCGCCTCGCCAGAGACTCGACGAGACCTGGCACGGTGTGCGGCTCGGCTTCGATGATTTCGCGCAAACCCAGCTCGCGCGCCGTGTCGGCCGTGACCGGACCGATGGTCGCGGCGACGAAGCGGCCCGAGGTGGCGGCGGGACGTCCCACCAGATCGACGAAACTGCGGACCGTCGATGACGACGTGAATGTGACCGCATCGATGCGGCCGAGACTGATGTCTTTCGCCAGCCCGCTGAGATCGGTCTGCACGGGCACGGTCCGGTACACGGCGATGTTTTCCACCTTCGCGCCATGCTGGCGCAGGCCGGTCGAGAGCGCCTCGCGCGCATCCTCGGCGCTGGGAATGAGCACGCTGGCGCCGCTGAGCGTCCCACCGCTGCGCTGAACCAGTGCCTCCGCCAGCGCCTCCGCGACGAACTCGGCGGGAACGAGCGCCGGCACTACGCCGCGCACGGTGAGCGCGTCGGCGGTTGCGGTTCCGATGGCAGCGACGGAGGTCGACGAGAAGACACGCGGGGTCAGTCCCCACGCGACCAGGCGATCGAACACGATTTGCACGGCGTTCTGGCTGGTAAAGACGACCCAGCGGTAGGCGGAGAGACCGGTGAGCGCGGCGCGCAGGCCGCCGAGGTCGGCCAGCGGTTGAATGCGAATCACGGGGACGATCACCGCTTCGGCGCCGTGGTCCTGCAGCGCTCGCACCAGGTCGCCCGCCTGTTCACGCGCTCGCGTGACCACAATGCGGCGCCCCTTGAGTGATCCGACAGCTGTCAATTCGCCTCCGCCGTTGCAATCTCACCGTGGCACAACCCATTATCAAGCAATGTTCCGCTCATTTCGCGCCGCTCTCGGGCGCTTCTGTGCGCGCCGTGCTGCGGCCGCGCAACGCGACGCCCCGCACCGCGCGCTCGCCTGGCTGCGGCTCGGCTGCAAGGTCGCGCCCGGGTTCGGCGATACGTATCCCGCCCTCGTGCACCTCTCCCGCGCCCTCGACGATCGCTGGGGCGCCGTCGAGGCGGCGCGCGAGGCCAGCGTACGGTTTCCCGATCACGCCGACGCGTGGATGCTGCTCGGTGAGGCGCTGCAGATGGTGTTTCGGCAGGACGAAGCGCTCGGCGCCTTCGAGCAGGCGCTAGCGCTCGAGGAGCGCGCCGATGCGGCGATGGCCGCGGGCACGCTGTACCAGCGCACTGCCCGCTTTCCCGAAGCTGCGGCGCGCTTCGCGCGCGCCTACGCTGCGGGCGGCGGCGCCACAGCGCTGTGGCACAACGCTCAGGCGCTCTACGACGCGGGCGATCATGGGGCGGCGGATGAAGCGCTCAATCTCTGGGCGACACAGGTCCCCGACGGCCACAGCCGGCTGCCCGAGGCGCGCGCGGAGTTACGGTCGAAGGCTGCGTCGCGTGCGCAGGTACAGTGACAGCGCGTAGCCGACGAGGATGACGCCGCCCAGGATGTAGGCGGCAATCATGTAGTTGCCGTTTTCAGGCATGTCCTACCTCCCCCGCCGCCTCCAATTGCTCACGCAGGTAGCTCAGGGCGTAGCGTTGCACCACGAATCCCACGTACAGCAGTGTGAAAACGCCGAGCGACAGGAGCCACGTGGTCAGCATGCTGCCCGGAAGCTTGGGCCGGCCCGGTTGGAGCACGATCGGCATGGGATGGAGCGTCGGAAACATGTAGACGCTCAGGTGAATGAAGGGCACCTCGCACATCCCGCAAATGCCGAGGACCGCGGCGTAGCGGGCGCGCATCGCGGGATCAGGGACGGCGCCCCGCAGCAGCAAGTAGCCGACGTAAAGGAGGAAGAGAAACAGGGTGAAGGTCAGTCTCGCGTCCCACGTCCACCAGGTCCCCCAGATTGGTTTTCCCCAGATCGGTCCCGTCGTCAGCACGATGACGCAGAAGATCGTGCCCACCTCGGCCGATGCCGCCGCGAACCGGTCGAGCCGCGGGTCCTTGGTGAAGAGGTAAAAGACGCTCGCGAGGCCGACGAGGATCATCGCCGTTTCGGCCCAGATGGCCGCCGGCACGTGGAGGTAGAAGATCTTTTGCGCCAGGCCTTGTGTCTGTTCGACGGGGGTGTAGGACAGCGCCCGTACGTAGACGCCCGCGAGCAACACGAGGCCGATAGCGGTGAGCCAGCGCCCTACCTGCAGCATTCTCATTCGTTCACCGTGGCGGGAAAGAGGAACACCGCGAGCGTGACGAAGACGATGTCATAAACCGCCAGCATGTTAAGCCAGCCCACGATCTCGCTCAAGGGACGGCCGGCCAACAGGCGCCCGGTCGCGAGCACCGCCCAACTCAGTGGAGGAATCATGAACGGCAACAGCAACACGGGCAGCAGCAGCTCCGCAAAGCGCGTTCGCGTGGTCATCGCGCTGAACAGCGTCCCAACGGCGACGAATCCGATCGTCGCAAGCGCGATCAGTGCAAGGAGCGGTCCGAGATACGGCAGTACCCGCACATTGAAGAACAGGGCCAGCAGAGGCACACCGACCAACTCGACGCCGGCCACAAAAACGAGATTCGCGATCAGCTTGCCGAGGTAGATGCTGCTGCGCTCGATCGGCGCGAGCAGCAGACCGTCCAGCGCTTGATTCTCGAGCTCGAGTTGAAAGGCGCGGTTCATGGCCAGGATCGCCGCAAAGGTGAAGGTCACCCATAAGATGCTCGGGGCGAGATCAACGTTGGAAACCGCCGTCGGGTCGCGTCCAAAGTTGAACACGACGAGCACGAGCACGACGAAGACCGCCGCCGAGAGAATTGCCGTGCGCGAGCGGAACTCCACCAGCAGGTCCTTGGAGGCGACGGTCCAGGCGTGGCGCAGGAGCTTAGGCGATCGCATTGCGATAGTCCTCGCTCACCTGTTGGGGACCTCGGCCGGCCCGTGGAGCAAAATGCGCGAACCGGCCCGCGCGCATGAATGCGATGTGGGTCGCGAGCTCCGCACCCTCATCGACGTTGTGGGTCACCAGTACGGAAGCCCGGCCTTCGGCGGCATCCTCGCTCAGCAGCTCCCGCAACTCCTCGGCAGCCATCCTGTCGAGACCGGTGAAGGGCTCGTCCAGGAGCAGGACGCGGGGGTCATGGATCAGCGCGCGCGCGATGGCGGCTCGCTGTACCAGGCCGCGTGACAACTCACTGACCCGGCGATGCTCGTGATCCCGGAGACCGAGGCGCTGCAGGAGATCGTCTGTGCGGGGCAGGAATTCACTCTCAGGTACGTCGTAGAGGGACGCCCAGAAACGCAGATTCTCACGTACCGTGAGCTGGCCGTAGAGCTGCGGTTGGTGGCCGATCCAGCCGATCGCGCGGCGTCCGCCGTCGACTTGCGCCCGCCCGCGCTGCGGCAGAATCAGACCCGCGAGAACTTTGAGGAGGGTGGTCTTCCCGGCGCCGTTCGGACCGAACACCGCAAGCGTTTGGCCGGGCTGGACGCCGAACGAAACGTCGTCGAGGGCCCTGACAGCACCGAAACTGTGCCGCAGTCCTTCAGCCAGCAGCATCGATCGCGGCCGCGAGCTCGCTCAGTTCATACGGTTTGACGAGATAGCGGCTGTGACCCAGGTCGAGCACGTCCATCAGCGGCTCCATGCTCACATACGCCGTCGTGACGACGACCGGGAGGGTGGGCCGCGTTTCCCGGATGCGCTGCAGCAGCTCGATTCCATCCGTGTCCGGCAAGCGCATATCCAGCACCAGGACGTCCGGCTCGAAGCTGCTGAGCTGCCGCATGGCCTCCGCGCCGTTCGGCGCGTAGGCCATGGTGTATTTACCTTCAAAGAACCGCTTGTAGGAGTATTGGAGCGCGTCTTCGTCTTCGACGAACAAGACCTTACGTGGCGCCATCGCGCCAATTTATGTCAGGAAACCCCAGTCTCCAATTCGAAGAGGTCGTCCAACTTGGTGAGGACAAGAAGGAAACGCAGCTCTTCGTTGGCGCCCCGCAGGCACACCGTCTGGCGGCGCTCCGCGGCCTTGCGCTGGATCAGCATCAAGGCACCGAGACCGGCGCTGTCCACCGAGCGCGTGCCCGACAGATCGATCACCAGGCGGCCGGCCCCCTCGGCAAGCAGGTCCAGCACCTCCCCGGCAGCGCGGCGAAACGCGGTGCGGGACTCGAGATCGAGCCGCTCCGGAGCCGCGATCGTCTTCTCCATCGGGCGCGTTGACATCAATGTGTGCTCCACGGGCATTGGTGACATAATTCCTCCGCCGCCTCGTTATGCCACTCCAATGCCATGGTCTCTAAGACGCGCTGCATCAACTGTTTGGCACAAACGCGTGAGGCCGCTCACGCTCTCCCATTGCCGCATACCGAACGGCGCGGTGCAACTTGCTAGAGTCACCCTCTTCCTTAATATCCCGAACCATGGCAACTGACCGGATCGAAACGCTCCTCGACGAACAGCGGCGCTTCCCGCCTCCCAACACCTTCACAGCGCATGCCCATGTGCGCGACATCACGCCGTACGAGCGCGCGCGGCAGGACCCGGAAGGATATTGGGCGGACTGGGCGAAGCAACTCGAATGGAGCAGGCCGTGGGACCGCGTGCTCGAATGGAAGCCCCCGCACGCCAAGTGGTTCCTCGGCGGACCTGCCGAAGACTCGCAGTGGAAAAATCATGCGGCGGCTGTTGAAGGATATCGCGGAGGGCCGAGCCCTCGGCGATACAACTACGCTTGCCGACCCTGCCGTAGTGGCGAAGTTGCGTGATCAGTACGAATCGCAGGAGACCTGAAAAACGGGGAATGGGGAATGGGCTATGGGCTTGATCCCATGCTCCCATTCCCCATTCCCGATTCCCTTCTCAATCCAAGCACCGCAACCACCCATATCGCCGTAATGATGACCGCACTGCCGATGCACCAGCGGCAAATCGCGTGGATGACGAACAGCTCGAGATACGTCAGGTAGAGCGTAAAACCGAAACCAACCGTCGCGAGCAACACGAGCCACTTGGACCAACGTGGCTGTGACAGCGCCACCGGTCGTAGTGCAACGATCGCGACAACCAGAATCGCCAGGTAGCCGACGACGCCGTAGAACGCGACGGGCAGGCCCAGGAAGACGGCCCACTGGCTGGTCTGGACCGTCTCGCAGCCGCCCGATGCGCCACACTTGATCGCCCCGCCGAAGCCGAGCGCGTGCAGCCACAGATAGAGCGCGACGAACAAGCCGACGAGCGCGAGGAGCGCGATCGCCTGGCGGTAACGCATCAGCGACGTTGTGGGCGGTGCGCGACGATACTGTCGGCGAGAGCCTTGAAGTCGTCGGAGCCCGGCAGGCGCCGGAATTCGAGCTTCTTCCCGTTGGCGTAGAATGTCGGCGTGCCGTCGACCAGCAGCTTATCGCCTTCCTGCCGGCTGAACTCGATCCGCTGGGCGTAGCGGCCCGCCTCCATGCACGCGTCATACGCCTGGACATCGACGCCCGAGGCCTTCGCGAGATCGCGAAACAGATTCGACGGATCCTTCCCCGTCTGAGCCCATTGGTGATGCACGAACAACTGATCCTGCATCTCGAAGTAGTGGCCTTGGGCGCCGGCGCATTGCGCGGCGTGCGCGGCGAAGCGCGAATACTTATGGATGGGCAATGGATAGTCGCGGAACCGCCACCGTACCCGACCCGTGTTGATCAGCTGTTCCTTGATCGTCGGCATCTGAATGGTGGCGAATGACGCGCACACGGGACATTCAAAGTCCACGTATTCCGTGATCTCCACGGGCGCAGTCTCTTGCCCGAGCGTGTAGCCGCGGAAGCCGTCATCGGCGACCGTCGGCGGCGCGCCCGCGGCGGCGGCGGGCGCGCCGCCCCCCGTCTTGAGCAGCGCGAACACGCCGATGCCCAAGACCAGCGCCAGTACCGCGACCATCACGTAGAATCGGTTCATGCCTGCGGATCCCCCCGCCATGGCTCGTCGTCGTCCGGATCGTCCAGCGACAGATCGCCACCGCCCGTCGCTTCCTCCACGATGCGGCGACTCTCGGCGACGTCCGGGGTGTCGTAGGTGATGCGCACTTCGTAATGAAACAGCTCACTGCGCGCATTGCCCAGCAACTTCTGCAGCTCCGGTGCGGCGTCGAGCAATCGGCCCGTCCGGTCCAGCTCCTGTATACGCTCGGCCAGAGCCCGCAGCAGCGCGACCAGGCGCTGCGCTCGCTCGGGTCCGTAAACTTCTTCGCTCATTGCTTCCTCCCGGAACGCGGGAACCCGCGTGCCTGCTGTGGCATTATACCACACAACCAATTATCTTGCGGCGCCGATTTTTCACGAGGTCCTCAGACGAAAGGAAATCCCCTGCATGGCCAAAAAGCGTGGTGAGCCACGGAAGTACTCGATTCCCACGAGCTTCGAACAGGCGCGCGATGAGCTGTTCTCCCACATACTCCGCTGCGGAGTGCTGGAAGCCAGCCTGGAACATCAGAAGGAATGGTTCGACGATACGCTGCTGTATCTTGCTGACCGCTTTGCCGACCTGACCGAGACCGAGTTGAACGAGCTGCGCGTGCTGGGCGAGCGCTATTGCCGCCCCGTCGTGGCTCGCGCCGCTACTGTGGGCGCCAACGTCTAGAGGTTAGGGCCACCACTTCGGAAACCAGCGCATGCGCCACCCGGCCGCCGCGCGCACGCCGCCGGCGAATCCGAGCTCCGCGTACCATCCCCGGCGTCGTCCCGGCGCGCGTTCGACTCCGAGCAGCACCGCCAGGAATGCCTGCCCTGGTGAGCCGCGCCGCGCCATGAACGCACCGCCCACCCCGGCATAAAAGCCGGGTCCCGAGCGGGCCGCAGGATTCAAGAGCAGCTGCAGGGTCAGCTGCGCTCGCGCCGCGGGCCGTGACGCGATCATTCCGCCGGCGAGCGCCAGGGCCACGCGGCTCTCACCGCTCGCACGACGGGCGAGCCCCCACTCGGCACCCACGAATGTGCGGTGGGCCATCACGCCGGCGGCGCCGAGGCTCAGCTCCGTCGCCGTGAGCTGCTGTGATTGGAATGCCAGGACCGACGCGAGGACCAGCAGGCTAGGCAATGGCGACGTCGTAACTGATCGCGATGTCGGGCGCGAGCGACGCCACGACCGAGCAGTACTTCTCGAGCGAAAGGTCGATCGCGCGGCGGACCTTCACGTCGTCGGCCCCCTCCCCGCGGACGACGAAACGAAACGCAATCGCGGTGTAGCGGCGGGGCTCGGTCTCGCGGCGGGTGCCGCGCACGGTGATGTCGAGGCCCTCGAGCTTGACGCGCTGCTTCTGCAGAATGATCACGACGTCGGACGCCGTGCAGGTCGCCGCGGCGACGAGCAGCAGCTCGACCGGCGATGTGGCGGCCTTCGAATTGCCGTCGACCAGAATCGGGGGACGGCCCGTGCCGTTTCCCTCGAACTGCAGGTCCCGCAGCCAGCGCATCGTCACGTCGGCCGTCGGCGCCATGCTAGTTGCCCCGTCGCGTCGTGAGTCCGATGAACAGGCGGTGCCGGCGCATCCGGTCCAGGCCATGGTACTCGAGGAGCCAGTTGAAGGTCGAGCGGTAGTGCAGCTCGAAACCGAATGCCGTGTTCAACCAGAGCCCTGGGCACTGCGGATCGGACCCACACCCGTCGCGACCTGCGATGCCGAAGCCCAGTCCGACGTACGGCGTCGCGACCTCTTCGTCGTCGGTGAAACGCCACAGCGCTTCAAAACTCCCCACATAGGTGTTGGCCCCATTGAACACGCCGATCTCCGCGGAAGGGCGGAGCCGGAGACGATTCGAGAACAGATCGCCGATGTCCAGCGTGGACCCCAGCACCAGTTGGCCGGAGCGGCGGAAGTCCACGCCGCCGCGCACGCCGAATCCGAACAGTCCGATGCGCGTGCCACCGTGCTTGGAGTTCTTCGGCGGCTGGAACTGCTGCGCCTGCACGTCGTGCACGGCGAACAGGCTCCACGTCACGAGCGCCATCAGGACAATTCGCATTCCGTTCCCGTCCTCGTCATTGCGTGCGTTGCGCGACTGATCGGTCGGCCCGCGCCGTTTTGTGAGCCGTGTGGCCGTAATCCCAAATTGCGTACACTGCAATGGCCGCGGTGGCCCAAGCGAGGTGACGAGTGTAGGCCCAATCGGCTACGGCCGCCACCAGCGTGAGCAGCTGTGCGACCGTGACCGCCTTGCCGCCGGCCCGGGCCGGCAGCGCGACGGGCCGGTGCAGCAGCCATGTGGCCAGGAACCCCAGCACCGCCAGGATGTCGCGCAGCAGCACGCCGATCAGCTCATACCAGGCGAGCAACCCCCGACGCGCGATCGTCACGAACGCGACTGCCATGAACAGCTTGTCGGCGACGGGATCGAGCACGGCACCGGCGCGCGACGTGCCGAGCCGGCGCGCCACGAAGCCGTCGGCGACGTCGCTCGCTGCCGCGGCAGCGACAATCACGAGCTGCCACGCGGGCGAGCGCACGAACGGAAAGATGACGGCGAGCGGCAAACGCAGCGCCGTCACGGCATCGGCTACCGCAAAACGCGGTTTCACCCTACCTTAGCCTCCGTGGACGTCAAGCTGCTCAAACAAGCGGCCATCTTCCAGGATCTCGACGAGGGCGAGCTGGCCCGGGTCACGGAAGTGTGCCGCGAACAAAAGTTCACCGTCGGCCAGTACGTCTTCAAGGAAGGTGAGCCGGGCAACCGGCTTTTCCTGATCTCGGAAGGCGAAGTCCGGATTTCGCGGACGATTCCCGGCTCCGGCGAGGAAGCGCTCGCGGTGCTGAAGCCGGGGGCGTGCTTCGGGGAGATGTCGATCTTCGATCGCTCGGAGCGATCCACGGACGCGATCGCCAATACCACCTGCACCCTGATTACGATCTCCCGTTCCGACTTCGAGCTCCTCCTCGACTTCAATCGCGACGTCGCCTACAAGATCCTGTGGTCGGTCGTGCGGCTGCTGTCCGCCCGGCTGCGCGTGACGAACGACAATCTGCGGTCGTTCCTCGCGATGTCCATGTTCTAACGGAGACCTCGTGAACTCATTGGCACCGTACGCAGCGTTTTTCATGCGGCTGGCTGTGGGTGCGGTGTTCCTGAGCCGCGGCCTCGATCGCGTCCAAGGCGGCATCCCCTACTTCTCGGTGGGAACCCTTCTGATCCTGGTGGTCATCGCGATCGAGACGGTCGGGGCGGTGTGTGTGTTGCTCGGCATGTGGACCCGCTTTTGGGCGACGGCGATGGCCGCGTACATGGCGGTGACGATCATCGCGACCAAGCTGCCGCATCACGCCAACATCGAGCTCGAGGCCCTGCTGCTCGCCGGCGCTGTGACGCTGATGGCGCTGGGCGACGGACGCTTGTCGATCGGCATCCGATTCAAGAAGACGCCCTAATGCAGGATTCTTAAAACCCCTGCATCGGCGCTGGCCCGGAGAAAACTCTCAGGATCGGTCGCCGGAATCGCGGCACCCGTCTGTTTGCGCCACCGTTTGGCGCTCGCTTCCATGTACTCCTCGAGCGATCCGGCCACCCACTCGGCGGCATCGTCCTTCATTTGCCGCACGATTTCCTCCCATGTGCCGACGTAGGTCGCACCCGTCACCGTGCTCACGCGGTGGACCTCGAAGCTCTTGTTCTTCATGCCCTGCAGCTCGGTGAGGAGCGTGCCGAACAACTCGAGCTGGCGAGGATCGCGGATCTGGCCGTCCGGCGTCATCGCTTCGATCTCCGCAAGCAGGAGGTCTTCGGGGGCGGCGTCGCCCGCGAGCTCGTTGAGGCGCTCGTTCCAGGGAACGAGCTCGGGATCGTCGTCGGGGAGGCGGTAGACGCTCTTCTTCAGCTCGACGAGCCGCCAGATCGCGAGCGCGTCGTAGTGCTCTTCGGGGCCCGTGCGCTCGAGATGAAACAGCGCGGCCTCGTACTCGCCGCGGTCGTACAACAAGTTCGCGAGATAGATGCGCGCTTCGCCAAGGCTCGGGTCGAGCTCGAGGGCACGCCGCAGCCAGTGCAGGCTGCCGCCTTCGTCCGCGAGCCGGTGCGCGGCGTAGCCGACGCAGGCGGCGGCATCGGCGGAGTCGGGATGCGCCCGTAGCGCACCTTCGAAGAAGCGGCGCGCCTGATCGAGCACGCCTTCGCGAAACAGCGCGCGACCGACCTGCAACATCAGGTCGTGGTCGTCCTGGAAGCCGAGCGCGAGCACATGCTCGAAGCAGGCCAGCGCCGCCGGGCGCTCGCCGAACTTGAGCAGGACCTCGCCCAACCCGGCGAGGGTATCCTCGTGATCGGGATCGAGACCGCGTGCTTCTTCGAAGGCACGCCGCGCCCACGCATACTCCTCACGCGCGAGCCGGGCGTAGCCCATACCGACAAGCAGCTCGACGGCGTGGGGATACAACCCCAGGCCCTCGCGCAGGGTATCTATGGCCTCGTCGTATTGACCTTCGTTGTAGAGCTGATGTGCACGTTCGTCATATTCGTCGGAACTGAGGAACGGATCCGACATCGAACGGGTCCCCCCGGGAAGGTTGTGCTATGATAAGAAACGGGGCACTGTTACACAAGCGACTATGTCCTCCGCAATTGCCGCAATAGAAGCCGGCTCCGCCACGTCTCCCGGCGGTTTCACCGCCGCCGCCGCCCACGCCGGACTGAAGCCGAACGGCGCGCTCGACGTCGCGCTGCTCGTGAGCGCGACAAGCTGCGCGACCGCGGGCGTCTTCACCAAGAGTGCGCTACGCGCGGCGCCCGTCCTCTACGACGCGGAAATGCTGGCCGACCGCCCGGGGCGAACCCGCGCGGTCGCGATGAATGCCCGCGTGGCCAACGCATGCACCGGGGCCGCAGGGCTCGAGGCCGCCCGCGCGATGGCGCGTGCCGCCGAAGAGGCTGCCGGGCTGCCGCCGCATACCGCGTTGGTGCTCTCCACCGGCGTGATCGGCGTGCCCCTTCCCGTGGACAAGGTCTCGCGCGGCCTGCGGGAGGCGGCCGCGAAGCTCTCGCCCGAGGGAGGCGTCGACGCCGCACGGGCGATCATGACGACCGACACCAGGCCCAAGCATGTCGCGGTTCGTCTCGAAACGCCCGGCGGCCCGATCATCATCGGCGGCATGGCCAAGGGGGCCGGGATGATCCATCCCGACATGGCGACACTGCTCGCCGTGGTCACCACGGACGCGGTTTCCGAGCCGGGCACGCTGCGGCCGTTCTGGAAGCGCGTCGCCGATCGGACGTTCAACGCGATTTCCGTCGACGGGGACACCAGCACCAACGACACCGCCCTCTTGTTGGCGAACGGCCACGCGGGAATCGATCCATCGCGGGACGGCGCAACCTGGAAGCTGTTCGAGGAGGCGGTGACTGACGTCGCGCGCGCCCTGGCGCTCGCCATCGTGGAAGACGGCGAAGGCGCGACGAAGCGGCTCGAGATTCAGATTGTGGGGGCGCAAACCGAAGCGCACGCGCGGGAGGTGGGCCGTGCGATCGCCCGCTCGACGCTGGTGAAGACGGCCATTTACGGCGGCGACCCCAATTGGGGCCGTGTGCTCGCGGCGGCAGGCGTCGCCGGTGTGGCGCTGATATCCGAGCGGATCACCCTGGACGCTCAATCCGCCAACGGCGGACACTGGCTCACACTCGCGAGCGGTGGTGCTACCGCGCTCGCCGATGCAGCGCAAGCGCGCGCCATCTTCGAGCAAAAAGCCATCCGCCTCCGGCTCGACCTAGGTCTCGGTCGATCGGAGGCGGTGGTATGGACCTGCGATTTGTCCCCGGACTACGTCCGGATCAACTCAGACTACACGTCCTAGTCAGGGCTTCGACTTGGTCGTGTCGCGCGGCGCGGCGGCCGGCTTCGCCTTGTGGGCGGCGCGGCGGGCATGCTTCGGCTTGGCCTTCGTAGTATCAGCCTGCTGCGATGTATCAGCCTGCTGCGATGCGTTGGCGTGGGGCTTGCCCGGTGCAGCCGCCGGCTGCTGAGTCGGCTGTTGCACAGCCAGTGCTAGGAGAAGAAGTGCGGACGAAAGCATTAAAGCCTCGGGTTAGGGTCGTTCTTACGACCCGTTCGTTCCACCTCGCGTCACGGACGCCCGGGACGCACGTTGGGCAGCATGGCCCGGACGTGCGCCAGCGCTTCGGACGGCGTTCGGCCCCCAGGGCGCTGCAGCTCGTGATCGGCCGCCACGGCGACGTCGAGTAACCTCACGCCCCGCAAGCCTTTGTTGTGCGCGTCGACGAGCAAATCGGCAGCCGAATCGGGATCGAAGTGATGCGCCACCAGGTCGGCCGCTGCATGGAGCGCTGGTCCAGGCGGCTCATTCGGCGCCACCGTGAGCAGCCGCTCGACGACGGGGCCGGAAAGGCCGCGGGCCAGGGCAGCCGCCACAGCGGCCACATGTCCCTCGGGGGGCGGCTGCCCCGGCACGGCGCGGCTCACGATCGCCCGCGCCTGGCGCAGCTGCAGGTAGCCCCGGCGCACGCCATTCACCAGCCGATCGGCCGGAATGTTTTTGGCGCTGCCTTCGAGCGCTTTCTGGACGAGCGGCTCAGTCGGGAGGCTCTCCGCCACTGCGGCGGCGAGGATCGAATCGATCGCCGGCAGGGCGGCGGCCGGCACGCGACCAGCGAGTCGCGTCGACCCGTTGCCCGTTTGCGCGCCGAGCGCGGCCGGCGTCACTGCGACCGCGAGCGCGAGGACCAGTCGCAAACTCACGGTTGGGCGCTCACCGGGCGCACGATGACCAGCGAGTTCTGCTGTCCGGCGCCGAATCCGTCATCGACGTAGTGGTCCGCCAGCGGATCGGACACCCACCGCTCGCCATCTACCACGAACATGTATTCGTGCGGGCCCGCCGGCAGGACCGCGTCAGCATGCCAGATGCCGTCGTGATCGTCGTCGTTGAGGTGCAGCACCCCTCGGCTCCAGTCGTTGAACGAGCCAACGACTTCGACCGACCGGGCTCCGGGAAAGTGCCCCACAAAGTTCGCGATACCCTGAGCGACGCCGGGCGTCGGGATGCCGCTGGACCACGGAACCAACAGGACAGTCGCCAGACCAGCCGCCAGTGCCAAAGTCCAAACCGGACGCAGACGCACGGTGACCGCGCGCCCCCCACCCAACCAGCGAAACAGGCGGCGAGCGGGGCCATCGCTCTGCACTCGCGCCGGGTTCTGACGGATCTCGGCCATGACGCGCGACGCGACGCTCACGGGTGGCATCGCCTTGAGCACCTGGGTCGCCGCGACCAGGAGCGCGTACCCCTCCCGCAGATCCGCCGGCAGATCGCCTGGATCACGCTCGCCATCGAGCGCTTCCTGCAACCGAGGATCAATTGGGCTCATCGTACGACCTCCTCCAGTGCTGCCAACAGTGCTTCCCGGGCGCGATGCACGCGCATCTTGAGCGTGGGTATCCGCGCGCCTGTCGCTGCCGCCATTTCCTCGTAGCTCATGCCTTCCACATGCTTCAAGACAAAGGCCTCACGCTTCTCGGCCGGCAGCGCGGCCAGGGCGCGCTCGACCAGTGCCACCTGTTCGCCTCGCTCGAGCACCGCCCACGTATCGGAACTGTCGGCCAACGCGGGGGCGGGCACGTCGCTCAGCGAGATGTCGTTCGTGTGCCGCCGTGCCAGATGGCTGCGGCAGCGATTCCCCGTGATCCGATACAGCCAGCTGCGCAGCCGCCCAGGGTCCCGGCACTGTGCCAAATGCCGATACGCGCGCACGAGACTCTCGGCTACCGCATCCGCCGCGGCGTCGGGATTCCCGAGCATACGCGTCGCGAAACGCAGCAGACCCGGCTCATATCGCCGGATGAGAATCCCGAACGCCTCCCCATCGCCGCCCAACACCTGGGCGACCACTTCGATATCCGGGGCGCCGTCGTTCACCATCTCAGTGACCCCCCCCGGGGGGGCTTGGTCACGGTTTTCCAAGGGTTTGCCGCGCAGCAGCCAGGAACGTCGAGGCGCGAACGCCAGCGCCGTCCATGGCGCCCGCGAATGCGTCCAGCGCCGCCCGAGCGCGGCGCCGGTACGATGGGTCACTCGTCACCTGCGTCAGCTGCGCGAGGAGCAGCGCCGCAACAGCATTGGGACCGGGGAGCACGTCGTCGAACACGTGCTTGGTGCGATCACCCAGCGCCTGCGCCGAAGCCGCATCGGTGGGCGGGAGGGCGACGTCGAAATAGCCGCCCAGGGGATCGGCGTAGCCGCGCTCGACGATGGCGGTGAGATCGAGCGCGACATCGAGATAGCGTGGCTCCTTGCCGAGCTGATGGGCCGCGAGACACGCCGCCGCCACCTGGACCTGGTCCTGGAGCAGGCCCTGCGGCGTCGTGGCGCCGGCCGCCGGCATTCCGGCGGTCGCGTGCCGCACACCCCAGCCGCGAGCGTAGGTCCGCTGCAACAACACATCGAGACCGGCGCGCGCGCGCCTCTCCACCACGGGCTCGCCCAATGTCGCGGCAGCCACCATGAGGCGCTCGATGACGTACGCTTCCTGGTCGACGAACACCGATCCGCCGGGAGGCAGCTCCGTCGCAAGACGGTGGGCCAGCGTGCGGCCGGCCTCCCGATATCGCTCCTCGCCGGTCACCGTCCACGCGGTCGCCAGGCTCGCGACGAGCGCCGCCCGGACGAGCCGCGGCGGATCCTCGCCCGCCACGCCCGCGGTTGTGTCGAGCATCAGGTCAAGCGCGCGCAGCGCCGACACCAGTAGCGCCGTATCGCGACTGCGCGCCGATTCGCTGAGCAGCAGCGACACGGCCGCGGCGTGCATTACGCTGCCGGCGGCGGCACGAGTGCGAACCGCTTCATCCAACTCGCGTGCGACCGCCACGATTCCTTGCTCCACCAATGCCGGCCGGAGCACGCCGCGCGACTCGCCGCTCCCCTCGGCTCCGTGCGTGAGTACCAGCTGGCGCAGCGCTGCCGCCTGCTGCTCGATAAACGGCCGCTGGTTGCGGTAGGTCTTCGCGACCTCGGGCAACAGCTGCTTCAGCCCTCGCCCGGTGATGGGATCGTCGGCTGGGAAATACGTGCCGCCGAAGAACGGCGCACCATCGGCGGTGAGGAACACCGTGATCGGCCACCCGCGCAGCCCGGCCAGCCGTTCGACGGACGCCTGGTATTGCTGCGCGACATCGGGTCGCTCGTCGCGATCCACGCGAATCGGCACGAATAGCGAGTTGATGAGCGCGCCGATCTCCGGATCGGTGTAGATCGCGCGGTCGGTCTCGGCGCACCAGCGGCACGCATCGCTGCCGATGTACAGGAGGATGGGGCGGTCGAGCTTCGCGGCGAGCGCGAAAGCATCGCGTCCCCAGGGTTGCCAGCGAACCGGTTGGCGCGCCGCACGCGCGAGGTAACTCGTCCCCGTCTGGGCCATGCGATTGATGAACGGCCCACGCTCGCCGATGCACGCCGCCGCGGGGAGAACGGCGGCACAGCAAACGATGCGGGAAAAACGGGTGTGCATGCGGCTGCGCACGCGGGAAATACCCCGTCGGCTACCCGAGCGTGCCGCTATATTGCCGCTATGACCACGGTGATCATCACCCCTAAGTCGAACGGCCCCCTCATCATCGAGGGCCCAGTGCGGATTGTGACGCCTGACGGCAAGGAATTGACACCCCCACCCCGGAAAGACGGGAAACCAGCGGAAGTCGTTGTGCTGTGCAGATGTGGGGGCTCGGCGACGAAACCGTTTTGTGACGGAACGCACAAACGCAATGGGTTTCAGGACGGTCAGGGTACCCCTGGCTGAGCACGACCTTATTATGTTGTCTGGCGCTTGCAGCTTCCCGTGCCCCCCCGTGCCCTCGAACTGGAGGAGCGACCGACAATGGCAAAGACAAAGAGCACGATGGCCGCAGATGAAGGTTACTGCGTGAAGTGTAAGGCGAAGCGGAAGATCTCGAACGCCCAGCAGGTCAAGATGGCCAACGGCCGACCCGCGCTCAAAGGTGTCTGTCCGGTATGCGGGACGGGAATGTTCAAGATCCTGCCGCCCAACGCCGCCAAGTAACCACCCGGTCCATCCAATTCATCCGCACGCCCCCGGCGCTTCAAACCCGGGGGCGTGCTTTTTTATAGCGGATCGTGTAGCACGCTGCCCCCACCTCACGGCAGTAATACGCGAGGATCTCGAGCTTGGCCAGCTCGCCGGCGGCCGTGCGGATCGCATAGACGTGATGCTTGGATGTCAGCAGATGCGACCACATGCTGTACTCATACCACTTCCCGAAGCCGGCATTCGTCGTATCGCCGCTGAAGCTGGTTGCGACGTACCCATCCCGGGGTAGATCCGCGACTGAATCGAAGCTCAGGGGACCGAGGTCGATGGCTCCCGCGCCCAGAGCGGTGATGACGTGATTGCGGCGAAAGCCGATGTCGCCCCACCAGCGCCACTGATCCCCACGCGAGGCGTCGAGTGTGAACGTGCTGTCGGCATGCGGCCCGATTTCATAGGGCGGAAACTCCGGCTTCGTGAAAGACCCAATCAGCAACGACGTCACGAGCAGCAGAAACGCCACCGCGAGCGCCCACACCAGGAGCGGAGCCTTCAAGCCTCCGCCATGAACGGGTACCACGGGTCGCGCGGCGGCACGAAGTTCTCTTTGACCGTCCGGGCGCTGGTCCAGCGAATCAAGTTGAGCATGCTGCCCGCCTTGTCGTTGGTGCCGCTCGAACGTCCACCCCCGAACGGCTGCTGCCCCACGACTGCCCCCGTCGGCTTGTCGTTCTTGTAGAAGTTGCCGGCGGCATACCGGAGCGCCGCATCGGCCTCGGCCAGCGCCGCGCGGTCCTGCGCGAAGACGGCGCCGGTGAGCGCGTACGGTGATGTGCGGTCCACGAGCCCCAGCGTTTCCTTCCACTGTTTGTCGGGATAGACGTACAGTGACAGCACGGGCCCAAAGATCTCCTCGCACATGGTGCGGTACATCGGATCCTCGACCTCAATCAGCGTCGGATGCACGAAGTAGCCATCGGAATCGTCGCACTCGCCGCCAAACAGGATCTTGACCTTCGGGTCGCGTTTCGCCTGCTCGATGTACTGCTTGATCTTGTCGAACGCCTTCCGGTCGATCACCGCGCCCATGAAGTTGCGGAAGTCTGCCGGGTCACCGACGCGCGCCTCGGCGAGCAGACCGAGCACGCGCTCGCGCAGCTTGGGCCAGAGCGACTCGGGCACGTAAGTGCGCGACGCGGCGCTGCACTTCTGACCCTGGTACTCGTAGGCGCCGCGCACGATGCCCGTGGCGAGCGCGTCCACGTCGGCGCTCGCGTGCGCGAGAATGAAGTCCTTGCCGCCCGTCTCGCCGACGAGTCGCGGATAGTCCGCGTAGCCGGTGAGGTTGGTCGCGACCTGTTTCCAGAGCATCTGGAAGACTTCGGTGGACCCCGTGAAATGGATCCCACCGAGATGGCGATCGGCCACCAGTCGCTCGCTGATGACCGTCGCGGGACCGGGTACAAAGTTGACCACTCCGGGCGGCAGACCCGCCTCCTGCAGCAGCCGCAAGACGAGGTAGTTCGAGTAGCACGCCGTCGCCGCCGGTTTCCACACGACGGTGCACCCCATGAGCGCCGGCGACGTCGACAGGTTGCCGCCAATCGCGGTGAAGTTGAAGGGTGTAATGGCGTAGACGAATCCTTCGAGCCCACGGTACTCCATCGCATTCCAGATCGCCCCTCCTGGCGGCGACAGCGGCTGCTCGGCGTGGATTCGCTCGGCGTAGTGAGCATTGAAGCGCCAGAAGTCGATCAGCTCGCACGCCGCATCGATCTCCGCCTGGAACGCCGTCTTACTCTGGCCCAGCATCGTCGCGGCGTTGAGCATGGCGCGCCACCGCGTCGCGAGGAGGTCAGCCGCCTTGAGGAAGACGGCGGCGCGATCCGCCAGGCTCCAGGCCGACCAGTCGCGCCACGCTTCACGGGCCGCCTTGACTGCCGCCGTGACTTCTTCCGGGCCGGCCTGATGCACTTTCGCGAGCACGTGCCGGTGGCAGTGCGGCATCACGGCATCGACGGTCTTGCCGGTGCGGATTTCCTTGCCGCCGATGACGACCGGAATCTCCATCTGGTGGCCGCTGAGATCTTTCAGGGCCTGCTTGAGCTCGGTGCGCTCGCGTGAGCTTGGCGCGTACGGGAGGACCGGCTCGTTGACCGGGGCTGGAATCTTGGCTGTGTTCATGCCGGGAAATGTAACCGGGGAACCCGTGCATGTTCTGGAGGTGACATGACGATCGATCCTCGTACCAGAATCGGCCACGTTCACCTGACGGTGAGCGACCTGGATCGTGCGCTGCGTTTTTACCGGGACGTCCTCGGCTTTGACGTCACGGCCCGCTATGGCGCGGATGCGGTCTTCTTATCCGCCGGCGGCTACCACCACCATATCGGTTTGAACACGTGGGCTGGTCGTGGCGCGCCGCCGCCCCCGCCGGGCACCACCGGTCTCTACCATTTCGCAATCCTGTTTGCCGATCGTGCGGCCCTGGCTGGAGCGGTGCGCCGCGTACTGGAACACGGTGTGCCGCTGGAGGGCGCGTCCGATCATGGCGTGAGCGAAGCGATCTATCTGCGGGATCCCGACGGCAACGGCATCGAGCTGTATCACGACCGGCCTGAGAGCGAATGGCCGCGTGGTCCCGATGGCAGTATCCGGATGCACACGCGGCCACTCGATCTTCAGGCGCTCCTGGCTTAACTCCGGCGGTCCGCGTCCCGCTGCGGGGGCAGCGGCAACGTGATGGTCAGGGTGGTTGTGTCGCCCGACTGCGAGTCGACGGTCACGGTGCCGTTGAAGGCGTTCTCCGCCACGGCGCGCACCTTCGCGAGGTCGGCGAGCGCCCGGCCACCCCGGACGACGAGCTGCAGCTCCTTCCCCTTTTGCTCCAGCGTAACGCGAACCGGCGCCGGCTGGCCCGTATTCGTTTCGGCGGCGTTGCGCACAATACCGACGAGCAAGTCGAACAGCGCATTCGAGTCGCCCTTCACGTACGTCGTTTCGAGCGCCGTCGTAAAATCGAGATCGACGCCACGATCGCGCAGCAAGCGACGCTCCAGGGTCAGACAGGAGCGTACCACACGCACCGCGTCGAATCGCGCTCCGCCGCCCCGGGCAGTCAGCATGCCGGCGCGCGCGCCCTCGCGCATCGCGTGCAGCAGCTCCGCCGTGCGGTCGACGTCTTCGAGCACCTGACCGAGATCGTCGAGTAGCGCCAGGCGGCGATCCGCGGCAAGGTCGACCCAACGCCCGATCGATTCCATCGAGAGCTGCAGTCCGGCGCGAGCGGCGGTCAGTGGATTGCTTGCCTGATGGATCTGCATCCCGGGTGACGCCGCCGTGCGGTCCGGTGACTGTGCGGGCGCGATCAGTCCCAGCGCGAGACCGGCCAGCTCGAGCGCGAGTCGCTCACGGCTGCGCCGTTCGTGGCCACCGGGCGGCGGGGCAGGAGGGCGGGATCGGACAGGTGCGATGACCCAGGCGTCGGCCGTGGCACCAGGGGCGGTGACCCAGCGAGAGCCGACCGGAACCGGGATGCTCCAGCGCTGCAGGATCGCGTCCAGATCGAAGCCGGGAGGACGAGTACCAACATCGGGACCGCTGCTCGCGCGCGGCACCGCTTGGCGGGGCCCGATGATCTCCCACAGAACGACCGGGCGTCCCACGACGGCGCTTGCCTGGCGCAGCACCTCACCTTCGTCCCCGCGAAACACTGCAGCGCTCAACATGTCCTCCATCGGCAACCCGCTGCATATCACGGTGCCGTGTGGGGCTGGGGCTTGGCGGGCGCACCGTAGAAATTGCGCCCCCTTGCAGCCCCGTCAAGCGGACGATAGCGTGGGCCCCATGACGACTCCTCCTGGTTTTCCGTCACGCCCGTCCGTCGGCCGGTCGTCGTTCGCCGTCGCGATGAAGGATTACACGTTCATCCGCCCAGGGATCGCGGTGACCATCAGCGCGGTCACGCTTGCCCTCGCCCTCGTAATCGGGTTGTGGCTGATCTTCTCCCTGAACGAAGCCGCCCAAACGGTGGCCGGTGGCGCCCACACGTCCGCGACGCTGCACCGCTATAACGCTGGGCTCGAGGTGTGGCGCGAAATGGCGACCGGCGCGGATCCGAGGTTCCGCCGCGTCGAGGCGGTCGCGCAGCGGGACAGCCTGGGACGCCAGCTTCGGGTGGAGCTGGCCGATCTTGGCACCTCCATGGAGGACGATCATGACCGCGAGCTGATCCAGACCGTGCTCGGCGGCCTGACGAGCACTGGCTCGGGAGCCGGCACCGACTCCCGCCAGGCCATGATCGTGCTCCTGGCCAAGCAGGATGCGGCGATGTTCCACGCCGCGCAGACGTCGCAGCGGGCGGTCCTGCTGTCGGCCGTGCTGCTCGCCCTCACGATCATCGCCGCGGGCATGCTGATCGTACCAATGGCGTGGCTCTATGTGCGGTACAAGCGGGGCGCGGCCATCGAAGTGAAGGT
>Ga0307290_10000111_pt1 | contig 30214 bp, 35 predicted proteins | sample ER_DNA_144_FD_194472 | JGI IMG/M metagenome (GOLD analysis project Ga0307290, IMG submission 194472) | Bulk soil microbial communities from the East River watershed near Crested Butte, Colorado, United States - ER_DNA_144 | ecosystem: Environmental > Terrestrial > Soil > Floodplain | place... | reverse complement strand
ACTGATCTTGACAATCTGAGCTTGCTATGCAGATACCACCACACCCACTTTCTGCAGAAGGGCTGGACCTGCCGGATGAACGCTAATGGTTTGCCGGAATGGATACCGCCCTGGTGGATCGACCAAGACCAACGACCCCAAATCAACACCCGCATCCGACGCCTCCACACCCAACGACAACAACACCGCGGGCGCCAGCGGCGACGACCACTCGACGCCGCATGAACTGTGCATCTGACGCTGCGGCGCCTTGTTCATCTTCATGCCGCGGGTGTGAGCGTCGTGGGCCAACCCGCTCAGGCCGTACGGCGGCGGCGCAGGAAGGGATCGCGCAGCGCCGGCGGAAGGTAGCCGGAGTCGTCACGGTTCAAAGTCACTCCGGGCGGCACGATCTTGTCGATGCGGTCAAGGATGTCGTTGCTCAGCGTGACCTCCGCCGCGCCAAGCTGCGACTCCAGTTGCTCCATCGTGCGAGGGCCGATGATCGGCGCTGTCACCGCGGGATGAGTAAGAGTGAACGCCAAGGCGAGGTGGATCAGTGACAGGCCGGTGTCCTCCGCCAACAGTGCTAGCTCCTCGACAACATCTAGCTTGGCCTGATTGCCGGGGCGCTCCAGGTCGTAGCGCCCCGGAAGCCGCGCCGCCCGGCGTGACTGCGGGACCTCCTGGCCCTTGCGATAGCGGCCGGTCAGCCAACCGCCAGCGAGCGGGCTCCAGGGGATGACGCCCAGCCCATACTTCTCCGCCACTGGCAGCACATCGGACTCGATGCCGCGTACCAACATCGAGTACGGCGGCTGCTCAGTAACAAAGCGGCCGAGCCCGCGGCGCTCGGCAACCCACTGCGCCTCAACGATCTCGTGTGCCGGGAACGTCGACGAGCCGAATGCCCGGATCTTGCCTTGGCGCTGCAAGTCGGTGAGTGCCGACAGAGTCTCTTCGACGTCGGTCTCAGGTTCGGGGCGATGGATCTGGTAGAGATCAATCCAGTCGGTGTGCAGCCGGCGAAGGCTGTTCTCGACTTCGTGAATGATCCAGCGCCGCGAGTTTCCGCGCTTGTTCGGGTCGTCCTGCTGTCCGGAGCTCCCGCCCATCTGTCCATGGACCTTTGTGGCCAAGATGACGTCGTCGCGTCGCCCACCGGCCAGCGCCTTGCCGACGATCTCCTCAGACTCGCCCTGCGAGTACACGTCGGCGGTGTCAATGAAGTTGATGCCGGCATCCAGCGCTCGGTGGATGATCTTGATTGAGACATCGTGATCGGGCTCGCCCCAGGCGCCGAACATCATTGCGCCGAGACAAAGTGGGCTTACTTGCATGCCGGTAAGTCCGAGGCCGCGATAGTCCATAGAGACAGCCTAAGACGGCACAATGAGCGCTCTCTCGGCCTGTCTACTTCGCTCGCCTCCGAGAGGGCACACCAGTGGCTGTGCGAAACAGGCGCGGTGCGCAGCTAGTCGTCGACGAATACGACAGGCATTGGCGCAAAGCAGAACGGCCGTCGAGTCGACGGCCGTTCAGACTAAGCACTCAGGAACTCAGGAGGCAAGCGCCTTCTGCTTGAGCTTGTCAAACTCCTCCTGGGTAATGGTGCCGCTGTCCAGCAGGCTCTTCGCCGACGCGATCTGGTCAGCCGGGTTGCCCTTAGTGGCGACCGACTGGATGTACTCGTCGGTGGCGGCCTGAGCACTCCTCACCGCGCCGGCTTGCCGCTCCGCCATCCCCTTGCCGCGGGCGATCAAGTAGATCACGGCGGCGAGGAACGGGAAGATGATCAAGAAGATGATCCACAGCGCCTTCAACCACCCGCTGAGCTCACGATCTCGGAACAGATCGCCAATGATCTGGAACAGCACCATCAGGTAGCACACGAAGAAGAAGCTCCAAATCAAGAGCCAAAAGAAGTCCGAGAAATCCATCACGCCCAACCTTCCGCTTGAGTCATAAAAAGCTGGAGGGCGCCAGCCGCGACTCACTCTAGGGCATCAGCACGCCGACATCCTCGAGATCGACGTTTCTCTTGGAGAGGGTCGCATGGTCGAGTCCACATGCGAGCTCAACGCGGTCTACTTCATCACCCATGGGGGGTGATCCCACTCCATCCTGTACGTGAGAGCATCGACGTCAGGTTGGCGAAGAACAGGTACGGCGATGCAGAATCTGCACGCCGATGGGCGTGGGAGGTAGAGCATGGCTCAGCAGGATGTTGGCCCGATGCAGGATGTAGGTGCGATGCCGGACGTAGGCCCGATCGACTACCTTGCCTTGGAGTTTCCGCAAGCCAAACTGAACGGAGAAGGTCTCGGCATCCTGGTCGACTTGGTCGATCGGGGAATCATTCGACTTCTCGACCTCAGGATGGTCAAGCGTGAGGTCGACGGCACATTCACCGCGGCCGAGATCGCGGACTTCGACAACGATGGCACCCTCGACCTTGCTGTCTTCGAAGGAGTCCAATCCGGACTGCTGGATGACGACGATCTGAGCCAGGCTGCCAATCTCATCGAGCCGGGGAACGCTGTCGCTCTGCTCGTGTGGGAGAACGCCTGGGCGGGTCCGTTCGTGTCGGCGATGCGGCGAGCCGGTGCGGAGGTGGTCGCGAGCGGCCGCATCCCGGCCAACGACGTGGTGGCAGCGCTCGACGCACTCGAGGCTGAAGAGGCGCAAGCTCAGGCGACAGAGGAGTAGGGAGGACGAACGATGGGACTCATTGGTGGAATAGCGCGAACTGCGGTGGTTGCAGGCACGGCGACCGCGGTGTCAAACCGCGTATCACGGCGACAGGGCAATCGGTGGGCGGCTAAGGACCAGCAGCAGGCTGAGGCGGACCAGCAGCAGGCTGAGGCCCAGGCGTACGAGCAGGAGCAGGCACCACCTCCGCAAGCGCCCGCAGCACCCCAGGCCGACATGCTCACACAGCTTCAACAACTTGGGGAGCTTAAGGCATCCGGAGTGTTGACCGAGGAGGAGTTCGCCGCACAGAAGGCGAAGATCCTCGCCGGCTGACCACTCAGGCTTCTTTGGCTACGCGGCGTGGGCGCAGCCCGCGCCGCATAACCAGCCGTGTCGGCGATCGGCGTACCACCAACGAAAGCCGGCCCGCTCGTACAGGCTACGCGACCCGACCAGACCGGGGTCTCGTCGACGGCCTTCATGATCCGGGAGCGCTCCAGCTTGCGGTAGTCCTCGCGCGGCCCGAGGCTGATCCACCCGAGGGGGGAGCCGTCGGCGTAGCCGACGAGACCCGGTACGACCCTGAGCGGACAGTCCGCGCAGTTCCTGCTTATGGCTGGGGCCGTACGCCTGGCTCACGCCAACCCTGCCGACCTTCCGGTAATAGATGCACCAGCAGCCGCGCACGATCGATCCACCTGGCAGGCCGAACAGCTCCTCGAGGTCCGCCCACGTCTGGTTCGTCAACGGCCGTACCTCGAACATGGCTGCAGTCTCGCATCGATCACGTAAGGTGCGGACGTGAAACCCTTCCTGATGCTCGCAATCCGGGCCGAGGACGTCGCCGCCGATGACGAGTACGCTGCGATGCTTCGCTGCACTGGTCTCGACGAAGGTCAGCTGCAACGGATCCGGATGGAGCAGGCCCCGCTGGGCACCGTTGATCTTGATCAGTGGTCCGGAATCATCCTGGGCGGCGGGCCGTTTCAGGCCAGCGACGACGACGAGATCAAGTCTGCGACGCAGCGGCGAGTGGAAGCCGAATTGGCCGCCCTTTTGGATGATGTTGTGGAGCGGGATTTCCCTTTCCTGGGTGCGTGCTACGGAATCGGAACGCTCGGTCGGCACCAAGGTGCAGTTGTCGACCGAACCTACGCCGAGCCGATCGGTGGTGTCCGGATCAAGGTCACCAGGGCGGGCCAGGAAGATCCTCTTTTCAAGCGCGCCGGATCGTCCTTCGGTGCGTACGTTGGCCACAAGGAGGCGATCAGCAAGTTGCCGGCACACGCAGTGACGCTGGCTTACTCGGAGCGCTGTCCGGTACAGGCTTTCCGGATTGGCAGGCGGGCCTACGCCGCCCAGTTCCACCCTGAGCTTGACCTGGACGGCCTGGCCACGCGGATCGAGGTCTACAAGTACGCCGGCTACTTCAAGCCCGAGGAGGCCGACGCGGTGTTGGCAGCGGCCCGAGCGAGTGGGGTCACCGCGGTACCCAACATCCTCAAAGGGTTTGTCGAGCTCTTCGCCCGCAGCTGAAGCTGCGAGCGTCGGGTGCCGAAGGGCGGTCATAGATAGGTGAGACCGGCGCCAAGGATCACTACGCCGATCATGAGCATCATCAACAACGTCAGGGTCCGTCCATTGTGGGCCATCCAGTCGCGGGCAGCAATGAGCTTCGGCTCCATCCGTCGTGGCGCAATGAATGAGGCGGCGATCGGTACCACGACGGTCGAAGTGGCGATCACTGTGTAGAGACCGATCAGCACGGCAGCTTCACCGGCCTCTACAGAAGCGGCGTGCAGCGCAAGCCCTGCGGCGATCCCGAGGAGCAGGCCCTTCGGTCGGAAGTCGAGTACGACGGCAACTGCGAAGGAAACCAGCGGCCCGAATGACCCGACTGTTGAGAGCCAGCGCGGCAGGCCGGTTCTCTCGGTCCGAGAGCCTCTTCGCAGATTGACGACGCCAAGCACGATCAGCGCGGCCCCCACCATCATCAGGAGTACGGCGGTGGTCGTATCCGGGCCCCTGCGTGGTGGTTCGGGAAGGGCTGAAGCGCCGAGCGCACTGAGGATGATTACGGCTGCGACCCCGATCACCCACCCCACAAGGAAGGTCAGCGCAGCCCGATTCCGATTGGGCGAAAGCAAGATCAAAATGGTCACGGTGATAGGCACGGTGCTGATCGCGACTGCGGCGGCTATCGGGAGCAGCCCGCCGAGTGCCTGCCACATCGCGCCTGACTCCCTACCTGGTGGCCGTGAGTCGACAACGTTATCCGACATGCGCGGATTGTGATCGCTGATTCCCCCACCCGGACTAGCCTGAAATGTACGGCTTTGACCGCGTTATGCGACAAGGAGGATCGCCATGGATGCGGGACATCTGCAGTCCAAACAGCCACGATCTGTACTGTCCGGTTCGTACGGCCATCCGGTACATCCGATCCTTGTCACGCTTCCTATCGGTGCCTGGGTGTGCTCGTTCATCTTCGACCTCGTCTCCTACGGAAGTTCGCAGCCGCGAACCTGGAGCGTGGCCGCGATGTGGCTGATTCTCGTTGGCGTGCTGGGTGCTGCCGCTGCCGCGATCTTCGGAACGCTTGATCTTCTCAACCTGCCGCGGCGGACCGCCGCCTTCAGAACTGGGCAGATCCACGCCGCTCTCAACTCAGCCGCGCTGGTGATCTTCCTGATCGGCTTCATTTGGCGATTCAACACTCGAGGTAGCTGGGAAGCCACGCCGGTTGGGCCGCTCGTCCTGAGCATTATCGGGATCGCCGTCATTGGGGCATCCGGCTTCCTGGGCGGGAAGCTCGCCTACCACTACGGCGTTCGGGTCGCCGACGAGTCGGTTCAGGCAGCGGGATTCCGCTCCTGACCAAGATCGCACCCAAGGGGGAGGGAGCGGGGATCTGGGGGGCGGCTGAGAACGTAAGAAGCTTGAAACTCATGGAAATCGTAAAGCAACCCAAACGCCAAACGCACTGCGGTCGTTCGCACCCCGGCCCCCCAGATTCCCGCGACTGACCCCAGATAGATCAAGATCACGACGATCGACGAAGGCTGAGCAGTCCGTCTGATCCAAGATCGATTCTGGACCCAAAGTGGCGGCTTACCTTGTCTAGGACAGTTCTGAGCCATTGGGCATCTCGGTATGAGGCCCGGTGCAACCGCATCTGGCGGGCCTGCAGCGGGGCCATGCGCAGCTCGACCAGCTCTCCGGATGTCGGATCCAGATGCGGCAGGTAAAGCAGACGAAGATCATGTCGATACTGATCATGGCCGCGGATGCCCTCGTAGTCATCGATCAGATCCCCACACCCGTACAAGATCAGCTTCCCGCGGTAGACCTCGATCGGCCTCGGATGGTGCGAGGAGTGACCATGCACCATGTGGACGCCGCCGTCGATCAGGCGGTGCGCGAAGCGGACTTGATCAGCTGGGACGCGGTAGCCCCAGTTGCCTCCCCAGTGTGCTGAGACGACTGTCACGTCACCAGGTTGCCGGACGTGGAGTACCTGGCGGCAAATCTCATCAGCAGCTGCATCGCTGAGGGTGGTTACGACATGGACGCCGGGGGTGGTTTCAGCGGCCGCCCACTCGTAGGGGATGCCGCTGGACGGCGAACCGAAGGCGAAGACCAAGAGTCGTCCACCCGTCCTGGATATGGGGATGATCACTGGCGACTGAGCCTCGGGCAGTGATCGTCCGGCACCGACAGTGGCAAGCCCAGATGCGGAGAGGACATCGAGCGTTTCCAGCAGGCCGCGGCGGCCAAAGTCGAGCACGTGGTTATTGGCGAGGACGCACACGTCCGGTCGAACGGCGGCCAGCGTCTGGACGTTCGGTGGATTCATTCGGTAGTGAACGGCCTTGCCGGGGACGTAGTCGTCACTCGTTGTGACGCTGGTCTCGAGATTGATGATCCGGGCGTCGCAGCTGGCGGACGCGAGGAGCTGTAGGGCGTCTCCCCAGGGCCACGACCAATCGACCGGCTGCGGAATATTGCCATTGGCCCGTATCGCGAGATCGACGTAGATACGAGCGTCACGTACCTGGTGCTCGTACAGCGTGGGGTTCCCCGGCCGCGGGAGAATCTGATCCACCCCGCGGCCGAGCATCACGTCTCCGCTGAGAAACAGTGTCAGCGCATCCCGCGCTGGCTTCGACGCAGCCTCGGGCATCCCTTCCCAGCGTAGAACGTCGGCCGTCGTGCGAAACTGACCTCAAGGATCCGCTCGACGATGCGATGCGCCGTGCGATCGCCAGGTGGCTTGGCCGGTAATTGAGGAGGGCGATGGATACCGTTCTAGTAACCGGGGGAACGGGGCACCTTGGCAGGGATCTCGTCCCTCGGCTCAAGGGCTCCTACCGCGTACGCGTGCTGGCACGGTCCACGGGATCAGATCCCGACGTCGAGTGGATTCGTGGGGATCTCGCTACCGGCGAGGGCATCGCCCAAGCGCTCGTCGGCAGCCAGACTGTAATCCACGCCGCCACGCTGTCCCCGGCGGCGCGTCGCGGCTACCCCGTGCCCAAGGACCTGTGGTCGAGTCCATCAGATGTGGATCGTGAGGGCACGGCCCGGCTGTTGGAGCAGGCTGGAGAGGCAGGTGTCAGTCATTTCATCTACGTCTCCATCGTCGGAATCGATAAGCCGCGCGTTCCTTACCTGCGGCGCAAATTGGAAGCGGAGTACCTGGTCCGTCAGGGCCCGGTCCCGTGGTCGATCGCGCGAGCGGATCAGTTTCACTGGTTGCTTGACCGCATGCTCGGCAAGATGGCCCGGCTCCCGATCGTGCCGCTGCCCGACATGTCGATGGAGCCGGTCGATACATCCGATTTCGCCGACTACCTCGTCGAATCGGTCGGCAACGAGCCCGCAGGCAGGCTGGCCGACTTTGGCGGCCCGGAGGTCCTCACGTTCGCCGAGGTGTTCGACCAGTGGCAGCACATCAGAAATGGTCCTGTTCGTACCATGCGGATCCCGTTGCCGGCAGCCGCCAGAGATGCTGCCACGGCGATGTCGGTCAGCGGCCCAGATAGTGAGCACGGCACTGTTAGGTGGGCCGACTGGCTGCGAACTCATGCCGCTGAATGAGCACTGATACCTGTAGCGTGTCGGCGTGGTAAACGCGCCGACGAACGCCGGGACGCGCGTCGGGCTCGTTCTTCCGACGCTGGCGGCTGCTCAGTTCGTGATGCTCCTCGACAGTTCGGTTATGAACGTCGCAATCGCGACGGTGGCCAAAGATGTCGGAACCACCGTGACCGGAATCCAGACGGCCATCACCATGTACACACTGGTGATGGCGATGTTCATGGTCACCGGCGGCAAGCTGGGGTCGATGTTCGGCCGGAAGCGCATCTTCATGATCGGCTGCATTGTCTACGCGCTGGGTTCGCTGACGACGGCTCTCGCCCCCAATCTTCCGATATTGATCCTCGGCTGGTCGTTCCTTGAGGGCTTTGGCGCCGCGATGATTCTGCCGGCCGTGGTAGCGCTGGTGGCCGGCAACGTTCCGGCGGAAGGCCGTCCCCGGGCGTTCGGGTTGGTGATGGGGGCAGGTGCGATTGCCGTGGCACTTGGCCCGCTTATCGGCGGTTTCGCGACGACGTACTTCTCGTGGCGCTGGGTGTTCGTGGGCGAAGTCGTGATCATCGTACTCATCCTGCTCCTCGCTCGCCGGATGGAGGAGCCACCTCGGCCAGACCGGGTCCCACTTGACGTGATCGGCGCGGCACTCGTTGCGATCGGGCTGGGTCTTGGGGTGTACGGGGTGCTTCGATCATCCGAATGGGGGTGGGTCACCCCGAAGCCAGACGCCCCCGCCCTGGCAGGCGTCTCAGCCACCCTGTGGCTCATCGCGTTGGGCGGACTGACGGTCTGGCTCTTCTTCGAATGGGAGGAGCATGTGATCGCGCGGGGCCGTGAACCGCTGATCCAGCCATCGATTTTCCGCTACCGGGAGATGAACGCGGGGCTGAACGTCTTCCTCGTGCAGTACCTCGTTCAGGCCGGCGTGTTCTTCACCATTCCGCTGTTCCTGTCGGTGGCCCTGGGTCTGTCGGCGCTAGAGACCGGGGCGCGGATTCTGCCCTTGTCCATCACGCTGCTGGCCGGGGCCGTCGGCATCCCCAGATTCTTCCCTCGGGCGTCACCGCGTCGGGTGGTCCGGCTAGGTCTGCTCGCGATGCTTGCGGGAACTCTGGTACTGATCGGCGCTCTCGACCCGAATGCGGACCCTGCGATCGTCACCGTCCCACTGCTGCTGATCGGCCTTGGCATCGGTGCCCTCGCCTCGCAGCTCGGTGCGGTCACTGTGTCGGGTGTCCCCGACAAGCTGAGCGGCGAGGTGGGAGGTCTTCAGAACACCGCGACCAACCTCGGCGCCGCCATCGGTGTGGCTCTCGCCGGGTCAATCCTCATCGCCGCCCTTACCACCTCGTTCCTGCAGAGCGTCACGGAGAACCCCGACATCCCGTCTTCGGTCAAGGAGCAGGCCAATGTCCAGCTTGCCGCTGGGATTCCATTCATGTCCGACGCGGATCTACAGGCTGCGCTCGACGAGGCCGGCGTGTCACCTGAGGTCGCGGCGGCGGCCTTAGAGGCCAACGACCAGGCCCGCGTGGACGGGCTCCGCACCGCCCTCGCTGTCCTCGCACTGGTCACGTTCCCCGGACTGTTCGTCGCGCGCGCCATCCCGAAGACGCCGAAAATGACCTGAATCTTGCGGGCTATCGCTATGGGTAACCCATAGCTAATATGTGCGCATGTCAGCCGACGCTCTTACCCGGAGGCCCAGAAGGGGCTACGCGTCGGCGGCACGTGCCGAGCAGGCGCGGCAGACACGCAGGCGAGTGATCGAAGCTGCGACTCGGCTGTTCGTCCAGCAGGGCTACACGACGACGACTATGCGGGCCATCGCCAGCGCGGCCGGCGTGTCCGTGCCGACGGTTGAGCTGCTGTTCGGTACCAAGGCACAACTACTACACGTCGTGATCGACGTGGCTATTGCCGGAGATGATGAGCCAGTACCGGTGCTGAAGCGAGCTTGGGCCGCCGATGCGCAATCGGCCCACAATGTCACCGATTTCCTGTCAGCCGTGGCGCAGGTGGTCAGCGATGCACAGTCTCGGTCTGCGGGGGTCATGCTTGCCGCGTACGAGGCGGCCGCGTCCGACCCAGACATCCATGTCTTGATCGCGGATCGGGAATCCCAACGGCAGCGCACCTCGAGCTGGATCGTCGACGGCGTCATGGCACGCACTGCGCTTCGCCCAGGAATTGACCGAACGAACGCCATCGACACCATCTGGTTGCTGATGGATCCAGTGATCTTCAGCCGCCTCACCCGCAGTCGAGCGTGGACCGCCGACCGCTATGCGTCATGGTTCGCCGATAGCGTCACCCAGTTGCTGACTTCAGACCGTCTTTAGCCCTGTCAATCGTCTCCACCGGCCAACAGACACGACCACACAACGAGTGACCGCCATTGCGCATGGTGCGCGAAGGTCCAGATCAGAACGAACATGCCGACGATGAGACAGGTAACTGACCAATGCGGTCAGGCTGTGAATCCAGCCAGTCGTCGATTGAGACCAGATATCAGCGCGGATCGTGAAGGCTCGTTGCTCGGCTTGGCGCCCTCACGCCGACCGCGATCCGGTCCACCCTCCGGGCACGCGGACCTACGCGAAGCCAGAGAGAGTGGACCGTTGATCGCGGATGGGATGATCAGCTTTGCGGCATGACCACGTCCACCATCCAGGCCACACCGAACTTGTCGGTGCACATGCCGAAGACGTCTCCCCACATCTGCTTCTCAAATGGCATGCTCACGTTGCCGCCATCGGAGAGCCTGTCCCAGTAGCCACGTAGCTCCTGCTCGTCATCTCCGCTCAGGCTGATCGTGATATTGCCGCCCCCGGCATTGAAATCCATACCTGGAGGAGTGTCGGCCGCCATCAGTGTGAAGCCGTTGTCGGCTTGTAGCTGTCCGTGCATGATGTTGTCGGCCCCGGGCTGGTTCGGATCGCCGTACTGACCGAACGTGTTCAGCGACAAGTTGCCACCGAAAACGTCTCGGTAGAACTCCAACGCTTGGCGGGCGTTGTCGCGGAAGCTGATGTAGGGGTTGAGAACTGAGGGCACTTCTGCTCCTTCCGGATCTTTGACTGGGCTGCTCGTCGCACATTACTCACGCGGTCTGACAGAACGTGCGAGACCCCCAGGGCCCTCAGGAGTTGACGATCCAACGATGCCCAAACGGGTCGCGGAAGGTGGCGGATCGCCCGTGGTCGGTCGATTCAGGGCCGCGGTCCACGTGGGCACCGTTTCGAGCCGCCGCCTCGGCCACGGCGTCGCAGTCGGCCACCTCCAGATGCAACGACACTGCGCTGCCAACCGATGGGTCGGGCGGCTCGACAGCTATCTCCGGGAACGGGTCCGCCATCATCAGGAGCGCATCGCCGATCCTCAGTTCGACGTGGCCGACCCGTCCGTCGTCCATGACGTACGGCTTGCCCTGCACCGTGGCGCTGAAGACCTCTCCGTACCAATCGATCGCTGCTCGCGAGTCGCTGACGCAGAGGTAAGGGGTGAGCTCGTTCATATCAGATCTCCTTCCGGACTGATCGGCGTCATGAACGACCACAACCCGCCCTCGAGGTCGCGCGCGGCGTACTCACGAACCCCGTATGCCATGTCCTGCGGCGGAAAGACCACCGTCGCGCCGGCGGCGACGGAACTCTCATGGTGCCGATCAACATCATCGACCATGACTGCCATGCAGTGGGTGCTGGCGCCGAGGCTCGCAGGCGACACCAGGTTGTAGTCAGCCGAGGGTGGATGCATCCAGATCACACCGTCTCCCACGTGCAACTCACCGTGCACAACTCGCCCAGATTCGTCGCGAGTGATTGTTCCGGGCCCAAAGCCGAACACAGCGACTAGATGATCATGGACAGCTTCGATGTCGTCATAGACGAGCAGGGTCAGTCGTTGGCTGAGACCATGATCGATTTCGGCCATGTCGAGGAGTGTGTCCAGCAGTTCCTCATCGGTCGGGCTGCCGCTGGCTAGAGAGTCCCGAATGGTGGTCATGCGCTCCCGATGGCGGCCGAGCGCCGCCAGCCGTTCATCAACCTGCCCAATGTGCCGCCCAATGGTGTCGGAAAGATCGCGCGACGGGTTTTCCAGTTCCCCGGCGATGTCTGAGAGCGGTAGGCCCAGCTGACGAAGAAGAGAGATGCGATAGAGGCGGCGGAGGTCTTCGCTCGCATAGACCCGATGCCCTCCGACAAGCCGCCCGGACGGCTTGAGCAGGCCCAGCTCCTCGTAGTACCGCAGCGTCCGGGTGGTGAGGCCTGTTCGAGCCGAGACTTGGCCGATCCGCCAGCGCGACTCGGAATGATCATCCACTCCTCAACCGTAGAACTTGACGTCGCGGCAGGTTCAAGAGCTAAAGAGCCGCGGCTGCACCGAGGTCTAGTGCTCGGCACTAGGCCCTGAGGGTCGCTCTCAATGAGTGCCTTGAGGCGTCCAAGCGCGACGGATCGACATAGACGCGCCAGACATCCTCGGGCAACTCCCGGATCCATACCGAATAGTGAACCGTGCCCATACGATCTCTCTCAATATCCCGGCGCTAGCCGTCTGGGTCCATACTCACGGTGAATGCCCGCCGAAGGGTCTCGAGGTCGCGTCGCAGCGCGCGTGTCTGGTCGACGCCGAGGAGCTTCGTGACTCGGGATTCAAGCTCAGGCACGAGCTCTTGTGCGGTGGCGATGACCTCACGTCCACGCTCGGTGGGAAGCACTAGCTTGGCGCGGCGGTCGTGCGGGTCGGGAACGCGGATCACATAGCCGTGCGCCTCGAGGTGCTGGACCAGTTCCGCCATCGCCTGCTTGGTCATCTGAGCGCGCTCGGCGAGGAGGCTCACGGTCGTTCCGGTGTCGTCGAGGTATTGGAAGACCACCCCGTGGGCTGGGCGTACCACACTGTGCCCTCGCTCGGCCAGTCGGGCAACGACGAGGTCGTTCAGCGCTATGAACGCCTCCCTCATCAAGACAGCGAGGTTGGCAGGACGTTCGCGACCGGCCAGGTACGGTATCCGTCTTGACATTCGACAAGCACCCTGTCTATCTTGGGAATATGGACAAGTTACCTGTCTATTCTGACACAGCTGAGCGGCTCACGTTGGGAACTGACGAGCTAACCGTGCTAGCAACCAGCGCGGAAACGGCCGGCGCGTTGTTTGCCGTCATGGTCCGCATGCCACCGGGTGGCGGCCCGCTGGTGATGCACCGGCACGATCCCGACGAGGTCTACTACGTCGTCGACGGCCAATTCACCTTCTACACCGGCGGACCTGACACGCCCGTGGAGCGGTTCACTGCGGGTCCGGGGCAGGTTGTTGCTCTCGCCGGTGGGACGGCTCACACGGTTCGCAACGAGTCCGATGCAGACGCCTCCGCCTTGTGGTACACGCCCCTGGCGCGCCGATGGAGAACTTTTCCCGTGCCGCGGCAGCTCTTGCCGCCGATCAACCGCCGAGCATGGAGGCTGTGTTGGCCATCGCCCAACGCCAGGGCATTGAGTTGTTGGGACCGATACCTGTCTCTCAATCACGGACAACGGATGGCGCACATTTCTTGGCGAAGTCGTAGCCAGATCCCTTGTCAAGATTGATCGACCAGGTGCTCACACCTGGGGCGTTGGGAGCTTGGGCAAGCAACTGCCGCCAGATTCGACACACCTCCCTGGGGCTTTGTTCGCCGGTGTCACCGGGAGTGTCCACGGTCATGAAGCCCATGGCGACCTTGTCCTCGCCGACAACGCGTCCCCAGGCCAGCGTGCGATCAACGATCCAGGATGGATCCACCGTGCCGTAGTTGTAGAACTGTGGGCTGGCAAGATCAAGGACATCGCCGATGCGCGCTGCCAACTCGAGCTGCTCGACCTCCAATTTCTGCTCCAGCAGGGGGGCCATCGTCACGATGAAATCCTGGCCGTAGCGGCTCTTCAAGTCACGCGTTGCCTGCGCTACCTGGACCGGGTCGATGCCATGCTCCAGGTCCCAGTCGATGCCGCGGAAGTGATAAGTGTCGATGATCTTGGACGCGCTGTTCACAAAGGCCCGCCGTTGTCCATCGGTGGTGATCTTCAATCCCCCGTCGTCCCAGCCACCGACCGAGAAGAGGACCGGCCGGTGGGCTTTGTTGAGCGCGTCAACGTCGGAGATAAAGGATGACTTGGACTGCACGCTTTGGGAAAAGCTGATCTTTCCAGTCGTGTCACCGATCGCGAATGCCGCGAGGACGACGTTGTAGGCGGGCGGTACGTCCCGCAACCGCAGCGACGGTCCGCCCCAACCCTGCCAATACCCAACGACGACTCGACGGGGGAGGCGGCTTTCGGCGGCTTCGTCACCGGCGTCCGATCGAGGCGCCGCCGGAACCGCCGTACGGGAAACGAGCGGCGCAGAATCAGCCGGGAAAACCAGGGCGGTGACCAGAATCGCTACCGCAGCGCCAGCCATCATCGACGGCCAGGCCAGCAGTGCTGATCTGCGACGCTGGTGCTCCTGCGGCCTATCCGCCCGGTTGGCGAACGGATTCAGCCTGGGGCGCCGGCCGATGGCGAGGTCCTCCAACCAGCCCAGCAGGAGGATGACGACCATGATCAACCCCACCGCCACGACAGTTCGCTGAGCGATAGCTGCGGCGTTGCTCTGCGGGCTGAGCCCGTAGCGGACTAGCAAGGCCGCGGCGATCGAGAATACTGGGAAGCTCCAGAGGAAGATCGTCAACGCCCGGTCTTGAACGCCGGCAAGAGCAGTGCGAACCCAATCCGAACGTGGCCAAGCCTTCGGGTGGCGGTACAGGCGCAGTAGCAAGATCACAACACCAGCACCCCAGAGCGAGTTGGCCACCGGCAGGCCAGCAAGGTGAGCGGCTGTGATGTCGCCGGCTCGGAGGGTTCCGATCAAGCCGGCGCTCGCCAGGATCAACGACACGATGAACACCGATATCCACGGCATCGTCTGGATGCGGTTCTGGTGGTAGGCGAAGCCGATCAGCCAGTAGCCACCAAAGAGTGCGAAGGTCAACAAGACCTCACCCAGGCGGCCGCTCGGGCTCCACATCCCAGACAAAGCCACTGCCAAGCCGAGAACAGGTACCGCCGCAGTGCGTAGCGGCCACTTCCGGAAGCACCACAGCAGCGGCGGGCTGATCAGAGTTAGCCAGAGGTAGGCCGGCACGAACCACAGGGAGCCGGTCCACACAGTGCCCCAGGCACTGCTGGGCGGCTCGAACAGCGGCACAACCCACAACAGCATGGACTTCCAGCCCGGCGCAGCACCAGTGCCAGGTCCGGCGCCGGCCGCGGAGCCGTACCACACCATAAGCGGAACAGCGACAGCCGCAAGACCCCAGACAGGCAGTACGACGCGGCGCACGCGCTTGGCCAGCACTGTCCATGGGTAGGCCGCGGAGCGGTCGAGTGAGGCCGCCATGAGCGCACCGGCGATCGTAAAGGTGAGCGCGGCGAACGGGATGGCGATCGGTGTCCAGCGCCAGCCGAACCATTGGTAGATGATCACGCCGATCAGCCCAACCAGGCGCAGTAGGTCGAGGTGAGCATCACGCCGCGCCGTCGAGTCGGTGGCATCAACTTTCATGAGCTGGGTCATCGTTCAGCAGCTCCCGCGGCGATCGCATTCTGCTCGGGCTGGTGGCCTGAAACCAGACCGGTGTCCAAGGTTCCGGTACGGGCAAGCTTCTTCCATCCCGCGCGTACGCCGCGTACGGCCATATAGACCGCCGTATAGAGCAGATAGGCCCGCAAGGGCTCGTAGACGATGCGATAGACCGGCACCATCCACAGGTGCCGCCACTTCTCCCGCATCAACACGATGCCAACGGCAGCGATGATCAGGTGAGCCGCCAGGAAGAGCAGGAAGTAGAACAGCACTACCTGGATACCCTGCTCTTGAGCGGTCCGAATGCCCATGACCACGATGAAGGGCAAAAAGACAAGCGGAACGATGATGGCCAGGGCATGCTGCGGCAGTACATACCAGCCCAGCAGCCCATAGCGCGACCGAAATAGCAGATCCCGGTGCTTCCAGATCGCTTGCAGGCTCCCGAAGGTCCATCGGACTCGCTGGTCGAGCAGGGCGTCGACGGTCTCAGGAGCCTCAGTGAAGGCGATCGCTTCGTCATCCTGGGTGACGCGCCAACCGGCTCGATGCAAGGACAGGGAGAGATCGCAGTCCTCGGCCAGCGTGACATCGGTGTAGCCGCCGACCTGTTGGATGGCGGCCTTTCGCCAGGCGGCACAGGCTCCGGGAACGATGCTGATCGCGCCCATTCCGTCTTGGGCGGCGCGTTCTACGCCTATTTGGGTGAGGTATTCCAGCGACTGCCAGCGGGTCAGAAGATTGCGCTTGCGGTTGCCAACTCGCACCACACCGGCCACTGCGCCCAGCCGACCGGTCGAGTCTGCGGCAATGTGACGAACCAGGCGGCCGATCGTTTCCGGCGTCACTAGGGTGTCTGCATCCAGCGTCACGATGATCTCGCTGCTTGCTTTCCGAAGCCCCGCGTTCAGCGCGCCCGGCTTGCCCGTGTTCTCCTGCTCGATGAGGTGGACGCGGGAGTCGCGACGGGCAACCTCCATGACCTTCTCGCCGGTGCGGTCAGTGGACCCGTCGTTCACCATGATGACTTCGGCCAGCGGGTGCTTCGAGGCCAGGACCGAGTGGAGCGTACGGCCGATGATCTGCTCTTCGTTGTAGCCAGCGAGAACAACCGACACAGGCGTTTGATCCTCATCTGCCGGCGGCCACACGACGCGGTTGTGACGACGCCGTCGAATCACGGCAATCACACAGTTACCGAGCCCGACGACGATGACTAACGTGACGCCAAGCACGAACAGCGCGCGCAACAGCACGCTGGGCCATACGAACCAGAACTGAACCAGCGCCAAAGTCAGCTTGTCCCAAATTGTGGGTTCCACGTCGAAGACGCGGTCGGCGAGCGCTGGCTGTACGGCAGGCATCGTCTGGAAGGTGTAGCCCTCCGACTTCGCGTACGCGATGAGCTTGCGGACGTAGTCGATGGTCACCTCACGTCCGGCTCCGCCACCATCGTGGAGCAGGACTGTGAGGTTCTGACCATCCAGTGATGGCAGCGGCATGTCGCCCGTCAACTCGTGTGAGGCATAGCGCCAGTCATCGCTGTCGAAGTCGTGGGACGCGACCACGTAGCCGTACCGCTGCGAGCGCAGCAGCCCTTCCATAGCATCTCGGGTCGACTTCTCATCGTCGCCTTCATAGGGCAACCGGAAGTAGCCCACCTGCTTGCCGGTGACTGCGCGAATGACGTGATCGGTAGCGGTCAACTCCAGCCGTGCCCGCCAACTCGACGTAGTGCTGACGTCGACATGGGTGAGCGAGTGATTGGCTACCGCGTGGCCCTCGCGAACTTCGCGCTGGAAGATCTCAGGGTTCCGCGCGATCATCGTGCCGGTGGCAAAGAAGGTCGCTGGGACCTTCTCGGCCGCTAGCAGGTCCAGTAGCTCGGGGGTCCACTTCACATCTGGTCCGTCGTCGAAGGTCAACGACATTGTGCGTTGCGCCGTATCGGAATAGCCGAACCGCTGGATCACATACGAGCTCGCGCCGATGCGCTGCCGGTCTGCGGGGCTGAACGTCGCGACCACAGCTTTTGTGGACGGGTCCGCGCCAGCAACCTGACCGTTGTCCCGACGGACCTTGAGCACGCGGACGAGGGGTCCTTGGCCGACCACCGGTAGCTGTTTACCGGTGGTATCGGTCGTCAGCGGGGGACCCAGCTCCTCGTCAGCGGCCGAGAGGGCGGGAGTGTCGTTTACATGTGGGAGGGCCACCAGGATCCCGACCATCGTTAGGGCCGCCAGTACAGCCGCAATGATGCGGATCTTCTGCCAGCGCCGACCTGATGGATCGATGAAGATGACCTGGGATGCCACCGGGGCCGCAGGGTCGTGTAACCGCAAAATAGATATCCTGCTGAGCTTGAGGGGTCAGATTTGCGTGCAAGTACGTCAGCTACACCTGTCAGCTGACGCATAACTCACCAAATTAGTTGGGTGATGAAACAACGTTGTTCTGCTCCCGACGAGTGTGGTAACTCGGCTGTGAGTGTTTTGTTCCCGCTAGGAGCGGCCTAGCGCTGGCGCCGTTACAAAGGTGTTATGGGGCGGGCCGGCTAGCGACTGCTCAGCCATCCACGCGATCGGGTGGATCACCTCGTCGAGCGACTTTGCCCGGTCGCAATACAGAGCGTCGAACGTCTCGCCGCGCTGCATAACCCATTGGCCAATTCTCCGCCGGTGGCTTGTCCCTGGCGAGGCGCCGAGATTAGCCTTGTCTCATCCTTGTCCAAGGTTGGGCCGTGAGATGTACACGATCAAGCACGCTTCTGAAATGGTGGGAGTACCGGTCGCGACCTTGCGCGCTTGGCAGCGGCGCTACCGAGTAGTCAATCCTGGGCGGTCGGACGCTGGGTACCGCCTATACGGCAACGGTGACATCGCGGTACTGCGCCACATGCAGGCTCTGGTGGCATCTGGCTGGTCCCCCAAGGAAGCTTCGAAGGCAGCGGTTTCCGGCGAGGCGCGCCTCGCGCGAATGCCAGCCGGTCTGTGGCAAGACGAGCGCCGGACGAGCAGGTCGACTTCGCGCCCCGGTAGCGCGGCGACGGACTTGGTTGCGGCGGCGGCCGCTCTGGACCCATCCGCCGTCAGTCGCATGCTCGACGAACACTTCGCCACAAGTTCGTTTGAACAGATAGTCGATAGCTGGTTGCTTCCCGAGCTCGAGCACCTCGGCAGGGCATGGGCCGATGGTCGGGTGACAGTGGCAGGCGAGCACATGGTCGCGGCCGCAGTAGAGCGGCGTTTGAGCGCCGCCTTCGATGCGGCTGGGCAGGACAGTGGCCGGTCTCCCCTTTTGCTGACTGGTCTGCCCTCAGGCTCTCGCCACGAGCTCGGGATCCTCAGCTTTGCAACTGCAGCGCGCCGGCAGGGGTTAGCGGTGCTCCACATGGGAACAGATCTCCCGCTCGCGGACTGGCTGAGCGCAGTACAGCGGCAGCGGCCCGACGCGGTCGTACTCGGCGTTCCGACGCCAACCGATGTCGTACCTGCGGTGGAGCTGGTCAGGAGGCTTTCATCTCGCCAGACACTTGTAGCGCTCGGCGGGCAGCAGCAGGAAGTGGTGATGGAGGCCGCCGGGTCATTGGGCGACCGTCCAGTAGTGGCCTTGGGCCACTCGATAACCCACGCCGCGTCCGATCTGCGGGAGCGGCTAACACAGGCTTTGACCTAGTTGTCCAAGGTTTGTCTCAGCCGCTCAAGACGTACGCCAGGCCAGTGCCTCAGTGAGTTCAATCAGCCCGGCGACGCCAACCGGGTGCAATGCTCCATCCGTTAAAGCCATGCCGGCGTCTTCCACGTGCCGAACGATCAACTTCTCAACCTCGTCTTTGACGCCTGCGGTCAACATGGCGTCCTGAAGGACTGCCACATCATGCGAGGTCATCGAAGCTGAGCCTGTCTTCCTTAGCGCCTTGGCCGCCGCACCTTCTAGCCGATCGGTTGCCAGGCTGAGTAGCACCGTGGGCTTTCCGGCACGAAGATCATCGCCCGCAGGTTTGCCGGTGGCGACCGGATCGCCCCAGACGCCGAGCACCTCATCTCGTAGCGCGAAGGCCATGCCGGCATGGAAGCCGTAGCGGTCCAACGAACGATGAGCCGCTGCCGTGCCGCCCGCCGCCGTGGCGCCCAGCGCCAGAGGGCGTGCCACGGTGTAGGAACTTGACTTCAGTTGAGCGAGCCGCTCGGCATGGAGCTGATCACGCCGCCCGGCTGCCGCGCCGGTCAGGTCACCCCGCTGGCCCAATACCAACTCGACGCACAGCTCATACCAAAGTTCGCGCAGGAGCGGTCCCAACGACGCCACGAGCCGATGCGCCTGGACCAGCGCGAGGTCGCCGAGCAGCACGGCGAGGTTCCGGCCAAAGGCGGCCCTGTCCCCGAGCGCGCCAGTCTCAGCGTGCCAGCGCTCGGCTTGCCGGTGTGCGGTGAGGCTGCCACGGCGTCGGTCCGACTCATCCATCACGTCGTCATGCACGAGAGCGAACTGATGCAGCAACTCAAGGGCCGTCGCGGCCTGAACCATCTCCGCGTGCTCGGGCCAGCCAATCTCACCGCCCGCCGCCATATATCCCCAGTGACACATGGCCGGCCGCAGCCGCTTACCTCCCAGCAGCACATTTTCCAGCCACGCCGGGAGATCGTCCGCAAGAACATCAGGTGCCAGTCCGCCACTTAGCTCACGCCACAACACCGCCAGCTCATCGATCTGCTCAGTGAGTAGGCGCGCCACGCTGGCAAGGGTGACGGCGGCGTCGGCGCTTTGGAGACGTCGCGGCCTTCGTGGCAGCTGCGCTACATCGGGAGAGGACGCCAGGGTCCGGACCTGCGATACCGCCCACGGGCTCAGAAGTCCCGGGGCCCGCTCAACAGTCGCGATCAAGTCAGGCCAGGCCAGCCACTGGTAGTCCATCACCTCATCGGGGTCCGGGCGCAGCACAGCTGTATCGACAATGCAGGCGCGATAGACCGGGCAGTGCTCGTTCTCGACCAAACCGCGCGGATCGGTGGCGGTGTAAGCGAAGTCGGGCAGTATCACCTCAACGTCCATCACCTCTACGCCGAGCTCCTCGCGCACGCGACGGTGGATAGCTGCTACGTCGCTCTCTCCTGGACGAGGATGTCCGCAACAAGAGTTCGACCACACACCGGGCCAAGTGATCTTGCTCAGAGCCCTCCTTGTGAGCAGAACACGACCAGCAGCGTCGATAAGGTAGACGGAGAAGGCGCGATGTCGAGGCGTCTCGCCGTGATGCACGGTCGCCCGTGGCTCCTGCCCGACAACCCGTCCGGCCTCATCGACCAGCTCGACCAGGTCCTCGGGAGCAGCGGTAGCGCTTTCCATACGGTCGGTTCCCTTGTCCGCGACAGAATTCGATGAAAGCTTATGACAAACATTGGACAAACGCTAGACAACGAGGGCTTGTCGGCAGGGATCGGCAGGAGAGAGAACTCGCTCGAGCCTCAGCGATGCTACAGATTCGGCTGCATCGCTAGCCATCAATGATCTGGTCATCTCGATGAGCGCCGTAGAAGTCTGCCTGTCGGGCCATGATCGTACGCATCGGCGTACCACGCGGCACTCCGTAGACAGTGCCGGGAAAGTCGAGCTCGGCCTGCACGCGCCACAGCGCCTCGTGCTGATCCGGCGGAAAGAGTTGCGCCGGATCCCCTGCGGCGATCCAGCCGATCGGCACGATCGTTCCTGGTGCCAGCTTGGAGTTGACATGCAGCACGCTGTTGATCCGCAGTTCCGATCCGCTGGCTGCAACCGACCCAGGAAACAGCGATGCTCCGGTCGCGACGAAGACCTCGTCCTCGACCGTGGCTCCATTGAGGTGAGCGTGTGGGCCGATGAGCACGGCGTCACCGACCGAGACCGGTTGCCGCAATCGAGCGCGAACCAGTGCATTTTCCATGATCACGACATCGTCACCGATCCAAATTTCACCATCTTCGGCAGTCAATACCGCGCCATGCAGCACTCGCGCTCGCTCGCCCAGGGTGACCGCACCACACAGCACAGCCGATGGCGCGACGTACGCGGACGCGGGGACCACAGGTCGCTCTCCTCGATGCGTAAGAATCATGGCCAGCGAGCGTACTCATCCCGGCAGCCAGGAGCCGCCAGTTTGGGAGGTATTGATGAGCAGCGAAATCCCCACGATCTATCACTGGGCAGGCGGCCGACCGGCCTTCGAGCGCTGGCTGGGTCGGTTCTACGACCTCGTCGAGGACGACGAACTGCTCGCACGCCTGTTTGGTGGCACGGTGAGTGATCAACACCGCCGCGATGTCGTCACCTGGTGGTGTGAAGTGATGGGTGGTCCTGCGGCGTACACCGAAGACCTGGGCGGATACGAGCACATGCTTTCGAAGCATCGCGGACTGCACATCACCGGGGAGCAACGCCTACGCTTCGTCACGTTGCTGTCCCGTGCAGCGGATGACGCCGACCTGCCCGATGATCCCGAGTTCCGGGCAGCGGTGATGGGTTACGCCGAATGGGGGACACGCCTGGCGGTCCGAAACTCTTCCGACGCGGACGACGTCGTCGAGCAGGCACCCGTACCTCGCTGGGGTTGGGGTGTGGCACCGCCGTACAAGCCGTAGAGGTTTACTACGGTTGACAGCGATCCGAGATCGGTTCGAAGGTTATCGAGATGTCCATTTCATCCAGGGAGGAAGATGATCATGAGCAAGGTCGTGCACTTCGAGATTCCGGCCGACGACGTCGATCGAGCGAAAGACTTCTATGGCTCGATCTTCGGCTGGGAGCTTCAAACGATGCAGATGGGCGACGGTGAGTACACGAGTGTGAAGACGACAGCTGTGGACGAGCAGACCCAGATGCCGACGGAGCCTGGCGCGATCAACGGCGGAATGATGCGGCGCGACGAGCGCATCACCACCTCACCGGTGATCACCATCGACGTCGACGGAATCGACGACGCCCTGAAGCAGATTGAGGATGCTGGCGGCACCACGGTCCAGCCACGGACTCCGATCCCTGGCATGGGCGCGTTCGCCTACTTCAAAGACCCCGAGGGCAACGTGCTAGGCCTGTGGGAGACCACACCTTAGAGCCGCAAGATCACCAAGGTCCGCTGGCCGGAGTCGGCCTCGGGCCGCAGATTTTTGCTTCGGTCTGGCGGACCACGACACCGCCAGACCAGCGGGCGGGTCACCACCACAGCCCCCGCGGGCGCACCATCCACAACCCGCACGGCTGGATTGAGCCAGTTCTAACGCCGCGACAAGCTGGCAGTTCTTCCGGGTACTTGTACTCCTCGCTTTTGGGGTCGCGCACCTGGTATTCGTACCGGAGGGTCCAGCCGTTCATGAAGATTTCGCAGTCGCAGCCGGCTCCCTTCGCCATGAGCCGCCTGTGTAACGCCGTTGCCCGTGGGGCGCTCATATCCCGATAGCGCACCGCCCAACGAAGCCCTCTGCAACCGAACTCGAGCATCCGATAGACGTAGCAGTGCAGGCACTCTGCACGTCGTGGCTTCATGATCTCGATGAAGATAACTTTGAGCTCGCGCTCGAGCTCCAAGACCGGTGCCAGGTCAGATTCACTAGTCATGACACATGTCTACGGGCGGGCACCGACATTTCCTGATTCCGGGCCCTAGCGCACTTGACTAGAATCCCATCTGGCCCACGCAGGGCTGGGTAGGCCCTCTGCACGTATTCGTTTCCTGCCGCTCATTGTTCGCGGACCACGACATCTGTCGTGTCATGTCCTGGAGGTGACCAAGCCCATGCGCCTCACGCCGCGCAACACGCAATTTTACGACATGTTTGCGGCTGCGGCGGGCAACGCACTGGATGCTGCGTTGATACTGACGAGGTTGGTGAACGCTGATTATGACCAGCGGCCTGCGCTCGCTCGACAGTTGACCGACTTAGAGCATGTCGCCGATCACACGACACACGAGATCATGCGGGCGCTGAACACAAGCTTCATTACGCCGTTCGACCGGGAAGACATCGCCGTTCTTGCCTCGCGACTCGACGACATCGTCGACCACATCGAGGCCGCTGGCGACCTCGCCGTCCTGTATCGCATCGACACGCTGCCGCTTGCTGTCCGCGAACAGGCTGAGCTACTGGAGGAGGCGGGACGAGTTACCGCCGAAGGCATGAGCCGGCTCAAGACGCTGCAGAAGCTTGAGGACTACTGGATCACCATCAACGAGATCGAGAACCGCGCTGACGCTGTCTATCGCGCGCTGCTGGCGAAGCTGTTCGACAGTGAGTTAGACGTCGTCACCATGATCAAGATCAAGGAAGTAGTGGATGAACTCGAAAGCGCGGCGGATGCCTTTGAACAGGTAGCGAACGTCGTGCAGTCGATCGCCGCCAAAGAGTCCTGACCGTGCTGACCGCAGCGTTGATCATGATCATCGTGTTGGCGCTGCTGTTTGACTACACGAACGGCTTTCATGACGCTGCCAATGCCATCGCCAGTGCAATCTCCACCCGTGCCCTGACACCCCGGACAGCTCTGGTGATCGCTGCTGTGGCGAACCTTGGCGGCGCGCTGCTGTCGACGGGAGTTGCGGTCACGATTGCCAAATCGATCATCGACCCGCCTTCGGGGCCGCAGGGCATGGTGGTTGTGCTCGCCGCATTGGTGGGAGCAATCGCGTGGAACTTCATCACCTGGTACTTCGGGCTGCCGTCGTCGTCCTCGCAGGCACTGATCGGCGGTCTCGTGGGAGCGGGCCTTGCGTCCGGCAGCACAGTTCACTGGACCACTGGCGTGGTCGAAAAGGTGATCGTTCCGATGATCTTGTCGCCAATTGTCGGCCTGGTTGGTGGCTACACGTTGATGGTCATCGCGTTGTGGGTGCTGCGCAAGGCAAATCCGCACCGCGTCGACCGGGGATTCCGTATTGCGCAGATCTTCTCCGCGACAAGTCTTGCGCTCGGCCATGGCCTGCAGGATGCCCAGAAAAGCATGGGTATCATCGTGCTCGCGCTGGTGACAGCGGGCTATCAGCAGAATTACGTGGTACCCATCTGGGCTGTCCTGTTGTGCGCTCTCGCACTGGCCGCCGGCACGTACTCGGGCGGTTGGCGAATCATGCGTACCCTGGGCCGGCGTATTTTTCCGCTGAGGCCGCTGCATGGCTTCGTCGCTGAGGTGACCGCTTCGAGCGTGCTCTATCTCACTGCCTTTGTGATTGCGGCGCCTATTTCCACCACACAGGTGATGACGGCGTCAGTCATGGGCGTCGGCGCCACGCGGCGCATCAGGGCCGTGCGTTGGGGCGTTGCCCGCGAGATCGGCATGGCGTGGGTACTTACGCTGCCGTCTGCCGCAACGATTGCCGCTCTCGCGTACCCGCTGACTAGGTTGCTGGCGCCCGGCTAGTGGTCATTTACGAGGCCTGAAGTCGGCCGGCATCGGCTTGATCGATGTTGAGGAGTAGCTTCTGATACCTCGGCCAAACAGGATTGCTGGGAAGATCGGAAATTTCGACCTGTTCGCTGGGGATGTAGTGGACGCCGTCCCACTCGAGTTTTGCCTTCGCATCGAACACGATCCGACGGTTAAATCCCTGCGCCTGATCGCAAGTAAGATCGAGAATTAGGTCGTCTTCTGGCCTTTCATTGATCTCAAGCCAACAATGGTCGAAGAGATCCTCTGCGCTTTTTTCATCGAAGATGAGCGACCCGCGGCAAAATGTTGAATCTATCGAGTATTCACGACCAAGTACTTCGGCGAGCCAGACCGAGGAGACGCCACATTGGCCCCGGGGATTGCCAGCAAACCAATGTGTCTCGGCAAAACTTCCCGGATACGCGGTGTCAGGACTCCAGCTCCCCGCCAGCAGCGCTCTGAATCTGCCTAAGGCCGGCCGTAGTGCCACCACAGGTTCAGGATTTCCGCTAGTGATGGCATCTGGACGCCAATAGTTTTCGTCGTTTGTATCTACCATTGAATCGGGCAATTTGCGCTCCCTGGCAGCTTTCGGTCAATTGCGCGTAGTAGCAATTGATTCCTGCGTCGAGGAGACGCCCGAAGACAGCGCGCTGGCTCCGACGAGCGACGTAGGGCGCACTGCGCTGTACGCATATCGAACGGGCGATTACACGCCCTAAATGGCTTAGCGAGAAGCATGAACTTCAACGTGTCTCGCTTATTTTAGCGGTGATCATCGCAGGTTCAAAGCCTGAGCCAGCGCAGATGCTGCTGGCTCGCGTCCCAGCGTGAGCATCGGCGCGAGAACAAGATCGAGCCCGATGCGGGCCAACTGACCAGGCCTGCGTGCTGCTACCACAACTCGTCGGCGCAGGCCTGGCACTGGCACTGGCAGGGTGATTGCAGCTGTACTTAGGGAGAGTGGTCGGGGATATTGGTATTGCTGGGACTTCACGCTCACATTCGGCGTGATCGCCGTCCTCGTCTACCAGTCGCGAGGTGCTGAGCGGCGGCTAGTTGGTTCTCGCCGGACGGAGTCGCCGAGCGGCATCGGCTACAAGTGTGTGGCTAATCGCGACGTCTCTTCCAAGAAACGTGTGGTTGATCAGCACCTTCTCGGAACTGTCAGCGCGATTGTCAGCCGAAGTTATGTATGCAATGGCACTAAACTAAAGATGTAGTAAACCCCGAAGCAGAATACGGTCGCGACGGCAAATAGCATAAAGATTGCGATTTGCTTCCAGAAGGACATCACGAGCATGACCATACCGACCATTAGCATCACTGCTACGAGACCCGTCCCTGACATGGCTTTCCCCCTTCCGAATCCTCGGGCCGACCATAAGGCGAGATCGACCTACTCGAAGACTGGCCAATTGTGCCCGTCTTTTCCATTTTTGCTAGCGCTGCTGGTCTACCTAAATCTCATTTAATACGACGGCAATAGTCTGTCAACTCGTAAAATTGGTAGCGATGATGACCTAACTGGCGCATCGATGTTGGTGCATGGTCTGCCGAAGCCTGACTGCGACACGGTTGCGACACATCGAGAAGCTGATGCTGCCTTTTGGCACAAGATTGGCAGCACCTGGACGACCAAGGATCTTTTTGTGGCAGCAAATATTTTGGGGTTTGTCGCTGGCAGCGGGACTTGCGCCTAGGCTTTACGCTCCCCGTGTGTTCTCGGGGGAGGTTAGTTTTTTCGCGCAATCAGACGGATCAGGGTGATGCAATCAGCCTCCTTGGAGACGCCGATCGGCCCCCCAACGGATGCTTACTCGCGACTACATCTGAAAGAGTGCCGCGGCTTCTTGCCAGCGTCTGCGTTCAGCGCCCTGGTGACGGAGACGGCTCGCATCGCTGACGTGCAGCCGCGCGCACTCGCTGTGCGCGCTCTACTTCACTTGCCCCGAGTTGCTTCATGCAACGGGTGGGTTCCGAAACGACAAGCAGAGCGAGAACTGGGGACTAGCGCCGAGCAGCTGCTCGGCGACGTGCGCGCCGCGAGGAGACATGTGCCTATCGGGAAATTCCAATTAGCTGACTTGGACTTCGAGGAGATCGACTCGTCACGCGCTCTCCCGGTCCTAACGTCGCTTCACTATCTTCGCGGGAGTCGTCCTAATTCTTTATACTTCGCGTTGGTCGATCCCGTGGGCAGGCTTCCAGTCAGTCTGTGCAGCATCTCGCCCATGCAGTGGAAGTGTGTTGGAAACCAGATCAGCGCCCAGCATGGTATTTCGCGAGAAAGAGTCTGGGACCTATCGAGAGTGTATTCAATCGATGGTGCACCGCCCAATGCGATTTCGTCTCTTCTATCTAAGGTTCGAATTTACGTTCGTCGCAATATGCCGTCCATTGAGCTACTGGTCACTGCGGTAGATCCCAATTTGGGTTTCACTGGTTGCAGTTATCGAGCCGCGAATTGGCAACAATGGATGACTGTTAGGGCCCGGCCCTACCTGTATGAAAACTGTCGGTATGTAACCCCTCGTCAATTACGTGAACGGTTCGGCACTGCGAGTCTCGCCGAGTTGCAAGGCAAGTACCCTGGGATATTCGAAAAAAGCAAGGTCAGCCTGCTGGATTCGATGATCTATTGTAACAAGGTTAATGGGGAAACGAAGGTTGTCCCTGATCAGAATAGGCCTCGGCTGCATCGCTGAGCTGCGCGGTGCGTGAGTTAACTTTGAACCGTGATCGTTCGAGGAGTTGTTCCACGCGCCGGCGGTCGGGGAGTGGATTTGGCAAAGGATGATCGGCAATTGCGGCGGACATCGCGGTTGACGCCCACAGCGCGACGTCCTCAGAAAACTTGCGCCCACTATCTATCAGTTTGGCAGCCAGCGCCGCGCAGTAGGCGTCTCGTGCCGTCGACCACTCTAGGTAAGCGGACGGGAAGGTCGGCACCGTGAACGTCCCGAGTGGTGTTTCAGAGTAGATGTTACATCCCCCCGAAGGGGCAAGAACGCAGAGCGTTTCGACTCCATACGCCAAAAGCTGTCGAGCGGTGGCATCGACGTCAAACTGCCGATCTGGAGGCCCATATCGGCCGAGTTCCCACGGCTGTGCAACGAGGTAGTCAATCTGAGAAAGAGCTTGGCCAGAAATTCGAGTCTCAGGGTAGGGCTGCCCAGGTGTAACGATGGCGATTGGCGGAGGGTCAGCCACACCGTTTATCAAGGCTAGAGTGTACTCGAGAGTCTCGCGTGGGATCTCGAACGTCAGCAGTACAGCGTCGCAAGCGGCGAAGTGTTGGCCAAGCCGGTCGACGTCACGAATGTCAAGGTGCACCTCCGAGCGATTCGGCCAATTAATAGCGACGCTATCGCCCATCTCGAATTCAATGACGGCCGTAAATGGTGTATGCGCGTCGCTGACCAGCTTTAGCAGGGAGGTGTCTACTCCCTCATCCTTCAAAAAATCAACGATTTCACGGCCGAACTGATCCTCGGCGACCGCCGCAACTAGTGCTACATCAAGCCCCAACCGCGCCGCCGCTACAGCCTGCCACAGCCCCTTGCCGCCAGGCGCGCGTCCGAATGCAAATGCCTCAGTCGAAGTCCCTCTGGGTGGGACCTCCTTTGTATGAAAAGTGACGTCCATCACTGCGCCGCCAATGACGATTACATGGCCAGGCCGCGACATCGGCGTCTTTCGAGAGTTCTCGGCCACGTATGGGATGACCGTGCTCTTGGAGCCGAGTGAATACTCCTCACGCCTTATAAGTTGCCGAGCAAGTTCGCGTAGGACCTCACGCTCGATCGTTCCTCGTAGGGCGCGATCGCTTGGCGGCTCGACTGCAGGAAGATCTAATGCCTCGTGTAGCAGACGCCAGTTCGTCAGCAGGGCGCTGCGCCGCCTCCCAAGCAAGTCGGAATGTAGTGCATAAACAACACGCGGCCCGATGCTGTGGCCGGCGTAGGCCTCGGAGAATGCTCCCAGCCCCAAAACCGCATCGGCCACTATGCACTGTGAACCATGGAGGCTTTCCCGTACGCATTCTCCAATGACATCGAGTGCGGCTTGCGCAGGCTCGATGTCATGTACAGCGGCGTAGCGCCGCACGGCGGGGAGGCCTAAGAGGGGCGCTGCTTCAACGCTGCGGCTGTTGTCCAGCCGCGAATGAGTCAAGCCGTCACGCGCGCGGAGTTTCTCGAGCGCGTGGGTCAGCACCAGCGCGTCAGGCGACACCATGTCTGTGCGGTTGGTCATTGGGCTCCAATGCGTCCGCCACGATGATCTAGCCGCCCCCTCCAGGCAGATCTGGTCGAAGGCTCATCATTATGCATGACGCAGAGCTAAGAACTGCAACACTTCGCGGTACCCAACGCCATGGTCCATGTAGTTGGTCAGTGTATGAACGCCCGACTTATTGCTCGGCGGGATGCCACGACCATATCTAGCGGAAATCTCCACTGTAGAGCCGAAAGTTGTGGCAATCTGGCGCCTTTTCATGTCTCGATGGGTAGGACCCTGATCCCAGGCGCGGGGTCGTTTCGCCCGGTAGCCCATGTTTGATAGCGCCCTTGCCAGTGGAGTTTCAGCGCTGACTGGGCATCTCGGGCAACCATGAAGACGCGCCAGCCGCTTCTTTTCTGCGCGTTCCGCATGTGATGTCACATACGTCAGGCGATGGTGCGGCGCTGCAGGCCGGCCATCGCGGCTGGACAGGTCGCCCTCACAGAGCGTCTACTGGTAGACGGTGTGCCTTGGGGAGGACACCGTTGCCGCACCGATCACTGCGCGTATCGGAGCAGCTACGCGACGGCGATCAGGGATCAGGGGGCGAAGATCGTGACGAGGAGCCTTCTGCGTTGAGCATTCGGTTTCCAATCGTGAAAGACGCCGAAACGGTCAACCTCGATTCCGGTGGCGTCAACGCGGAGGTTAGCAGTCCGAGTCGGAGCGTCCGATCGCGGCTGCGTTCGCTGTTCCGGCGATCGCCTGAGGTCGTTGTCGCCGGATCCATAGCGGTCCTGTTAGCGGTTGCGTACCTTTTCGCTGCGCCGATGGGTCGTGATTTTTCGGCACAGCTAGCTCATGCCCAGTTGGCTGAGTCGCATTGGCCGGTGTTGTTGGATTTGCGTTGGTATGGGGGTTTCAATCCGCTGGGTTACAGCGTGTTGTCTCCTGCGGTGATGGCGCTTTTGGGCGTACGCCTGACGACTGCGCTTGCCTATGTTGCCAGCGTGGTGCTTTTTGCGGTGTTGTTGAAAAGTACTGGGGTGCCGCGACCGGTTGCTGGGGCGCTCACGGGGGCGGTCTGTCTTAGTGGGAATTTGGTGGTGACGCGGACGACGTTCGTGTTGGGTCTGGTGTTGGCGCTGGGTGCGGTGTTGGTTCTGGTTTCCGGGCGGCTGCGGGTGGCTTCGGTGCTAGCGGTGCTGGCGCCGCTGG
>Ga0307290_10000109_pt1 | contig 30230 bp, 29 predicted proteins | sample ER_DNA_144_FD_194472 | JGI IMG/M metagenome (GOLD analysis project Ga0307290, IMG submission 194472) | Bulk soil microbial communities from the East River watershed near Crested Butte, Colorado, United States - ER_DNA_144 | ecosystem: Environmental > Terrestrial > Soil > Floodplain | place... | reverse complement strand
ATCGAGGCGCTCGAGTCGCGGATCTTGAGCGGCAACCTGCGTCACAAGCAATAGCGCTGCGAGAATCATGACCCTCTCCCTCCAACCGTGACCACCGAGCTCGGCGTTCCGAACTCGTCGTCTTTCGCCGCCGGCGCGCTGGGATCAGCACGCCATTCGACGCCGTTCACGAGAAACGCGTAGCGATAGCGCCCCGGAGCCAGCCGAACCACAGTTGCCCAGACTCCGTGTGCGGTTTGCATGGGCGAGCGCGCGGGGTCCCAATCATTGAAGTCTCCGACGAGCGCCACGGAACCAGCCTGCGGAGCGATCAACACGAATTGGAGGGCGTCGGTCTTGCTCGCGCTGTTCCAAATCCAGGGCCGTGCAACAATGAGGACCGTTGCCAGTACGGCCGCCACTGCAAGCAGAGGCAACGGCAACCTCGCGCGCCGCTTTGGGGAAGGAACTCGGGCGATCTCGCGCATCACTCGCGCGTCGAGCCCCGGATCCATCGCCATGGGGCGGCGCAGGTGTTGAATTACGCGTTCAACGGTCTCATCGTCTCGTTCAAACATGCTCCGCCTCTCTGAGGTACTTCTGCAGCTGCTCACGTGCGCGCTTCACACGCATCTTCAGCGCCGACACCCCGGCGCCGGTCAACTCGGCGATCTCCCCGTACTCGAGGTCTTCGACGTGTTTGAGGAGAAACGCCTCACGGTAGTCAGGCGCGAGGCGCGCCAGCGCGCGATCGACCGCGTCGGTCCAGTCCAGGCGATCCGCCTCGTCGGCGTGGGCGGCGCCGTCCAGGGCGTGCGCGTCGTGCACGAACATGCGGCGGCGACGCGCCGCACGCGCTCCCGTCGTGCGGCAGCGGTTCACCAGGATTCCGTACAGCCAGGCGCCGAAGCGTGCCGGATCGTCGCAGCGCGCCAGGGAGCGGTAGGCACGCACGAAGCTGTCCTGCAACGCTTCCTCCGCGTCTTCACGATCGCCGATCATGTGGACGGCGTAGCGTCCCAGACGATCGCGGTAGCGGGAAACCAGCGCGCCGTACGCTCCGGTGTCGCCGGCCCGGACCCGGCGCACCAGCTCTGCGTCGCTTGGTTCCACCCTGTCTATACCCATCGCGTAAGTCACCGCGTCACAAGGGGAAAACGTGCGCGGCGCTGTGACGCCGCGCGAGACTACCCGGGTATTCAATGCACAAGCGGCGTCCGCGCAACACCCTCAGGAGGAAACTTGAAGATGTCGAGACTGGGCCTCGCCTTGCTGGCCGTCGCCACGATTACCGCAGCCTGCTATCAGGACGACACGCGTATCGCTCCTAATAGTGCGGGGCCGAGTGCGAAGGTCCTTCTCACCGACGATCCGTTCCCGTTCGATTCGGTGCAGAGCGTGCAGGTCTACATCGTCAGCATCGCCCTATCGACCCACCCGGATACCGGCACCTCGGCGGACAGCATGCAGTGGGTAACCGTCGCCGCGCCGCATCGCCAGGTCGATTTGCTGACGCTGCAACAGGGTTTGACGGACTCGCTGGGTGTGGGAACCGTCCGGGCCGACCAGTACAAGGCGGTGCTCGTCACCATCAATGTTGACTCCTCCGCGGGCATCCGCTTCAAGAACGGGTCGCCGGCGGTCGTGCGCTGGAATGGCTCAGGGCAGGAGTCGTACGGCTCGTTTGTCGAAGCACCAATCAACGTTCCCGATACCGGGGCCGTCATCGTGATCGACTTCGATGTCGGACGCAGCTTCGTTTACAACCAGCTCGGTGACGGCGCATTCGACTTCTTCGCATCGATCCGTGCGGTCAATAGAGGGGCGACAGGCAATATCTCAGGCACTGTCACGCACGATACCAGCGCGGGACCCGTAGGTCCCGTTGCTAATGCGACTGTCAGCGCCTGGGGCGGTGGCCCGAGCAACTGGTACATCCTGTCGACCGGCAAGACGGATGCGGCGGGCCACTATCGCCTCGCCTATCTCTTGCCCGGCACCTACATCGTTGGCGTGGAGCCACCGTCCGGGAGCAACTTCTCGTCGGCGCTCGATTCGAACGTGGCGGTCAACCGCGGTGCCGAAACGACGCATAACGTCACGCTCTCGGCGTTCCGCGGCGACGTCTTCATCCTTGGGGCGAGCTCTATGCTCGCGAATCACACGAATCGCCTCGAAGCGACGGTCGTTAACGCGCAACACCAGCAGGATACGCTCGCGTCCGTCGTCTGGCAGAACCTCGATACGGCCGTGCTCGGACTTGTCACGTATGTGGACACGGCGCGCGTGGCGCGCGTGACATCCAAGGCGGCCGGAACCGGCCGAATCGTCGCGTCGAGCGGATCGTTGGCCGATACGCTCGTGATTCACGTCGTTCCCGATAGCACGCCATAAGCGTCGAGCCAGTCACGTCGCGGCTATATTCCGCGCCGTGACTCCCCCAGCCGTCCCCTCACACCACCGTCCCGGCGGCGGCTTTCGGAATCCGTGGGTCGATCAAGCCGTGCCGGGGTTCGGCAGTCTCCTCAAGTGGATGCTCGTCCATCGCACGACGCGGCCGCGACCCAAGGATCCCGACCCATCGGTGTTCGCGCGCGTCCCGCCCGACTTTGTCCCGCCGCGCGCTCCGCGGTCGCAGCTCACGGTGACGTGGGTGGGACACTCGAGCCTGCTCATTCAGCTCAATGGTCTCAACATTCTGACCGATCCGATGTGGAGCGAGCGGGCATCGCCGGTCCAATTCGCCGGCCCACGGCGCTGGGTACGGCCGGGGATCGCGTTCGAGGACGTGCCACCGCTCGACGTCGTCCTGGAGTCGCACAACCACTACGACCATCTCGACGCCACGACAGTTCGGCGTCTGGCGCGGGCGCATCCAGCGGCGTCCTGGGTCGTGCCGCTCGGGCTTGCGGCCTTTGTTCGCGAGCGCGGCGTAAGTGACCATCGGGTGCGAGAGCTGGACTGGTGGCAGGAGCACACCATCGGATCGCTCCGCATCGCGGCAACCCCGGCGATGCATTTCAGCAGCCGCGGCTTCGGTGACCGCGGCGACTCGCTTTGGTGCGGCTTCGCGCTGACCAGCGACGGCGCCAGTGGCCGGCACGTGTATTTCGCGGGTGATACGGGCTATCATCCCGAGTTCGGTGCCATCGGCGCGCGCTACGGTCCTTTCGATGTCGCCCTGCTGCCGATCGGGGCGTACGAGCCGCGCTGGTTCATGCGCTACCTCCACATGAACCCTGAAGAAGCCGTGGCGGCGTTCCGCGCGTTGAACGCGCGCGTGATGGTGCCGATTCACTGGGGGACGTTCAAGCTCACAGATGAGGCGATGGACGAACCGCCGATCCGCGCGCGCGCCGCGTGGGACTCGGCCGGGTTGCATCCAAGCGGATATCGCCAGCTTGCGCATGGCGAGACGCTCACGCTCTAGACAAGGATGGTGGAGGATGGTGAAGGTGCGTGAAGGTTGGTGGAGGATCATGGTGGTGCTGCTACTTGTCGGCTGCGCTGCGCGTCGCCCAATGCCACCCCTCGCCGGTCCGTCATCGGAGCCGGTGATGGAAACCCCGGCGCGGGTCGCTCTCATGACAGCCCCGGGCGAGGCGGACTGGAAAGCGCTCGGCGACGAAGCGACCGCCCTGCTGTCGCAATACCTGCGGATCAACACGACGAATCCGCCGGGCAACGAGATCGCCGCGGCGCGGTGGCTCGCGGAGGTGCTGCACCGCGAGGGCATCGAGGCGCGGATCTTCGAGCCGGCGCCGGGGAAGGCCAATCTGTACGCCCGGCTCGCGGGCGACGGCAGCGCGCGGCCCCTGATTCTCCTGAACCACATGGACGTCGTGCTGGCGTCGCCCGAGTACTGGACCGTCCAACCGTTCAGCGGCCTGCTCAAGGACGGCTACGTGTGGGGCCGGGGCGCGCTCGACATGAAGGGCGAAGCGGTCGCGCAGCTCATGACGATGCTGATCCTGAAGCGCGCCCATGTGCCGCTCAAACGCGACATTATTTTTCTCGCGACGTCGGACGAAGAGATCGGCGCGGGCGTCGGCGCCGCCTGGATCGTGGAGCATCAGGCCGAGCTCGTCCGGGACGCCGAGTTCCTGCTCAACGAGGGCGGACTCACGCGCGCCGACGGGCGCGGCGGCGTGGAGTTCTACGGCGTCGGCACGACCGAGAAGTCGCCGTTTTGGCTCGACGTCACGGCGCGCGGGACGGCGGGCCATGGGTCGCGCCCGACTCCCGACAATCCCGTCCACCGCCTGATCCGCGCGCTCAACCGCATCGCGGAGTGGCGGACGCCGCTCACCGTGACGCCGGCCGCCGAGCGCTCGTTTCGTGACCTCGCGACGATCGAGCGGGATTCGACGTTGCGCCGCTGGTTGAGCGACATTCGGGCCGCACTGCGGGATTCGGTCGCGGTCCGCACCATCACGGCCGATCTCACGTTCAATGCCCTGCTGCGCAACACGATCTCGATCACCGGCGTGAAGGGGAGCGACAAGACCAACGTGATCCCGCCGGTCGCGACGGCCGCAATCGACGTGCGGCTCCTGCCCGGACAGGATCCGGCGGCGTTTCTCGCGGAGCTGACGCGCGTGGTCGGTGACACGGCCGTGACGGTGCGGCCGCAGGGCCCTAACTGGCCTGCCACCGAGAGCTCGACCGAGACAGAGATGTTCCGCGCGATTACCGCGGTGGCGCATGCGCGTCATCCCAACGCGCTGGTCACGACGTTGATGTTGGCGGGTTTTACCGACAGCCACTACTTCCGGCGCATGGGCATCGCGAGTTACGGCCTGGGGCCGTTCCCGCTCACGCAGGGTGAGTCCCGCGGCGTGCACGGCAACGACGAGCGCGTGAGCGTCGACGCGCTGCGTTTTGGCGTGCGCTTCTACTACGACGTCGTCGCGCGCGTCGCGGCGAAGTGAACCGCTAGCGACTCTCCGACGTCACACCCGCCGGCCGCGGCGGCGCGTTCTTCACGTAGCGATCGAACCAGTCGATCATCTCAGCGAGCGTGTGCAGCACGGATTCCCGTGCCGCGTACCCGTGCGCCTCATTGGGCAGCATCACGAGCCGCGCCGTCCCTCCCAGTCCCTTGATCGCGGCAAAAAGCCGTTCCGAGTTGATCGGGAAGGTGCCTGAGTTGTTGTCCGCCTCGCCGTGCGTCATCAAGATCGGTTCGTTGATCGAGTCGGCGTAGACGAAGGGTGACATCCGCAGGTACACCTGGCGCGCCTGCCAGAACGTGCGGTCCTCGTTCTGGAAACCGAACGGCGTGAGCGTCCGGTTGTAGGCGCCCGAGCGCGCGATGCCGGCCCGGAACAGGTTCGAGTGCGCCAGCAGATTAGCCGTCATGAAGGCGCCGTAGCTGTGCCCGCCGACCCCGATGCGGTCGGCGTCGCCGACGCCGGCGTCCACGACGGCCTTCACCGCGGCGCGCGCGCTCATGACGAGCTGCTCGACGTAGTGGTCGTTCGCCGTGTCGCCGCCGATGATCGGCATCTTGGGGTCGTCGAGCACGGCATAACCTTGTGTCAAGAAGAAGAGGTGCGACGGCCCGCGGATGATGTTGAAGCGGTTTGGCGCCGCCGACACCTGGCCCGCGGCGCTCGCCGAGGCGAACTCAGTCGGGTAGGCCCACATCACGACGGGGAGACGGGTCCCCGGCGTGTAGCCCGGCGGCAGATAGAGCGTGCCGGAGAGCGGCACGCCATCTTCGCGCGTGTAGGTGAGGAGCCGTTTCTGGATCCCGGTGAGTTGCGGGGCGGGGTCCTTGAAGGCGGTGAGCGCCCGCAGGTTCGTCCCCTGGCGCACGAAGTAGTTGGGCGGCTCGGAGCGGGACTCGCGCCGGGTGACGAAGCTCCTCCCGGCGTCGTCGAGCAGCGCGACGACCGATTCGTAATGGACCGTATCGGCGCGCCAGAGTCGTTCGGTCTTGCGGGTCTTGAGGCTTAGGCGGTCGAGGAACGGCCGATCGCCCTGCGGCGAGGCGCCGGTGCCGGTGAGGTAGATCCAGTCACCGTTCCGCTGCATCGCGAAGTCGCCGGTGGGCGTCATGCGAATGAGCGGGAAGCCGGGGTCTGAGTACCGCTCCTCGGCGCTACGATCGAAGAGGAGGACGGGGGCCGTGCCCGGCTTCGTCGCATCGACGATCCATGTCTTGGCCCAGCGGCGCTCCCGGTCGTACTCTTGCAGGAATCCGACGCCCTGTGTGTCCCACGTCAGGCCGGCGTAGCGCTTCACGAGCCGAGCGAGCTCCGTGGGCTCGGCGGTGAACGGCGCCGTCAGCGTGACGATGCGGTCTTGGTGTTCGACCTTGGTGCGCGGGTCGCCGCCGTCGAGCGCTTCGGCCCAGACCAGGGTCGCGGGGGTGCCGGGCCGCCAGTTGACGGCGCGGGGCCCCACTCGCACGCCGCGGATCGGCACGCCTTCGCTCGAGGGCAGGGTCGCGATATGGCGTACGACGTCGCCCTTACGGTTCCAGACATCGAGCTCCTGTGGGAAACCACCGCTCGGCACGAGATAGGAAAAAGGATGTACCGTGCGGATGACGAGCACGTTCTCGCCGCCGGGGGAGACGTCCACGCGTTCGAAGATCGCAGGCTTGCCGACCGCGGTGCGGGCGCCGGTCACCACATCGACCAAGGCGAGCTGCGCAGTGAAGTAGTAGTCGAACAACTGCTCGTCGAAGTGGTTTTTCAGGAGGTCTTCGAAGGTCGGCGCCGGGGCGGCACGGCCGTGGGTTTCCTGAATCGTCGGACCCACTGGGGTCTCGGGCTCGACGGGCGCGGGGCCGCGGCCGTCGGGCACGAATTCGCACAACAGGTTCGTGCCGGCGGGCATCCACTGACAAGGTGGGCCGTTCGTCGCGTTGAGCGTGGCCCCGGTGAGGGCGCGGGTCTGTCCGCTGGCGGCGTCGACGACCCAGAGGGCGAGCCCCGAGTCACGCGTCTGCAAGAAGGCAACGTTGCGGCTGTCGGGCGACCACATGACGTAGGACAGCGATGCGGGCGTGGAGATATTGATGCGGCGCTCCGAGCCGTCGGCCACGCGCTTCAGGACGAGTCCCGTGGTGCCGCCCGGGAGCTGCGGACCCGTGGTATGCGGATTGATGCGGTCCCCCGCCAGCCGCAGCATCGGCGCGGCCAGCTCGGCGATCGTGGGCATGCTGCGCTGCTCGAGCAGCAGCAGCCATTGCCGATCGGGGGAGATGCTCGCCAACGGCAACGGCGGCGCATCCAGGATGTCGACGACGGCCTGCGGCGGCGTCTTGTACGGCGTTTGCGCGGAAAGAGTGCTGCCGAGCACTGCGAGACAGACGACCGTGATGCGGCGCATAGGATTCTCGACTGGAAACGTGGGAAAGGAAACCTCACCCTACGTACCGGGTCACGCAACTCTACTTCAGCGACACGACGAACCTCACGCTGATCTGCTCGGCGGTCTGTGGACTGACACTGCACGAACAATCGCGCCCGATAATTCGCTTGACCCCGTTCACCTCGGCGTCGGCAATGCCGGCGACGTCGCGGTAGGTGATCTCGAGCATCTGCCCGTCGATGACGCGATAACTCACGGGCCGTCCCAGCAGCCGGTGATGCGGATCGATCTTGGCGAGCCCCTCGGCAAGCCGGCGCTGCAGCTCGGTGATGGCGTCGGTGGACGTCATACGTCGTAGGGGGTGAGGACCGCCGCCGCGTTGCGCCGCATCCCTCGATGACCGGGACGCGTGAAGGGCGTTCCGGAGTAGCGCCTCTGAAAGTCGGTCTCGTCCATCGCGGCGAGCTCGCCGACGTCGGGCCGCGCGACCTCCGGACGCGGTGCGAACGCCGCATCGTGCGTCGGCTGCGCAAAACTCACGTTCCAGGGACAGACGTCCTGACAGACATCGCAGCCGAACACCCAGTCGCCGACCTGCGAGGCCTGCGTGTCGGTGAACTCCCCGCGATGCTCGATCGTGAGATAGGAAATGCACGCCCGCGCGTCGAGATCGCGTGGTCCGGCGAACGCCTGCGTAGGGCACGCATCGAGGCAGCGGCGACACGTGCCGCAGCGGTCCGCCTCGAACGGCAGATCCGGCTCGAGATCCGCATCAGTCAACACAACACCGATGAACGTGAACGATCCGATTTCGGGATGAATCAGCATCATGTTCTTGCCGATCCATCCGAGCCCGGCGAGCTGGGCCAACTCCCGCTCGGGCACGGGGCCCGCGTCGACGTAGCAGCGCGTGGTCGCGCCGGGCACGAGCTCGCGGATTGCGATCGCTAACTGCTCAAGCCGGTTGCCCAAAACGTCATGGTAGTCGGGCGACCACGCGTACTGCGCGACTCGCGGGACTCGGGGCTCGGGGTTCGGGCCTCGGTCGCCATGGAAATAGTTCGTGAGCGTCACAACAGCTGTCTTCGCGCCGGGCATCACCAGACGCGGATCTTTCCGCTTTTCCGACTGTCGATGCAGATACGTCATGGTGCCGGCGTGGCCATCCGCGAGCCAGCGGTCCAGCTCGGGCGCATGCGGATTGCGCTCGAGGCGCGCTACACCGGTCGCAGTGAACCCCAACGCTTTTGCTCGACGTTTGAGCTCGACGCTCTGCTCGACGTTGTTCATAGCCCCATCGTCTCGCGCCGCCAGCGCGCGAAGTTCACGACGTCATCGACCGCGGGGATTGCTCGTTCGTCGCCATACGCGGTGAACATGCGCCACTGCATGTAGTCGCGTGGCGGGAGGGGCAGGAACGGCGGGTGCCGGTACCAGTCGCGGGCGCGAAAACTCCACGCGAGGCGCAACAAGTCGACGGCGAGTCGCGGACGCACCAGCGCCCGCAGCGCCAACCGCAGATAGAGTGCCGACCAACTCGCGATACGCTGCATTCCTTCTGTATATTCCCGGCCTATGACGCTCGCAAGCAGCGTAAAACCGCGCGCGCTTGGACTCGCCAGGTATCGTGGCGAGTTTCCCATCTTCAGGGATCGCGTCTACCTCAACACCTGCTCGCTGGGGGCGTTAGGCGAGCGGGCTCGCCGCAAGGTAGCGGAATTCCTCGACGTGTGGCAGAGCCGCGGCGCGTCCGCATGGTATGACGTGTGGTGGGACGCGCTGGGCGATCTGCGCGCGCGCTACGGCCGCATCGTCAACGCCGCCCCCGGGGAGATCGCGCTGGCCCCCAGTATCTCGGTCGCATTCAGCGCGGTCGCCGAATCGCTCGACTACCGCCGCCGCCCCAAGGTCGTGATCACGTCGCTCGATTTCCCGACGGTGGCGTATCAGTGGCTCGCCAAGGTCCCGGGGGGTGTCGAGCTCGTCGTCGTCGAGAGTCCCGATAAGATCAGCGTGCCCGTCGACGCGATCGCGCGGGCGGTCGATGATCGGACCGCACTCGTCGTGACGTCGCACGTGTACTTTACGACCGGCGCAATCCAGGACATCAAGCGCGTCGCCGAGGTGGCGCACGCGCGCGGGGCTCTCTGCCTCATCGACGCCTACCAATCGGTCGGCCAAATTCCGGTGGACGTGCAGGACGCCGGAGTCGACGCGCTGGTCGCGGGTGGCCTCAAGTGGCTGCTCGGCGGACCGGGAATCGTGTTTCTCTACGTGCGGGAAGCCGTTGCCCGCCGACTCGAGCCCCGGATCTCGGGGTGGTTTGGGCAGCGGGAGCAGTTCGCCTTCGATCCGCGCGCGCTGACACTCCACGACGACGCGCGACGCTTCGAGATGGGGACGCCGTCGCTCGCTGCGATCTACGCCCAGCTCGGCGGCCTCGAGTACATCGAGGAGATCGGTGTGCCTCGGATCCGCGAGGTGACCGCCGCGCTGACCGAGGATCTGATCGCCGCGGTACGCGCCGCCGGATTCACGCCCAAGGTGGCCGCCGAGCCGGAGCGGCGCTCGGCGATCGTGATGATTCCCATGCCCGACCCCGCGGCCGCCGTCCGGCACCTCGCGGCGGGCGGCGTGATCGCCGACAGCCGGCCCGGCCACGTCCGGTTCTCGCCTTTCTTCTATAACGTGCAGGATGACCATGTCAGAGCAACCGAGCGCCTCGCCTCGCAGCCCGCTCACTGAGGACGAACAACTCCTCATCCCGCCGCAGATCTTTCCGATCGAGCGGCGGGCGTCCTTTACGAGCACCGACCCCTGGCGCGTGCTGCGCATCATGGGCGAGTTCGTCGAAGGGTTCGATACGCTGTCCGACGTACGCAACGCGGTGACGGTCTTCGGTTCGGCGCGCACGCTGGACGGCGATCCCTACTACGCGGCGGCGCTCGAGACGTCGCGCCTGCTCGCCAAGGAAGGCTTCGCGATCATCACCGGCGGCGGGCCGGGGATCATGGAGGCGGCCAATCGCGGCGCGAAGGAGGGCGGCGGGCTATCGATCGGCTGCAACATCGAGCTCCCATTCGAACAGGGCACCAACAAGTGGGTCGAGCGGTCGATCAACTTTCGCTACTTCTTCGTCCGCAAGACGATGTTCGTGAAGTACTCGACGGCGTTCATCACCTTCCCCGGAGGCTACGGCACCATGGACGAGCTGTTCGAGGCGCTGACCCTCGTGCAGACCGGCAAAGTGAAGCAATTCCCGGTCGTGCTGTTCGGCCGGGACTATTGGCGTGGGCTGGCGGACTGGCTCAAGGAGCGCGTCGCGGGAGAAGGCAAGATCTCGCCCGAAGACCTGAATCTCTTTCTGGTAACCGACGATCCGAAGGAAGCCCTTGGCTGGATCGTCGAAGCCCGCGAGCGCCGCACGCGCGCCTTCCGGGCGATGAGCACCATCGCGCCGGCGACGCGATGACGCAAAACGAATTCCTGCGCGGACAGCGCATCAATCCAAAGCCGGTCAACGGCAAAGAAACGGTGGCCGACCTCGTCGACAACGCGTTCCTGGCATACAACGCCGGCCGCCTGGCGGAGGGATGCCGGCTGTTCGCCGAGCGCATGCTCGAAGACGACGTCACCGTGGGCATGAGCCTCACCGGTGCGATGACGCCCGCCGGCCTCGGCATGTCGACCATCATCCCGCTCATCGAAGCGGGATTCCTCGATTGGATCGTGTCCACGGGCGCGAATCTCTACCACGACGCGCACTTCGGTCTCGGCATGGCGATGCACCGCGGCACGCCGTTCGCCGACGACGTGGTGCTGCGCGAAGAAGGCGTCGTCCGCATCTACGACATTTTCTTCGATTACGACGTGCTGCTGTCCACGGATCGCTTCGTGCGCGAGGTCTCGGCGCGGGACGAGTTCCAGCGGCCGATGAGCACCGCGGAGTACCACTACCTGCTGGGTGGCTACGTGTTGGAGCGCGAGAAGGCACTGGGCCTGTCGCGCAAATCAGTGCTTGGCGCGGCCCACGCCGCCGCCGTGCCGATCTATACGTCCTCGCCGGGCGACTCGTCCATCGGCATGAACGTCGCCGAGCAGGCGTTGTCGGGGAGCAAGCTGCGCTTCGACGTGAGTGCAGACGTGAACGAGACGTCGGCCATCGTGTTCTGGGCGAAGGTGCACGGCGGCAAGAGCGGCGTGCTGATCATCGGCGGCGGCAGTCCCAAGAATTTCGTGCTCCAGACCGAGCCGCAGATTCAGGAAGTGCTCGGCATCAGCGAGAAGGGTCACGACTACTACCTGCAGCTCACCGATGCGCGGCCCGACACGGGCGGCTTGTCGGGTGCGACGCCGGCGGAAGCGGTGAGCTGGGGGAAGGTCGATCCGGACAAGCTGCCGGGGACGGTCGTGGCATATCTCGACAACACCGTCGCCTTTCCGATTCTGGCGGCGTACGCATTGGCACGACGCAAGCCCCGCACGTTGAAGCGCCTGTATGACCGGCGCGGAGAGATGATGCGCGAGCTGACTGATTCGTATCTCGAGGCAAAAGCGGATCGCGACGCGCGCGCCGAGGCGGCAACTGGCGGCCGAGCGACCTGAGATCCGGAAGTCCGCTGCTTCGACCAGGACGTATGCCGCTTACGTCCTGGGTCTGCTGACTCTCGTCAATCTTCTCAACTATCTCGACCGCAACGTCGTCTACGCGGTATTCGAGCCGATCAAGCGCGATCTGCATCTTTCCGACGCGCAGCTTGGCTGGCTTGGGTCCGCGTACATCATCGTGCTATCGCTTGCCGCGCTGCCGCTCGGCGTCATCGGCGATCTGCGCTCGCGCCGGCTCGTGATCACGTGGGGCGTCGCGGTGTGGAGTGCGGCAACCACGGCGGGTGGCATCGCGAGGCACTTCTGGCAGCTGTTCACCTGCCGGGCGCTCGTCGGCTTCGGTGAGGCGGGCTACGCGCCGGCATCGCAGGCGATCATCGCGCAGTACTACAAGGGGCGACGCCGGGCGTTTGCTATCGGGGTGTACTCGGTCGGCATGGCGTTTGGCGGGGTGCTCGGCATCTGGCTTGGCGGTGTCATTGCGGAGCGCTACGGCTGGCGCTGGGCCTTCATCTGGATGGGTTTGCCCGGACTCGTACTCGCGTTGCTCGCGTCGCGCCTGCGCGAGCTCGACCGCCGGCCTCCGCCGCCGATCGTCGAAACGCTGCTCCAATGGTGGCAGCACGGCATGCACGGCGTCACGCATTACGTCATGCCGCTCGCGGTCTGCGCGGGAATTGGCGCGGCGCTGGCCGGATTCCTTTCCTTATTCGAGGGAATCCCTTCGCAATTCGGCACCGCGCTGTTCGGCATCGGGACCAGCGTAGGCATCGCGTGGACGGTGTGGCGGCTCGTACCGCTCGCCGTGCGCCGCACGACCGCAGCGGGTGCGGTCGCCGCGGGCGCGTTCGACGACTTTCAGGACGCCGCAATCCTCGTGCTGCGGACTCCGACCTTGATCTGGATATTTCTCGGCGGCGCGATGGTCACGTTCGCGGTGAACGGGCTGGTCGCGTGGGCGGCGGCATTCATGCAGCGCATGCACGGGCTCTCCGTCGCACAGGTGGGCGCCGAGTTCGGGCTGTGGGCGCTCAGCGGCGGTGTGCTCGGGGCGCTCGTCGGCGGCCGCCTGGCGGACCGGTTACAGCATCGGTGGCACGGTGGACGCGTGCTCACGTCGGGCGCGGGGTTCGTACTGGGCGGGCCCGTGTGCGCCGCTCTGCTTTTGGTGCACGATCTCCGCTGGTTCGGCCCGCTTATCCTGGCGACATATTTTCTGTACACCTGGTACAGCGGACCACTCGTAGCGGTCATTCTCGACGTCGTGCCACCCGCCGTTCAGGCGTCGGTGCTGGGTGCGTTCGTGTTGTTCTCGCATCTCGCGGGTGACGCGCTGGCGCCGCCGCTCATCGGCTATCTGTCCGACCGCACCGGCGATCTGCGCACGGCGATGCTGCTGCTCCCGGCTGTTGGGCTGCTCGGAGGCCTAGTGATACTCATCGGATTACGGACAGTGTCGCGCGACATGCGGCGCATGACCGCGCTCGACATCCATGTGTCCGGCCAAGGCTGAGGTGGGGTCGTGAAGATCGCCGTCATCTTCGATTCATTGCACCCCGAATGGGAGGATGCCGCCTTCAAACGCGAAGTCGAGCAGAAGGCGGAGGAAGCGGAGTACGACGTGGCGCGCGCCCTGATGACAGGCGGCCACGATGTGCTCATGATCGGCATCGGCGACGACGTCACGCCACTGCTCGCGAAACTGGCGGAGTTTCAGCCCAAGCTCGTGTTCAACGGGTGCGAGGGGTTCCGCAAGAACGCGCGCCACGAGTATGCCATCGCCGCCCTGCTCGACATGTATGGTTACCGCTATACCGGCTCGTCACCGACCGCGCTCCTGGTCGCCCGCAACAAATCGCTGACCAAAAAAATCCTGGCCTACCACGGCATCCGCGTGCCGGCGTTTGCCGAGTTCCACGAGGGCGACAAGCTGGTGCGTCCGTCGGAGCTGCGGTTTCCCTTGATCGTGAAGCCGCTGCTCGAGGACGCGTCGATCGGTATCGCGCAGGCGTCGGTCGTCGAAGATGATCCTTCCCTGGCCCAGCGCGTCGAGTTCATTCACACCAAGTACCACCAGGCCGCGATCGTCGAGGAGCTGGTCGAGGGACGCGAGGTCTACGTCGGCCTGATCGGCAACGACAAACTGGAAGTGCTGCCGCTCACGGAGATGACGTTCGGCGAGCCCGAGATGGGTGAGCATCGCATCGCCACGTATAAGGCGAAGTGGGACGAGGACTATCGCAAGAAAAAGAAGATCAAGAACGTGTTCGCGAAGGGCGTCTCCGACGAGCTGACGGCGCGGATCGGCGAGATCTGCAGCACCGCATTCCACGCCTTGTGGCTGCAGGATTATGGCCGTGTAGACGTGCGTTTGGCGCACGACAACGAAGTGTACCTGCTCGAAGTGAACCCGAACCCGTTCATCGCGGCCGAGCACGAGCTGGCCGAGGCGGCCGAGAAGGCGGGCTTGAAATACAACGCCTTCATTCAACGCATCGTCGACGAGGCGATGGCGCGGTGAGCCGCCACGAAGTGCCGACCCCCGAGCTGCGCTGCCCCCGCTGTCACACCGAGCTGGAGCGGTACTGGACCTATTGCCCGAGCTGCAGCCGGCGGCTCGAATGGCGCGACACGCTCCGCGAAACGAATGCCGAGTGCGCGTACTGCGGGTGGATGGTATCGGACGCGTCGTCGTTCTGCCCGTGGTGCGGGCGCGACATCAAGGACAACGATTCGAGCGACGAGCCGCTCAAAGCGCCCAAAGGCTTCAAGTACCACGCGCGCTGCGACTGGGGATGCGGCGGCGGGGTGATGTACCCGATGCGCTTCTGTCCGTGGTGCGGGCGCGCGCAGACATGGCGCTACGATGATTTCCAGAACGTCTGTCCGCACTGCGATCGCGGCGTCGACGATTGGATGGCGACGTGCCCCTGGTGCGGCGAGGACGCCACCGGTCGCGACCTCATCCCCCGCGCGCTGCGGCGGGCGCGGCGGCTGCTGATCGTATCCCGAATCCGCGACTGGCACTACCGTGTCGCACTGCGGCCCGGCGTCTCGGGTGTCGCGCCGCGCACGCCGAAAGTGATCGAGCTCGACCGCCGCTTCGTCACCGGCAAGCGCCGCCGCGACGAAATCTCGTGGAACATGCTGACCGGCCTGCTGCTGCACGAGCTCGGCCACTCGTTTCTCTATCATCATTGGGCCTGGACGCGCACCGGCCGCTTCCGCCGCACCTTCGGGGAGGTGCGCAAAGCCTACCGTGTGGCGGACGAGCACTGGGTGGACTTCGAGCGGCGCCGCATCGCGACGACGCTGACCGACTACGTCAGCGCGTATGCGGCGACCCATCCGCAGGAAGATTTCGCGGAGACGTTCCGCTTCTACGTCGCACGCCGCGGCCGGCTCCGGGAGCTATTCGCGGAGTTCGGCCGCAAGCGGAAGGGTGTGAGGTTGTACGAGAAGTTTTTGGTGCTGCACGACTTTGTAAGGAGCCTGAGAGGATGGAAGTAGGGGCGCAGCATGCTGCGCCCCTACCCTCATATCACCTTCGTCAGTACAACGTCACATTCAGCCCGAACAGCAGCTGGAGCGACGAATTGCCGTGAAATAGGCCGCGCCCCTCGACGTACGGATGCGTCCGCCCGTAGCGCGTTTCGAAGCCCCCGAACAGATCGAACCCGGCGTCCGAGTTCCCGCTCGTGTGCAGGATGTTCAATCCACCGCCGAAGTAGAGCGGCGTGCCCGGGCTGCGGAACTTGAGGTCCGCGTTGAAACCGACGAGCGATCCGGCGTCCACCAGGTAATAGTCGAACGAAGGATAGAACTCGATCGACCGCGCCACCGGCATGTGGAGCTGCACGCCGATCAGCCAGTCATCGCTGTCGAAGTTGTAGCCGCCGTGCACGCCGTAGTGCGAACGTTGCGCCGCGGCGCGGGAAACGCCGGCGGCACTGAGGAGCAGCACGAGCGCAATGAGCATGCGTCGCATGATGTCCGGTCCTCCGGTTGAAGTGCGCCTCCACTACCCGGGGACCGGACACGGGTTCGCGGGTTCCCGCCCCGCGCCCCGTGGTCCGGTGAGCCTTATCACAACCCTCGACCGTCCTCCCTAACCTGCGAAGCAATACGCGCACCCCTTCTCCTGCGACCGTGCCACCGCGAGCACGCCAGACGGCACGACCTGCACACCGGGAAGCAATCCGGCGACCCACTCCGCCTTCACTGCCGCGGCGTCCATCCCCATCTTTTGCGCCACCATTGCGCTGTAGACGGTCAGCGCGACGTTGCAGCACCCGACCTGGACGCCACCCGCCAGCAACGCCTTGAGTCCCGTGCCCGGCAGCGGGAGCGGCATCACGTCGGCAAAGATGTTGCGTGTTGCCGGCGCCTCGCCCTCTTTGATGCTGAACGCTTCGCCGAGTTTGTACTTCGCCCACAGCGCATCCTGCATTGCAATGGGAATCGCCGAGTGACGGAGCACGACCACCGCCGAATTGTCGGCGTCCTTCGTGCCGTAGTTCTCGTTGTTGCCGTTGAGCCAGACGCGCGGCCAGATCACGGGCATCCCGCCGTTCGCCTCGGGCGCGTCGAAGATCATCTTGTGTTTCCCCGTGATCCGGTTCAGCCACGTCTCGAACGACGGGTCGGCAGCTCCCAAAATCGGCTCGTGCACGGGCGGCTGCGCTTCCAGTCGAAGCGGCGTCAGCCCCGCGACTCCAGCGGCCGCGGTGGCGGCAAGACGACCGAGAAATCCACGTCTGTACATCTGAACCTCCTAGTGGTGAGACCGTGTGGGATATGCGACATCGGGTGGTGAATCGCCGTTGGGCCAATCGTTTTCCTTCCCCCGATAGTCGGGCCGGGAGTGCGCGTTGACGTACGCGGCGACGTTGAACGCCTGGCTATCACTCAGGGTGCCAGGCACATCGAACGGCATGTTGCGACTGATGAATTCGGCGGCGGTCCGGACGCGCGACATGCCCGCGCCGACGTTGTAGGACTCGGGCCCCCACAGCGGCGGCGCGCCCCCGCCCGGCGTCCCTTCGCCAACGGCGCCATGACATTTGGCGCACGACGCCGCGTACACCCGCGCGCCGGCGGCTGTGTCGGCCGTGAAGCTCGCCCACTTCTGCAGTCGTGCGTTCGGGCCAGCCGGGGGGGGGGACACCGTCGCACCGCGCGACAGAAACGCGAAATAGGCGACGATGTCCCGCATGTCGGCCCCGGCCGGATCGAGCGCGGTGCCGTTCATGCTGCGGCGGAAGCAATCGTTGACGCGGTAGTCGATAGTCTCGACGCTGCCGCTCCGGGCGCGGTACTGCGGATATCGTGCGAATACTCCCACCCACGCGCCCGTCTCGCGGCGCCCTTCGTCGAGATGGCAGCTCGTGCAGCGCAACTTGTTGCCCACATGACTCGGCAAACTGTCCCGCGTCGCGGTGAGCAGCGCGCGACCGCGCCGGACCGCGTCGCCGTACGGACCTGCCGGGATGGTCGAGTCTGCGGCGACCGCGGCTCGCGAGGGAGCGGGGTTCGAACAGCCGCCCAGGGCGGTGATGCCGAGTAAGACGGTGAGGGTGCTGGGGCGCACCCGGCGAGATAATACCGGCATTTCCGGACGCGGCAACCTTTTGTGCGGCGCTCCTATCCAAACGTGCGTATCCTCCACCCAGGATTACTATGATTGCGCCGCTGCTCGCTTCCCTGCTGCTCGTCGTCCAAAACCGTCCTGCCCTCGATTCCGCAACCGTCACGCGGGTTCTCAATCAACTGAGGACCAGCGACTCCGCGGTGTGCGCGCTCGCCGGTCAGGCGCTCACCAACTACGGCGGGTTCTGGGGACACGCGTTTGCCGATCCCGGCATGCCGATGCCTCAGCCGATGCCGACACCAATGCCGATGCCGGGCGGCGGTGGCGGTGGATTCCATGTCAACATGCATGAGAACACCCACGGCATGGACCCGGCAGTGCTGCGTGCCTTCCGAGCGGTGATTCGCGACGACAACCGGTGTGTGCGCAACATCGCCGCACGCGTGCTGGGAAATCACGGCGGCTCGGAGAGCTACAATCTGTTCATTGGAATGCTCAAGGACGCTCGCCCCGACTTCCGGGAAACCGGAGCGTTGGGCCTCGGCGAGCTCGAGGACTCGCGCGCGATCACGCCACTCAGCGACGCGCTCAGCGGCGACGCCAGTCCGGTGGTCCGCATGACCGCGGCGTGGGCACTCGGCGAGATCGAGGAGAAAACCGCGATCGGCGCGCTCACCCGCGCGCTCGGGGATCGTGCGCCGGAAGTGCGGCGTACGGCCGCGTGGGCGCTCGGTGAAATCGAGGACAAAGGCGCCGTTCGGCCGCTCAGTGCGGCACTCAATGACGACGCCCTCGAAGTGCGTCTCACGGCGGTGTGGGCTTTGGGAGAGATCGAAGACGAGTCCGCGGTGCCGCTGCTCGCGACCGCGACCAAGGACCGCGACCCACGCGTGCGCCAGCAGGCCGCGTGGGCGCTCGGCGAGATCGAGGCCGCGCAAGGAATCGCTCCGCTCGAGGCATTGATGCGCGATCCTGTCGCGGATGTGCGGAAGACGGCGATCTGGGCCCTGGGCGAAATCGAGGACGGCGGTGCGGTGAGCGCACTCGCGGCTGCGCTGAAAGACAATGACCCGGAAGTTCGCGTCCTGACCGCCTGGGCCCTCGGCGAAATCGAGGACGATCGGGCGGTCGAGCCGCTGGTCGGAGCGCTGAAAGACAGTGACGAGGATGTCCGCGCGACTGCCGCCTGGGCGCTGGGAGAAATCGAAAGCCCGCGGGCCGTCGACGGACTGACGGCGGCACAGCGCGACGAAGTGGGGTCGGTCCGTCACGCGGCGACATGGGCCCTGCGGCAGATCGACGACGACGACGACAACCACGACGTGCGCGTCCGCGTCCGGCCGCGCGTCCGCGTCAAGCCTTGATGCGGCCTCGCTCGACGATCTGAAAGTAGTCGCGCAGCTCCTCGGCTTCGCGGGTCTGGTCCCAGCCGAGGAGCTGCTTCATTCGCGCGGCGACCTTGGGCACAACTGACTGAGCCTGATCCGGAACCTCATAGAACAGATGCAGGCGCCGGATCAGGATGTCCTGCAGGCGCAGCGCCATCTCCCGCTCGACCCCATAGGTGACTTCGGCCCAGATCTCCGGGCGGCCCGCCACGATCGGTTCGCCGAGTGGTCGATCGCGGTCCACGAGATTGAGTACGGCTGCCGCCTCGCTGCCGTAGTAGGCGACCAGGTGGCGAGCCGTCGTCTCCGACGCACCGCGCGCTCGCGCGGCTTCGACGAGTACTTCGAGTTCCGCAGCCTCGCCGCCGGGCAGCGGCTGCCGATCTGTTTGGGCGCGCGGCGGGAGCGGCCGGCCGTCGAGCTCGTGCAGACGCGCAGCGACGCGATCCACGACATCCCGCGCCATCACCCGATACGTCGTCAACTTGCCGCCGGCGATCGAGATCAGACCGTGCGAGCTTTCGAGCACGCGATGCTCGCGCGAGACCTGGGACGGATGCGCGTGATCTTCACGCAGCAAGGGACGCAGCCCCACCCACGACGAGACGACGTCATTCGAGGTCAGGTGTGCGTCGGGAAACGCCGCGTTGGCCGAGCGGAGGAGATAGGTGACGTCCGCGGCTGTCACGCGGAGCGCATCGGGGGAAGCGTCCGCATCGGTATCGGTCGTCCCGACGTAGGAGAGATCGCCCCACGGCAGCGCGAACATCACCCGGCCATCGATTTGCGAGAGGAGCGTCACGGCGTGCTCGTTGCCCAAACGCCGGCGCGGCACGGTGACGTGCGCGCCCTTAGTGAGCCGCAGGATCGGCGCCGCGTGCGGATCATCCAGCTGGCGGAGGTGGTCGGACCAGGGGCCCGTCGCGTTCACCACGACGTTGGCGCGAATGCTCGCGGTCTCGCCCGTCAAGACGTCGCGCACGATCGCGCCGCGCACTCGTCCATCGGGTTTGAGCAGCGCCGTGGTCTCGACATAGTTGGCCGCGAGCGCGCCGGCCCGGATGGCGCTGCGCACCGTCGCAATGACCAGCCGCGCGTCGTCGGTCTGGGCGTCGTAATACAGCGCCGCGCCGATCAGGCCGCGGTCGCGCAGTCCCGGCTCGACGCGCCGCACCTTCTTGGCGCGGAGCCACCGATGCCAATGGACGTTGCGGAATATCGACAGCACATCGTAGAGCCACATTCCGGCGCGCAGCTTCCACGCGGGTAGCCGGCCGCCGCGATAGACGGGAAAGAGGAATGCGAGCGGTCGCACGAGATGCGGCGCGATCTTGAGCAGCACCCGCCGTTCGCGGCTTGCTTCAAAGACCAGATGGAACGCGCGCTGCTCGAGATAGCGAATGCCGCCGTGGATGAGACGCGACGAATGCGACGACGTGCCGGCGCCGAAGTCCGATTTGTCGACGAGCGCCGTCCGGAACCCGCGCAAGGCGGCATCGCGCGCAATTCCCGCTCCCGTAATGCCGCCGCCGATAACGAGCACGTCCACCGGCGTCTCGGCCATGGACGCCCACGCTGCGGCCCGCGTTTGCTCCAACTCCCCTCCACTAGGGGCTGATGGTAGGTTTCCGTTCCCCCTCTCCGCGTGCGGAGAGGGGGTCAGGGGGTGAGGACAACGGAACGGGGGAATCTAATGCCCGGTCTCAACGGACGTCGCGTGGCGGTCATCGCCGGCGTCCGGACGCCGTTCACCAAAGCCGGCACGTCGCTGAAAGACGCGCGGGCCGTGGATCTCGCGCGCTACGCAGGCCGGGAGCTGATCGAGCGCACGAATCTGGACGGCGCGGAGGTCGACGAAGTCATCTTCGGCCAGGTCGTACCCTCCGCGCTCGTGCCAAACGTCGGGCGCGAAGTCAGCCTGCTGCCGCAGCTGCCCAAGGAAATCCCCGCCTACTCGTTGAACCGCGCCTGCGCGTCGGCGAATCAGGCCATTACCGCCGCCCAGGATCAAATCGCGCTCGGCAACGCGAACGTCATCATCGCGGGCGGCACCGAAGCGCTTTCGGACATTCCGATTCTCGCCTCGCGCCGGCTCGCCGACATCCTGGTGGAAGCGAGCAAGGCAAAATCGCTCGCGGGCCGCATTAAGGCGTTTGCCAAGATTCGTCCCAGGGACCTCGTTCCCGTGTCTCCCGCGATCGCCGAACCCTCGACCGGAGAGTCGATGGGCCAGTCCGCCGAGAAGATGGCGAAGGAGAATCACATCTCGCGCGAAGCGCAGGATCGTTGGGCGTTGCGCAGCCATACGCTCGCGGCCAAGGGCACGGCGGACGGCCGGCTCACCGCGGAGATCGTCCCGTGGCTCTCCACCCGGCCCGGCGCACCGATCGTGCAACAGGACAACGGGATCAGGACCGACACATCGCTCGAGCAGATGGCGAAGCTCAAGCCGGTCTTCGATCGGCGCTACGGCAGCGTCACCGCCGCGAACTCGTCGCCGCTCACCGATGGCGCATCCGCGGTACTGCTGATGAGCGATGAAACGGCGCGGGCGCTCGGCTATGAGCCCCTCACGTTCATCCGTTCGTACGCGGTTGCCGCGGTCGATCCCGGCTGGCAGCTGCTCCAGGCGCCGATCTTCGCGGTGCCCATGGCGCTCGAGCGCGCGGGAATCCAGTGGAAGGACCTCGGCCTGATCGAGATTCACGAGGCATTCGCCGCGCAGGTGCTGTCCAATCTCCAGGGCTTCGCCGCAAGGGGATGGGAGATCAACGAGGACATCATCAACGTCATGGGCGGCTCGATCGCGATCGGCCATCCGTTCGGCGCGACCGGCGGCCGGCTCGTGACGACGCTCTCGAACGAAATGAAGCGGCGTGATGTCCAGTTCGGGCTCATCTCGGTGTGCGCCCAGGGCGGGATGGGGTTCGCCATGGTTCTGGAACGCCGCTAGTGGCGACGCTCGCGCCCCCGCGCACCGCACCCGCCGTAACCTGGGAAATCCACGACGGCATCGCGACCGTGGTGCTCGACCTCAAGGGCCAGCCGGTCAATGTCATTTCGCGGGCCGTGAAGGACGAATTCCTCGCATGCTTCGCGGCGCTCGCCGACGATGCGAACGTCCGCGCCGTGGCGTTCTTCTCCGGGAAACCAGACAACTTCATCGCCGGCGCCGATATCGAGGAGTTCGTCGCGCTCACGTCGGCCGCCGAAGCCGAACGCCTGTCGGGCGACGGCCAGGACATGCTCGACCGCATCGCCCGGTTTCCAAAGCCGATCGCGGTGGGCATCCACGGCGCCTGCCTCGGCGGCGGATTCGAGTTTGCCCTCGCCTGTCACTACCGCGTCGCGACCGATCACCCCAAGACGCAGATCGGATTGCCGGAGGTGCAGCTCGGCATCCTGCCGGGGGCGGGCGGGTGCCAACGCCTCCCCCGGCTCATCGGTGCGCGTGCTGCGCTCGACATCATTCTGGCCGGCAAGAGCGAGCGCGCCGCCAAGGCCTTCAAGCTCGGAATGGTGGACGAGCTCGTTGCACCGCCCATCCTTGCCGACATCACGCTCGCCGCGGCGAAGCGTCTGGCGGGCGGCTGGCGCCCCAAGCGCAAGCGGCCTGGTGGCTTCGTGGGCTTTTTGCTCGACGGCAATCCATTGGGTCGCAGTCTCGTCTTCCGAATGGCGCGCAAGCAAGTGCTCGAGCGCACGGGCGGAAACTACCCGGCGCCGCTCGCAGCGCTCGAAGCCGTCGAGTACGGCCTCAAGCATGGAATCACCGAGGGTCTGAAGCGCGAGGCGCAGCTGTTTGGGCAGCTCGCGGTGACCGATGTCTCGCGCAAGCTCGTCCAGATCTTCTTCGCGACCAACCAGCTGAAGAAGGACCCCGGAGTCGCGAACGCACCCGCGGCAGTGCGTGTCACGCGCCTCGGCATCATCGGCTCCGGGTTCATGGGCTCCGGCATCGCAGGCACCGCGGTGGCCCAGGCCGAGGTGGACGTACGTATGAAGGACGCCGAGCTCGGCCGCGTCACGCAAGGCATACTCGCGGCGCGCGCCATCCTCGACGACCGGCTGAAGCGGCGCAGAATGACCAAATACGAATACGCGCGGCTCGTGGCTCTCTTGTCCGGGAGCGACACCTACGCCGGCTTTGGACGCGCGGAGCTGACGATCGAGGCAGTCTTCGAGGAGCTCGGCGTCAAGCAGCAGGTGCTCCGGGAAGTCGAGCCGATGCTGCCCCCGACGGGCGTGTTCGCGTCCAATACGTCCACGATTCCGATCACGCGCATCGCCGAAGCGGCGCGCGCCCCCGAGCGCGTCATCGGCATGCACTTTTTTTCGCCGGTCGCGAAAATGCCGCTGCTCGAGGTCATTCCAGGCGCACGCACGGAGCCGCAGACGGTCAGCACCGCCGTCGCGTTCGGCCGGCGGATGGGCAAGACCGTGATCGTCGTGAAGGACAGCCCGGGCTTCTGGGTCAATCGGATCCTCGCGCCGTACGCCAACGAAGTCGGCCATCTCCTTGCCGAGGGGGCGCGCATCGAGGACATCGACACCATGGCGGTGCGGTTCGGCTTCCCCGTCGGACCGGTGACGCTGCTCGACGAGGTCGGACTCGATGTTGCGATCAAGGTCGCGGGCGTCATGCAGGAAGCGTACGGGGACCACATCCAGCCGGCGCCTGGCGCGGGGATCGCCGCGCTCGTGAAGGAGGGTCGCCTGGGCCGCAAATCAGGCCGCGGTTTCTACCTTTACGAGGACGGCAAGAAGCGGGGCGTGGACGAAAGCGCCTACGGCCTCGTTGGCGTCCACCCGAATGGCGGCCCTCGTCCGGCCGAGATTCTGCAGCGCCTCGTGCTCGGCATGGTGAATGAAGCGGCACGGGCGCTCGGCGAGGGCGTCGTCCGGAGCCCTCGCGATGGTGACATCGGTGCGATCTTCGGGTTCGGGTTTCCGCCGTTCCGTGGCGGGCCGCTCCGGTATGCCGATGACCTCGGACCTGAGCGCGTCGTGACCGATCTGGAACGGCTCGCCGAGCGGCACGGTGCGCGGTTCGCGCCGTGTGAAGTCCTCCAGGAGCATGCGCGCGCCGGTACCAAGTTCTACGCCTGATGCTGCGCGCCGTTTTTCTCTGGCTGAGCGAGCAACCGCGCATCTTTGGGTTCGTCCGGAAGAACCGGCTCGCCCGCAAGCTGGCGTCGCGGTTCGTAGCCGGTGAAACGATCGATGAAGCGATGGCGGCGGTGCGAGAGCTCAACGCGAGTAACCTTTCCGCCTCGCTCGATCTGCTCGGCGAGTCGGTGCAGCACGCCGACGAAGCACACCGTGCCTGCCGCACCTACCTCGATCTGCTCGACCGTATTCACGGCGAAAAAGCCAATGCCAACGTCTCCGTCAAGCTCACGCAAATGGGGCTCGACATCGACGAGCAGCTCTGTCTGGACAACATCCGGGCGATCATCGGCAAGGCGAAGCAGTACGACTCATTCGTGCGCATCGACATGGAGCAGTCGACCTACACCGCGAAGACCTTGCGGCTGTTCACCGACGTGTTCTATCCGGAGTTTGGAAACGCGGTCGGTGTCGTGCTGCAATCGTACTTGCGGCGCACCATGGCCGACGTGGACGCGATGATCGCCCTCGGCGCGCGCGTGCGATTGTGTAAGGGAGCGTACCAGGAGCCCGAAGACGTCGCCTTCCCGGAAAAGAGCGATGTGGACGCCAACTACACCGCCTGCATGGAGCGGTTGCTCGAGCGCGGGAACTATCCTGGCATTGCGACGCATGACGTAGCGATCGTCGATCACGCGAAGGCGTTCGCGAAAACGAACGGGATTTCCCCGCAGCGATTCGAGTTCCAGATGCTGTACGGCGTGCGGCGCGATCTCCAATACCGGCTGAGGCGCGAGGGTCATAACCTGCGCGTGTACGTTCCGTTCGGGACACACTGGTATCCGTATCTGATGCGGCGCCTCGCCGAGCGCCCCGCCAACATCGCGTTCATTACCACGAACATTCTTAGAGAGTGGACGACACGACGTTAGGCGGGTACCAGACAGTGCACGGGAGACCTCCGGCATTCGGTGCGGCGGACGGCCAGGCGTACTCGGTAGCCACGTTTGCCGATGACACCGCCGAGGTCGGCCGCTACGGGGCGGCGCTCCTGTTTGTCCGCTGGGGGGAAGGGGAAAAACCGGTCGGCCACCTGGAAACCGATTACCTCGCCTTCGGCGCAACGCCGGACGAAGCGCTCGCGCCGGTCCTCGCCTTGACGCTCGAACAGGTGAAGGCGCATCTCGATCGCTGCGTCGCACAGGGCAGCGCGTGAGCGCCACCAGTGGCGTCGTGCTGGCCCGCACGGCTGGCGGCTATCGTGTGCACACCGACGCCGGCGAAATAATCGCTTCGCTCCGCGGCAAACTGAAGTACAAGGACTCGGATCGCGTCGTCCCGGGCGACGTCGTCGTGCTCGAGGGATCGACGATCGCCGAAATCCGCCCGCGGCGGTCGGTGTTGGCGCGTCGGGCGGCGCAAGGCAGCAGCGGTGCGGGTCCCCGGCGCGCTCAACCGGTGGCGGCCAACGTAGATCAAGTGATCGTCGTGACCTCGGCCCGTGATCCGGAGCCCAGCCCGAGGATGATCGATCGTTTCCTGGTGATCGCGGAAGCGAACGGCCTTCCGGCCGCGGTCGTGCTCAACAAGATCGAGCTCGACCGCTCGATCGAGGAAACGCTGGCGCGCCGCTTCAAGACCGCCGGCTATCAATTGCTGGGAACGTCGGTGAAGGCGGACGAAGGCCTTCCCGCGCTGCGCGACTTGCTGCGCGGCCGCCACTCGGTCTTCACGGGCGCGTCGGGCGCGGGGAAGTCGAGTCTGCTCAATGCCCTCGAGCCGGGGCTGAAGCTCCGGGTCGGCGCGATCAGCGAGAAATGGCGGACGGGGAAGCACACGACCACCGCCGCCGAGCTCGTGCCTGTTGCCGGCGTCGGCTACGTCGTGGATACGCCCGGCCTCCGCGAAATCGGCGCGTGGGGCATCGATCCCAACGAGCTGGGTGCGTGCTTTCCGGAATTCCGGCCGTATCTCGATCAGTGTCGCTTCGATAACTGCCGGCACCTCGCCGAGCCCGGCTGCGCCGTGCGGGGGGCGCCAGCCGGTGCCATCGATCCCGATCGGCTCGTGTCCTATGCGCGGATCTACGAGGAAGTCAGCGAGCCTTCCTGGTCCAGCGGCCGGCGTCGCGGGAGGTGACCTTGGCGATCATCTGCGCGAACGCGTCGTCGAGATCGATGTGCTGCGAGTTGGCGATGCAGATCACGACGAAGAGAATGTCCGCCAGCTCCATCGGAATCGATCCGGGCGGCTCGTCGGGTTTCTTCGGCTTGGGGCCGAATTGATGATTGACTTCGCGGGCCAGCTCGCCGATTTCCTCAGCGAGGCGCGCCACGTTGGCGAGCGGCGTGAAATAGCCCTGCTCGAACTGGCCGACCCACTGATCGACCGCTTGTTGCGCCTCACGAAAGCTCATGGCTGACCTCGTCGCGCCGTTTCGGGGTGAGCGGTACGCCGCCGTCGAGCGCCTCAGCTCGCTGATCGCGCCGCCGTATGACGTCATCGATCAGGCGGAGCGGGCGCGGTACGCGGCGCTCGCCGCAGAGAATATCGTCCACGTCATGCTGCCGGAAGCGCCGCCCGCGCCGCCCGGCGGTGCGGACGACGATCGCTACCGCCTCGCCGCCGAACGGCTTGCCGGCTGGCGCGCGAAGGGCGTGCTGCGGCGCGACCCTCAACCAGTGCTGTATGTGCTCGCGCAGGACTTCACGTTGCCCACGGGTGAGCGGCTCACCCGGCGGGGCGTCTTCGCCGCCGTCGCCGCGGAAGGCTACGAGCCCCGCCGCGTTCGGCCGCACGAGCGGACGCACGCCGGCCCGAAGGCCGATCGTCTGGCCCTCATGCGCACCACGGCGACCAACATCGAATCGATCTTCCTGCTCGCGCCCGATCGTGACGGGGCATTAGCAAACGCACTGGCTGGAGTCACAAGGGGGTCCCCATTTGCCTCAGCTGAGCTCAATGGGGTGCACATCCGCCTCTGGATGGTTGAAGACCAGTCCCTAATCCCCATTCCCGAATCCCCGCTGTATATCGCCGACGGCCATCACCGCTATGAAACGGCGAGCGCGTATGCAATGGAGAATCCCGCCGCCGATCGCGTGCTCGCGTTGATCGTGTCGGCGCAGGATCCCGGACTCGCGGTGCTCCCGACCCATCGGGTGATCTTCGGAACGGGGCGTGACCTGGAGCGCATGCTGCCCCGGTGGCGCGAGTGGTTCGAGGTGCAGCCGCTCGCGGCGGACGGCGATCCGGTGGCGGCGCTCGCGTCACTCGGCAAGGGCCGCACCGCGTGTCTCGTGGCAGACCGCTCGCAGACCCTTGCGCTGCTGCTCAAGCCGGGCGCGCTGCCCGACCGGCTGCCGAGCCTGGCGCAGAGCACCGCGGTGCGCGATCTCGATGTCGCTCAGATCGAGTCGTTGGTCGTGAAAGAAGTCCTCGGCGCGGGCATGTCGACGCCGATCGTCCGCTACGTGGCGGATGCGAACGAAGCTTTGGGGATGGTCCAGCATGGCGGCGCGGCGGTGGCGGTCTTGCTCAACCCTACGAAGGTCGAACAAGTCTTCGCGGTGGCTGACGCCGGCGACGTGATGCCGCCGAAGTCGACGTACTTCGTTCCGAAGGTACCGAGCGGCCTAGTCCTGCGGCCCCTGTCGTAGCGCGGCGATCAACGCCTTGCAGAACTGTGGTAGATCGGCGGGCGTGCGCGATGAGATGAGGTTGCCGTCGACGACGACGGCGCTGTCCTCCCACACGACCCCGGCGTTCTCCATGTCGTCCTTGATCGCGCGGACACTCGTCGCCCGCTTGCCTTTGAGAATCTTCGCGGAGATGGGTACCCATCCGGCGTGACAGATGAAAGCGACCGGTTTCCCCGCCTGGTAGATCTCCCGTGTCAGTCGAAGCACCTTCTCGGAGCGCCGGAGTTGATCGGGGGCAAATCCGCCAGGAATCACGAGTGCGTCGAAATCCGCCGCTTCGACTTGCTCGACGTTGGTGTCGACGTTGACGGGATAGCCCCGCTTGCCGGGATAGGTTTTCTCGCCCATTCCTGCAACGGTGGTGCTGGCGCCTTCCTCTTCGAGACGGATCTTCGGATACCACAGCTCGAGATCTTCGTAGAGTGGCGCCGCAAAGAACAGGACGCGCTTCCCTTTGAGAGACATGGCCGGAACCTATATCTTTCGCCGCTGTGAGTCCACGGTCGCGACAACAGATTCTTGATAATCTCGATTCAGTTTATCGAGATGCCTACGAACGTGCGAAGGCGGCGAAAGACGATCGCCGGATGGCGGATCTCGACGCCGCCTATCAGCGTGAACAACTCCTGCTCGAAGTCCTCCTCGATATTCGCGACGGATTGCGCGCTCCCGCGCCCTCAAAACCGGAAGCCACGAGCAACCCGATCGCCGCGCTGGATACCATTCGCCGGATCACCAAGCTCCGCTAGGAGGTGCGTTGTGCGTGGTACGTGGTGCGTAGTCACGTTGGCCCTGGTCGCCGCCTGCGGTTCCAAAGCGGACATCGTCATCCAGGGTGGTCCGGTCTGGACCGGTCTCTCGACGGGGCGCGGTCAGCCCGGCGCGGTCGCGATTGCGGCCGGCAAAATCCTCGCCGTCGGCGATTCCGCACAGATCGCGCGCTACGTCGGCTCCAAGACGGAGGTCCTGCGCGCCAACGGCGGTCTCATCATGCCGGGGTTCGCCGATGGTCACACCCATTTTGTCAGCGGCGGCTTTCAGCTCGCATCCGTGGATCTGCGCGACGCCGCGACGCCGCAGGAGTTCGTGCGCCGCCTGAAGGAGTACGCCGCGCATCTCAAGCCTGGCGAATGGATTCTCGGTGGCGATTGGGATCACACGTTGTGGCGCGGGGCGCCGTTGCCCCGTCACGGGTGGATCGATTCGGTTACGCCGAACAACCCCGTCTTCGTCGATCGACTGGACGGCCACATGGCCCTCGCGAACGCAGCCGCGATGCGCGCCGCCGGTGTCACGGACGCGACCCCGGCGCCTTTTGGCGGCGAGATCACAAGCGGAGGAGTCTTCAAGGACAACGCCGAGGCTCTGATCCGGACGGCCATACCCGATCCGTCGCCCGAGCAACAGGACTCCGCGTTGGCCCGCGCCCTGGCGCATGCAGCGTCGCTTGGCCTCACCGCGACCGCGAACATGTCGGCCTCGTGGGCGAATCTCGCGGCCTATAAACGCATGGAGCGCGCCGGCAGGATGAGCCTGCGGGTCTTCTTGTACCTGCCGATCGAAGACTGGCGGACCGTCGCCGACACGGTCGCCCGCAACGGCGCCGGCGACGATTGGGTGCGCATCGGTGGCCTCAAAGGCTACATGGACGGATCGGCGGGATCACGCACGGCATACTTTTTCGAGCCGTTCTCCGACTCGGCCGGATACTATGGCTTGATGCGCCAGCCCGAGTCCGACATGCGCAGCTGGGTCGGCGCGGCAGACTCGGCGGGCCTGCAGATCGCCGTGCACGCGATCGGCGATCGCGCCAATGCGATTATTCTGGCTATCTACGACAGCGTTGCGAGGGCGCACGGCAGGCGCGACAGGCGCTTCCGCGTCGAGCACGCGCAGCATCTGCGGCCCCAGGAGATTCCGCTGTTCGGTGCCCGCCGCGTGGTGCCGTCGATGCAACCCTATCACGCCATCGATGACGGCCGTTGGGTCGAGCAGCGCATCGGACCTCAGCGCATCAAGACGACTTATGCCTTCCGCACCTTGCTCGATACAGAGGCGCCTCTCGCCTTCGGCTCGGACTGGACCGTCGCACTGCTCGACCCCATGCTCGGCGTATACGCGGCGGTCACACGCCGCACCCTGGACGGCAAGAATCCTGGTGGCTGGGTGCCGGAGCAAAAGATCAGCGTGGGAGAGGCGCTGCGTGCCTACACCTCCGGCAATGCGTGGGCCACGTTCAACGAGCAGAACTGGGGGACGCTGGCACCAGGGCGGTTTGCTGATGTGGTGGTGCTCGATCGCGATCCGTTTGCGGTGCCTGCCGAATCGCTCGGCACCATCAAGCCCCGTTTCACGATCGTGGGTGGGAAGGTAGTCTATCGGAAATCGTGAAGCGGGTCACCCCGAATACTTGAATCCCGCTTCGCGAAGCGTGAGCGGCTCCCCGTCGTGCTCCACGCCTGCCGCCACGACTTCGCCGAGCGCGAGAGTGTGGTCGCCTGAGGGGAGCGTTGCCACGACGCGGCACTC